>Ga0307513_10002435_pt1 | contig 25806 bp, 15 predicted proteins | sample 15_EM_MG_FD_202174 | JGI IMG/M metagenome (GOLD analysis project Ga0307513, IMG submission 202174) | Populus trichocarpa ectomycorrhiza microbial communities from riparian zone in the Pacific Northwest, United States - 15_EM | ecosystem: Host-associated > Plants > Roots > Unclassified | place...
AACTTTATATATATATATATATATATATATATATATATATATATTTGTTGTTCGAGATATGAATTGAGTAATGACTTGCCAAGTAGGGTTGTTAAAATTAGGAGTTGACTCGTAAAATTACATGATTTTACGAGTCAGCATATACTTATCATGCAAAATCACTTTAAAAACTTAAAAACTGATAAAAATGGTTTGAAATTGTTCTAACTTGGTTGAATCAGTAAACTCGTGATTGTAATACTAGTTTTATGTTTTTATTAGAAATATAATACTTCTTATTTCATTACAAAAATAAGTGTGTTTCTCAATAAAACTTTAGTTTTCTTCTTAGTTCTCAAATCTTATCTTCTCTACTTGTCCAAAAACAAGAGAAAATAAAAAAATACATCTCCCTCTCTCAAAACAAAAAATGTCTCTCTCTTTTAAAACACACATAAGCTTAGACTCTTTCTCCATCTTTTACAAGCTATCAAATACAAACTAAACACACACCATGGTAGCCTTTTAATAAAAAGATAATCAAGAAAATGAAGAAGAAAAACCATAAAGAAGATTGAGAAGACTCGGTTACAAGTAGAGAGAGAAAGCTTTGAAACTTCAACCTGCTTGATCTCCCATCTCCAGCGATGATGCACTATACCTCTTGTACTAGTAGACAGAGAAAAAATTGGTGTATCATATAAAGGTTAATTTTCACGCACCTCCAGACCTCATCAACACGTGGGAAAACACATCAACAATTATGGTGGTTCTATTGTGCATGAAGCTAACATGTCACCATTATCACCACTACTTCTAGCTACTTTGGTGACCTCCTACTCCATCATTGAAGGTTAATTTTTAAGATCCTAAACACTATTATGTTAACCCTATTTTTTATTTGGTTTATAGTTTAATTGGACATTGTGTATAGATTCTTGAGTTACATACTTGTTTGGTTGATTTAGTTGTTTGAATGTGATTTGTGAGTAAGATTTGTGATGTTAAAATACTTTGTATTGATTAAATTGAGTGTTTGTGATGTTAGTGAAAATTTTAGTTTGTGAATTAAATGAAAAGTTTTTATTTGATCATGTTTATGATTTTAATGAAACTTATTTTTGTTTTTAATGTTGAAGAAGCAAACATGATATAATAAGTATAATTGTGGTTAATTCTTTTAGAATAAGTTGTTAATGATTTTTTTTGTTTACATATTGGCTTGATTCAAAAATATTTGATAAAAATTAGTAAATTTGAAATTATTAATTGAATGAGGTGAATGATGAGTCATTATTGATGAAGTTAAAAATTGTTAGTATTGTTTAGATTTTGTTATGTGACTAGTATTATTGAAGGGTTTTCATTGTTAGTATTGTTTGGGTTATGATGAGTTGATGAAGTTGAAATTGAAAATTGAATTGTAAAAAAAATATGTGAGGCATTGTTGATTATGTGTTTTCATGGTGTTTCAATTAAAATATATTGGGTAATTTGATATTACATCTATTTGCTGAAAACTTAAATTATCCTATGTGACATATGATTATTTGGAATGTTCTATTTCATGTAACCTTGTTTGCATGCTTGCAAATTATAGCCTAACAAATCTATGGACATGAATAATTATATTGTATTTTTAAGCCACTTAAACTATGTATGAATTTTTATTTGAACAATGTATTTTAAGGTGTTTGACTATAGGAAAAAAAATACTTACAATTTTACAATCCGAGTTTACATTATATTTTCCGTGTCATGTCAAAAATGTGTTTTTGACAACCTTGTTACAAAGTCTTTTGCCACTAGGCTAAATGTTATTTTAGACACACACAAAATTTATTTTAATTTGTACCTCATTTATATCAGTTCAATTAATATATATATATATAAAGAAGCAAAAGTGTAAAGGCCAAGATTCAAACTTGGCATGTCCAAGTTTGATTGGATTAATCGAACCATTATTATTGGACCGTTCCATGGATTTTTTTATTTGTATAATAGATAAAATAAAATTTAAAATGTCTCTACTGAGAATTGAACTTAGGTGTGCCACAAACAAATTGAAATCAAATGTCATTTTCTACCATGTTATTGCCCATCTTTGTATACACTTTGTATTAATGATTTATATTAATGATGTAGTAGTAATTATTGTGCATTTATTTCCATGTTTAATTTTGTATTAATAAATTTGTGCATTGATTGCCATGCATGCATTAATTTTGTCTATCAATTGATATATGTTAATGTGCAATTAAATGTAGTGTGATATATATTTGTAAAGTTGATCTAGTTATTGAGATGATAGATGACTGAAGCTAGTGTTAATAACACTAATGCACCAATTACCCGGTAGTCTAGGTACTAGGTAGTGTAATTCCATTTTTTTTTATTAAAATGTTTAATTTGGAATTGGTAGTTTATTGAAATCTTAAAATATATGTTATTTTGAGTATATGATCCTTACATAATTAATTATGATGATAATTAAATTACACATTAGGATTTTAGATGATGATTGTGAACGTAGTGAGCTTTTGATTCTAAATGCAATGTGAAATTATTATTGGCATAATTAATTGATGTTAAGGATATGCATTTATGTTTTAGGCATCAATTGAGAAAAGTTGGAAAAATAGATATGTCTACTTGTTAATATTGCTTAGTTGGAAAAAAGATGCAAGAAAACCATTTGGAAAATGTACTATAGTTAAATTTCCATTGCAATCAATTAATTCTAACATTTGTGTTCTAAGAAATGTGAGTGCAAGGCATGAAAGTGTCTATTTCATCACATTTATATATTATTTTTACTAGATTATATATATATAAAATAGAAGTTTTAAGTTGCTTTATAAAATACATGAACCTTGTCAAGAATCAATTAGACATGAAAATAAAAACTTTACAAACTGATAGAAGACGTGAGTATTTATCTGATCAGTTCAAAGAATTATGTGATGAAAGAGGAATAGAACAACAATTGACTATTTTTGGAACACCACAACAAAATAGAGTTACGGAAAGAAAAAATAGAAAATTGATAGGTCAATCATGATACAAACGAATTTTTCTATCACTTATTGAGGTGATGCATTATTAACTGCCACATATGTACTTAATTATATACCCTCTAAGTTAATTATAACTACACCATATGAATTATGGATAAAATATAAACCTAACTTTAGTATTTTGAAGTTTTGAGGCTGTGCCGCTTATGCTCATGATTCTTCTCATAAAAATGAGAGACTAAGTCTATGAGGGAAAAAATATATCTTTATAAGAAATTTTAAATACTAAAAAAGACATGTATTCATAGGTGAGAAAGAAAGGGGAAATATAAATGAATTTGAATCACAAGATGTCACATTCTTAAATAATGATTTTTCTAGATATGAGGAAGTAGGTCAAGACCTATATCTTTATGAAACTCCTGAACAGAATGCTTCCGCTATATAAATCTAAACGGGTTTACTTTCAAGTGGGAGAAATTTGAGGGATGATGAATTGGTTTCAATTGAAATTCAATTGCTACCCATGGTGAATCCATCGACAATTATTGGTTTGAGTGGGAGTAACATTGCCATTGATTTATCAATGGATCAATTTCAGCTATGATGAACTGGACATTATAGCATTCCTCGTCATCTTTTGAGATCGAAAGAGAAACATTTATTGTTATTCCATAAGATGAAAAGGAGCAAAAAAAAAATATAAATGAAGCCTTTATATGCCTTGCAAGAAAAATTAGATTAAAGCTATGGAAAAAAATGGTTAGAATCTATGAAATCAAACCAAGTTTGAAAATTAGTTTATTTGCTGAAAGAACACAAGGCCATTGGAAACAAATGGGTGATTAAAATAAAGTAAAAAGCTGATGGTAGTAGAAAAAATACAAGATTGATTAGTGGTTAGAGGATACACACAATATAAAGGAATTGAGTATATAAAGCTATTTTCAACTGCTATGAGGTTTGCTTTGATAAGATTGATTTTAGCTATAGTAGTTAACTTAGATATTGAATTACATCAAATGGATGTAAAGAATTTTTTTTGTTAATAGAGAATTAGAAGAAGAAATCAATATGGAACAACTTATAGGTTTCATCAAGGAATGTTAGGGACACAAAGTGTGTAAGACTTTTGAAGTCAACTTATGGTCTAAAACAGTTTTCATGACAGTGGTATATTCAGTTTCACAATGTTATCGATGTCTAATTACATTATTTGTAGGACATGAGTACATGTTTGTGTTTAGTACACTCGTTAAAAGAATTATGAGAAGTATATTAGACAAATAAAAAATTAACCTTCTCACACAAGCAATCGTCTCCATTATATTGTGATTAATGGAGATGAGACAATTTAAAGTTTGTTATCTAAGTAATAAGAGAGTGCCCAAGCTTAATAAATGAAGTGTCCCCTCAATAATTTATATATATATAAAGAATCCGTTGGAATATGTGTTATAGCTTTGATCCTAAGTGATTAATTGAAATATCACTTTATTTGTCTTATTGCCATATATGGTTTTTGATGAATCAAGAGTGAATGGATAGGTAAGTGAACTCAAAGTTGGACATTGAGTATGTCGAAACCATCATATGTATGGTATTATTGATAAAGATATACACTTCAAGAGAAATGAGATGATATTGTAGCATATGTTTCATAATATGATCAATAAGAATAATACAAATTAAGATCTCAATTTGATATTATATGAGACCTTAAAGATTATAAATAATCTTTATTTGTGCCCTTTCTTAATACTTAGATTTGATGTTCGTTATCTTAGTATGTTGTTAAATGATTATGAATGAATCGATCTACATGGGCATTACTTGAAAAGTGAGTTAAGTAGAAGTTAAGGAAAGGGAAAAAAAAAGAAGATCATTTTGGTAATATCATATCGACTTTTATTCATTGGTCGACCAATTATGTTTGTTTATATGACAAGACATAATTATGAATACAAGAAGTATAATTAATGAGATCATGAGAGATAAAAATGTTACAAATGATATAGGGTATTGTATACTACATATATTTTATGTCTTATTATTCAAGAAGATATATATTCCCAATAAATATATAGCAATTGAGCTCTCGGAATATGCCTAGTCACACAACTCTTTGTTAAGTATGAATATTGCAAAATCAATAAGAGAGTTGATCCCAACATGTGTGAATAGAAGATGAAAGAAAAAAATGGATTTGGATCACCCATGATGGATCAACACAATCCTTTTAGGACATGTTTATAGTGTTTCTTCCCACTACTATTTTTTTCCAACATAAACTATAATTTCTGAAATAATAAAAGCAAAGTGAAAAAATGACTACACTCCACAATGTAAAGTTTAATTTACCCAATAAAAAAATACTTGTTTTATATGATCAACATATAAGAAAATGAGCAAGATTTCATTACAAGAAATGAATACGGTGTTCGAGAGTACTGTAACTAGGTTTTTACTTGGCATGGAGAATGAGATTACACAATAAAAAGAAGAATCCATATGGTTTTAAAAGTTTTGTTGTAGCAATTCCATCTAAGTACACCGTTGTGGTGATGGTGGTTTTAGATAATTTATAAATATTTGTTTTTATGTTATAATTTGCTTTTCAAATTATTTTTTGTCTAAAAAAAATATCAAAATGATGTTTTTGTAAGTTTTTTAGATGATTTTGATATATTGATGTTAAAAATAAATAAATAAAAAAACTAAAAATATATTATTTTGATGTATTTTCAATTAAAATATATTTTACATCATAATATCAAACACGCAGCATAATATCAAACACAATATCAATCACGCAGAAAGTTATTGCTACTTAATGGTGAAGCATTAAATTTGAGCAGCTCTTGGATGGAGATGGTAGCTCTATAATGAATCTTCGAAACTAGTAACAATTCAAGTACAAAACCTTCCAATTAAAATCTTTGTTCTTAATTGTCAGCATCTACGTAAGGATGATGAATGCCAAGATGGATTCAGAAAGTCCCAGCGAGGACATTCTTCGTTTGGATGCTCCATTGAAGGACTTAAAGACATTTCCAAACATGTTGAATTTGCAGAAGCCTGTGAAATACCAGCTGCACTTGTGACAGGGTAAGGAGAACTTGGCAACACAATTATGATGTTAAGAGGCTCCTGGTCCATGTTTGTTAGATGTGGTTATACCTGATAGTATCCTGGAGACAAGTGATATCATAGGCGAAGTTACTGAGTAAATAACTCTTTAGAAGAGGAAAAAACAGGAAATAATTACAAAGAGCAAAAAAAAAGTAGGCCTTTCTAGGTCAAACGCCTTTAGAATGCCATTGCATGTTGCCTCACTAGTATGGATCATACAACAAGACTAGCAAAATAAGGAAAATACTTTAGCTATTCTATTATTCTCTTTTTCTGTTTTGGGATTCTTTTAGCACCTTGGCATACTCCAAGATTTTCAATTGCTCAACTGACTCACCTTTCCTATAAACAATCCGATGTAAATTACTTAATCAGCTAATTATCTTAGGCCAAACTAAAGAAACTAGACATGTGACATCCTAATTCCAATTGAAAGTAGGGTTGCTTACTTGAGATTGGCTTCTCTCTAATAACTGAACAATAGTTACTTGAGATGTCTCCGCCTTTAAATGTTGAAAGAAGCACAGGACGAGGGCTGGCAGTTTCATATCATTCTCTTTTCACAGCAAGTACTCCCTTCTCTATTCCCTGCAAGAACTTCCTCTCAATTGTAATTTCTTCAAGAACTTGGCATAAAAAGCTGGGTGAAAATCAAGCAGGTTCTCTGCGAAAGGCTTCAATGACAGGAAACAAATCGCTACCTGATTCAGAACTGAACTCCTCAACTGAAGGAAAACTGTAATTTATCATGTTGAAAAAATATATAAGACTTCCTAATATGACATATCTAGAAATTTTGACACCAGAATTCAAATTCTAATATTGGACTTGGTCAGAATATTGTAGTTCATTATTTGATCCATGGGCAAAATATAAAGGCCTCCAGGCCCTCCTCCATTCACCACTGCTAGCAAAAAGAAAGGTTGAGCTCTTCCGTCTTGAACACTCCAAGTTCCAATTCCTTATCTTTCAAAGGGTTTCTTCTTCAAGAAGATGATACGCAAGGAATACCTAAAAGTATAAACTTCAGATAAACAGGTAGATATCTATGTACAAGTACTAAAAGTTCTTTTCACTCATCTTGAACATGGTAAGAAAAACAAAAGTTGATGGCATATACCTCAGTGTTGAGAAGCTCGGGAGCATGAGAATGTGAACCAAAAGTACTTTACTAGACTGCTTTGATGTCCTTAAGCCTCTTTCGGTCACCAAGAAGCAAACCAGGAAGAGGAATGTGGGCTCTTGTTCACATTATTTATAGTATTATAAGATAAAACAAGAGCTCTCGCTTATTCTGTTATCAACTTAATTAAGATCCCGGTGTTTGAAACAAAATACCCACTTCCTCTCACAAGACAATCAAAACATTAAGACAAATATGAGTTTGACTTCTCAACTTGATTGTGGAATGGAAGGTATAAAACTGTACCCAGGAGCCTTTTTTAAATTTCTCTCTTCCATTAATTTTCTCATCTTCCAAGCATTATCCCATGAACCAGCTGCAGCATATATGTCTGCTAAAACAACATAGTTCACTGAATTTTCTGGATCCATTTTGAAAAGATGTATGGCTGCTTCTTCTGCAAGGGGCATATTGCCATAGATGTAGCATGCACCAAGAATGGCACCCCAAAGCGAGGCATTAGGTTTGATATTCATCTTGTTTATCAAATTATAAGCTTCTTCCAACAGCCCTCCACGTGCAAAAAGATCAACCATGCAAGAAAAATGTTCAGCTCGCGGTAGGATATTGTATTTGCTGATCATGTTGTTGAAGCACTCCCATCCTTCGCCTGTCAATCCACAATGATTACAAGCAAAGAGAAGAGATAAGAATGTAATGTCATTTGGCTTCAAACCTTCGTATTCCATCTTTTTAAACAGGGCAATTGCTTCATGTCCATGTCCATGGCTCCCATATCCAGTAATCAATGATGTCCATGAAATCACATTTTTCTCCTCCATCTCATTGAAAGCACGGTTAGCATCTTTAATCTCTCCAGATTTTGCATACATATCAATAAGAGCATTTCCCATGGCCACATCATAAGTGGGTTTACATTTTAAGGCAAGAGCATGGATTTGTCTTCCCACACTCAAAGATGATATGTTAGCACATATATTAAACATGGAGCATAATATAACATCATCTATCTTCATGTGCATCTGCTGTATTTCTTTGAACAAATCCAGGGCCTTGCTACTGTAGTTACTGTCCCGTGCATATCCAGTCATCAGTGCCGTGCAAGATATCATATCTTTCATTGGCATACTTTTATATAAGCAATGAGCACTTGCTAAGCTTTCACATTTTGCATACGCATCAATTAGCGAACCACCCAAAGAAATATGTGATCCATAACCTAGTTGGATGATCAATTGATGTATTTGGCGGACTCTGATGACATCACTAGCCATACCGGACGCCTTTAAAACACTCCCAAAGGTGAAAAGATCAGGGCTCATACCTATTGAGTGCTTGTATTTCAAGTATATCAGAGAAAAACCCACACAAACAAAAATATAACAAAGAACAAAACGTTTTCTTTCAAGATTTTAAATAAAAATAGTGATACCTTCTTGCATCATCGAACGAAACATTCGAAATGAATCACCAGAAAAACCCTGAACAGCATATCCGCCAATTATTGCATTCCAAGAAACAACATCCCTTTCTTCCATCATTCCAAACAAGTAAGAAGCATCCTCCATCTTTCCACACTTGGAGTGCAAATCAAGCAAAGCGCTTTGCACGATCAGATTACTAGCAAATCTACTCTTCTCGAGACACCCTTGTATTTGCATCCCTCTCTGCAAACACCTCAAACCAGTACATGCGCGTAACACGCTCCCATAAGTAAACTGGTTGGCCTTAAAACCTGCTCTAAGCATGTCTAAAAACACCAATAATGCATCTTGGTAACACCCATTTTGTGAGTACCCAGAAATCTGAGCAGACCATGACACAACAGTTCTTTCAGGCATTCTATCGAACACCTTTCGTGCACTGACTGTATCACCAAGTTTTGAGTACAAAATGATTAATTTGGTGCTTAGGTGAAGATTTGAAGCAAGCCCGTTTGTTAAAATTTGGTTGTGAATCAAATGGCCTGGTTTTTTAGCTTTTGTTTCAATGCAAAGTTGCAAGCTTTTCATGGAGGAAGAGTAGTCTAACTGGGATGGGTTAGAGGCATTGAATTTTGGGTGTGCTTTGGAAAGGTAGGCAACCGTTTGTGTGTTTGGACTTCTCATGGTTTGATCACGAAACAAGATTGGGGTGCTATTTATGGTTCATTTTCATTTGTTTTTTAGTCAAAGGTTTAGCTCAGTTGGGTTTTGATTCACCGGAGAATTTCATGTTCTTGGATTATTTTGTGAAATAATTTTGATTTGAAAATATATTTTTAATTAACACAAGCAAAGCTCTAAGATGAACAACACTCGAAATAAATGAAGGAAGGAAGTTGCAGCCCTACTAGAGCAAGAACACATGTGCCCGTGGTAGGCCATGCAAGATGACTCCAGGAGAATCTTGTTTTGCTGTTTATCCAATTGTCTTGCATGCTCAATATTTCAACAATGTTCTACCAAAATTAACAACAGTGCTGCTGCTGAGAGGCCTGAATTTCTTCCCCTAATTGCAAGGCCAAAAGATAATATTATCAGTTCGACAATATTAATTGTGCAAGGCTATTATTCCAGAAGACGATGCCTCAATATTTTGTTTTCCTTCGGTTTCTTTCAATTGTATTCTTTATTATTTTAAATATTATATAATTAAATAAATAAAATTTTAAAAATAAATATAATTTATAACTATGAACGTGACCGATTCAATATATTTGATTCCTATAAAATTAATTTATTTTAATTTATTTTTTATAAAATTATCATTATTTTATGATCCAATTTATATATTTAACATATTAACTTAGATTAATCTAAATTAATTTAATATATTTGTTACCTTCTAATTATTATTTAAATATTTTTTAAAAAAAATATCAACTTCCATTAATTTTTTATTTTCAGGCCATTATTTTATCACATCCAAGATAACTAAAACCATATCCATGATAACAGTTGGATTTAATACATAATATGGTCTTTGGATACAAAAGCAAGTGCTTAGCCATAAATATATCAAAATAATATTTTTTATAAAAAATTATTTTTAAAATTAACGCATCAAAATAACCTAAAAACATTAAAAAAATATTAATTTGAAAAAAAAAAATTTAAATTTTTTTAAAAATACTTTTAAAATGTAAAACAAAAAAAAACAGGTATTTCATAACTATTCACTAGTCCGAACAGGCAGTTGTGACAGGAAAAGATAATTTTTTTTCATTTATTTTAAATGTGAGCAACTAAATATGCCTTTCGAAGTCAGGAGAGTCGAGAAAAGTTAAAACAAATTTATGTTGTGCTGGTTCATCATGTTATCATCCATCTCCAAATACTTGTGAGAATAGAATATCATTAGTAAAAGAACACAGAATAACTTAAATCTACAAATATTAAAAACCAAAATTTTCTCACTACGAAATCTAATGACAATTTTCTCATCAAGCAATCTGACAAACATAAGAGCAAATGGGGAAACGCTATATAAACATCCAAAACTGTGTACATTCACTTGACGTGTTGCTTGTCTCCTTTCTTAAACTTCTTGGACTTCTTGTGCTTGAAGCCTAGATACTTTTCAACATCGTCTTCTTCCTCGTCATCTCCACCCCTCCTCTTCTTACCCCCACCTTCTTTAAGTTTCTGCAGATGTGTTTGATCACAAGTTATTCTAATATGAATATCAGCAAAAACAACACCAATGACAGCAGCAATGATCTTGAGCAAGTTAATAAATACCGTGTGAGAAATTCTTTTCGCATCAATAACACGATCCAACAACATCAAGACCTCCTCCTCTTGAGCGGGAAACTCAGGCAGTTTTTTACCTGTAACATTGCATAACTGTTTAGCCTCTAAAGCACTTGTTTAAAAATGCCTCCCATTAACAAAATTGCAGTGTCAAGCTTTACCTATAAGATTCTCTATCTGTAGATACCACTCCAGTTCATACTGATTTACTAGTGAGATTGCAACCCCAGATCGCCCTGCACGAGCAGTTCTGCCAACGCGATGAATATAATCCTGCAACACATTGAGAATCAGAAAGGTGCTTGTCTTGATATGACTCCTTTTTTTTGTCTACTAAAACCAGTAATACTAAGTGCATAGATGAAAAAGTTCAGATACACAACACAACATAATGAGGAGCCAGCCATATTAGAAAAATAGATGGGGAAAAATTAGAAGCTTGAGAGCATGGGGGAGGAATCTAAGGAAGATTCTTCTTTCTTTTTGTCTTTTATTTTTAAATTAAGAAATGACATGTGAACATTGATAGTTTAGATCAAAAGAACTTGTCTACTGCAGAGAAATTGTTGAGAAACTAGATCTCAAATATGGTATGCTATTTGATAAGAGTTGGAAATCAGGGTTCTGTTTGGTATGACTTTCGCAAATTGATTTAAGTTGTTTTTTAACTTTTGACTTAGAAACAACTTCTCACTTGAATAAAAAAGTCATAACAAAATTGAGTCAAATTTTTGATTTAGGGTCTGTTAGGTATTGTTGTGCTATGCTTTGCTATCTTGTTTCGTGTTGTGAGACATAAGCAATGTTTGATAACTAGTTATTGTGTTGTGCTAATAAATATTTAAAGTAGCTAAATAGTGTTTGGTTAAATTCTATTGTTGTGTTTTTGGGATATAAAATGACCAATAAAGACCATAATAAAAACATCTAAACAGATACATCTAATTTAAATTAAATTAAATGACTTGTGACTTCTTAAACTAACATAACATGTGAATATATTTTTTATGAAAGTAATTCTGAAGTTCTGAAGAAAAAAAAACAAAACAAAAAAACAAAAAACTTGAATAAGGTGATAATATATATATAGGCACATCTTTTAATCAATGATATAAAACAAAGATTTTGAAATATGATTATGTAATACACTGGAATATTTGGGAAGAGTAACTCAAAAGAGAGGAGAAAATTGTTGTTTTTATTAAAAAATTAAACCTCACAATAAGAAAATGTGCTTTGCAAGGGATACCCTGCCTTGTTTCAAATGCAACGCAATTTTCTTTTAAAGTGACACATGTTTAGATTTCAAACCAAAGCATGTATCAACCAAACATTGCTTTTATTAGCTAAAAGCGTCCTTTAAAAACACTTCAATCAATAGTTCAATTTATAACTTCTAACTTATTGATTCAAACTTATATTACTTCTCTTCATCATAAAAGTTGTTGAGTCAATTCTTACCAAACATACTTCTACTTTACTCATTTTTGTCAAGTTATTTATGAATATTAACATACTTCTACTTTACTCACAGTCAAAAGTCATTTTTCATAATTCAATGCAAACAGAACCTAGGTCTAAAACATGGCACTCTAAATGTATTCTTGTATGAATCCACACAGAACTAGCAGATCTAACCTTAGAGTTTGAGGGGACGTCGTAGTTTATAACCATATCAACAGATGGAATGTCAAGTCCCCTACTTGCCACATCAGTGCATATTAGAACATTGCACTCCCTTGCCTTGAACTTGTTTAAGGCTCCAAGTCTCTTTGGCTGCCACAAACTTTTGATTAACAAAGCGAGTGCAGATCTAGTAATCGCCATTTAAGTAAGGAATTGAAGTGGGGATAAAAAAAACTGATCTTCACAAATGCAGCAAAATCAAGCACAAAACACTACAGTTGAGGTGCTTGTACCTGACTCATGTGACCATTAATAGGGATGGCCCTTAGACCAAGATTTCGAAGAACCAAAGCCAAAAAGCTAGTTGCATCGCATGTTCGAGTGAAAACCATGGCAGTACTATTGGACATTTCAGTCAGAATGTATACAAGATAGCAATCCTGTAAGCATGAAAAATGAAGCAAATATAAGAGTAACATTGAGAACTATGGCAAAAGAAAAACTAAAAAAACTGGAAGCAATTCTTGACTGAGACATCAGAAATACATTAAATTACAAATTTCTACGCACATTGAGAGTTATCTAGTGTGTGAAGCATGAAGCCAATAAATATCAGCTCAACAATACCACATAGTTCACAAGTCCTAAGGCATGCATTCGATTAGCAAAAAATTGGGGCATGCAACCATAGATCTACAAAAAGAATATTGCATTTTGATGATAAATGTACACCTTCTTGTACAATATATTTTTGGAAAAACATGTACCAATATAAGGAGGATCTTTCTATGCAGATATTGTATAGAAAACAAGATCCAGGAACCAATACTGTTTTTTGGCAGAAGATTAGAAAGTTAGGAGTTCAAAAAAAAATTCCTCCTTTCCTTTCGAAATCAAAAAAATTCCAAGACATCTGAATATAGGTATCAGACAAATTGGACGTCACAAATTCTCTTTTATACCAATATGGAAACATAATTTGGGAAGAAAAACAGAAATGCGCCTGTTCTTTTTTTTAAGAATCTTCAGAGACAGCCTTCACAGGCTCACAGAATAGAATCCCAGCAAATTTTTCAAAGACATTAGATCCAATATTTTTTATAACCTCATACAAACTGATAGGATCCTTCCTTGAATAAAAATGTTTTCCAAGACAAACTCCATAATGAGCATACAAATAAGTTGAATTTCCATTGTATCAGTGTCAAACATCAAAAGTATATACTTGCTTATAAATTTAGTCTTTCTTTTGCAGTATCATATGAAGTAATGCCAAACAATGGAGACAGGACAGACCTTGTGTTTAGAAGGAACAAAACGATATTGCTGCTTCAGAGTGTCAACAGTGGAATATTTTGATGCTGCTTCAATCTGAAAGAATTGAAAGATGACACATATTACCAAACCAATAAGGAAAACAAGTGGGAAGAATAAATAAGGGTGGAGGTATTGTCATCATACCTTAACAGGATTTCTCAAACAAGCTCTTTGGAGCTTCTTCACCTGTAAAAAGAAGAGAACTTGATCAAACTTTCAGTATTCCCTCATTAATTTCTCTATCCCTTCTTTATGCTACCAATCCCATACGCCTTTATTTCTTGAACTAATGATACCATCTAACTATTGCTAAATTGCCAATATTACATCAGCTGTTCTTCTTCTCACACTTTTAAGATCCATATGCAAATACCCTTTCACTTTATTGCATATCATACATGAGAAAAATCCAGAAAAAGGGTAAACCCCAAAATTTTGCAAAATGCATAGTAAGCCTCAGAGGTTTAACTTATGCAAGGACTTGGATCAAAATAAACAAAAGAATTGTGCATACATATGTACTACTAACCTTTTTTGTCATGGTTGCAGAAAACAGATATGTTTTTCGATCCCGTGGAATAACATTTAAAATTTCATCTAGGGATTTCTCAAACTCTTCATTCAGTAACCTGTCTGCCTCGTCTAAGACCTGGTCAAAATGCATACAACCAGGAAAACATCCAATCAATTCAAGACAAAGCAAGGATATTTTCCAAAAAAAGAACAATGCAAAAGAAACTTGAGAATCTAATGGCTTGCACAAGGACAGAAAAATGAACGTACCAAATACTTCAATGTACGAAGAGAAAAACCTTTGGTATTTGACAGATGATCCAAAAGGCGTCCAGGTGTTGCAACCTACAAATGATGAAAGAAACTGATAACCAATCATTCATGATTTAATAAATTCATCATAAAAAATCCCTTATTCAATTAGTTCTACAAGGGAGCAATTTGAATTTTACTTACAAATAACAACAAAAATAAATACTTACAACAATATGTGGTCTTTTGGCAAGGATAAGAGTCTGTTGCACTATATCCACACCTCCGACAAGCTATTAAAAGCAAAGAAACAGCAGAGAAAAAAAAGAGAAAGCAAATAAAGTTTACCATCAAAGTTCAGTGGACAATGTGTAGACAACGACAAGAGCACCAATTCAAATAATATGGGAAGTGAAAACTTACCACGCCACATCTCAAACCAATCCCAGATCCTAAAGCTTCAAATTGCTCAGCAATCTGAATTGCCAACTCCCTTTCACAAAACAAAAACAACCAACAAAACAGAACAACTTGTTTATTATTTCCAACACTTAACACAATAAAAAAGAAAGGAAAACAACAACAGCTTCAAAAACATGACTTACTAGAAAACCAACCTTGTAGGGGAGAGAACGCAGGCAAAGAAAGGTTGAACAGATTTCTGTGAAGATTCAAGTAAAGCTTGTAATATAGGTAAAGCAAAAGCTCCAGTTTTACCAGAACCAGTCTGTGCTAAACCAATCAAGTCTTTGCCTGTATATATATATATATACACCCATTAAAAGTCACAAACAAAATAAAAACGCCTAATTTGTTAAAAAAGAAAAAAAAAAGAACAATCGTGAAAGAAAAGGTTAATAAATTATACCTTCAAGGGCATGAGGAACAGCTTCAACTTGAATCTTTGTTGGGTTTTTCCAACCCAAACTATCACATGCTTCAACCAATTGATCACATATTCCTAAGTCCTTAAAACTCTTCACTTCTTCTTTCTCCAATTGATCACATATTCCTAAGTCCTTAAAACTCTTCACTTCTTCTTTCACCTCTGCCATTGTCTCCCTCTCTTTTTGTTTAAAGTTTTGAACTTTAGGTGGTTGATTATAGGTTCAATTGAAAAATGAAAGTTTTAACAAGTGGGTTTGCTTAATTGATGGTGTAAGTGGCGGTTGCGCGTGAAAAACAGAGGTGAAGCAACTCGGGAGCTACTGGTAGGAAAAGGCGGTGGGAAGAGAGAACGAAGAAAAACTGATTCCAAAGGCTTTATTAGGGTTTAAGAGAGTGTAGGGTTCAAAAAATACTTTTTAGATCGGTTTGTTTGTGAAATTTTTTTAAAAAAAAATAATAATTTTATTTTTTCATATTTGATAGTATGATGAAAAATAAATTATTATTTTTTTAATATTTAACTATATCATGAAAAATAAATTGAAATATATTTTTTAGTATTTAGTTATGTCATGAAAAAAAAAGTTGGAAAATAACTTATTAATATTTTATTATTTTTTAAGTTTATTAAAATAATGAGTAACAAGTCTTAATTATTAAAAAATTAAATGAGAATGAAATTGAAAAAAAATCTAATTTTATAAATTATCTTAAATAAAATAAATAGCAATCAAAATAATGGAGATAAAATCTGATAGATAAAAAGTTGAAAGATGATGAAATTAAAAACAAATTACAATTTCATAAATTATTTCAAATAAAATAAATAACAATCAAAAGAATAAAGACCAAATCTGATAGATAAAAAATTTCAATTAAAAAATTAATAAAAGAAAAGCAAATAACAATCATAAAAATAAAAACCAATATTGATATAAAAATCAAATTACATCAAATTCTAAAGGATGAAATTGAAAAAAAAATCAAAATAAAATATATAACAATCAAAAGTTTGAGGATCAAATTTAATATAATCAGCAAATAATATGACATTTCTAAATTTTTTACAACTTTTGAAAAGTAATTTCTGTCCAAAATAAATATAAAAATCAAATTAAATCAAATTCTAAGAGATGAAATTGAAAAAAAAAATTCAAAACAAAATATATAGCAATCAAAAGGTTGATAATCAAATTAGATATAATCAGCAAATAACATGACATTTCTAAATTTTTTATGACTTCTGGAAAATATTTTCCGTCCAAAATAAAATAAAAAATATTTTCTTGAAAACCAAGTCAAATTTTCTTGATAGTTTAACATGGACAATCTTGCATGATATTTTTTTTTTTTATTTTATTCAATCAGTTCAATGTATGTTTATATTTCTATTATCATTTGATTAAATAAAAAAATGATTTTAACAGTCAAAGTTTTTGAACAAAACCAAATTTATGACTCGTGCTATAAGAGTAAATATCTTGATCTATATTTGTCTCCTAATTTTATTTTATTTTTCATCTTTAGTCTTCATTAATTATTATTTTTATTTATTGACACAAATTGTTTTTAATCTATTTTATCAGATGCATGCATAAGCTTTGAAAAAGCTAGCCGTATACCCTAATTTTAAAAATGTCGTTTCTCATATTTTCCTTCAAGGCTTGTTTATTACAAGTGATTTCTTGATAAATAAATTATTTTATGATGTTTGACAGTGTTATAGAAAATGAGTTAGATAAGACTTTTTAGTGCCTCACTATATCATAAAAAATGAGTTGGAAAATAATTTATTAATATTTTAATTTTTTTTAAATTTATTAAAAGAATGAGGATCAAATCTTACATATAAAAAAAGTCAGAGGATGAAATTGAAAAAAAATCATAAATTATTTCAAATAAAATAAATAACAATTAAAATAATTAAAACCAAATAAAAAGTTGAAAGATGATAAAATTAAAAAAATATAATTTTATAAATTATTTAAAATAAAAATAAATAGCAATTAAAAGAATAGAGACCAAATATGATAGATAAAGATTTTCAATTAAGAAAATGATAAGGAAAAAACAAATAACAATAATAAAAAAAAGTAAAGATCAAAATTTATATAAAAATCAAATTTTAAGGGATAAAATTAAAAAAAAAATCAAAATAAAATATATAATAATAATAATAATTAAAAAAAAACTTTTTTCTCAAACCAAGCTAAATTAAACACAATGACGTGATTCTTCTCTGATTTCTTGATATGCATGATTGCCGATTCAAAAGATTCAAACATTAAGGCCAAATATTGGGCATGGGTCCAGATTATGGAGTTCAGGTTCGAAATAGCAGGGAGCTGGCTGGGTAAAATTGGTAATATCACCAATTATACGAAGTAGTTCTCAACCATTCACTCTAGCTAGGATGGCCTACGGTGGTCTGAGATTGGTTATAATTTGATTTCTTGTCCTTACAATATCACATGATGAATGTATTCCTGTTACACAACCTGTAAGGGGATTTGCTGCTGTTATGCAGGAATTCACCCAATCTGGGTGAGTATTACTTTAAAAAAAAAAAAAAAAGAGTTGGGATTCCTGCAGTTAGTTTTTGTTTGATCCTTTTCTCCTTTGAGCATTACGTATGGATATGTAGAATATTATCCAGCTTCTTCCAACCTTTTTCATTGTCTGAAACATCGTCTTCTTTTGTGTATTTTAGTTCTTGAAGCCTTGAGTAATGCCTTTTCTTTCGAAAGCTGATTTTTTCTACTTTATTCTGGTAGTGGTTTCCAGGTTTGATGCCAAAGTCCACAATTATATCAGGTGTCGCTATCCAATTCTTGATCCCTGTTTCTAAAATACCATACATTTTTTTTTGGGTTCTCCGCGTGGATGTGAAAGAATGGTGACTCCTTCAGAAAATTTTTAGAACTAAACTTTGGCTTATTGTCTTTTTATTGTTAATATGTTTGTTATGCTTGTTTACCTTATGCTTTAATTTTTAGCATCCATGCTTATTTTTTTGTTGTTGTTGGATTCATGCCTTTATACGACACTTTTAAAAACACACACCTGAACTTTAGATTAGATGAGGGAGTAGCGGTACTCCAGTGACTATTAATCCATGTAAGATTCGTGAAATCATTTAACTCTTGTTTGATTGTCTACCTGAGTGTGTTTAGTATACCAACATGGCCCTTAGAGGCTGATCACTGAACAAACGAGAAATCTTTTATGGCTAGGTAGTAAACTTACCTCGTGCATGTAACGGCTAGAACTTGTCATTAGGGTTTCTCCTTGTACCATCACTACTCCATATCTAATATATATCATGCATTATTACTTGTTTGTATATATATGAAGTTTAGTTTGCAAGTGAAATATAAGTCCTCTATTATCCAATTCCTTTTCAAAGTCTATAACACAGGCTTATAAAGAAAAGCACGAAGAGACTAACCTCATGATGTCAAGTGTAAGGTTCTTTCTGATCTAATGAATGAGGTTCTAAGACAACTACTTTATTAAGAACTTTGGTGTGTTGGTGAAGGGTTCTGAGTCTTCAGTTTAAAATTGAGAGGGTACGCTAGAAACACTGTGACCATGAGTAACGTGGGCCATATCCTGGATAGATATTTGGTTAATATTCTCGTGGATTTTGGGTGAGCATGTTGTACACATTGTTTGTTCCATTCCACTTTACTCAAATGCTTGAAGTTGCTTTGGGGTTGTTTGGAATAGAAGAAAGGACATGAGAAGATGAAGCAATTAAGGGCATGAAATTGATAGTTAGTTTGAGTTTATTTCCATCTCAAGAGTATGGAATTCATGTTATGTTATTGGCTATCTTACCAGCTGTTGAATATGTTTTTAAGAGTTTCATTGTAATTCTAAATCAGTATAAGCATGTATGTGCTTTTCTTTTTATCGAGAAGATCAAGAGATGTCTAGTCTTATTTTACATAAAATTGATTGTTACCAGAGCAACTTTTAATTCAGAGAAAAACTAGGCATTATTTGAAATTCAAGCTCGATAATCCACTCAAACAAAGTTGTAATATTTGAAAGGCTTAAGAAGCTGCAACACGAATAGAGCAATATAGAAGGTCGTTGATGTTTTGCGGAGCAATTTACTTCCAGAAATTAATGAAGCTAAGTAATAAGGCTAATGATTTGTCTCTTACATCTATTGTCCTAGTGGCAAAACTTCATTGACCATTGTTCCTGATTTCATATGATATGATTAAGGAATTGTTCCTGATCTCAAAGAAATATTTCTAATTAGTATCCAATTCATTCTAATATATTTTTCACACTTATTCAACACATGATCATTCCTTTCTAATTGTCTAAACACATAATTTATTCTTTCTTTACCACTTGTTTATATCTCATTACAATCTCACATTTTTCATATTACTCACTTGTATTTGTATGCCATTTTACATAAGGATGACAATTTCACCGAAAATCGATGGAAACTGACTCGAATCAACTTGAATGGATAAGAATTTTTTTAACTTGTTTAGGTTTGAGTCAAGTTTGGGTAATACTCGAAGGCCAAAGGTCAGGTTTGAGTAGGGTATGGATATTGCCCTACCTGACCTGAAACCCTACCCGAACTTGACCTAAACCACATTAATATATAATAACTTCAGAGTTTGAAAAAATTACATTTTTACCAAGCATATACAAATTAAAAATTTAGGGTTTGTTTCACATTTAACCATCTTTCCTCTCTAGCTGCTTCTTCTGTCTTCAATATTCTTCTTTCTTTTCCACTTTATTTCTTTGCTTCATCTCTTCAACTTATTCTCTAATGACCCTTTTGAAGCTAAAAGGTTGGAATCTTTGCTAGAGATCATGGATCCCTTTATTGCGTTTTTTTTATGTTATTTGGGGATTATTTGGGTTGTTAGTTATAAAAATGATGTTGAATGCCATTTAGAGAAGTTATTAGAGAGTGAGAAGGAAGATGATCAGTTGTTGGCTAAGTGTGTTGAGGAGTTGATGAAGAAGGGGGGAGTTTGATCTTTTCAAAGAAGTTGCTGCATTTAGAAGAGCCATGAGTTTGAGAGTTGAAACAATGGTTATAAGGAAATGGTTTGCCAAAGATGTTGTTACTTGGTTTTTTTTTAGTGTGTCCTATCTTATTCTAGGGTTAAGATGAATTATTTTGTGTAATTTTACTTTTTTTTTTCTTTAACATGCCTTGTCTATGTTCCGGGGTTGAGATGAGTTATTTTGTAATTCATTGGACTAGATTCAAAATATGGCTTTGGATTTTGTTGGATGTAATTTGGCTTTTCATGGTAGAAGATTCTTTATTTATAGTTTGTCATTGAATTGACAAAAGAAAATTTTGGTTTGGGATGCCCGATGGATACCCAAAATCTGATTGGGTCAGGTTTCATTTATACCTAATCATGTTCAAGTTAGATTCAAGTAAAAAAATTGATTTCGGGTATGGATATTGCAAAACCCGATCCATGAGTACCTCTTGTTATCCTTAATTTTACATCTTCTTTACTACCATTTTACATCTAACATATATCTCTCATTTTTCATATCATCAACTTGTTAACCCACAACCCAATATAGATAACCATTTAATTACACTTCCCAAGTAATTCTAAGCATATCTCATCATTAGAACACTAACATCACATAATTTCTTCATTTTTTTTATACTTTTCTTTTTACCCTTTACAAAAATAACTCAATGTTTAAATGTTTTTATCTCACATGAATCTTAATCAAGCTTAAACACAATTCCATCATTATTCTGAACACAATATCTATAATATCATAAGAACATTAATTTCAATATAATTTGTCCAATCTTTCACATTTCTATCATTATACCAAACATATATGATAACATTACCTAAACTTGTAGTAATCTACCTTACAACACTCACAATCAATCATAATCATTTTCAACATTATTAGAATGCCAAAAACAACACAATTTACTCGCTTTTCAATTTCTCCAAATTTTTAATTCATGGTCAGTTACTAATGCCCTCCTTAATTTCCCCATAAATGGTTTTTAATTCCTCCTATATAGTCGTTAATCATGTAATATACATTACCATTACTCAAGAAGTAACACAAATTTACATTTCTCTTTAATTTTCGCGTAAGACCTAAAACTTAAAAATTTGGAATTTTCAATCCCCCAACTAATCAAGTAAACTGTTGAAATTAATAGGATAGAAACCTCTTACCATAACTAATTTATCCAATTTTATAACTCTCTCTCTCTCTCTCTCTCTCTCTCTCTCTCTCTCTCTCTCTCTCTCTCTCTCTCTCTCTCTATCACTCTCTCTCTGTTTAATTATTTTAATTTGGTTTATTGGTATAACACCTTTAATCATACTCCCAAACCATAAGATCTTGAGGATTTAGAGAAGAAAGGAAGAGAGAGAAAAAAATTCTCAAGCTTTCCTCTTCACCAATGGTTGACAGATTTTTAAGGAGGGGGAGAATGATTTTTCTCCATAATTATGACAATGTCACTCATTTTATAGCCTATATGATATTTTCATTAAAACTCCAATCATCATTTTTTTTTTGTATAGATTCATATTTATTTTCTTACCCAAGATTTTAACTAATTTACTAGGGATTTTTCTCTTTAATCATAATTTTTTTTCCTTTATTCATTGTTTTTCAACTAAAATCTTTGCTATTCAACACAAGGTTTATATACTTTTCCACATATTATTTCACCCTTCTTTTCATCATAGGCAATAAAATACAACTTCAAGCCTCCTATGTGAATTTTAAACAATAACATGACATCCAATACAAGAATCATGAGCAATTTTAATCACATTATCTCTCACATTTGTATTCCCTTTAATAACAATCCTTCCTTTATATCTCAATATTCCATCTATTAGACTGTATTGAGCCTAACTGTCTACACTTAATATTTTGCTAGTAATGACTTCTTATAATCGAGGATCATGCTTACAAGTATTCATTATCTTATTGTACCAAGATGGTACTATTGCTAAAATTACTGCCTTAATTTGCCATGTTTAACTCCTTATTATCAATTACTACCTTTTTGACAATGTATTAGTAGCATTGTTCTATTTTTTATTCGATAATAAATTTGATATCGCAATCCTAATATTTTTGTTAGTCCTGTCCTTTTAATTTAATATTTTTATCAATTAATATCTCAAACTTTTATGATAATTTTTTTATGACAATCTGATTATGTTCTAAATAATGTCTTTATCTTCCTACTACCATTAAAATGGCCAAATACTCCTTCTCATAAATTGACAACCCCAAATGTTTTAAACATAAAGCCTTGCTTAGGAATGCCAATGGTCTTCTTTTTTTTTTTATTAAGAACTGCTTTTAGTCCTGTTGCACAAACATAAGTTTCCAAGATAAAAATCTTTCTAGAATTAGCCAATGCAAAGTACTGAAGCTTCACACAAGGTTGTTTTAAGCTCATCAAAAGCTTTTTGTGTATACTATCCCATTTTAAATTGTTCTTCTGGAGCAATTCAATCAATGACCTACTTTTAATTCAAAATCCTCTTATAAACTTTCTATAATACCCTATCAACCCAATAAATCCTTCAAGCTTTAGTACTGTTTTAGGAGTAGGCCAATTCCTTATTGATTCAATCTTTCTAGGATCTATTGCAACCCCTTTAGCTGATAAAATATGCCATAAATATTTAATTTTAAATTTATAAAATGAGCATTTAGATTGCCTGGTAAACAACTAATGACTTCTTAATGTTTTCAACACAATTCTAACATGACTGATATGTGACTCTAAAGTTAAGCTATATATCAAAATATCATCAAAGAAAATCAACTCAAATTTCCTTAGAAAAAGTTCTAATACTTATATGTGACTTCTTAATGTTGTAGGTGCAGTTGTAAGCTCATGAGGCATCACTTTGAACTTATAATGTCCATGTGAAGTTCTGAATGTTGTCTTCTCAATGTCATCTGCATGCATCCTCACTTGGTGATATCCATACCTCAAATCTAGTTTAGAGAAGAATTGTGATCCATGTCACACGTGTGCGGCATCACGACGAATCGTCCACTCTCAGGTATATGTGTATCTATCTATCTATCTGGTAAATATAGGGAGACAAGGGATTCTTGTCTTTTATCTGTGGAAAATGGAATGTGAGTCGCCACCTAGTATTTTGGTCACTAGGAACCCTAACTGGTATCAGAGATCGGGCACGGGGACTGGTTGCGTAAAGAAAAAGGTATTAGCACCCCAAATATCTCCGACCTAAGGTAGGCTGTATTATATAATTGTCTGATAAAAGCTAAGGTGTTATCATGTTTTCTAATTGTTGGTCTGTCTAAGGTTTAAGAAAAGTCCTCCTCGGTAAGGAGATCCACTGTTTATGATGTTTACTGGTTTAACACTTGGAATTAAAGGAATTCTATGATCCAAGGTTATTACTGAAGGTGATTACTTTGGTTCATCAAAAACTTATTCAAATTCCTTTAACAAAGCCCTAACCTTAGAATTCATTTCCTTTTTCCTTGGTCCTCCTTCAATTTCCATTGAGAAAACCTGACCAACAAAACCACATATTACCTCTTTCAAATTCTTTTGTACCTTTGATGTAAAACTTATCTATAAATTCTTTTTAGTTCAATCATCCTCATTTTTTTCCCTTCTAAATGACAACTTCAAATTGATAAAGTCAATTAGGATTGGTGAGTAATCAACCAATCCACCCCTAACACCATATCACACCTCCCTAACTTCAACACTCTCAAATCCGCATGAAATTTATGTCTTTGCATCAACCATATAAATTTTAAACATAATACATTACACCTCATGACATTGCTATTGACCATAGTTTCTGTTAGTACAATAGTTCTTTTTATGGCAGTTTTGATCTCTTTTACCACATGTTCATCGATAAAACTATGAGTAGTATAACTATCTATAAGAATAATGAGATTCTAGTTTTGACAGCTATCTTTTATTCTTATTGTATTAGACATATAACTTTCAACTAATGTATTAAGGGATAACCAACAACTTTCATCTTAATCCTCCTCATCCATAATTCCATTGTTAACTCCTTTATTTACTTTTAAAAATTATTCTTCTCCTCCTCTTTCTTCATCATCATCTTCTTCTTCTTCACCTTCCATCATATTCAAGTTTTTTTTTTTTATATTGATGGCTTGGTATAAACCTTTCCCTATATCTAAAACATTGACCTAACATTCTTTCTTATTCATATAATGACTCAGGTATAAGTTTTTCCTTAAATGATAAATTAGTTTTTACATTGCTAGAAGTTTTAAAAGGTATGATACCTAGTGATTTTCTATTGTTTAAAGAATAAATTATTTTTTGTACCATTCTTTTCTTCTTAACTATAATTATATTCTCCTTTCCACCTTACTTGGTCAACTGCTTATACTAGTGTTGTAGGCTTTAATATCTTCAATGTTGGTTTGATATCATTTTTTAGACCACTAACAAAACTTGAGATATAGTACGATTCAAGGTAGTGAAGGATTTAAGGTACTCATCAGATAATTGAGTTCCTTAAACCTTTCATCTTGGAAAGTAACTCTGATACCAATTTGTTAAGGTCTCCCTTAACAATATAAGAAATGAGGTTGAGAGATAGAATAATTAGAGAAGATAAAGGAATTCTAGAGGTTACATAAATGATTTCACTATTATTGCTTACAATCTAATAAATACAAGACTCCTTATTTATACAAGATCTCTTCACTAATTAACTAACCTCCTTTCCAGCTAATAGACTAACTACTAACTAACTCTAGCTTATTTAACACATGATTAACTACTAACTGCCTTTCTAACTGTCACAACTAAGATTTCATGCCAACGGTGGTAGCTTCTCTTCCTGTCTGCTGTCATTTTTCTTCCTATATCAACTATTACAACAAATTAACAAAGTGGATTGTTGTTGGGTTGCCATGTGATTTTTTTATTTGGATTGTAGCTAAAAAAAAGGGTTGTTGTTGTTGGTCGGTGGATGTGGCTACAACGACTAAAGAGATTGAATCAAGGGTTGTTGTTGATGGATCTGTAGGTAATGAGGTTATCTCCAACGTGGCGGCTGTGGAAAGGATTGGCTGTCATGGTGGCTAATGAGTGTGCTGATGTTAGCTGGTCTATTGGTCGAGAAGATGAATGATGGCTAGTTTTATATAT
>Ga0307513_10002436_pt1 | contig 25804 bp, 20 predicted proteins | sample 15_EM_MG_FD_202174 | JGI IMG/M metagenome (GOLD analysis project Ga0307513, IMG submission 202174) | Populus trichocarpa ectomycorrhiza microbial communities from riparian zone in the Pacific Northwest, United States - 15_EM | ecosystem: Host-associated > Plants > Roots > Unclassified | place...
TGGTCATTGGTTTTTGCAACAAGTATGGTTTGCGCGTCGTCTGATTTGCTTACTTCCGGCCATCAGGTAGGGCCTCGTACTCCTGATCTCGGGCCTGATGTGGGCTTTATACACATCCTCCATTTTTCTTGTTTAGTTGTTTCCTTCATCTCAGTTGACTCTACAATTAGTGTAGTTGTCTCCTCACATGTAGTGTTCTGCTTAGACTTGATGGTGCTCGGACTGGCTGTGTCCTTGGTTAGCCTAGCTGCTATGGTCCTGTCTCTAAAGGTCAATATACTTAACTCCTAACCCTAACCCCGGCTACTCAAGCAATAAGAACTGACAAGGCAGAAGGTGAGTTTTATTAATTACACTAGACTTATATAATTGCAGCATGATTAGCTAATTGATAATAGGCGACGAAGGCTGTACGGTTGAGGAAATTGTGATGGCAATGCCAAGCAAGAGTACTCCCCAGCCAGGGCTTGTGATGGAAGCAATGCCTAAGACGATCGTACTTATGCCCAGTCTTGAAGGGTTTGTGCGTGGTAAGATCCTCTCTTATAATTTAACATAAATAGGAAGATAACTAATATCAAGATAGAAAGTTACCAAGACTTTACCGGGGACAACGACACTTCCATGATAAACGAAACCTCTCCAAGAAAGAACACCCAGAAACAGCACAAGCGTGTAGCCCCGGCAGTTACCGAGAGTGCAGTAATTCCGCCAAAAAAAGCTCGTACGGTCGACTTAAGCCCTTGTCTTGCACCTCATATCCTGAGTGATATTCGTAATAGATATGCACAAGGTGACTTTGAGGCCCTCGAGAACGACCAAGTCCGTATCTATTCCTCTTGGAAGAACTATGCCATATACGAGTTCGTCAAACTCAGCGAACACGACAAACAATTTCTTACCGACTTCCTCGACGACCTTATCCGGCCTACTACGACCATTCAAACTGTCCAGCTTCTCGCCGCGATATCTCGACACAAGCAGGGGGAAGGAGGTTCGGAACCGTCACTTGCCGCCCTAGTTCCATCATTTGGTACTGGTGAAAACGTAAATGGGCAGGATGATTGGGGCCAGTTACTCGAGGCCGCCAGAAAGGCTCATGACTATGTCAGGGGCTTTGAAACGGCGCCATATGAGGCCCGCCTACGATTACTCCTCGCCTTTATTACCCTTCACCTTACTCTGGAGTATGCGATTATGGCTAGGGTACGCGTGGACCATGGAGAGTGGAATAAAACCCAAGTCAAGATCGAAAAGTGGAGAATATTCGATCTCGAGATGGGCTTGCGCGAGAGCCAAGCTTATGAGCGTCAAAAACTGCGTGATGATGTCAAGTTTGGAAAGTTGTTGTGGAGCTGGACAGAGGCCTGTGGAATTGTGTGGTTACCTGTGTTTGCAACTATGAACCGTGGTATCAAATCCTTTTTACGCCAATGCCCAAAAAAGCGGAAGCGTCATCTCATTGTCGGAGGTCAGCTAGCCACAAATGATTCCTGGGTTGCCTTATCCCAGGCCTTTGCTGGACTGTCCGCGAGCGTTTTGTTTACCTCCAATACCCCCATATTTACGGTTGATGAACTCTTTCGCCTTTATATTGCACAACCTAGTGGGGCAACCTCAGCTTCTAGATTCCAGGAGGCTATCTCGAGTGCTGGATAAACACCTATAGTGTATTCCATTGGTATTGTCGACCCAAAAGGACTCCATTTGGAAGATGCGATGACTGGCAGTTTGTTGGACAAAGTTGGCATTGAAATCCCTGAGTTTCCAGGATCGTTGGTGACACTACAAAAGTCTCGTACTGTTAACCTTGTCGACTGGGTATTGGATGCCAAGGTTGTGGAGATGATTGAGCTACGTGATAATCGCAACCAGGAAGGCAATAATCCTGCGGTACTTGTAGGGGATCTGGCTTCTCTCTTTGGAACCCCTACCATTTGTGAACCGGTTTTTTCGTTCCTGGCACGCCTCTGGGATGCAGGTGGAATTAATGGTTGGTGTTGTCTTTCTCTGGTCGAAGCGGAGATGTTTTTGCAATTATCGACCGCGGATTCTATTCATGTAGCTCTCATGCATACTCTTGAATCCGCTGCTTCCTGTACTAACATCCGCTTCATTCTGCTCCCTATTGAAACATCTACCACCTATTTTCTCGCCGTCTGCAACATCAACACCTGTACCCTTACACTCTTTTATTTAGAAGGTACTGAAAATCAGGATATGGAACTGAAGGCAACTTTAAATGTGAGTACTCGTAATTGCTTGCAAAAACCTAGACTAATAGTGAGAAAGGATTTGCAGAGGTTTGCTTTGTTTGCTGGATGGGATATTGGAAGTGAAAGGATAGGTATTAGTGGTAATGAAATGCCAGGGTTAAAGCGGGTGGCGGGATTAATTATCCTAGCCTTGATTCATTACATGATGAGAAGATCATACTTGGGGGAGCAGCCTCTTGGCTGTGAGGATCCAATTAGTTTAGATCACCTCGTTATCGGATGTCTAAAGGCGATCTATGCCGAGGATCTTAACCCCAATGAGAATGTATTGCCTTTGGCAATTCTTAACATGTAATGTTAAATCTCTAGAAATTCACCATGTAGAAGTTAGTCAAAATAATTTCTCTCGCTGCACAACAAATCTTGTTCTTGATTTTGCAATTAGTTTGATTCATAATGCTATACTACATCAAAAACATTTATAATCTAACATGAACGATCAGAACACAAAGTACATTAGAAGAACTAGAACTAGCTCAGATAGACTTCCTTGAACTTAATCTGCTCGTAGTTTAGATATACTGGACTCAATAGTTCTTATATGTTAAGATCTAATACAGTATCATATACGTTGGCAGGTTGTGTGCGAACTTCAGTTGGATTAGGTGAAGTTGAAAGCAAGTCTACTATGTAATCTTTTATAAGCAGCCATGTCTCATAACACATTAAGCTCCACATTCACTTCAACAGATTCAGCAAAAACACATTTCTCGTCAGATCCACCTACCTCCATCTGGCTGCACAGTACTTAGATTTTGTGTCCACTTCATTTGAAACATCTGCAGATCTATTGTCATACTAAATTGCCTCCCGAGGGATGTTGCAATACAAGGTTATCTCCACTGCCCTCTGGAGGCAGTTCACAACACCAGCGTTCACATAATTCACGCTTGATGCACTGTACTTCCTGAGTTCTCCTTGATCAATACCAGTCTTTTCGCTGGCTTTCCTATCCTGTCTCACATCAGGAAATGGGGTGGACATGATGACAACAGCCAGGTTATTGTAGTTTCACTCGGTTAGCGTTCCACGTATCACAACTCTGTCCTAACTCCTGACTAACTGGTCTAGTGTGAACACTCTACCACAATGACTTTCTCAAGTCTGAATCTGATACCTCACTCTATCCAGTCTGCACCCTGACTACCCATTCTTATAAGGGCTATCTAGACATAACTGTTATTTATAGAGTTACCCTGATGCCTGGTTTTTCGAGTTGTTTAGAGAGGTCTAACTGTAAAGCCCGAGACCGCTGGAGTTGGGAAGGCGATCACGGAGCACCTTTGGCATGCCCGTCTATGCGTTCTCAAACCAGATAAATGACATCTTTGTACGACCAGTTTCGACGACGCTATTGAGAACAGTGAAAAGGGGAGGTCTCATACTAGCTTCTTTTAGGGTCTAATGAGCATTGCTTTGAATAACAGATTCCGCCGGCGTCAACTGTGCTATCTAAAATGCCTTTTTGAATCTTCTTTTAAACATTTCCAGAAATCCCAAGCTATAAAGAACTTTGCGATATGACGATTTCCCATATTCCTATTAAGTACTCAGAAGCCTGGGGGACTCATAGCGACTGGTTTTAGGCTCAAGTCACGGGTGACCTTAAAGCCAGATTCTTCTAGTATTCGTTATGCGACAATGGAGCCCCGTTGCGAGATGATTCCACTTCTTTTGAGCTACCTTGTGCTGTATGAAGTGCCCCCATACGACAGATTCCCTTGGAGCTACAGAGGGCTTTGCAGGGGATTGTATCCAGGGTTTTTTTTAACCTGGGGTATATTGAGCACTGACCTGAAAGCCTGATTACACTGGGGTGCCATGTAGAATCAAGATACCCATTTAGGGCACTACTCGAGAGCTTCCGGGGTATCCCAAAGCTTAATGAATGTCCCAATATCACTATGCCCTGGGGAGCGACACTTGGTTCTGCTGTGGTGTAGTTTGCCCAGTTTCTTTAACCTGGTTTCCCTTGTGAGCTGAGCTTAAAGCCAGATTCTCCTTGGGTCCTGGACGTGATCATGGAGCCCTTTTGGGATGCATTCATACCCCTCACCAGATAATATACGCTGTTCAGTACATTGCTACTAGGAGTCCCTCGACCGGCCGTTCGAGTTTCAAGTCCATGTTGAAACTATATTGCATGATAAAGACATGGTTATACAAGGCTCTGGTTTACCCCTTCACTGACGACCACCCCCTACTTGACTAAATGACTGGCCAAAGCTCAGGCCGGCTTCATGGCAATACAACAGCTCTCCCCAACGGGAATCGGCCTCGCCCCTTCCCTCTGCCACAGTTTGGCTGCGTACCTTCTATTCCCGATCAGTAGCTATGGGGGTGATGTCCTCTACCAGATGGTGCACATGATGAGGAAGCTGTCAGTCCTTTGGCACAAGGTCTAAAGTTGCTGCACGAACAGTTTCACCTGTACCCGAACGAATATTCGGGCGATAGAAGCCTGCCTCCCCCACCTGGACTTACTCATAGCCTACAAAAGACGACTGGCCAACCTCTGGGTACTGTGCTTCCCCCCGGAGATTCATCCTGCCACAGCCCTTCTTGCCCCCTTGGTACAGACCCCTTCCCTCCTGCGTCACGCCCCTGACCACATGGCTCTGCTGGCGGAAGATGCGGGGGGTCGACTGCCCCTGCCATGGCTGCAACCCCGCCCCCGTACAAAGAACAGGGCCCACCTCCCCCTCGATGTGATCCCCCACTCAATGCTTTTCCTGCTGGGCCCCGACGGGCTAGCTCCCCTCCCAGTCACCTCTCAACACCTCCTAGCCAAGTCGTACCCAGAGCCCCCAGAAGGGCGCACATACCCCCAGCTAAAACGGCGCTGCCGCGCACTCCTAATGCAAGAATGGAAGGCCAGGGCCCCGGCCCCAGCTAGATACCCATACCCCCGCTGGCTCAAACCTCACCCCTTTATGGGTCTCAACAAGTTTGACGCAGGGAGGCTCCACCAGATTAGATCAGGAAGGAGCACCCTCTTCACCCACCGCTCCTGGGATAACGATAACCCCACAACCTCCCCCAGGTGCAACTAGTCCCCCAAGACCTTCAGCCACGCCATACTATCCTGTCCCGCGAGGAGCCAGCCAGGAACCGCCACCCACAGGCGGTCTCTGATATGGGCCCCGACGCCCCTGTTTGGTCCTCGGTCGCCCTCTCCCGCTTGATTAGGTGGACCAGGACCGCCTTCCCCCTGGGCATGTTTTCCCGGCCTACCTCTGCTGCTAGCTCTGCTTCCTCCTGCTCCTCTAATGTAGTTTTCTTTGGTTATTTTATGTCATCTGCGGAGAGCTAGGTTTACCCATGATTTTTTCTAGTTGCTTGAACTTTCCGCTCGTCGCTGGAGGGTTTCCTTGAATTGCTTCTTTGATTTTCCTGCCCGCATGTCCGCCAGGGACCGGTACGGACCCTTATCAAGATCATTGGCAATGGACTTTTCCTTGGTTTGTTTGTTTTGGATTTTGGGTTTTGTTTTCGCCATAGCTAGTACTCCATGCGAGTTCTTGTACCTTAACAACGAACATATGATATAAAATAAATATATAAATAAAAAAGCACTGTTATACCAGGTAGCAAATTTGGTCTTGGGTATTATATTCATCTCTAATACTTGAGAGAAGAAAACTTTGTAAGTTACCTTATGTGTATAATACCCGCATGATCTCTTCAAGTTTAAGCAATTAGTTCACACCATGGTAATATTCCTTCCTAGTTGCATGGAACTGGGAATTCAACCATAATTATCTGGCTTGCGCGTGGCAACCCCTTTTACTCCTAATTGAATTTACACTCTTGCTCATTTACACCGTTAGCCAGTGTGCCTAACGGTCAGGGCTGGCCGCCAGGGCCCTGCCATTGTATAATTTGGTACCGCCAGAGCAGGGTGGGTAAGGACGTCCTGGCACGGCGTCCATCTTTTGACAACACTCGAGGACTGTAGGTTGACGGGCAGGCCCTGCAGTCTTTTTGCAAATGGTAACGTCGTGTAGGTACCTATGGTCTTAAGTAAGAACAGGGATCCCTTGTAGGACAAGGAAGTGGAATAGGGTCAGGTTGCTCAGAACCTGGATCGCATCTGACATGAAGCATAGGTTGATTGCTAGCGAAATTTGATACCTAATTGTAGAGCGTAAGATTTGCTTTATTACAATAATAATGTTTCACAGCTTGATAACACTTACCTAATGCTCATGAAATGCGACAATGAATTATAAACAAAGACATTTATGGGGCCCGGCGGTCAATCCCGGACATTGGCCAGGAATTACCGCAACTGAACCTAGGCCCCATCCGAATATCAAAATTCGTGTCTGTCCCATCCTACGCTAAAGCCGGATGGACTAGAGTCTAGGGAAGACTGCTCTTAGCATCCCAAAGGCATGTTCGGCTGTGTTCCCAAAGGTCAAGTCAGCAGGCCTTGGGATCGGAACGGGAGGGACGGTAGGACCTGAATGGGTTCCTGCCGGAAGGACGGAGGTGTGTCTTCCCCCCCGCACATCGAGACAACAGCCCACGATAAACTGGTGGGGACTGCGTGTCCCCAAGGTGGCGAAACCTTGCCCGTTACTCGCGATGACCGGCGGGCCCAGTATATGCGTGGCAGGCTCTACAGGCAATTGGTGAGGACCCCAGATAACGCGCAAAGACTTCAGAAGATGGGCAAGGACTGCAGATTGTGGGTGAGGACTGCAGAAGAGCCGCGAGGACTGCAGGTATGATTTCAGGAGTTACCAATCCATGAAGGCCTATTTGATCCCACACTCGCCCTCTTAGACAATAGTCCTTGCCACAGTGCTGGCTCACTCGTCCTGCAGCTTGAGACGGGCCCGGAACGCCATTGAGTGCAGTTCTGGCTGCACCTACAGGGGGCACGAGACGCTTGAGACCACTGGTGTTCTTCCTCAATCATCTTGCCTTTTATTAATCACTCAATTTAAGAGCTATCCTTCCCTGTTTTTCTCCTTCACAGGAGATTGTTCATTTGGGTAAAGAATTGCAGCGATAACTAAGATGTCTATAAATAAGTTGATCGATAGCTATTAGTAGATTGTCATGCATTTCAGAAGGGCATTGCCTATACTTCCCAGTTCCAACTTGAAGTGTATGCGGCGCACACTTTTTTCGTTCAGATATCTTATTGCTGCTGCCAGTATGATCAGTTTTCTGGTCAATTGCTCAACCTTCTCGTACTGTTGGTCTTCCTCTTACTCTGTCACATCTTGCAGAAGTGTGTCTGCTGTAAAGAGCAATTTTCTTATTTATTTATTATTTGAACCGAACTACTGCGCTGCCACTACAGTAATCACTTCTTTGCCTTCCAGCTCAGAGCCCAGTCTTCAGCCCCTTGACTTGGAGTGGGTTTATCATACATATTCAGGGCCGGTAAACATATCTGTCGCCCAGGTCCTAGTCGACGTGAGTATCAAGCCAACAGTGTTTGTCATTAGCCTAACTGAATCAACACAGAGGATGTCAAGATTGTATAATTTGGCACTGGAGAGCTGGAAATCCATAGTTTGATCAAAGCTCCGAGTAGAATATCATTGGCCTCAGCATCCATTCTGGCCATGATTACTTTTGCGTATCGACCTTTACTTGTTTTATTTACTATTGTGTGCTTAGCTTCTGTGATCAGATCTTCAATACATCCTATATATGGCAGGACCAGGTCCTGATATGGTTACTGGAGCCTATATTCTTGTCAGAGCCTAATACTTCAGAGATGATAACCTTGAGGGCTCCTTTCTCACCTTCTGGCCCATGACTGAGATACGCTTCTCGTATGGTCCTGACTGCATGAGCAGCATGGCAGTTGCCTGCCACAGTGAGAAGGCGCCAGAAGATATTCTTGGAAAGTGGAGGGAATGTAGCTTCGTGGTATTTGCTGAGCGCCCAGAGGGGAGCTGGGTGGAGGCAAAGGTCAGGGCTTACTGATACAAAGAGAGCTCGCAGGTATTCTGAATTTCTCGATAAGCTTTCTTCTCTGATCTCTCCTGCTGTCTCATCTAACTCTTCTAATTTGTCCTCGAGTTCTTTTCATTATTTCCAATTTAAGGATTTCTGTAGGGTAATTATCAGTTGATTCCTCGGATAGATGAGGTCACAGTGTCAGTGTATATCTTCTTTCAAGGGATGAAGCACTGCTTGCCCAATCATGCTTACCCTGTAAGGGGCTGTTTGGACCCACTTGACTGGTTTGAGATCAAAGACTTCCTGTCACAAGATACCGGTACCTCTGGCCAAATGATGACAGTACAGCTTAGGATCTTCTTCCCTGCCTAGGTTGCTCATGTATTAGATGTGGGAAACCTCATAATATCTGACCTAGGCACTTGATCAAACATGAGGTCTTCGTGGCCACTACCTATTATCACTATATTCAAATTGACCCAAAGGCCAACCACGACCTACTTAAAAGCCCGGTGCTCCTCTTTACACATTGAAGCCAGTAGTTAATAAAACCCCCAACCGTAGAAGGACAATATTTGCAATTTTCCGCGTGGCAGTTTTGTCAGTAGACATCAATTATGAGGGGCGATAACTTCCATCTCTTGGATGTAATCAGCATCAGCACTATTTTTGTTCCGATTGCATAACGGTCAATGAAACGGTGCTCTATTGAAGGATGTTAGCCTTTTGCCCGGTCCATCCAACTACGGGATAATTTTCTCCTGAATGTAGTAGAGCACCCTTTGCAATCAACCAGTGTGAGACATATCCCTTAATTATACGATGTTAATAAGCCTATCAATTACCCAAATCAGTGCAATAACTGTTGCCAGAACATCTCCAAGCTTGGTCAGATTTTGCTGCAATCGCGTAAGTTCTAGTGTTTGCCACGTGGTGCTAGTGTGTAGATCGTGTATGTTTGCTAAGGCTCTTGGTCTAGCTTGGTAGATAGAAAAGGTATTGCTCAGGATAGCAATCATACGGTATCACAGCTGGTATCCCATTAGGGACTGCTACGCCGGCAATATCGCCAAGAACAAGTTCTTCAGAATGAAATGGCGAAAGATGATTATTCACCATGTCTTCTTCTTTGCTGGCTGGTTATTCCTAAATGGTAGCAATTGCATTTTAGGCACTATTGCCCGGGAAACACCGACAACTGCATTCACAAGCAAGATGTGAATAATCTTAATCAAATATCAGGACTTTTACGAAAGGCTCCACCAGGGAATATGTAAAACTCATCACACACGAAAGCAGGGTTGCCAAATGGAGTCACACCGGCACCCCTCTTCAGAAAGCCTAATACCAATTACACTGCTGTGGAGTACAGTAATCTGTTAGAATATTCACGAAGGTTCCATATCTACGACAGTGGTACTACACTGATGGTTTGGGTTAGGATAGTTTTTTGTTTGAAAAGTGTTAGGAAGTATGAAAGATTGAAGCAATGTCATGTAAGGACGAATGGTTAGCTGCAACAAAAATGTTGTGTGAGGATTCATGAATCAGGCTAGGGGTACTAGAGGTTTGGAACTAGTGTTAGCTAGAGGATGCAACAAACGAGTGTCACACTTAGATGATAACCAAACAGGCACAGGTATCAGGAAGTTTAGGATAGAGGATTCAGGAAAAGTCTGTAAGTCGTTGTGACGGGCCAAGGGATTTAGGAAGGAAATCTGTTGCAAAGTTGAGGGTGTGGTTTGGAAGGCAAGAGACGGTGATGGAAGAGAGTTTCTGGTATGAGAGTTTTGTGTATATATAGGACGCCGCTTGCAGCGCAAAAGAAAACAAGGACGAAAGTTACTCCAGACCATCAGAGCCTACTTTGAGTGGTTATGAGCCCGGGTCGCATCAGACAATAATCAATCCCTCTCGTTGGCCTATTATCTCCGTTGCCGAATTCTTTCGCCTTATTCTATACATGCTCTGTTCAACTCCTTTCCGGTTATCACAATGGCAACCACCCAAGCAGCAGCTGCCGCTGCCAGCGCGGCACTACCTCCAACGAACAATCCCGCCAGTCCTCTAGCTCCCCATCCGTACACCATATTGAGTCATTCGATTGAGAAGCGCGATGGGTCTATGGGTACGGGTTAAAGCAACTATGTTCTTAGAAGTTTCGTGTGGCACAAATTCTCCAAGAGAAAGGACTTGCCCGGGCCCTTGCGGATACACCTACTGATTAGTCCGCTTCTGATAGTACCACTGCAGAACCCGTTAATGACTCAGCGTTCACCATCATCTCCCTCAATATACGAGACTCACAAATTGCCCATATCCAATCACCACAAAATGCGAAGGAAGCCTGTCAGGCTCTCGCTAAGGTACAACAGGGTATCGGCTCGAAAGGACTTACGGTTTTGATGCAACGGTTGTGGAGCCTACAGCTCAAGGAGTGACAGAATATGTCTGTACATCTGAACAGCTTCGAGGAAGTGTCGACACAAGTAGCGAATCTCTCCCCAAACGGTATCGGTATACCTGATGGCGCTTTGGTTTGTATGGTCAGCCTCTCGCTCCCCGAGTCAAATGAACCATTGATTATGGCCATACAGTCTCGCTCGGAGACGCTTACTTTCGACTTGTTAGTGGGCCTGCTCTTGCCTGAAGCGACACGAAGGCAGGCTGCTCGTTTATCGATGACCGATATGAATACGCAGCCCCTAGCAGCATTGGCAGCGTGAGCAGGGTACTGTTTGCCAGGTTATGCAGGGCATGGGAACAATGGATGGGGGAATCGAGTGTTCGGGAGAGGTAGAGTTGGGGGCCCTTCAAGTAGCTATCGTAGTAGAGGGAAAGGAACTATAGGGCTTAGTGGTCGGTGCCACTATTGCAGCAAGGAAGGCCACTGGCAGAACGAGTGTCTGAAGCGAAAGGCAGACTTACAAAAAGAGATAACTGCGGGCAATTTAGCATTCATAGGCGTGAACAGAAAAGAGATTGGGAATTCCACTTGGAAAATTGATTCAGGCACGTCACGACATTTGACAGCCAATCATACCCTTCTTGAAGACTATTGAGATATATCACCAACATGAATAACGATCAGAAATGGAAAACAGATTACCGAAGTCGGTAAAGAAACCATCACACTTCGTTCCGTGTTAGGACCGATACAATTTACGCATGTACTCTATGTCTCTAAGATTAGAAGCACCCTCATTAGCATTGCCAGTATGGTCGATCAGGGGTTTAAGGTGGCATTTACAGGAACTGGATGTACAGTTAGTAATCAGGGAATCAAGAAGGCAATAGGAAAACAACAGGGAAACGTATACTTCCACACAGGACTGCAAGAAATAGCGTTAGTGGAAGTAACCCAGATGAACGACAGAACGACAAAAGCAAGATCGCATTGGTGCATAGGTCATCGCGGTTTAAATCCGCAAGCTATGCACAATATCAAGGAGTCAGTAACTGCTTTCGAGGTCATCCAATCCAAGTAAACGGTTACACCCGTATGTTGTATTTGTGCTGCCGGTAAGCAGAGTTGGGGACAACTTATAGGTAAGAGAGACAAGTGAGATGAGATTTTACACACAATACACACAGATGTGTGCAGACCTATGCCATGTGTTGGGCTTATGGGTGAAAGGTACTTTACTACCTTTATAAACGAAAGGTCAGGAAGAACGGCAATCGCATTACTAAGACAGAAGTCAGAAGTCCTTGAAAGATTTTGGGTATATAAGGCAAAAGTGGAAAGAGAAACGGGAAGGTAAATTAAGGCATGCAGATGCGATGGGGGCGGGGAATACAGAGGACAAGTATTTCAGGGATACCTGCATGATGAGGGTATTACGCAACAGGTGATGCCACCATACATACCAGAGCACGATGGAATGGCGGAAGGTGCCAATCGCACTATCATGGATATAGTTAGATGTATGTTATTCGATTCCGAATGAGGCCAGAAACTATGGGGTTATGCGGCTCGTACCGCAGTTCACATACATAACTGCCTACCTGGAAGTATCCACGGTTTCCAAACAGCATTTGGGATCTGGTTTGAATCAGCACCCTGAATCGGTCACCTGCGCGCATTTGGTTTGCTAGCCTACCGGCATGTTCTAGCACAAACTCGATGCAAACTAGATCCCTGAGCAAGCAAGTGTGGTTTGATAGGATATGATGAAAATAGCGGAAGCCGAGTTTATCGCGTCTTTGATGAGGAGTCAAGAGAGGTATTTATGACAAGAGATGTGGTATTTGACGAAGCACCAATACATGATACAGGATTAGAAAAGTCAGCAGCCACGGCACAACAAGAGGAAGGTGAAACGTACATGGAAGATATACCAAGAAGCACGCCAGCAGCCGACAAGTGACCCAGTCACGCTGATATGCGGATATCCTGTGAACAATCAGACGAACCTGAACAAGAAAATCGAAGTGCTGGTTCACCATTACCTTCCATTGATCCCAGTGAATGCGAGTTGCGCTCCGACAATGTCGAGCAGTTGGGGACTATAGTTGTCCGACTCCCATTCCCCCACAGGCTCACGCAGGTAGAACATGAAGGACTACAAGATGCCGAACCAGATATTAGCCAACCACCGCAAGGAACTCAGCAATGGCAATCAATGTTTTACCGATCCGGTGAGGATGCTTTTATGGATCTTAACCAAGATTCTTTGACGTTACAGGAGGACCTTAAAGCGGAGGATGGTAATGCATGGAGATGGGCCTGGGAAAAGGAGTTGGAATGACTTCTCAAACATAAGACTTGGGTTATATCGAAGGTGCCCAAGGACTGAAACCTGGTTGGTTGTCGATGACTATTTAGACACAAAGATGACAGAAGATATAAAGTACGCCTGGTAGCCAAAGGGTACTCCCAGGAGAGAGGAATTGCCTTCCACGAAGCCTTTGCACCACGTGCAAGGTTAACGACACTGTGACTTCTACTCCCCCTGTTTGCCGCAAACAAAGGGGAACTCCATAGTATTGATGTTTAAACAGCCTTTCTAAAACGGGAATTAGAGGAGGAGATATATATGGAATGTGCGGAGGGCATTGAAGAGAGTGAGGAACCTGATATTGCTTGCAGGTTAGTAAAGGCAATCTATGGTCTTCAATAATCACCACGCACCTGGTACGAGAAAAGTCACCAATTCTTTATACAATATCAGTGTATATGAAGCACCCAAGACTATAGTCTTTATATTCATTATGGACAGAAGGTGATTGTATTAGTCTATGTGGATGATCTAGTACGCGGAGCGGCGGAAATGGAGAATGTTAGTTGGATTAACGATGCATTGGCCGAAGCTTGTGAAATGACGGATTTAGGGAAATTACAAACATTTTTAGGACTTGATATTGTGCGGGATCGAAGCCAACTCCTTGTGACCATTGATCAACCAAGCTAGATCAATCGGATTCTTGAACACCATGGGATGCACAATTCACCCCCGAGTGATACCTCTCTTGACCCTAATACCCAGCTACAAAAGTCTTCAACAAGCACAACCCATGAACCCGACAATGAAAAAGTGAGCCTGGAAATATATCAGTCTGCGGTCGGATCGCCTATGTATGCGATGCTGGGTATGCGACCCAATATCGCAAACTCAGTAGGGCTTGTCAGCCAGTTTAACCAGGCACCCGAATGGGAACATTGGATAGTGGATAAGTGCATATTTCGCTATCTTGGAGCCACAAGCAATGACCGGTTAAGGTATGGAATAAATAACTATACAGGAGGATATTCGGATGCAGGCTGGGGATCGGGGCAAGCCAGAAAGTCGATACGAGGTTATGTTTTTCTTGTGGACGGCGGCGCAATCTCCGCGACCAGCAAGAAACAATGATCTATCGCTGTTTTGAACAAGGCGGCGGAATCCATGGCCACAAGGCAACCTATGAAGGAAATGATAGGGCTCCGGATACTCCTGGATGTGATCGGAGCGTTCAGGCATATTGACCCAATGTCCCAACTAAACGCAGACAATTACAGAGCCAGTGTATTGGCTCAAAACCCAGAATATCACACCCATACGAAGCATATCGCTTCCAATATCATTACATATGGGATCAGGTTACAGCAAAGAAAGTTCACTTACAGTACTGTACGCGCAGTGACATGGTCGCTAATATTTTGACCAGGGCACTCGAGCGGGTTGTACACCACAAACACAGGGAGGCAATGAGTATAGTCGAGTGCAACAAATATGGAATACTTCGCGAGGGGACGTGTTAGACTATTCATAAGGGTTCCATATCTACGACAGTGGTACTACACGGATGGTTCCCATTAGGATAGTTTTTTGTTTGGAAGGTGTTTGGAAGTTTGGAAGATTGAAGCGATATCATGTAAGGACGAATGGTTATGTGCAGCGGAGATGTTGTGTGAGGATTCATGAATCAGGCTAGGGGTACTAGAGGTTTGGAACTAGTGTTAGCTAGAGGATGCAACGGACGAGTGTCACACTTAGATAGTAACCAAACAGGCACTGGTATCAGGAAGGTTTAGGATGCATGATTCAGAAAAAGTCTGTAAGTAGTTGAAACGGGCAAAGGGATTGAAGGAGGAAATCTGTTGCAAAGTTGAGGGTGTGGTTTGGAAGGCAAGAGACGGTGATGGAAGAGAGTTTCTGGTATGAGAGCTTTGTGTATATATAGGATGCAGCTGGCACCGCTGAAGAAACCAGGACCCAAGTTACTCCAGACCATCATAGCCTATTTTGAGATAATTTTCTCAACAGCGGATTCCTGAATTTGTTTCAGGACAAGTGTGTATAATGGGAGCGGCTGGTTTTTGAGGAGAGCTGATTCTCTGTTAAGGTTAGTCTAAGTTCAAACTCAGTAGCCTTACATGGTGCGATCTTGCCATTACTCTCATATCACAGAGGTGCAGTTTCAACTTGACTGCTGTCAAGACCTGTCCACTCAGCAAAGTTAAAGAACTTGAACTTAGCTTCAGTCGTGAGAGCAAGAGCGCAATCCATTAGCTTGCAGTCTCAGTGCTTGTATTTATTGACCAGGGGTTAGAGTTCATGGGGTTGGGTGGATTGTGTGCCAGGTGAAATAGTATGATAAATGCGAGCTTAAAGAAATGGAAGTGAAGGAAAGAAGCATAAAAGAAAAGAATCACATGAGGGAGCAAGAGGGAGTTTTGCGGCGTGTTGAATCGCGATTGAGAAAGAGACGGAGAATATGCCATCATGGCATTTGGGCTGCATCATAAGTTGCGCTCACAAATACCAAGGGTGGTACAGTATATCACAGTGCTTATGAGATCTTAGTTTTGAGATCACACTTTGAGATAAAACTGCTTGTTACATATTAGATACAACTATTGTCCATGGCACCAATGTGTTCTGATGATGTGGTCTTGGTAGTGCGTATTTGGAGTTGTTGTGGGAGTATTGGAGAATGAAATAAATACATATAATAGAAGAGTACTAATAAGGACTTTATTAAATATAGTGAAACTTAGGTCAGGAGTGGGTATAGAGAGGGCCTGTGAAGAAAGTTAAGAAGAAGTGGTGAGGTGTTTGGGTACCATCAGAATATTAGGAGATTGTCCAGTTGTGGCTGAACACATTATCCTGCTGGTGGCATGTCCCGAGTAGCTGTGGACCATTTGAGCGTCAGGTGCATCAGGGGCACATTACCCCTAGGATCTATGAATTAATTTTAGCTAATTGCACTCAAATATCCTTATTTTCCTTACTTCAATTGGCTTCTCTGACTAGTACTCAATAGTGTTCCATGCTTGCACAGTAGCCAAGCCGGAATATTCGCTTGGCCACCAACATCACCTTAGTGCTAATATCTCATCAGAAACTCATCTTACTTGTACTAATAATTTTATGCGAAACTTATGCAATTCCAGAATATTATATTTAAGACATTGAAGATTCCAGGTCACTCGGTGGTGAACGGAAGTTCAAATGATTAGTGATTGTGCTACTAGAGGTCATGATGGTTTCTACACCTTAACTGTAAATACAAGGCAATGCATTCCGTTGTCACTACAACAAATATTTATAATCATGGCTATGAGATGCAACACTCTACCATAACCACTAAACAGCTGCTACAGCTGGCATATTGTTGTTCCAGAATGTAATCCCTGCACTATGCAACTCTAAAGTGTATATTAGTCTTAGAATGATGAATGAAATAGTTATGGATGGGGTCTATCTTCCAGGTATTGCAAGTGGTCTAGTAAGGGCTAATTCAAGCACAGATTCTGGTAGGCTCAGAAGGCCAATTACTCGACACTTATACAATGTTATCCTACTTCATTCTAAACTTTTAAGATTATGTAGAATATTCCCTTTAGACCATAGCGCATTGGAATACAGCCTGGTCCAAGGGGATTGTATCTTGTAGATTTCTTGGTATTTGGTAATTAGCGTTCATTACGGCCCCATTTTCAGACAAAGGGGACGCCGGGAGCAGGTTATTAACTGCATATTAAACAAATAATCATCTAAATCGGACCAAAGTAAGTGAGATGGAGTTCTGTCAAGGTGTCTAACTTCAAAGAGCTCAATCTTAGTCACTCGCAGTTCTTGTCCAATTGGGATAATTTCTTCGCCCAGTTAATCAGAATACCCTATGTTATTTTGTCCCCGCTCCGCGGAAATGGGGCCCTATAATGAAGCCTATTTGTAATATAGCCTGTAGACTGATTATGGTAACAATATACAGGAAAGGAAGTGGAGAAAATGATATCTTGCCTAGAAGTTGCTTTTGATGTAGATGATTTGATTTCAGCTGTTAGCGTTCGTTACGGGGACCTGTTTCTGACAGACGGGGCGCCAAGAGCAGGTTATTAACTGCAGATTAAAAAAGGAATCGTCCAAATCGGACCAAAACTGAGTGAGATAGGGTTCATGGAAGCTGCCTAAGTTCAAAGAGCTGTATCTCTGTCAGTTCTTGTCCGATTTGGATGATCTTTTCAGCCTGTTAATGAGGATAACCTAGGTTAATTTGTCCCCCCTGCTCGGCAACGGGGCCCCGTAACGAAGCCTATCAGCTGTGCTACTGCCTCGTAGTCTCATAAGTTACGTTATTCTCTTTGTGCTTTTATGGTGTTTGTTTTCTTGATGATGATGCTTGCGATTCCGGGTATGAGATCGACATATCAATTAGAGGTGGCCAAGCTTTAAGTCTGTGTTTCTGAACAATTACAGGATTCTGGAATGTCTACAGGAACTGGGAATGATTATCACTGCCCAAAGGCTTTTGGTAAGGATTCTGTACTAATACATGTCTCCTGGGGAGAAGGCCAAAGGGTACATCGACAAACCTTGAGTTTAACAAGATACTTGTTTGAAAGGTGATCTATACCTTCAAATTTGGCCTTCACCTGCTATCCTTTCAACTTGAAGTTGCTAGCTGCTTTATCAGCAATACTAAGGCCTTGGATTGTGTTCATTTGCTACATCTGATACACCTAACCATGGAAAGCTAATTAGCAATCAGTATGCAACTACACTACCATACAGCTCACCAGGCCTGACATGACCGGACAAGGAATAGTCAGGATGTACTAGAAAAAAGTATCTACTACTTAGGATACACCAGAGGGGGTAATTAATATGCAGAATCCATCAGATGCAGTAGGTACTGCACTTAAGATATAGGAGGCTACACCTAATATAAGAGACATACTGGCCAAAGCACCCAGCACTTTGCAGGCAATCTTGCACTTCACCATCTCTACACGATATAAGCTCAATGTCCAATATTTACCTCTTTCACACAATGGTCAGGTCGGTCAGAAATGATTTAATCCTCTCAATGTATTGATTCACGAGAACTAGTTTGCTATTATTATAATATAGGGGGCAATTCTCACAGAAAGACCGGGAGTTAGGAGAGGTATTTTGCCGACGATCACTATTACTGGTTTGACGCCCCACCCATAGCATATGTCTATATACCGAAATTGTACCTGGGGATATCTCATATAGCTGTAGCGAGTAAGGCTCGGGTGCAAAGGCTTTCTTGTCTTGGTTTCAGGATTGGAACAGAGCTCGTGCGGGCATCAACGAGTATTATTCAGATGTTGGCTTGAGCCGTGTCCCTCCCTGGGCTTGAGCCGCAATGAAACCGCCAAGCCACCGCCAAGTGGCTCGAGTCTGAACTCGTGTCGGAAGATGGACCCCTGTCCGAGCTGGGTCGAGCCGTCAATAAGGATCTATGGATGTAGTAGAAGCAATCAGACATGGGTACCTATACTAGACCCATAGGAGACAGAGACAAGACTACAAGAGTCAGGATACAACACTATAGAGTCTGCGGCAGGATAGTATTCTGCTGATATTCCATTATTACCTGTGCTAGCTATTCGACTATCAGGATAATCCCCCCCTTGCTATGTGTAGGTACACTAGCTGGGAGTAAGTATTCGCTTCTAATTCCAATAGATATCATCTTACCTTGTGCATAGTTTTGTTCCGATTTGAAATTAGCTTCTGAGATTCCCACTTTGGAATAGTAAACAGGATATCCCAAGTGGACATTTCTTTCTTGGTCTAGAGAGTGTTCACACTTGGATGATGAGATATTTTTGCCTGATATTTGTTCTGGTCCGATGTGAACAAGTGTTTTAACTTAATTCTCATAGCAGTTTGACATACAATCCTGGTGTCCTTATATATAAACTGAACAGGTCTCCGCTTTTTATCTAATATTATAAACAACCTATGTCCCACAATTTTCTATCATGTGAGACACTGTTCTCAACAGACTGAGCTTTTCCTCATGGCATGTTACAATGCCGGTGAGTACTGCTTGTTAATCTATCTCTCTGCAGTACTATCAGGGTAATCACGTACTCTTTTTAGGCAGTCGCGGTAGGCCTGTTCATGTATTCAACGTCATACTAGATCTTTCAAGCCAACCATCACCCTTGGCAAGTAAGAGTTTCCCGGGAAGTGGGCTTGTTCTAAAGCTGGTTGCATGTGGGTAGCTGAGACCCATCTGCAGGGGCAGGGTAGAGTCTGCCTCCACTAGGGTGTCAGAATCAATACTACCATTTGTGATCTCTCTAGCTATCGGGTCTCTTACGTGTTCATATTCTCTATAGGGACGTGGTCTGGGAATTCCTCCAAACTTCCTGGTATTTTATTTTACAATTGAAGCTACTAATCAGATCTGTTTGACAATCTTTGATGTAGTCTATGCCATCCTTCTCAGCCATAGGTTCAGTATAGCTCCCATAGTTGATAACCATCTTGAAGCGACAGTGTAGTAAATTTACAGTGCGAGATTAAATATCCTGAATGATTGCAAGCATTTCATGTTACTCTCTGATATTACTTAGTAAGAGTGTTAGCTGTCTCTGGTTAAATGTTGAAGGTCTAGCATTGTATGCACCTTCCTATTCTGGCTCTATCCGCATCAGTGAAATGAGATCTGATATTTGGCTGATTATACTCAATTGGTCTAGGACCTTGGTAATTATCTGAAGCCTGATTGTCTGATTCAAACCCTGCTTTCAGCAGATTCTCTGAAAGATATCCTGGGTTATCATGCAGCTCTCTGAGTGGTGCTCGAATTGTTTCAATCTGAGCTATAGGCGATAAGATATAACATAGTATTTCTTTGAAGTGCTAATGTTGCCCCAGGTTCTCTAGGCTTATCCAATCTATTATCGTCTGAATTTGCACTAGGGTACAGAGAATTTTAATATGATTAATCTTAGAGCCTAAAATATCCAGATTGAAATCCAAGAAGCTCACTTTCTCAGAGTTGGCATAATAGCAGGTGTTTTACAACTTACTTGAACCTTTCTCATAATTCATCACCAGGTCCTGCTAGGAGTTCCCAAACTGAAGAATATCTTCAATATTGATCTATATTTCTTGCCGCATTGGTTATTTAATTAATCATCAATTCCTGCTAATGAGATCCCTGTAGTCTTCATCTCTCCTTGAATTATTACCTCGATTGTCAAGACAGCAAGGGTGTCATAATAGTATAGTACCTCACAACCTGACTCTCTCGTCCAAATATTGGTATCAGTGTAATCTATCTTGCCAGTGATTGGGCTCTTGCCACTCATTTAGTAAAATACACCATTCTGCACTTTTTCTATAATCTGTCACAGGATTATCATTGCTGCCACAAAGGTTTACTACTACATTAAACCTGGAATGGCTTTCAGCTGTGATCAAGTCCAGGAGGTCCTGAAAGGATTCTGGTTTAACAGTTAATACCTGAGTTCATCTTCCTAGTGATCAATACCTTGAATTTCATGATTGTGCGATATAGTACAGTAGAGATTTGTGTTTTCGCCAGTCTCATTGGGCCTTCATGTTTGTTCATTGCATTATCTTGCTTGCCACTTCTTGTTTTTTGTACAGTTTCCCAACTAAAAGCTCTGATAATATCCCATGTGAGTTTCATACTGGCTGTAGCTTTCTAGCAGCTGAACTTGGTTGCTTGCTTCCCAATCAGAGATGGCTCTGACCAGCTACTTTCAGAACTAGATGATCTTCTAGTGGTAAGTTATCAGCACACCTAGTGCTCGGGGATCATCAATACCAATAAGCTCATCACAGATGAACACTAGCTTTACCAGAATAGATAGATGTTCAATACTCATCCTGTCTTGCTAAATCTGAACTGGAATACTGAAGTTTGTAGTGGTGGTGACATATTGGACACTCAGTCTTATAGTGACAGGGCTTTGCTGACTATCAAGAGAATTTTGTTTGTCATAACCAATTTGTTGCTCGTCACAGTGGAAACAACAATTGTTCTAATATTAAGGCCTCTGGCTGGATTGTCATTGATATTGGTGTTCAATCTAGGTGCCAGAAATGAACCTTTAGTATTCTGATCTATAACAACACCAGCCTGGTCAGTGCAGATAGAGTAACGATCAAGTAGCTCTACTGTGCTATTTGTATTAAACTGATATTCACTTTTGCCACAATCTGCAGTCTCCTCCGTGAGACAACGATGATTGGTCTTCACTTCCCACTTGCTTATTTATTTGCAATATTTCCACTTTTCAAAACCTAGAGGTAATGGTCTTCTGTTTTGTATTGATGCTTTACAGAATTCTTAGATTTGTTGAAAATGCTATATATCTTGTACTTAGCTTTGACCTTGCTCTTGCATGGGTTCAAATAGGTTGAGCACAAATAGGACTTCCGGTAGGTGATTTCTTCCTTGATTTAGTATATTTTAGTTCCTAAAACAAGCCTTCTGTCACACCAGTTGTGGCAATTGGTTTTGTATACATTATATTTATAGCATTCACCAATGGACACCTTTTGCTTTTTATTATTATTTTTAGTTTTAGTTTTATTTTTTTATATCATATATTCAGTGTTAAGGTACAAGAAATGGCATCGAGCGCTAGCTATGACAAAAACCAAACCCAACATCGAAAACAAACAAACAAAGAAAAACATCCATCGCTGATCATCTTCATAAGGCTCCCTAACCTACGGACGCAAATTCAAACTACTTCAAGCAAGGAAACCCTGCTAACAACCAGCAGACACTTCAAGCAATCTTGAAAAACAAACAACATAAACCTAGCCCTCCTGTGATGAGATAAAGTAATCAGAAAACTACGTTTGATAAGCGGGAAGAAATGGAGGCAGCAGCAGAAGTGGAGCGGCAAAACATGCCCACGGGGAAGGAGGTCTTGGTTGACCTAATGAAGCGGGAGAGGGCTCCGAGAAGGGCTGCTGAGCACCAGACTGGGGCGTCGGGGCCCAGGTAAGAGACTGCCTGACTGTGGCGGTTCCTGGCTGGCTCCCTCGTGAGGCCAGGAAGCATGACGTACTCGAAAGACTTTGGGGACTTGCCGCATTGGGGGCAGGTGGTTGGGGCATCATTATCCCAATACAGATAGCCGCGGAGGTAGCTCTTCCCTGATCTCATCTGGTGGAGCCTTCGTGGGTCGAACTTGTTAAGGCCCATAAAGGGATGAGGCCTGAGAGACGGGGGGTACGGATATCTCGCCCCCTCTGGGGCCGTGGCTTTCCATTCTTCGATGAGTAGGTCCCGACATCGCCGACTCAGTTGGGGCTAGGTACTCGCTTCTGGTGGATCAGGGTAGGATTCAGCAAGGAGGTGCTGAGAGCTGACTGGAAGGAGCACAAGCCCGTCAGGGTCCAGTAGGAAAACCATTGAGTGGGGGACAGCATCCCCGGGCCGGTGGGCCCTTTTCTTCGAAGGGGGGCAAGGTTTGAGCCATGGGCGGGGGAGGCGGCTCCCAGTGTATTTTGCCAGGAGGACCATGTTGTCCGGAGCGTGATGGTCGAGGGAGCGGGTCTGTACCGAGGGGGCAAGACGGGCTGTGGCGGGGTTGATCTCCGGTGCAGAGCACACTACTCAGCTGTTGGCCAGTCGTCTCTTGTGAGCCCGGAACAGGTCCACTGGGAGGAGGCAGGCTTCTATTGCCATGATATCGGGTGGGCTCCATGGGAAACAGTATGTATACCATCTGGGGACCTTGTGCCCAAAGACTGGTAACTTTCTCACCATGTGAGCCGTTATGTAGAGGACGTCTCCCTCATAACTCAGGATGGGGATGAGAAGGAATGCAGCGAAGCGGTGACAGAGGAAGGGGGGGAGAGTGTTTTGACCGGCTTGAAGGCAGCTGGACACCTTCTGCTTGAATGTAGCTCTATATCTGAGCTGGGCTTGAATATTCTAACATGGTCTACCCTCGTTGGAATTGGCTGATACTGTTTTGCTTGATAGTTCAAGTCAATCTTTCTCAAAAGTTATCCTTTAAGGTGAGTTAACTCTCTGGTCATTATTATTACTAGTCCTGCCAGGCCACGAGACACCAGTCAGATATTGTCCTCTTGTAGTCAGTCTTCTGGATTTTCGTACAGGTCTTGATCAAAGCTTGAAAGCTGTTCTTCACATATTCTCCCGTGTGGTGAACATGCTACTAGGCCACTAACTTGAAAGCTTTGCGTGCTCTGCCTCCTATATCAAAACAATAGTCGTTCACCAATCTTGGCAACATCCTCCATCCACTCTACACCTCATCCAATTGAAATCTCAACACCATGAGATTATCACCTCTTCTTGCAGCCACATACCCCATCATGGGCGCAGTGCTGTTTGGTGCTGAACATTTCCTGTTCTCACTACACTGTGAGATCTACCCTTTGAGGCTATGCTCTCCCCCTTTCCATTCCTTAGTACTTGGTTTCATTATCTGCCAATGATGTTTCCTGTACCTACCCCACCGTGGCTATACTAGGCTTGGCATTAGACGGTCCGGAACACGTCCTTCAACGCCAGTGTTACAGGCCGCTAGGACCACTGTTCAAAATAGGATAAATGTTTCAAGAGGCCAGAGTCGCGTTCCCCATATATCTTTTAAAGAGTGACTTGGTGACTACGCAGTCAGACACTAACACAATTGTAGATAGTTTCCATGGCAAAGAGGTTGGACTACCCTTTCTGTTCCACTGTCCTATTCACACTGTTGGATCCGCTAGGAATCTACTATCCCCTTCCCAAGCCAATACCCTACTATTGCACTACCTACTGCTAGCACCTTACTGCCACGAGCTTCCACGTTACTTCTCTATTCTTGCATGACTATGGCCACTATCTCTGATACACTCTATCTTGGTATAGTAGTTCCTTCTTGACTGTTGCTAATCCCCTGGCCTGAGGTGATCTTCAGGCAGATCAAAATATTTTAGCTTATTACTGGTGGAATCTTGATTAGTAGTTATTGCTATTTGGCTTAGTAGTTTTCTATCCTTTCTGGCAGGCTTCATGGGCCTTGGATTAAGTTTTCGTAATCTTATTAGGATCTTGCGCAAGTGTTTTCTTCTGCTTTACTGCTTACATTGCCTGTGCTACAGTGTTGTATTGCAGATCTTTCATCCATGATTGGCGTAAGATGTACAGTCAGACTTATACCACAGGGTCCTGGAATTACTTGTGTGTCCTATAAAGAGACGAAGTGAATGCGTGTTTGGAATTAACCTTTTATTCAGGCCATAGCTCCCACTCCAAGCAAGTTCCAGTATGTTAACAGCGAATATATCAGTTAAACCAAAGCAATACAAATCCCCAATCTTGGCAACTTATCTGCCAACCCTCATATTACCAGGTACTTATTACGGGTTTTCATATAGTACTTAAGTTTGATATGTTTAAAGTATTGTACTTCACACCTACAAAGGAGTGCTTTGAACATCTAGGGAAAGAGGTATATGGCAAAGGCTCGGTTGCTAATGGTACCCGTAGGTTGGTGAACAGCTAAGCATAGTAGGCCTGGTTGTTAATATAACTATTTGCTGCACTTGATACATGTATGCTTTCTGATTGATCTAGTGGGAATAATTGTGCTCCTGAGAACTCTGCAGAGTGTGATTGTTATGGCCGCTAATATCCAAAGTCTACTACCACACCTCGTACTCAGAACCTATCAGCTGAAGGAGTAAATCATCTTCTATTGCGCTCTTTGAGTTAGAAACTTGTTGGGCTACTACTCTTTTTTGATCACTTTCTTCTACTTACTAGGCTTGTTCTTGTTTTATATACACTAGTGTGCGGGCAGCCGGTGAGTCAGTATCAAGTGAGCTATGAAGGAGATTGCTATGGCTTTCTGCTGGTTCTCCCTGACCAACCATAGGCCAAAGAGCAGGTTCTGGACAGATTTGTTGTGGTATTTCAATGACCCTTTATGCTGAGGAACTATTGTAAGACCTGCTAAACATGATGCCGGTTCTGCTCCTGCATGCTTCCATTATGAATATACAACAAGTATGTAAAGTTTCTTTACCTATCTTCTCAGCCCGCAATCAGTTATCAAGATACTGGAAGATTTATCAATGTGATAAGACAGGTTCCAAGGCGAACAAAGGGTTTTACCTTCCAATCCAGAAGAAAAGCAACATATATATTCCTGTCTAATGCAAGTACAATAGGGGTAGGTAGTGACTTGCTAGGTTGGTTGTTAATTAAGGTTTCAAGAGACAGATAGGTAAAGTTCAAATCCTTAAAAGACAAATTAGGGGTTACGGGGTAGCTAACACAGTAGAATTGTGATATAACCAGTCCAAGTATATTCGCGACAATGAATCAATAGTCATGAACGCGCGTAGGTAATCGTTTGGTAAATGTAGCTTGAATGTAATAAAATCTAGTCAAATATCAAAGAATTTAAATATAACTCGCTAATTTGTTATATTGTTACAGTCTCTTCTCTGTGGCTTGATGATTCTTCAACCACCAGGCTAAAGGGCTACTATTTATACTAATGTTCATGCTACTTCGTCTTCTTTAGTTAAGAAGTATGTGTTACGGGGTAGCTAACACGGTAGGATTCCGAGCTAACTAGGCCGAGGATATTCGCGACCACGGATTATAGGTCAGGAAGGCTCAATAAAAATTGTTTGATAAAGTAATAGAAGAATATCGTAATAACTTATAATATTGTTAAGGTCTCTTCTCCGTTGCTTCATGTTATTCTCAACCATCGGGGAGAGCCCTACTATTTATACTAATGTTCACGCTACTTTGACTTCTCTAGTAAAGAAGTATCTTTCTAAGAATTCAGTTCGTCAGAACAAAGTGCGAACACTGTTTGACCC
>Ga0307513_10002437_pt1 | contig 25800 bp, 15 predicted proteins | sample 15_EM_MG_FD_202174 | JGI IMG/M metagenome (GOLD analysis project Ga0307513, IMG submission 202174) | Populus trichocarpa ectomycorrhiza microbial communities from riparian zone in the Pacific Northwest, United States - 15_EM | ecosystem: Host-associated > Plants > Roots > Unclassified | place...
GCCCTTGATTCTCAAGGTGGTTTCTCAATTATTTGTTGAGATAATTAAATGTGAATTAGATTTTCCCATGGTTGCTATGGGTGAGCCGGATCCCTGTCGTGAGCCACTTCCCCGGGAATCACGTTATCTTCAAAGCTGGTGTTAATGCATGGTGTGAGAGCTGAGGAGTGGCCTTTCGATAGGGAAGACACACCTAGAGGATTTACAGGGCTCCACGGTGGCGCATACCTTGGGTGCCCGGAGATAATAGTTGCTTTGTTGGAGACAAATAAGTGGGATGTGCAGGCGAGGGATTTCCATGGTAATACAGCAATCTCCTGGGCTGCAAGGAGGGGGCATGAAGAGGTGGTGAGGATACTGCTGGAGCGGAGCGAGGTCAATCCTAACACACCTGACACCGAATATGGGCGGGTGCCGCTCTCATGGGCTGCCGGGAGTGGGCATGAGGGGGTCGTGAAGATATTGTTGGGACGGAACGACGTCAGTCCCGAAAAATTGGATAAGTCGAGAAAATCACCACTCTATAGGGCTGCGGCATATGGGCATCAGAACGTTGTAAGGATGCTGCTGGAACGGGGTAGGGTCAACCACAATACAGCTGAAACTGTGTTCGGCCGGACATTGCTCTTGTGGGCTGCCGAGCATGGCCACGAGATCGTGAAGATACTGCTTGAGCGGAATGATGTCGATCCCAACAAAGTTGGTTACGGGAGGAAAACGGCGCTCTGGCTGGCTGCCAACAATGGGCATGTGGTGGTCGTAGGTCTGCTGCTCGAGCGGAAGGACGTCAACGTTAACCAAGCAGATTCCTGGAACCGGACACCGCTCTCGCGCGCCGCCGAGAATGGGCATGAGGGGGTCGTGAGAATGCTTCTGGGGCGGGACGGCGTCAGCGTTGACGAACCCGATAACTCGAGAGGGACACCACTCTCGCGCGCTGTCGAGGGTGGGCATGTAGGGGTCGCGGTGATGTTACTGGAACAGCCCAGTGTCAATCCCAACACATTCAGCACCAAATATGGGCGGACACTGGTCTCGTGGGCTGCCGAAAATGGTCACGAGGTGATCGTGAAGACGCTTCTAGCAGAGAACGACGTCAATCCCGGCATACCTGACACGGAGTCCGGTCGAACACCGTTCTTGTGGGCTGCCGAGAATGGGCATGAGGGGATCGTAAGGATGTTTCTGGAACGGAACGACGTCAATCCCAACACACCCGACACCGAATATGGCCGAACACCACTCTGGTGCGCTGCCATGAAAGGGCATGAGCAGGTCGTAAGGATGCTGCTACAACACACCGACGTCGATCCCAACACACCCAACACCGAATGTGGCCAAGCACCACTCTGGTGTGCTGTCATGAAAGTGCATGAGGAGGTTGTAAGGATGCTGCTACAACGCACTGACGTCGATCCCGACACACCCGACGCCGAATATGGCCAAACACCACTGTTGTGGGCTGCCGGGAAAGGGCATGAGGAGGTCGTAAGGACGTTGCTAGAACGGAACGACGTCAATCCCAACACACCCGACACCAAATATTGCAGGACACCGCTCTGGTGGGCTGCCGCAAATAGCCACGAAGGTATCGCAAGGATGCTGTTGGAACAGAGCAGCGTCAATCCCGACACGCCTGACACCAAATATGGCCAAACACCGCTCTGGCGGGCGGCCGCGAACGGGAATGAGGGGATCGTGAAGATGTTGCTACAACGTAACGACGTCAATCCCGACAAACCGGATAGGTGGGGTCAAACACCACTCTCTAGTGCTGTCCGGAATGGGTATGAGGGCATCGTGAGGATGTTCAGCAGCCTCAATCCCGACGAGGGCGATACGTGAAACCCACGGATTTGATTCCCAAATATGCGTAAGTCTATAATCAGTTGAGTTCTTCCCTCTTACGCTATCCGGTGCACCTGGACCTCCGTCCGAGGGGACCGGCTGGTTTGAAATCCAAGGATAAAATCCAACACTTCCACATCCATCTACCAGATGCACCCTCCGTCTGACATCAGCCGATTCTGCGCGGAATGCACTAGTTAGAGTCTTCCTTGCTTTAGAAAAGCTTAGAGTTTCGGGAGATGCGTTCGTTGATTTATAAGTTAGAACACCAATAGTGAAAGAGGCGCAACAAGGCCATGGGGGCGATGCTAGAATAAGTGTCTGGCGCTTGAATGGGAAGCATGAGGGAGCGGAAGTCATTGTTATCCATTTATTTTGTCAGGGGATTACACAAAATGTTTCTTTCTTATTACTGGAGTGAGCAAGAGATTGGGAATATAAGTGGAGGATAGTGGATAGTGCGGTGATTGGAGGAAGAATAAGAATGACTTGGTGATCTTTCATATATGCTCGCCCTTACTGTTAGTCTAGGAAGACAATCAAGGAACCAAGTTGCGAGCAATCCGCTGCCCTTGACATTCGGTACCGTATTTGTTTCTGAGCAACACTCTCGTACCAGTAATAGGGGAACGAACATAGCGAAAGAGGCTCCTACGCTTGCCGCGGGCCACAGGCAGCTCTTTACGTATGGATTGGCAAGCCTCTAGAGACCTTACACCTCTGGATCATTTGCCTGAAACATCTCCCTGTCTCTTCTCCTTGCCTCCACCAACTCACCCTAGCCTCTTTCCCATTTCTTGTTGCTTTATTCCCTAGCTTTTGTATAGCCGATTCTATCCGTGCCCCGCTAGCGCCTTTCTATGCTCCCTTTCTCCCTAGATACACCCTTTCGATTCGCCTTTTGCGCTCCCCACCCCACTGGATTAAGTTATCCAACTTCTATCAATGAATAGTTTTGCGCTCACTTATTGCATAGCTGAGACGGCGGTCTCTTTGTGTCATGAGAGGGTGGATAGGGGCTTAATAGATATGGACACAAATTTGATTAGACACACACTATCCCCTGCAGTGTTGATAGTGCCGGAATTTCCCAACATCGTGCTAAAGAGGCACTGGCAAGATTAGCGTGTTTCATTGATTGGTGAATCCAAATATCATACAGGTGTAAAGCTATCACATGACCAGGGATGTTGGTCAGTAAATATCAACTGGTCCATTACCTCACAACTCTGGCTGGCATCGCTCTCATATCAGGTTTAGTGCTCCTGTTGGAAAAAGATCTGTATCGTAACTTCACCCGAAATCCTTTTATATCACTCGATTGACATATCAGTCATATCTAGAAAAGTGGGGAGCTATTTTTTTAGTTTGCATTTTAGCTCGGTGTAGGGAAATTGAGCACTATCAACACTTCAGGGGATACAGATGGGAGCGGCTGCACGGCTGGAATCAACCAAAAAGTACCTGTGTGCGTGGTAGGCTTTAATTTATTTTTTCACTTTTCATTTTTTTGCCAGCTAACTATAGCTACCCATCTGTTTGCCGTGCCGTGAGATAAACTCCTCTCCTTACCAGTGCTCGAGGCGTTATAGCTTCCTGTTCCCCCTACCTCGCTTTGAACGTCACAGTTAAAAAAATAGCGCCCTCACCGCGATATCTGCCCCACTCCCGCTTACGCTTCCTAAGGGGTTCAGTAGGTATCCGCCATTCGACAATCTGCCCAATATATTTTCTCTTCTTACCAAAAGCCCGGCACCTAGGGGTTCTTAACAGTAGGAACTCATGCTAAGGGCTCGCTTTAGAGTTTAATCTACACACGGAATCGGCCCCGCTTCCCGCCGAAGCGGTAGTGAGCTATGCGCAAGAATACCAACTAACTCCTGAGGGTGAAGAAGCACGCATCAACATTATTTTTCCGCGTGCCATTAAGCAAAGTAGTCTAAATTCATCCCCTGGGTGGAGTGAAACAGTAAAATTTGGTACCTAGTGGATATGACACTAGGCCAAGAATCTGCTTCAAAGGTTAGCCCACAATAATACATACGGTGCCTCCGGAAGCGGTAGAGTCTTGTGCTATACACAAGAACATTAGCTATGTCCTACAACTAGGGGTCAGCCCACCAGCATTATGTTCCGGTGCTACTAATTCCACTATCAACATTTATAGCCCTAACCATAATTCCAATTCGAGTTCCACAATATGATATGCTACCGCACCATATACCGCCGACACTGAAACGCAAATTACGATGTAGCTTAAGGTACAATCTCCAGGAACGATATCTCGCACCATAAAACTTGATACCGGGTGGTTTGATCTTTAATATATGAGCCTAGGCCTCGAAGGCAACTTGTTTATTTATGTGTCTTCGCTAGACAACGCAGACCTCGACCCCCCTGACCACCGACACAAGTGAGCGCTTCGTCGGGTAGCCGGTTAAAATATTCCGGGGAGCCTAAATTGGCCTTTGTTTCCCTTCCATATACTGTAGGCCATTTGTGAACCCTCCGCCGCTCACACCCCCATTGACGTTAAGAGCTAAAGTGTTTTTCTCATTCTGGTCCACATAACGGCGCCTTGTAAGTTTACAGTAAGTTGTCTTGTCGTGAGCTGTTTCGTCGCAACGCCCATTAGGTGAAACCACCATCCGAATCGGGTGGGAGCTTGAAAGGGTGAGTGATGGGCTGTGATGCGTTTTGAGAGCCAGGATATGGTGGGGGGATGGGAACTTCTGATCTACTCGGTCGAGCATGCCGGAGCAGTAAGTCCGACCGAGAAACATCTACTGATATATAGTGCTCGGCCTAGCCATACATTAATCTCAACATCCATCTTTGAGTACTCCTCCAGCATATCTGTATCTTGTGCCAGTGGAATCTTTCAAGTGCGGCTGATTGATTTAGTGTATGGTCCGTTGACAAAATTAAGCGCGGATCAACGAACATGAAAAACTCGAGCCATGACAACAGCACTCCCCCACCAACCCCAATATCATGAAAACTAAAAAAACGGATTGAGATATATAAATTCATAGTAGAATACGGAACTAATATTTGATATAGAGAAATTTCTTTAGATGGTGTTGAAAGTGCAGGGTGATGTGGAGTGTTGCGCTGCTATCAATCGTCTTTCCGCCTTTAATTTTGTCCACGCACCATATTAGTCACGTGGGTGTGATAGGAAAATGTGAACTTTGTGGTTGCGGTGTCAAGATAATGCAGGGCGGAGGCGACTATGATCTACCCGTGCCAAGGCCTCAACCCCGGGATGCTCAACATGGGAGTACGGTAACTTTGCGGCTCAACTGAACTTGATAGCTTGGCACAGAAACCTTGTAGCTCAACATACGGTAACTTTGTGGCTCAACATAAGTTTGCGGCTCAATATATGTGCTCAGGGAGCGTGATCTATGCTTTTGAAGTATGTCAAACGATGAAAAGGGCCAAGGTGGAAAAGACCGGGAAACAGCTGGGGGGACTCAGCGCCGTGAGAAAAAAAGAGCAGAGCACTCAAGCAAAAGAAAGTGGTGCAGCCAAAGCTTATAAAAAGCGCTGAGAATTACTAGCATTAAACAAGCATGGCTGCAAAAATAGATGTAAAGTGGAATGCTATATCCAGTCAATTAAACTCCGAATTTAATGTTGTGTTGAGCTATAATGTTACTATGCTAAGCAAAGTCATGTTGGGCCGCAAGGTTATGTTAAGCGATTGGGCACTCTTTAGAGTGCCCCTATCATAGTTGTGAGCCTCTAAGTTACTCGAGTACTTCGTATCGGAGATTTCGGAGGTTGTGGCGGCTACGTGTTTTGGGCGACGAACCAATGCAGCACCAAGCACTAGTGCTGGAGAGGGGCTGGAGGTCCCCGGGCTCATGACAGTCAGAGGTAGAAAAGTGATTTAATTTGGTATGATAGATAAATTTACCATCTAGTGTGGGTGGGTTTTCTAACAGCACTTCTGAGGAAAAGTCACGTTTCGACCGTCTACGGTACCGTAGTCACAAGAATTTAGGAGGGTGGAAAATTAGGCTAACACTTTTGCACCGCCGATCGGAAAATGGTGCCGGTTGACACGCCACCGTCTAGTTTTATCACCAAAATTTTAGAACTAGGCGGTTAAGTAAACGGGCCCCAAGCTAAACACACTATATCAAGATAAAATATTTAGTGCCTCAAGATCTTATTAAGGCACCTGTAGATTCACACCTATTTTTGAAGAAAACCGTGAGTCTGCGGTGAGAACCCATACCGGTATTGTCATCAGATACCGCTCTCTGTAGTACCGGTACTGAGACAGTCAGAAAAAACGGGAAAACATAACCCTTGTCGCCACAGTGAACCGGGGTTAGTAGATCCCCGGTTTTTGATGGAGGTCTGGTCGTGCGCAGGGACAACTGCCGCCGTACAAGCACTTCTGTGAGGTGAGCGTCGTGACAGGAGACCCGGAACGCAGGCAGTAGGAAAACTGAAGTATGTTCTCTATCGATGTGTAAAATGATGATTGTTGTTCGCTATGCTATGCAATGCGATCCTATGGAGAGAAAGAGAACGCAGCTAAGACCAGAAACAGTTTGTGGTGGCCACCCGCACAGTGGGCTCTCTACCACACAGATACCAGTCACCCTCCACATGGTGACAGTCTTACTCGCCTGTTAACTAGATGCCCCAACATGACATCACACGATGGGGTTACCGTACTCCATCAATTTTGAATGACCCCCAAGTACCGTATAATCTGGCAAAATTCGGATTGGAGCTAAAGCGAAACCAAGGAAACCGAGCCAACAAGAGGGCGCGAAGAAGGCGAATTCGCCACAGCCTAAATATATAGACCGCAGTGGTTGGATAGGTTCAAGATAATCCTCAGTAGGGTCAATCTGACTTTTGCCAGATTATACGGTATGATACTTGAAATTACGAGTGCCATGTCTAAGTGAGTAAACAGCATTTCCCGTGTCCGATGCTGGTTGGTGTCGTGTTTTTCGATCTGAGACTTAAGGCTGAGCTGCAGGGAAAATCCGGTGGGGAATGGGCGTCTTTGGAGAACCTTTTTGGCACCGGACACAATGAGTGGACGAGCAGATGTTTGTGGAACGTTAGAGACTTGTAAATTGCCACCCCCCTCTTTCTTAGGTACTCGAGATCCCCTTTACCAGTAGTTCCGAGTGAAGTGAGATTCCGGCTGTTCTAGTACACGACCCCTCTCTTGGAAAATAGGAGAAAGCGGAACCCACATAAGATAATAATCCATAGCGCAGATGTCTCTAGAACACCAGCATGCCGCTGGTAATATCCACTCGTTCAACAATAACTCGTTCAACAATATTGTCAACTTCATTACCGAAATCGACGACGAGGGGCGTCAAATTCTACAGTGGCTATCCCCTCTTGAACCACAGCAACGACACCAAGATGTGCGAGCCGACCGACTCGATGGCGTGGGAAACTGGGTGCTAGAAACCAGAGAGTTCAGAAAATGGCGTGATGGGGAAGATGGTTGCGTTGATCCAGTTTTGTTCTATTACGGGAATCCAGGGGTTGGGAAAACTTATGTTAGGTAGCAAGGACTCCTAGCCTAGGAGAGGTAATGGAGATGTCGCTGACAATTAGGAAATAATAGTTCCCTAGTTATTGACAGTCTGTGTGATCAAGCCGAGGACAAGGGCGTTGCCGTCGTGGGACTATATTGCGATTTCCTTGCCTACCAGGAACAGTCCACCACAAATATGTTGGGCGCCATGCTCAAGCAACTTGTCAGCAGAGGAGGGATCCCGCGAAATATACGGCAGGCCTTTCGGAAGGCAAAGAGAGAGTTTGGTGGCCGAGGCCTCCTACTTCCTGATATGGTAGAAATTCTTAAGAAGTCTATTACATCGCTACCGCGGTTATTTATATGCATCGACGCCGTGGACGAATGCACTTCCAAGCACCGACGAGGGATCCTTGAGTCAATACAAGAAATCGTGCGAGTGTCGTCAAACGCGCGAGTATTCCTTACTGGGAGGCCCCATATTGTTGATGAAATTGTGAAACATTTCGGCGAGGCGGCCCAAATACCCCTGAGTCCTCCAAAAGGGGATATTGAGAGTTATCTGGAGATGAGGCTGGATGGTGACCCTGATCCCAATGCAATGGATGACGAATTGCGGGCCGATATAATGAAAATCATCCCAGAGAAGATCTCGGAAGTGTAAGCAATAATATCGGATGCATTCACAATGCAAAGCTGAGGCTTGATTCACTAACATTGGTGCCTAGTTTCCTTCTCGTTTCTCTGAACATGGATGCAATCCTAGGCGAGATTACTCTCACTCGGAGAAGAAGGAAGCTTGATGAGATGACTAAAGGGGAGGGCCTGGGAGATGCGTACACGGCAACTTTGTCACGAATGTGTGGGCAGCGGAGAAGCAGATCGAAACTCGGCATGCAAGTTCTAATGTGGGTGTCGCATGCGGAGCGGCCATTACATGTCGACGAGCTATGCCACGCCCTGGGAGTGGAAGGGTCTATAGACCTGGATATTCGGAATATTCCTGCGATAGAAACACTACTGGCATGCTCATTAGGGCTCGTCACGGTCGAGAAGTCCTCATCCACCCTCCGGCTTGTCCATTACACTCTACAAGAGCACCTCTCTAATAACCCCAACCTATTCCATAAGCCCCACTCGATGATTGCCGAAGTCTGTTTGACCTACCTAAACTTTCGGCCTGTGAGGGGCTTTTCACCTGCTCTCCGCTCGGTCCCACCAACCGCCCCTTTTGTCGAATACGCCTCCTGTTACTGGGGAACACACGCGAAATTCGAAACCACAGAAAATGTCAAAAATCTTGCATTGAAGCTGCTCAATGGATATGAGATGCACATATCTTCAAAGATAGTGCTATTGCGTGGTGTTCGAGCTGAGGAGCGGCCATTAGATAGGGGAAACACCCCTAAAGGATTTACAGGGCTTCACGGCGCCGCATACTTTGGGTGCCTGGAGGTCACAGTTGCTTTACTGGAGGCAAATATATGGGATGTGCAAGCAACTGATTTTCATGGTAATACAGCAATCTCCTGGGCGGCTAGAAGGGGGCATGAGGCAGTGGTGAGGGTGCTGCTGGAACGGAGTGACGTTAATCCAGACACACCTGACACTGAATATGGCCGAACACCGCTCTCGTGGGCCGCCCAGAATGGGCATGAAGGGGTGGTGAGAGCACTGCTAGAACGGAGCGACGTCAGTCCTGAAAAAGGTGATAAGTGGAGCAAAATGCCGCTCTATAGGGCCGTTGCATATGGACATGAGGGGGTTGTAAGGATACTACTAGAACGGGGCGGGGTTAATCCCAATACAGCTGACACAGTATTCGGCCAAACATTGCTCTCGTGGGCTGCCGAGCATGGCCACGAGCGGATAGTGAAGGTGCTGCTTGAACGAAACGACGTCAACCCTGACAAAGCCGATCACTGCAGCCAAACACCGCTCTCGCTAGCTGCCAATAATGGACATGAGGGGGTCGTGAGGATGTTGCTGGGGCGGAGTGAAGTCAACGCCAACAAAGCGGATGGCTTAAGCCGGACGCCGCTCTCGCGCGCTGCCGAGAAGGGGCATGAGGGAGTAGTGAGGTTGCTAGTAGAATCGATTAACCTCAATCACGGCATCCCGGTTAAAGAATATTGCCGAACGCTCTCGTGGGCTGCGGCCAATGGGCGTGAGAGGGTCGTGAAGATACTACTAGAACGGGACGACCTGAATCCCAACACACCCGACACCAGATACGACCGAACACCACTTTCGTGGGCTGCCGGGGAAGGGCATGAGAAGGTCGTAAGGATGCTGCTGGAACGGAACGATGTCAATCCCGACACACCCGACACCAAATATGGCCGCACACCACTCCTGCTTGCTACCGAGAAAGGGCATGACAAGGTCATAAGGATGCTCCTAGAACGAAACGACGTCAATCCCGACACCCCCGACACCGTATATGGCCCGACACCGCTCTGGTTGGCTGCCGGGAATGGGCATGAGGAGGCCGTAAGGATGCTGCTAGAACGGAACGATGTCAATCCCGACACACCCGACACCAAATATGGCCGAACACCACTCCTGCTTGCTACCGAGAAAGGGCATGACAAGGTCGTAAGGATGCTACTAGGACGGAACGACGTCAATCCCGACACCCCCGACACCGTAAATGGCCGAACACCGCTCTGGTGGGCCGCCGCGAAAGGGCAGGAAGAGATCGTAAGGATGCTGCTAGAACGGAACGATGTCAATCCTAACACACCCGACACCGAATATGGCCGAACACCACTCCTGTGTGCTGCCGCGAAAGGGCATGAAGTGGTCGTAAGGATGCTTCTACAACATAACGGTGTCAATCCCAACACACCCGACACAAAATATGGCCAAACGCCACTTTCGTGGGCTGCCGGGGAAGGGCATGAGGAGGTCGTAAGGATGCTGCTAGAACGGAACGACGTCAATCCCAACACACCCGACACCAAATATGGCCGAACACCTCTTGTGTGGGCTACCGAGAAAGGGCATGAGGAGGTCGTAAGGATGCTGCTAGAACGGCACGACGTCAATCCCAACACGCCCGACACCAAATATGGCCGAACACCTCTTGTGTGGGCTACCGAGAAAGGGCATGAGGAGGTCGCAAGGATGCTGCTAGAACGGAACGACGTCAATCCCAACACACCCGACACAAAATATGGCCGGACACCTCTTGTGTGGGCTACCGAGAAAGGACATGGGGAGGTCGTAAGGATGCTGCTAGAACGGAACAACGTTAATCCCAATACACCCGACGCCGAATATGGCCGAACACCACTCCTGTGTGCTGCCACGAATGGGCATGAGGAGGTCGTAAGGATGCTGCTAGAATGGGACGACGTCAATCCCGACACCCCCGACACCGTATATGGCCGAACACCGCTCTGGTGGGCCGCCGCGAAAGGGCACGAACAGATCGTAAGGATGCTGCTAGAACGGAACGATGTCAATCCTAGCACACCCGACACCGAATATGGCCGAACACCACTCCTGTGTGCTGCCGCGAAAAGGCATGAAGAGGTCGTAAGGATGCTGCTACAACATAACGGTGTCAATCCCAACACACCCGACACAAAATATGGCCAAACGCCACTTTCGTGGGCTGCCGGGGAAGGGCATGAGGAGATCGTAAGAATGCTGCTAGAACGGAACGACGTCAATCCCAACACACCCGACACTGAATATGGCCGAACACCACTCCTATGTGCTGTTGCGAATGGGCATGAGGAGGCCGTAAGGATGTTGCTACAACATAACAATGTTAATCCTAACACACCCGACACCAAATATGGCCAAACACCACTTTCATGGGCTGCCGAGAAAGGGCATGGGGACGTCGTAAGGATTCTACTAGAACGGAACGACGTCAATCCCGACACACCCGACACCAAATATGGCCGAAGACCACTCTGGTGGGCTGCCGCGAATGGACATGAGGGTGTTGCAAAGGTGCTACTAGAACGTAACGACGTCAATCCTAACACACCTGACACCGAATATGGCCGAACACCACTCTGGTGGGCTGCTGCGAATGGGCATGACGGTGTCGCAAAGGTGCTGCTACAACTTAACGATGTCAACCCCAACACACCCGACACCAAACATGGCCGAACACCGCTCTTGTGGGCTGCCGCGAAAGGGCATGAAGAGATCGTAAAGATGCTGCTAGAACGGAACGACGTTAATCCCAACACACCCGACACCGAATATGACCAAACACCACTCTTGTGGGCTGCCGGGAAAGGGCATGAGAAGGTCGTCAGGATGCTGCTAGAACGGGAGGACGTCAATCCCAACACACCCGACACCGAATATGGCCAAACACCACTTTCGTGGGCTGCCGTGAATGGGACCAAGGGTGTCGCAAGGGTGCTACTACAACGTAACGATGTCAATCCTAACACACCCGACACTGAATATGGCCGAACCCGCCCTGGTGGGCTGCCGCAAATAGGCGCAAGGGTGTCGCAAGGGTTTTACTAGAGCGGAACGGCGTCAATCCCGACAAAGCGGATAGGTAAGAGTCAAACACCGCTCCTGTGGGCTTCCCAGAATATGCATTCGGGGTCCGTGGGGGTTTTCAACAGCCTCAATCCCGACGAGGCTGATATGTGGAGCCCAAGGATTTGATTCCCAAATATACTATAGTCTGCAATCAGCTGAGCTCTTCCCTCTTACGCCGTCCGACATACCTGAACCTCCATCCAAAAGAATCACCTGGCTTGAAATCCAAGGATAAAACCCGATACTTCAGTATCCATCTACCAGACCTACCCTCTGTTGGAGATCAGCTGATGCTGCATGGAGTACACTAGTTAAAACGCTCTTTGCTTCAGAAAGGCTTAGAGTTTCGGGAGATGTTCCCGTTGATAGATCGGTTAGAATACCGACAGTCAAAGAGGGGTAAAGGCTATAAAGGCGATGGTAGAACAAGGGCCTGGCATTTCAATGGGAAGCATGGGGGATCTGGTGTCCTTGTTATCCATTTCTTTTGTTAGGGGATTACAGAGAATTTTTTTTCCTTTGTTATAAGGGGAGCGAGCAAGATATTGGGAACATGCCTGGAGGATAGCGGATGGTCTGGTGATTTAAGGAAGTATCATATAAGAATGACTTTGCGATCTTTCATCTATACACGTCTTTACCGTTAGTTTCTAGAGGCAATACGGGAACGAACCTAGAGAAAGAGAATCCTACGCCCACTACAAGCCTCAGAGAACTATCTACACATTGGATAGCAGGCCACTGGAGACGTCAAACCTTTGGATCACCTGCCTGAAACCTCTCGCTGTCTCTTCTTCTCGCCAACTTACCCTAGCCCCTCTCCTATTTCTTGTTGCTTTATTCCCTAGCTTTTGTATAGCTGATTTTGTCTATCCGCGCCCCGCTGGTGCTTTTTTATGCTCCCTTCCTCCCTAGATACACCCTTTCGATTCGCCTTGTGCGCTCCCCATCCCTTGGATTAAGTTATCCAACTTCTATCTATGAATGGCTTTGCGCTCACCTGTCTTATTGTACAGCTGAGACGGTAATCTCATTGTTTTATAAGAGGGGTGGACAGGAGCTTAATAGATATAGACATAAATTAGGTTAGGCACACACCATCCCCTGCAGTGTTGATAGTGCCGATTTCCCAACATCGTGCTAAACAGGCGCTGGCAAGATTAGAGTATTTCTTTGATTGGTGAATCCAAATTCATTGAGGTGTAAGGGTCCGTTTACCAATAGACGGCCGTCAAGCAACCAGAGACGGTGCCGACCGTCAAGGGAGGCTGGGCGGTGCGGAGGGGTGGCGAGGGTTGATGGGTGTGTTGTTTACCTAATATAGTGTGTAGTATATGGTTAGAGTGACAAGTTTGATCAACAAATGTTAGGTGTGCAACCAAGTAGCTTTCAACTCTCAACAGCGCTCGGCAACCGAGATATTGGACAAACCAACAATGCCCTCTCGCAAACAAAAGATGGGAATTTTACCATTGAACTTACTCTCGATTATGAGAGAAGGGATTGCTGATTATGCAAAGAAAATAGAGCTTATTGGTAGCTGCTCTTGTGATTGCGGGCATGGTGGGTTGGTGGCATTTTGGTGACGCCAGTAGACGGAGGTTGCAATCCGACCTCTTGAGCCGCGTCCTGTTTTGATAGTCTAACACCCAGAATATTGGACGGTTGAAAACAGGGTAAACAGTTTTACCACGTCTATCGGAATAATATTGTGATGCTGGTTGAGACGCCACCGTCCAGTTTCCCCACCAAAATCTCGAAACGCGACGGATCGGTAAACGGGCCCTTAAGCTATCGCATGACCCGGGATGTTGGTTAGTAAATATCGACGGGTGCATTACCTCACCGCTATGGCTGGCATTACTCTCATATCGGGTTTAGTGCTCCTGTTGATGGAAAAAGATCTGCATCATAACTTGACTCGAAATGCTTTTGATATCACTCGATTGACATATCTAGAAAAGTGGGGAGCTAGTTTTTTAGTTTGCATTTCAGCGCGGTATAGGGAAATTCGGCACTATCAACACTGCAGGGGATACAGATGGGAGCGGTTGCACCACCGGAATCAACCAAGAAGTGCTTGTGTGCCTGCCTGATTGATAGGCTTTGGTTTATTTTTTCACTTTTCTAACTTTTCTTATTTTTGCCAGCTTGCTATGGATACCCATCTGTTTGCCGCGCCGTGAGATAAACTCCTCTCCTTACCAATGCTCCAGCCGTTATAGCTTCTTGATCCCTCTACCTCGCTTTGAACGTCACAGTTGAAAATAGCGCTCTCACCTCTATATCTACCCCGCCCCCGCTTACGATTCCCTAAGGATTTAGTAGGTATCCGCCATTCGACAATCTGCCCAACATCGTTTCTCTCCGTACCGGACCCAGGACCAGAGTGTTTTTAATAGTAGGAACTCATGCTAAAGGCCCACTTCAGAGTTTAATCTACCCACCGCCCTAGCCCCGCTTCCTGCCGAAGCGGCAGTGCGCAATGCGAAAGAATACCAGCTAACTCCTAAGGTTGAAGAAGCAAGCACCAGCATTATTTTTCCGCGTGCCATTAACCAAATTAGTCTACATTCATCCCCTGGGTGGAGCGAAACAGTAAAATTTGGTACCTAGTGGATATGACACTGGGCCAAGAATCTGCTTCAAAGGTTAGCCCACAATAATACCTACGGTACCTCCGGAAGCGGTAGAGTCTTGTGCTATACACAAGAACATTAGCTATGTCCTACAACTAGGGGTCAGCCCACCGGTGTTATGTTCCGGTCTGACCATAATTCCAATTCCAGTTCCCACAATATGATATGCTACCGCACCATATACCGCCGACATTGAAACGCAAATTACGATGTAACTTAAGGTACAATCTCGGGGAACGATATCTCGCACCATAAAACTCGATACAAGGCGATTTGATCTTAAATATATGAGCCTAGGCCGCGGAGGGAACCAGTTTATCTATGTGTCTTCGCTAGACAAGGTAGACCTCGACCTCTCCGACCATCAACACAAGTGAGTGCTTCTTTCACCTCCGTCGGGTAGCCGGTTAAAATATTCCGGGGAGCCTAAATTGGCCTTTATTTCCCTCCCATATACTGTAGGCCATTTGTAAACCCTCCGCCCCTCACATCTCCATTGACGTTAAGAGTTAAAGTGTTTTCTCATTCCGGTCCGCATAACGGCGCCTTGTAAGTTTACAGTAAGTTGTCTTGTCGTGAGCTGTTTCGTCGCAACGCCCATTAGGTAAACTCACCACCCGAACCGTATCGAGAGGTGAGTGATGGGCTGTGATGGGTTTTGGGAGCTAAGATATAAGTTAGTTGGGGGTGGGAACTTCTGATTTACTCAGTCAAGCATGCCGGAGGCAGTACGTCCGACTGAGCAACATCGGCTGATATATGGTGCTCGGCCTAGCCACACATTAATCTCAACATCCATCTTTGAGTACTCGTCCAGCATACCTATATCTTGTGCGAGTGGAATCTTACAAGTGCAGCTGATTGATTTACTGTATTAGTCATGTGGGTGTGATAAGAAAATGTGGTTGGGCACGGTGGAGGCTATTATGATCTAAGTTACCCCTGCCAAGGCCTCAACCCCGGGATGCTCAACATAACTGCGGCTCAACATAACTTGATAGCTTGGCACAGAAACCTTGTAGCTCAACATACGGTAACTTTGTGGCTTAACGTAAGTTTGCGGCTCAATATATGAGCTCAGGGAGCGTGATCTATGCTTCTGAAGCATGTCAAACGGCGAAAAGGGCAAAATATTCCAAGGTGGAAAAGACCGGGAAACAGCTGGAGGGACTCAGTGCCATATGCAAGAAAAAGAGAATAGCAGAGCACACAGGCAAAAGAAAGTGGTGCAGCCAGAGCTTATAAAAAGTGCTGGGAATTACTAGCATTAAGCGACAAGCACGGCTGCAGAAATAGATGTAAAATGGAATGCAATTATATATCCAATCCATTATTCTCGCAATCTAAGGTTTTGTTGAGCCGCAAAGTTATTATTATACTACCAAGCAAAGTCATGTTGAGCAGTGAGGTTATGCTGAGCGATTGGGCAATCTTTAGAGTACCTCTGGTTGTGAGGTCGGAGGTTTCGGGGGTTGTGGCGCCACGCCCCCGGCATGAGCATCGATGGGCGTGTTTTGGGTGACCAACCCATCCAGCACCAGGGGTTTGAGGTCCCCGTGCTCATGACCGTCAGAGGTAAAAACGTGATTTAATTTAGTGGGTAAATTTACCATCGAGTGTGGGTAGGTTTTCTAAACGCACATCTGGGGGGAAGTCACTTTTCGACCGTCTAGTGGGTGCAATTTGGGACCGTAGAAAATTAGGCAAATACTTCTGCCCCGTCTATCGGATACGGTAATGGTGCCGGTTGACATGCCACCCTCTAGTTTTATCACCCAAATTCAAGATAAAAAGAATTAGTGCCTCAAGATCTTATCAAGGCGCCTGTGGATTCACACCTATGTTTGAAGAAAACCGTGACTCCGCTACAGTGAGAACCCGTGTTGTCGTCAGATATCACGCCTGCAGTACGGTAAAAACTCGAATAATTGAACCGTGTGCTATGAAGTCCAGAATTTCCTTCTCTGGAACGGGTGCAAAAAACACGGCAAAAACACGGCCCCTTTCCCCCTTCCGAGACGGAAAAAAAAAACTTTCTTGACCTTACTGAGAGAAGAAAGTTCAAGGATATAGCACACGGTTCAATTATTCAAATTTCTACGGTACTGGGAGGGTCAGTAAAAACGGTAAAACATAACCCTTGTCGCTACAGAGAACCGGGGTCAGTAGATTCCCGGTTTTTAATAACCCCCTAGTATGATCCCGGCACTTAAATCTACGAGTGCCAATTCTAAGCTACCTGTACTCGAGTAGTACCGGTACTGTAAATAGCATTTCCCATATCCGATGCTGGTGGCCCTTGCGTTTTGTTCTGAGACCTAAGGCTGGGGTGCTGGCAAAATCAGGTCGGGGATGGGCGTCTTTGGAGAACCTTCCTAGCACTTGCCACAATGATTGGACGATGGATGTTGTGGAACGCTAGAGCCTTGTAAATTGCCACCCCCTCTTTTTTAGGTCCTCGAGATCCCCTCTATCGGCAGCTCCGAGAGAAGTGAGATTTTCGCTATACACGACACCCCTCTCGAACAGAAAAAGAGAACGGAGCCCAGATAGGATAATCCATAGCGCAGATGTCGCCAGAGAACCAGCAGGCCACTGGTAATATCAACTCGTTCAACAACAATAACTCGTTCAACAATATTGTCAACTTCATCACGGAAATAGATGACGAGGGGCGTCAAATCCTACAGTGGCTATCGCCTCTTGAACCACAGCAGCGGCACCAGGATGTGCGAGCCGACCGGCTCGATAGCGTGGGAAACTGGGCCTTGGAAACCAGCGAGTTCAGAAAATGGCGTGATGAAGAAGATGGTTGTGTTGATCCAGTCCTGTTTTGTTGCGGGAACCCAGGGGTTGGGAAAACTTATGTCAGGTAGGAAGGACTATCGGCTGGAGAAAAATAGCGGAGATGTCGCTGACGGTTAGAAAATAAAAGTTCCAAGGTTATTGATAGTTTGTGCGATCATGCCGGGCACAAGGGCGTTGCCGTCGTAGGACTCTATTGCGATTACCTTGCCCAACAGGAACAGTCTACCACAAATATGTTGGGGGCCATGCTGAAGCAACTTGTCAACAGAGGAGGAATCCCGCGGCATATACGAGAGGGTTTTCAGAAGGCTAAGAGAGAGTTTGGCGGCCGAGGTCTCAGGCTTCCCGATATGGTAGAAATTCTGAAGAAGTCTATTACATCGCTACAGCGGGTATATATATGCATCGACGCTGTGGACGAATCCACCCCCAAGCACCGACGAGACCTCCTTGAGTCAATGCAAGAAATCGTTCGAGTGTCGCAAAACACGAGGTTATTCCTTACTGGGAGGCCCCATATCAACGACGAGATCGTGAGATATTTTAGTCAGGCGCTTCGGATACTTCTCAGCCCTACCCATGGAGATATTAAAAGTTATCTGGAGATGAGGCTCAATTGTGATCCGGATCCCAATGCAATGGATGACAAATTGAGGGCAGATATTATGAGAATCGTCCCGGAGAAGATCTCGGGAATGTGAGCAATAATATCAACTACATTCCTAATACGAGTCCGAGGCGTGATTCGCTAACAGTGGCGCCTAGCTTCCTTCTTGTTTCTCTAAACATGGATGAAATCCTGGGCGAGATTACTCTCACGCGGAGAAGGAAGAAGCTTGATGAGATGACAAGAGGGAAAGGTCTGGGAGATGCTTATGCGGCAACCTTATCACGAATGGGTACGCAGCCGAGAAGCAGATCAAAACTCGGAATGGACGTCCTAATGTGGGTGTCGCATGCCGAGCGGCCATTACATGTCGATGAGCTATGCCACGCCCTGGGGGTAGAAGGGTCTATTGACTTGGACATCCGGAACATTCCTACGATAGAAACACTGCTGGCATGTTCGTTGGGGCTCGTCACGGTGGAGAAGTCCTCATATACCATCCGCCTTGTCCACTATACTCTGCAAGAGTACCTCTCCTATTGCCCCAACTTCTTCCCTAAGCCCCACTCTATCATTGCAGAGGTCTGTTTGACCTACCTCAATTTTCCGCACTTGAGGAGCTTTTCGCCTGCTCTCCGCTCTGTTCCACCAGGTGCCCCTTTTGTTGAATATGCTTCTTGTCACTGGGGTACACATTCTAGACGGGAAGCCACAGAAAATGTAAAAGCTCTTGCATTGAAGCTGCTCGATGGATACGACAAGCACATATCTTCAAAGCTGGTGTTAGTGCGTGGTGTGAGAGCTGAGGAGCAGCCGTTCGATAGGGAAGACATACCTAGAGGATTTACAGGGCTCCACGGTGGCGCATACCTTGGGTGCCCGGAGATAATAGTTGCTTTATTGGAGACAAATAAGTGGGATGTGCAGGCGAGGGATTTCCATGGTAATACAGCAATCTCCTGGGCTGCAAGGAGGGGGCATGAAGAAGCGATGAGGATACTATTGGAGCGGAGTGAGGTCAATCCCAACACACCTGACGCCAAATATGGGCGGGTGCCGCTCTCATGGGCTGCCGGGAGTGGGCATGAGGGGGTCGTGAGGGCATTGCTAGGACGGGGCGACACCAATCCCGACATACCTAACACCGAATATGGCCGGACACCACTCTCGTGGGCTGCCGGTAATGGGCATGAGGGGACCGTCAAGATACTGCTGGGACGGAACGACGTCAATCCCGAAAAAGTGGATAAGTCGAGAAAATCACCACTCTATAGGGCTGTGGCATATGGGCATCAGAAAGTTGCAAGGATCTTGCTGGAACAGGGTAGGGTCAATCACAATACAGCTGAAACTGTGTTCGGCCGGACGTTGCTCTTGTGGGCTGCCGAGCATGGCCACGAGGGGATCGTGAAGATACTGCTTGAGCGGAATGACGTCGATCCCAACAAAGTCGATTACGGGAAAAAAGCGGCGCTCTGGCTGGCTGCCAACAATGGGCATGTGGTGGTCGTGGGGATACTGCTCGGGCGGAAGGACGTCAACGTTAACCAAGCAGATACCTGGAACCGGACACCGCTCTCGCGCGCTGCCGAGAACGGGCATGAAGGGGTCGTGAGAATGCTTCTGGGGCGGAGCGACGTCTGCGTTGACAAGCCCGATATCTCGAGAGGGACACCGCTCTTGCGCGCTGTGGAGAATGGGCATGTGGGGGTCGTGATGATGTTGCTGGAACGACCCAGCGTCAATCTCGGCACATTCGGCACCAAATATGGGTGGGCACTGCTCTCGTGGGCTGCCAGAAATGGTCATGAGGGGATCATGGAGACGCTTCTGGAACGAAAAGACGTCAATCTCAACACACCTGACACCGGGTATGGCCAAACACTGCTCTCGTTGGCTGCCGAGAATGGGCATGCGGTGGTCGCAAGGATACTTCTAGAACGAAACGACATCAATCCCAACACACCTAGCACCGAATATGGCCAAACACCGCTCTCGTTAGCTGCCAAGAATGGGCATGAGGGGGTCGTAAGGGTGCTTCTGGAACGGAACGGCGTCAATCCCGACACAGGATATGGCCAAATACCGCTCTCGTTGGCTGCCGAGAATGGGCATGAGGGGGTCGTAAGGATGCTTCTGGAACGGAACGACGTCAATCCCGACACACCTGACACCGTATATGGCCAAACACCGCTCTCGTTGGCTGCCGAGAATGGGCATGAGGGGGTCGTAAGGATGCTTCTGGAACGGAACGACGTCAATCCCGACACACCTCACACCAAATATGGCCGAACACCGCTCTCGTTGGCAGCCGGGGGTGGGCATGAGAGGGTCGTAAGGATGCTTCTAGAACGGAACGACGTCAATCCCGACACACCTGACACCGTATATGGCCAAACGCCGCTCTCGTTGGCTGCCGAGAATGGGCATGCGGTGGTAGTAAGGATGCTTCTGGAACGGAACGACGTCAATCCTAACAAAGCGGATAGGTGGTGGGGTCGAAAACCACTCCTGTGGGCTACCTGGAATGGGCATAGGGCGGTCGTGAGGGTCTTTAACAGCTTCAATCCCGACGGGGCCCATACGTGAAGCCCACGGATTTGATTCCCACATATGCGCAGGTCTCGCAATCAGCTGGGCTCTTGCCTCTTCTCTCTTACGCCGTCCTATATACTGAACCTCCGTCCATAGGACCGGCTGGTTTGAAATCCCAGGATAAAACCCGACACTTCCATATCCATCTACTAGACGTACCCAATGCACTAGTTAGAGCCTTCATTGCTTCAGAAAAGCTTACAGTTTCACGAGATGTTTCCGTTGATATATCTGTTAGAGTGCGGACAGTCAAAGGGGCGCAACAAAACTATGGAGGCGATGGTAGAACAAGAGTCTGGCACTCGAATGAGAAGCATGGGGGAGCGTGAGTCCTTGTTATCCATTTATTTTGTTAGGTGATTGCACAAAATGTTTCTTCCTTTTGTTATCACGCGAGCGAGCAAGAGACCGGGAACATGCGTGGAGGACTGCGGATGGTGCGGTGATTGGAGGAAGGATAAAAGTGGCTTTGCGATCTTTCATAATATATACTCGCCTTGACCGTTGGTTTCAAGAAGCAATTAGAGTGCAAAGCTACTAGCCATACACACCCTTTACCATTCAGCAGCGTATTTAATTCTATGGAACACCCTCCTAGTACGGGAACGAACCTAGTGAAAGAGAGTCCTACACCGGCTACAGGCCTCAGCGACTTCTTTACACATGGATTGACAGACTACCAGAGACGTCAACCCTTTGGACCGCCCGCCTGAAACGTCTCGTTGTCTCTTCCCCTCTCCTCTGGCAACATACCCTAACTCCTTCCTTATTTTTCTTGTCTTGCTCCCTAGCTTATGTATGATATATCATAATAGATTTTCTTTACCCGTGACTTATCAGCGTCTTGACATGCCCCCTGTCTCTATATGCACCTTTTCGACTCGCCTTTTGCTCCCCGCCCCATTGGATTAAGTTATTCAACTTCTATCAATGAATGGCTTTCCACTTACTTGCCTTATTGCGTAACTTAGACGTCAACCTTACCGTGTTATAAAAGAGGCAGATAGAAGCCTAATAGATATAAACCTCAATTAGATTAGGTATATACTATACACATGAAGAGCTGAAATCAACCGAGTTCTGTTTATGTTCGTGATTGATAGTCTTTAGTTTATTTTTTCACTTTCCACTTTTTTGCAGGCCAGCCATCTGTTTACCGCACCGTGGGATAAACTCCTCTCCTTACCGATGTTAAGGGTGTTATAGCTTCCTGCCCCCCCCCCCCCCCCCTATCTCGCTTTCGGCGTCGCAATTAAAACTTAGCTCCCTCGCCTCTATACCTAGCTCACTTTCGCTTACCCTTCCTCAGGGGTTCTATAAGTATCCGTTTTTCGACAAGCTGCGCAGATACTTTTTTCTGGATCGGAAGTCCGACACCAGGGGTCCTTCACAGTGTCAGCCTATGTTAAGGGCTCTCTTTAAAGGCTCGCACACTATCATATCCAGGGTACCAACACCAGTACTGGCGAAAGCAGTAGTGCGCTATGCACATATCTACTAAATCCTAAAGTTGAAGATGCGCGCTCCAATATTATTTGCCAAGCGCAATTAATTATATCGTCAAAAATTATCCCTTGGGCCTAGTGAAATAGTAAAATTCGGTACCTAGGGGATACGACACTAGGCCAAGAATCTGCTTCAAAAAGCTAGCCCACAATAATACCTACGATACCTGCGGAAGCGTTAAAGTATTCTGCTATGCACGAGAGAATGAGCTATGTCCTACAACTAGAGGTCGGACCACCGATACCATTTTCCTGTGCATCTAATTGCTCCATAAATAACTCGCCGCCAGGCAATCGGTCTTTTGAAATAGGAGCATAGCCTGCGGAGGGAACCGGTCCATCTATGTATCTTCACTAGACAACGCAGACCTTGACCTCTCCGACCATCAACACAAATAAGAGCTTCTTTCACCTCCATCTAATGGGTGGGTAAAATTTTCCAAAAGGCCTAAATTGGGGTTTCTTTCCCTTCCACTCACTGTAGGCTATGTGTAACCCCCCCTCAGATCTCCGTTAAGAACTACAGGTTTTTTTCCATCCCGGTCAGAGTTATGGTGTCCGGCGAGTTTACGGTAAGCTTCCCTACGTACACTACTCTGTTGCGGAGTCCGTTGGGTAAGCCCATCATCCGAACCGGGCAGCGGGTCAACATGCGAGCGACGTGCCGTGATGGGCTTTGGGAGCCAAGTTATAAGGGGGGATGGGAACTTCTGATCTTCTCGGTTCAACATGCTTGAGTCGTGCCGGCAACATCCGCTGATCTCAACATCCATCTTCGAGTACAGCATATCCTGTGATAGCGCAATCATACGAGTACGGTTAATTGATAAATTAGTCACGTAAACCAATAGGAAAAATATGGCGAACCCTATACACGTGTACTCATAATTTTCTGACATTTGTGAACACAACTGCAATTGCACATGGGCAAAGATTCGACCAGAGTCTCAGCATTTTGGTGATATCGTGTTCACAAACGTCAGAAAATTACGAGTACTCGAGCACTCGAGTAGTTGAAGTGTGATGTGCCTAGATAAGGGTATCCGCCCGTGCCGAGGCCACAACCCCAGGATGCACAACATAACTTTGCGGCTCAACACAGATTTATGGCTTGGCATAGTAACCTTGGGGTTCAACATCAGTTTGCGGCTCAACGTCAGTTTGCGGCTTGATACCAGCTCACCAGGCACCATCTATGCTTTTAAAGCATGCCAAGTGGTAAAAGGGGCGGGGGGTGTTGAGGTGGAAAAGGCAGACAAACATCTGGGGGGGGGGGGGGGGGGGTATGAATGTGAGAAAGAGCCAAGCGAGCAGAGCCCCAGCCTTTACCTGATGAGGTAGAGTCAGGTAAAAGAAAGCCGTGCAGTTCAAGCTTGTAAAAAGAAAATAGTCAATCTATTCATTGTAGTAACAGGTATTAAGCGAAAAACAAGGCTGCGAAAATAGATGCAAAGTAGAATACTATTATATATTCAGTCCATTAGACTCCAAATGTCGTTCTGGGCCACGAATTTACTATGTTAGGTAAAGTCATGTCGCCGTTGAGCGGTTGGGCACTCTCTAGAGTTCCCCTAGTTGTGAGCCCACTAGCTCTCGGGCTTGTGGCGCACCCTGGCCACTACCATCCGCCTGAGGCGTGTTTCAGGTTGCGGATCCATGCAGCACCAAGCATCCCCACCGGGGGATGGACATTAATGCTGGGATGGACATGGGTTTGAGGTCCCTGTGCTCATGGCCGTCGGGGGTGGGAAATTAATATGGTAGATAATACAAAGAAGAGTGAGAAGCATTAATACTTTAACCCTGTCTTCTGTGAGTAGATCTGCGGCGATAATAAATAACCTGCCAAAAAAAAGAGGGCAAAAAGGGAGAGATTTTGCGGGGTTTTTTTTGTTTGCCCTCAAGTGCCTACCTCTTTCCAAGCACTGGAGTGAGAACACTCTCTGGATTCTAGGTTAGACTGATAATGGGTTTAGATTGATGCTATGATGGACAAATCAAGCTCCGAGTCTGACTTCCTGTTTCGCGTAAAGAAAGTACAAAAAAAGGAAGAACACAGATGCAATCGCAATACCGTAAGGACTGGAATAATTGAATCTTGCTCTAAGATGTGCGAAATTCCCTCCCTTGGATAGCGGGGCCGGTGCACAGCGAAAACTGACTCCCCTCAGACGGAGCTTAAGACAGAGAAAGGTGCCAGACCTTACCAGCAAAGGCAACCCCAAAGTCCTACGGTAGCGTGAGGGTTGATTTTTGTGATTCTTACGGTAGTCTCTAAGCGCAGCGGAATATGAGAGAATGGTGGACTAGTTCACTGCTCTCTCTGCTAGCTAAGGACCGGTAAGGAGATATATATCTCCGTATAACAGCACCGCACAACTCCCGAAACTCAACAGGCTCAAATGAAACACACTAAGATGACAAAACCTAAACACTAATGATATCAACCAACCTAGAACTATTGTGACATCCTGTGATCCTCCGTGATCCTTAAAGCTTAGAGCTCCGTTCCGTTGCCTCTTACAAATGACCGTTTCCCTTCCGTTCCAAGACACTGAAACAACCGTTTCTAGAGGCAAAAAAGGAACCGTCGCCCCCTCCGCCGTTTTTGCCAAACAGGCTCTTATCTCCTGCTGCCAACTTCCGATCCCTAAGGGTAAAGAGCGTGAATGAAAAGTCATCAAACAAAATACCGGATATCGATAGTAACAACCGATGACAGTCGATATCAACAAAACCAAAAAAATGAATACCCCATGCCTAGCGGCATCGGGTGTGAAAACAACAATCCACAGGTGACCACCTAATGGCCGTGCGCCACAAAGCCACATGCCCTATTGCCGTAGCTCTCCTAGCCATACATCCGTGCAATTATGTACCTATCCGCATAACCACCTATGATAACCATATGCTCTATAGGCAATCCAACAAAATATTATTAAAACTATAATAATAACATTGTGGTTCTTGCAGTCTCTAGGCAACACCATGAGCAGTGCAACGAGGGACGACTTGGCCTGGGTCGCCCCAAAAAGGGTTTCTATTAAGCCAGACACCGCTCTTATGGGCTGCCAATCATGGGCGAGAGGGGTCAGTAGGGATGCTACTAGAACGTAATGATGTCAATCCCGAGAAAGCGGATAAGTGTGGCCGAACGCCGCTCTCGCTCGCTACTAAGAACAGGCATCGGGCGGTGATCAGGATGCTGCTTAAGCGGAAAGAGCCCAACCCCGCACAGTCCACGCTGGATACGGCCTAACTAGGCTCTGATCGCTGCTGAGAATAGGAATCAGGGGCCGTAAGGATGCTGCTGGAGCGGAACGACGTCAGCCAGTCCAGACGAAGCTAATAAGTGAAGCCGCTGGATTTGATTCGCAAACACGCAGCAAGTCTCAATCAACTGGACCTCCTTCCAAAAAGCGGAGAAGTTTATGATATCCAAGCATGGGACCTGACCCTTCCATCTTCGTCTACTTGACTACCTCCCAGAATAGGAACAGACCTGGCAAAACAAGATCCTACGTCCCCCGTAACCTACGGACATTCTTTACACATGGATCGACGAGCTACTGCAGATGCCAAACCTCTAGATCGTTGGCTTAAAACTTCCCCCGGTCACTCCCCAAATCACCCTGGCCTCTTCCCTATATCTTGCCGCCTCATTCCTTGGCTCTTGTTTAGACAATTTTGTCTATGTGAGGGGGGGGGGGCCCCGGGCGGGGGGGGGGGGCGGGGGGGGCGGAC
>Ga0307513_10002438_pt1 | contig 25786 bp, 22 predicted proteins | sample 15_EM_MG_FD_202174 | JGI IMG/M metagenome (GOLD analysis project Ga0307513, IMG submission 202174) | Populus trichocarpa ectomycorrhiza microbial communities from riparian zone in the Pacific Northwest, United States - 15_EM | ecosystem: Host-associated > Plants > Roots > Unclassified | place...
TTCGAGAGCTCAGCGTACCATCGCGCTCTCATCTACGGAAGCTGAGTACATGGCGTTATCTGATTGCAGTCGCCAAGTGGTCTGGATGCATACCCTTCTGGGGGAGCTCGGCTACCCATTGTACCCCATACCGATATGTGGGGATAACCAAGGCTCGATATTTATCGCCAGTAATCCTGTGACCGAAAAACGGTCCAAACACATAGACATCCGCTACCACTACATTCGGGAAGTAGTTGAGCGAAAGCTCGCGGAACTCTATTTTATCGACGGTGACAAAAACCCAGCAGACCTCCTAACCAAGAACTTGGGTCACATCAAGTTCCTGCAGTTTAGACCTGCATATGGTCTCCACTTCTTTAATACCGCTAAAGCGATTACCTAATGCTTGCGTATCACCACTAGAAGGTTTTACGGTGATATTTAGCATGGGGGAGTGTTGAAACTTTATGTGTCAAGCTCGGAGTCGAACACGCGACTCCCAGAACCGGTATCGGTAGACGGTGAATAACCGTCCCGGACCGGTGATCCATGTTCGGAGTTACGATATCACGATGTGTAATCGGCCCGGACTATAGACTGCGCACTTTGATCATTAGGATCAAACACGACCAAACATGGTCTGTGCGCACCATCATATTAGTATATATACCTGTCTTTAGACGACCTAATATGATATCGCTTCTTGCACGTTCTCCACCACCATGCCTTCTATTCAAGCTATCATTGCTCTTACCAAGGTAAGGTAGAGTATCATGTGTATATAGAATATACCTCTGCTCAACAGGAACAAGACAAGAACTCTGTGTCGAACAATCCCGTCATGGTTGGAGGATGAACCCACCTGTTTGTCTTGTCATTCATGAACCCGATGTATGATCCTGTACAAATCTGGCTCAAAGTCTTATGGTCCCATCTCCCACCACGACTACAACTGTTCCAACGGACAAGTCTGGTACAACTCCTCGACCAGAGAAGCAGTGCCCACCATTTGCGATCACACTACCGGCATTTATGCTCAGTGTTGCCACATTCACTGATGCTTGGGAATATGATGATGAGGGTGGAGATGGTGTGATTGATGACGGGTACGCAATCTGGTTGAGGGCCGCAGACACGCTCCTGTCTCAAATAGGGCTACCCCTGGTTGAAGTGGAAAGGAAACAGCTGTGGGAGTTTTGGAGAGGAAGACAAAGATTATCTATATTGGTGAGGAAGTTGTCATTGGGGGGGGGGGGGACATAAAGGTATGAGATCATGGCCAACTGTAGCTGTATTGATTTGTTTGTGTGTGGGTTTTCCTATTTATGCATGTCTTTCTCCTCTCTGTCAAAATTAAGGTTAGTAGGAGAATACTCCTTACCCCTTGTCATCTGCTCATTTATGTTCAGTTTTCATCTCTCCTATCTCTTCAACCTGGTCATGTTCATAAACTGGGTCATCTCCCATGTTTTGTATATTTTTGGATAGGTCAAAATCAATAAATATTCCTGTACCATCCAATGGTATTGTAGAATTTGTTCCTCACCCTCCTCTAATAGAACTCCTGCCTCCAGCACTAATCACACTGAACTGTCTGTCCATCACTGGGCTGGTCCCCATTGACCTCCAAATGATGGGGGAACCTGAGAGCCTGAGAACTTCAAGGAGTTTGAGTGCCCTGAGAAAACTGACTGTGGAGTAGGACTGCATGGGTTCGGTGAAATACCTCGTCTCGGGGCAGGGTGCGCGAGAGAAGGGGTAGGGCGAAGGTAGGGATCAGCCGGTATATGGTAGGGAGTGTCGGAGGATGAATAGGGAAGGAATCTGAGGGGATGTGAGGTGAAAACGAGACGAGGACAAGACTGCGAGCGCGAGACGAAGGCAAGGACGACGAGGGTGAGGACTACTGGCACAAAACAAGAGCTAGATGAGGGCAAGGACGACGAGGACAACTGGGAGACTCAAGGGAAGCGACGAGAGACTGGGGGAGAACTCCGCAAGGAGGATCTGGCATTAGGGGCTATAGAATACAGTCTTTATATATCGTCTAGGGAGGGAACTCTCGGAAACTCGGAAGGAACTAAATACTGAGAAGAAAGGGGGAGAACATTGAGACACAAGCAAAGATGTCGAGACGCAACGGAAAACGTCGAGACGCAACGGAAAAGGTAGAGACGTGAGGGAAAAGGTAGAGACGTGAGGGAAAAGGTAGAGACATGAGGGAAAAGGTAGCAATAGCTGCAGCCCAATAAATATATTTATTCCAGTCTGCAATGGGAGCAACCTTTATAAATCACTGTGCTTAACTTTGCAAATATAAATGTACTTTTGCCCATGGCAACATTTGTAAATGTGGTCCCTCAGACGAAACATTCAACCCATTGTCTTGGGCCAGTGGCCCATTGTCTCGGACCAGAGGCCCACTGCTTTGGACCCAGAGAAGTGATGGTTTGATGGGGTGAGTCCCACTATCTAGGGGTGCTTCTCAGGGTGTTGCCCTCCCATCAAAGTACATCTAGGAGGATGACCAAGTGTGGGAAATGCTTTCCCCTGTCCCCCCACCCCTCTGGATGCCTATCTGGGTGGCCACACTAGCCACATTTGGTCAATATATTTTGATTAGCTTACCTAAGCATTATTTTACTGGCCGGTTCGAAAAGTGTGTACACAAAAATCTTCAAAATTAAATACGAGAAAAATACCAGGCCCTGCAGAACGTCAAATCCGTAAGATCCCGCTAAACACGCCATTGAACGGACGAGAATTGAGCGAGATATGCTTGATTTTTGTATGGGTGCCGGGCGAGCATTGCCAGCTCACTGCGTGGATTGATGGGATTGATCGCGACTTCCGTTTTGGGACGCGCGCGGTACCCGGGCTTGCCCCGGGCTGCAGCCCCTTCCCCTCGCAATTGGGGGCCACTCAGGTAAGATAGGGCTCAGCCCTTCAGTATATTAACTATTGTAATGAATATCTAGGGTTTGAGACTGTTCCGAGGTCACCCGGTTCAGGTCCAGTCACCCTCACCCCGAGGGGTGGGGGTAGAAATCCCCCCGCGGCGGGCGCATTAGGTAAGCGTTCATTTAGCCCTTCTACGCGTTTACTGTACTCACAAATGCCAAGGGATTCCGCCCCTTCCAGCGCGATTTGGTGAGGGTTTTCTCACCTCTCCTCCCGGGTGGGTGGGGGCAAAATTCGCTCTCCGCGCCCCCCACAGGTAAGCGTTGTCTAATCCCTTTGGCACATGTACTCTACTGATTTAGGCGAAGGGGAACAAGCCCACTTTGAGCTTGTTTTGTGCGGTTTATGACCCCCGACTCCAGGGGGGTCAAAATCGCAAAAATCGCGATTGCGACCGAACACGGTGCGTGGTCGCTTCACCCTTTTGGGCGATTGTTCTGGTATGTATTCCCATTAGATTGAAGATCATCCTATGCGATTGCATTCACATTTCCCACCTTGGGAGATGTGGACACATTGGGGTGAAAATCGCAAACAGCGACCCAATGCGGTAGGCCCACGTTTCGCTGTTGTGCTACCCTATTGTGATAGCATAGACCTCTAAGCCCCCCGACTTTTATCTTCATATATCAAGGTTTGCTTCCTCTATACTTGAATCAATATTTTGAGCTAGATCTCTTTCTAGGTGAGGCTACACTTGAGATTCTGTTTATTCCTGTGGTTGACCTGTTCTCTGGTATGTCTATTATATGTGGGCAAAGGCTTTAAGAACCGCATTTAATTCCTCTTGAGTAATTCGCATTTTTTGTTTTCAGGTCTCCCCCACTAATTGTGGGGTATATACTGTTCCCCATGCCCCAGGGTTGGGTTAAATTATATTCATGTATAGTTGCTTACTGTATGTACATTATTTGTGGTCATGCAATGCACGAATGGACGAGTTTTGGATATTTTATTCTGAGTGTCCGAGTTTCGATCACTTTAGCGCCCGAAATTCCGAGATGTGATAGTGATCGTGGGAACATTTTGACTGGGTCCCGGGTCACTGATCCCCAGACTCACTTCCCACTGGGCTCGAAGTACATACCCGGGTGGCCTATAATTCTAGGAATAGGGTGGTATCTATGTACATAGGGTATATACAAAAATCTGGAATAAATGGACCAGCATTGATGCTGATCTTTTGGGCCACCCCTCTGGTTTGGTCCGGACATCCCAAGAGTGTATCTTGAGAATGGGTGAGGGGATCACCTTTGGGTCTTTTGTCACTCGAAAGTGACATCATGTGTGAGGTAATTGCACATATTTTTAGAGCACAATATTGCGTATTAAATTCTTAGCACACGAAACTCATCTGTTTTCATGCACTTCTCTCCTCCTTGCATGGGGTCACAAATGTTACTATATGTTCATAGACAATGGATTAAAAATAGTATATAACATGTATTATACATAATACAAGCACCCTCAATACAAATAGCAACTGTTAATGCGATGGAAACAATGGAAACCCCTAGGGTGTGTTGGGGGGGAGGATGGAACACAAAAATCGAAATAGCATACCGATCATTAGGCCCTATCGCAAACAACTTTGGGGACATATACTAGACGTATATACGACCCGGAAACTGGCCTATACAAGCCGGTAGGTTAGATATAAAAGGGTAGAGAGAGAGAGCGAGTTTTAGTAAAAAACATTGATAGAACAATGACTACTCACCCCAGACGCGTAAAAATACATGGAATCCCTCGGGGGAAAGTGGGAATACAATCCCCAATGCCGCTCACATGAATGTGGAGCGATTGAGGCACCCCAGAGCCAGATCTGAACCTGACATAAAGAGGGATGCGCACAAACGTCCCCTGCAGCGCAAAGAGCGTGTAGGGGCCCTTCTCCCACTCATATTAAGCCCTATAACGCGTGAGGAACGCGCCGAACGAAACGGAGGAACGTACCAAGTGTAAGAGAGAAAGCAAGGCAAAAACACATCCACATCTCCCGAGGCAGGAAACGTGGATGCGTTTGCACGGGATAGTAGTAAATCCAATGGAAATACGTACCAGAACAATTGTACAAAAGGGCGAAGCAACCGCGCGCCGCGTTCGGTCGCAATCGCGATTTTTGCGATTTTGACCCCCCTGGAGCGGGGGTCAGAAACCACATGAAACGAGCCCAACGTGGGCTCAATTCCCTTCGTCTAGATCATTAGAATAGACGTCTGAAAGAAATAAGAGACCGCTTACCTGTAGGGGTCGCTACAAGCGAAATTGTCCCCACCCCACCCGGGGGGAGAGGTGAGGAAACCCTCACCAAATCGCGCCGGAAGTGGCGGAATACCTTGGTATTTGTGAGCGCAATAAACACCTATAAAGGCTAAGCAAACGCTCACCTAATGCGCCCGCTGTGGGGGGATTTCTACCCCCACCCCTCGGGGTAGGGGTAACTGGACCTGCGCCGGGTGACCCCGGAAAGGTCTCAGATCCTAGATATACATTACAACGGTTAATATATGAAAGGGCTAAGCCCTATCTTACCTGTGTGGCCCCCAATTGCGAGGGGAAGGGGCTGCAACCCGGGGCGAGCCCGGGTACCGCACGCGTTCCCAAAAAGGAAGTCGCGATCAATCCCATCAATCCGCGCCGTGAGCTGGCAATGCTCGCTCGACGCCGTTCGAAAATTGAGCGCATCTCGCTCAATTCTCATCCGTTCAATGGCGCGTTTAGCGGGATCTTACGGATTTGACGTTCTGCAGGGCCTGGTATTTTTCTCGTATTTAATTTCGAAGATTTTTATATACACACTTTTCAAACTGGCCAGTAAAATAATGCTTAGGTAAGCTAATCAAAATATATTGACCAAATGTGGCTAGTGTGGCCACCCAGATAGGCATCCGGAGGGGTGGGGGGATAGGGGAAAGCATTTCCCACGCTTGGTCATCCTCCTAGATGTACTTTGATGGGAGGGCAACACCCCGAGAAGCCAATTCCCAGGGTTATGGTACCAGGGACCAGTGGAGTGGTCCAGTCACTCATTGACAGTTGATGACTGATGGACCATTCCCTTGGAACCCAGGATCGTACACCTTTCGAGACAACAAATATAAATGTTAAGCTAAGCAGGACCATTTATAAACCTTGCTCTGATTGTAAGCTCAACATTTATAAAGACTGGGCTGCAGCTGCTGGACGTGAGGGAAAAGGTAGAGACGTGAGGGAAAAGGTAGAGACGTGAGGGAAAAGGTAGAGACGTGAGGGAAAAGGTAGAGACGTGAGGGAAAAGGTAGAGACGTGAGGGAAAAGGTAGAGACTGCACCCTAATGGCGCGACGTCACGACACCGAGGAGACGTGATGTCACGACGCGTCGGAAACACACAATAGCGAGGTACTGGAGGCTCGGAGCAGTGAGGCACTAGGCAGGCACATACTCGAAATCGGAGAGCCACGAAAATCGAGGCGGGACATCGGATAGATATCTTGGTGGTTAGTTGTGTAATGCAGACTGTGAGTGTTTCATTTATCTGGTAAGAAGATTTTCGAGACATAGAATTGCAGAAACGAATGGATAGAATACATAAACTATAGGTCCCTAATCAAGTACATGATTGCACTCCAGAATCAACACTTCTCCAGAGTCATAACCAACGACCAGATACTGTCCATCCCACTGTGCATCTGAACAGTTTACAAGTCTTGAAGGTAGTTGGAGAACCACCTTTTTAGTAACTGTGTCCTGGATCCCAGGTAGAGGTGACTTATGAATCCTGATACCACCAATAAAATCCAGGCGGGGCCTGTTTTGAGATGTGTATGATAGTTCAACAGGAGAGGAGCCTATAGTCCCAAAGTCCCACCCAAGAATTGCTCCTGGGTGCATCCAGACTCCTAAGCTATTAATGGTCAAGCAGGAACCAATGTATGCGCTACTAAGCTCCACTTTCTCTGCAACCTTTCCTGTCCATAGTGACCAAGCTTGAATGGTGAGGCCATGCAAACAAAAAACTATAGATCCATCCCCTGATATCCTGAGGTCATTGATATAATCAGGTATATCTATTATTCTGAGGAGTTCCCCTTTCTCAGTATCCCAGATACAGATCTTCTTATCTGTGCACCAAACAGAGACCAACCTGCCATCAGTCAAGCAAGTGTCCATCAACTGGGGATCTTTGGCCTGAGTTTGGAAGGATGCATTACAGGAGCCAGTTGAGATATCCCAGATCCTCACCACTCCATCTGAATGGCTTGAAATTGCAATACCATCCTTTGCCTGTAGAGTGATGGATTTGACTGGAGCCAAAGCAAGGGATGTAGACTTTGGACTGGCTGGAACTGGATCTGTAGATGAGGCACCAATCTGCCAGAACCTGACTGATTTATCCCAGGATGTTGAGATGAGAGAGGAGGGGGAGAAAAATACAAGGGAGTAGATAATGTGAGTATGGCCAATGAAGGTCTCAAGGAGGTGAGGGTCTGAGCTGGTGATGTCCCAGATATAGGCAGTACTACCAGCAGCCACTGCAATAAGCCTATTATCAGGAGAAACACAGCAATACCTAATATTCAAATTGGGCATAGAGAATTTTGCCACAATTGCTTTGGAATCAGGACTTTGGACCACAACAACAGATTTATTCCATGCAACAAACCGAGTACCATCCAAGGAGAAAGCAATGTCATAACCATCCAAGGAGTCATAACTATCATATTTGGATACAATTCTCTGACCATCAATGTCCCACCAGCAGATTTTGCCACCAGATGCAGATATGAGGTGTTTGGGGTCCAAGGGGGAGAAGCAAACACAATCTACCCAATCCTGTTGCTCTATGTGATGGCACTCCCCTGTCTGAATATTCCACAATTGGATTGTCCCATCATGAGATCCTGAAGCAATTGTGGTGCAGTCTGCTGAGATGGAGACAGATTCAACCCAAAATGTATGACCCTGGAAGGTCCTGACAACCCCACCAGTCTGCATATCCCAGAGCTTGATGGTGTTGTCCCTACTACCAGATACAAGTGATGTCCCATCTGGTGAGAAGACAAGGGATTCTACAGAATCAGTGTGTCCAGGAAGAATGGCCATCTGAATGCCTGTGATGGCATTGAGAATGACAATGCAACCAGAATGTAAACTAACTGCAACTGCATCCTTCCAGCATGTGAGGACATCCAACATATCATCAAATGGAACTGTGCGGAAACATGCTCCCCATCCAGCTGAGACCCCTTTAACCACCTTGATCTCTTGTGAGAACTCTGCACTGTAGTATTGATGGAGCCAGGATGAAGAAGGGGAAATTGGGAGGGCAAAAGAATAGATGTAGGAGGGTGAACCACAGATCATGTCAAAGTGTTCTAGGATGAATCTCTGGCTATCAGTTGTCCACTGGCACATGACTCCTGTCTAAATAAGTGTCAACATGGGTCTAAGGAAACAGTTCTGCACAGCACTCACCAAAGCACACCATTGCTCAACATCATTTATGGCATGAACTCCCATTCCAAGGTTCCCTGTGAGTGCAAGGACCTCAATCCAATATGGCAAACATGTTGTGAAGAATTGGTTGATTCCCTTTTCTACCTCCTTGATACAGGAGCTGCTGACAGGGATCATCAGAAGGTGCTTTGTCCAGAAGCAACATGCATATTTGAGAGCATCCCCAATGTGGTCCTTGCAGCAGGCAGAAAGATCCTTGACCTCACTGAGAACAGTATGGTTGGGCAGGTTGCAGATATTCTTCTTCAACCCTCTCCTCATCAGGTTAAGACATGAGAGTAGGATTTCTGCATGATGGACTGCAGGCTCCACAAGGAACCTCTTGTCTTTGCACCGGGCTGGGTCTGTGAGGAAGTCAGGGAATGACTTGTGGAAGGCTTGAATGGGGTCTTCTGTGTTCTCAGGGACAAGGAGGAGGGAGTGGAGAAAACAGAGGGTAGTTGAGATGTTGGGCACTCCCATGAGGTCTGAGAGACCCCTTGCTGAAAGAGGGTTGAGTACAAGTATCACTGCCCCAACTACAGTCTTGAAGCGGGAATGAACTTCCTCAACATCTATACCCATGTTGTCAACTGCTTGCTCTAGAACCTGGGAGTAGAGGAGGTCAATCCCAGACTGTCCTTCACGAACAGTGCTTTGTGGGAGAGAGATGATCCGGTCCAGCTGTTCAGTGGGTGTGTGGCTCCTGGATGCAAAAAGTCTGATGACAGTTGAAGCATAGATGAAGAATCCTGCTGCCTTTTCACAAAGAGTGCTGATGTCAGATGAACTTGGCCAATCTTGTGTGAAGTCACAGTCACTTCGGGCTTTAGTGATCTCGGTCAACCGAGCCCTGAAGAACAACTTGATATCACTGTCCACCGAGGGACGTTCGACGTCATGCAACCTCAGCACTTCTGTGATGGGTCGGAGTGACCCGAGACGAAATCCGGACCGGATCCGAGACTCTGGACGACCGGTGATAAAGAACTTGACGTTTGGGATCTCATCCACATAACGGGAGAGTACAGAAAGAATGGCTGAGGCGGGCTCTTCGTCCTTGCACTCGTCCAGAGCGTCGATGATGATAAGCGTCTGGACCCGGGTGGCCCTCAGTGGGTCAACAATGATGCTCTCCATCTGGGAACAAAGGGTTTCTTGTCCGATGTTAGGATTGGCCTTCAAGACTTGGATCAACTGTTGTCGAAACAGGAAGTACCGGTAGGCAAGTTGAAAAGCGACAGTTGGTAAGATTGCTTGAAGGTTGCTTCTACCCTCGAAATTCCGCGAGCAAAAGAAACTCGCACCGAGCTTTCCAGCCGCGAAGCTAATCTCGGCGAATGTCTGGGCAATCGTCGATTTTCCAGTCCCCGCAAGGCCATTGAGCCAGAACACCCGGTGGTCTTGTTCGTCCCCCAGCCAGCGTTCGAGCTGCAGAAGTACGTCCGTCCTAGTTCCCCTCAGGCACCCCTGCCTGTCCCCGGAACGGTACCCAGCGTCAGCGGTGTGACGCATCTTCTCCAGAAGTTCGCGATCCGCGTCTCCCTATTCGCAAGTTACTACAAAAGGCGGGACTGCAAGGGAGCGAGACTCACGATCTTCTGACAGTCCTCCTTGTAGATGACTCGTTGCACCAAAGTCTGCGCATACGTGAGTAACGACAAGAGCTGGTCTTTTGGGAGAGCAAACCTGATAGTCCATCAAGGCATAGCGGATATCTTGCACTAGTCCATTAAGCTTCTGTGCATTCTCGGGTTTTTTGAGGAAGAGCGCGAGATCCTTCTGGGTCGTCATCGGATCCATAACTTGACCAATCTCTTTCAATCTCCTGGCGATCCCTGTGCGTCAGACCCCGCTGTCGAGCTCGGAGAATGTAGCCTCACCGTTCCAGCTTGTTTGTCCTCTCCACCTCATTGACGTCACTCGTAGGTGTGGAGAGCGATCCAGAGAGCATTCTGACCCTCGGCGCCAATAATTCTATAACATTTTCGTTCACCTCCGTTCCCTAGAACGACCGTGAGCACCGTGAAACGGGTGTGCGGGAAGGAGGCCATACCTCACAACTGTCGAGAATGGAGCACAGGGATGTCGCGACAGATTTGAGCAAACCGTAGCCACCTGGGGAGTCTCTCACTTCACGGAGCAGTTCGGCCGTGGGGGAGGCCGTGGGCTTGGGGTTCGGTTTCTCCTCGTCCGCGGCGGCGCTCGGTTCGAGGGACTCGTCGGGACGAACAACTTCCGGTCCGTAGTCGGGAAGCGTAAAGGTGTCTACGTTATCAGAAGGAGCAATCAGAGACAAAAAACCAGAACAGCCATGTCCACGTACCATTGGGTTCCGCACCATGTGAGATCGAAGGAGTGGATGGAGATGGATCGACCGCCTCGAGTTCTCCGCTTCGTCCACCTCCCACTGGGTTTGGGTGTGAATCCTTCTCGCTGGCTTCCCCTCCGTCGACATCTGCTTCTCCCCCTTCTTGACGATTATTGTTTCCACGCGCTGGCACAGATTCCGGTCCATCTGGCTGAGGGGGTCGAACCGTCGAAGAAGCTTGCTCTCCAGCTGCGTTGGCTCCATCCCCTTCTAGGTCGTGACTTTCGTCCGCTATGGCGTGAGGGTCTGGTTGAGGAGGCGGATTCGTTGTGTCAGCTCTCCCCTCACCGGGATTAGCCCCCGTTCCGTCCGGCCTGCGTTTTCTCCCTGTGAGCCGCTGCTTGAATTTGTTCTTCATTTTGGAGAGCGAACTCTGTATGTTGCCCATGTCGGTGTTGGATGGATTGGTGTAGATGGTGGTGCGATAGTGGATGATTGGCCTCGTGGCCTTGACGCTCAAGCGTGGGTGCAATGCGTGATCCTGCGGGCCCGATGCCGAATACTTCTCGCAATGGCCGCCTCCTCTCAAGGCGTCGAGGAGAACCTCGATGGTTGTTTCCCGCCATCTTGGGCGGAGTAGATTTCCCCGACGAGTTCCGTGTTCTCTCCCAGACGTACCGAAGCGACGAGTCCACCACGATGCTCGCACCACTCCGAGGCCGACTTTGCCCCAAGTTGTCTCGCCCTCTCTGCCCCACAAAAGCGGTGTTTGACCTTGCTTGATTGCTGCGTCAAGACGACCAACCCGACGCCGCATCGGAGGCCGAATCCTGCGCGATCGATCTGGTTCCCGAGTGAGGCGGCCAATCTCTGGTCTGCCGACGTTATCGCGTTCTTTAAGAGATGTGCCGTACACGGGGAAGGCTATTCACCATTTCGAGCCGGCCCTCGAAATTCCGATCCCAATCCGTTGTACCCTGGTCCATCTGTTCTTCGATGAAGACGGGTTCGACGGTGCACACGCTCGCCGATTGAACAAGCCAAGTTATACGCGGGCAATGATACACACCACCCGGATCGTGCGATGGAGCTGCAGGTTGGGATCGACAACGTCGGTTTGAGGTACCAAAATCTGGGGTTCCGTGCGACGCCGAAGTTAATGAGAAGCACGGGGCTGCTGGGGATGTGGAGAACGGTAAGCTCCCACAGACGGTGCTGCTCTCTGCGCGTCTTAACATTTCTCCCCCCCCGGCATTACGTCTGTTTTGTATCTATGTATCCCATATACTGCCTGCGACATTCAACGGTTTGGTCTAGCAATACCATAATTTCTGGGCCGCTCACCTCGACCGCTACACCGCAGATATTTGTTACCGCCTGAAAACAATGAGTCTCGATGCAATGTCAGGTTTGCCCGGATTCCGGCTGCTCCAACCCCACTAAATTGATTAGTGGTTCGTTGGCATCGTCCAACTTCCCCACGAAGAGCGTGCCTCCAGGCGTAATTGAGTCCTCACACCGTCTCACTTGATCCGTTAACGCAGAGGTCCTGGGGGGTATAACGATTCGACTACCTCATTGTCGGTAGTTCAGAGGACGAGGGTGACGGCGAAACGTGAGACGTACGGTCCTGGGGGTAATATCATCAGCTGAGTGTGGGATACAGCAAGGCAACTACAACAGGGAAATCTAAAATACGTGCACTCGACTCTCAGGACAACACGCCTCAAAATCCCACAGATTGACATATCACACAGTTTTCGTCCTCTCTCGCTGCCGCGAACAGGCTCAAGAGACTACGCCTCGAATATTTCCTTCATGTCAATGGCGCGACGCCCCCGAGCAGAGCTGGGGTATTCGCAATCGGAGCATGATCTTCGCCTGGTTCCGTAATGTGCTACAACATCTCCATCTCATCATCGGGTTTGATCTCGACGGATCTCGTCTACTGTGACGCACACGCCACGCCACCAACCCAGGCGAGTACCCCAACTCCAAAATCCCTAACCCTCATCCCATGCATGGTCCAATCTAAGGGCTCGCGATTCCAACGCCCGTTGGGGTGGCTGCTCCGTCCTGGAATCCTTGCCACTGGGCTTGAAGCTTGGGAACTTTCCCGGTAGCACGGTGAACCTCAGGGGGCTCACCAGGGTCCCAGGAGGGTTTATCCTGTAGACGTTCGAAGAGGATGCTGACACTTCTTTAGACTGTGAGTGTCCGATACGCGTTCCGACGAAGGGGGACCGGGTAGAACATCAGTGGACATTAAGTCATCACGGTCCCTCGTTATCATCTACAGGGGGTGTCGATAACGGGCGGAATCTTGGAAAGGTAAACTCTGACCTCTTTACGTGACGCTTCGACACCAAGCTCAACCTCATACCTCTTCCAGTCCTGTTGCAACTGAGGGAGGTACCACACCCGCTCCCCATCATTATACCCTATTCACTTCACGTCTGCAATCTCGAGTGGCACGGCACATCTGATTTCCATCATGAGCATCCTGGCAACTATTGATGGAGTTGGATTTACTTGGAGGAAATACAGGCTTCGCATTGTCTGTATTGCTGCGGTCGGGTTTAGGAAGTCGTCAATAACGAAGGACACTGGGATGGTGTTTAGATGGAGCAATGAGTCGACGGCGCCAGGACGTGGGCTGCGCACCTACAGCGTATTTGATACATCCCTGAATGGTGCAAAATGATTGAACACCCCTTGGTAATCCCATCTTCCCGACTCGTTTCCCGAGGTGTTCGCGCTGACCTGGACGGCACGAGATCTGCACAGAGTGGTTCAGGATTGGTCGCCAGGACTGATCGTTGTCCACTTACCTGTATAAACATTTCTTGTGAGTCAAAACACGCTCGAAAGTTTCGCCTGGGGGAAACACCCGTTAGGATGAATATGGCGTAGAACAGTGGATCAAACTCGCGGACCGTCAAGTAAATACGCCACCCGAGACCAGAATTTGGTGGTAAGGGCAGGGTTGAGATGTCGGAGGGGGTCAAGAGGGTGCAGAGTACGGTTGAGCGTAACACGGTATCCTTTGGGGTTGGAGGCGGAGGAGAATCAGGGAAGAGCGAATGGAGTCGTCGTCGATCCAGTTTGCCCTCCCGAGGACGCGTCTCCAGGATTCGAATGCTGGGAGGTCTCGAATGACGTCGCCGTGGTCCATGACGAGGGGAAGCTGATTCGAACGGAGGTGGCGGAGGATTGGCTCGAATCGCGGGTGTCACGGAAGATTTCTTCGTCCCTCAGGAAATTTCCTCCGTCAGTCGTGGAGTCATTTCGCCTGGGTTTTAGAAGGCCGAACAAGGATGAAGAGATGGTCTCGAGTGCCCTTGGTGTTATTTGCTGGTTATTGGTCGCGCGATGATCAATGATGAGCGATGAGCGGTCGTGAGAAGCGCTATCGGAACGACCACCGCCCGTTGAACACAAACAGTTGCCGCACGAGTTGCGTTCGTAGCCATCAGCCTAAACATCCCAACCAATAATCGATCGGTCATCCTTGTTTCGCCCGAGTGGACGTAGAGTATGTAGCACGTACGTCTCCGTCGTGTCATACATAATCGCTCCACGGAAACCTGACTGGATCGTGAAGCGACCATGGATCCCAGCCGATGCCCCCGTTCCTGGACCTGTCAGCCACATCCCTTTGGCCGTACGCTGAAACCTGTAGTTTCCGTCGTGCGAAAGACCCGGGACTGCGGCCGCACAGTATTTTTTTCTTCCGAGATTCGAGGTCTGTGCCTTCACGTCGTATCCGAGGGACAAGCGGACGACATTGACATGTCAGTTTGTCGGTAGCATGAGTGACCGAAGGACTTACCAACTGGCAAGACACGGTCCCCTCCATACGACGATTCTGCTCCGGACAGCCTGAAATCCAGACATCTCAGAGAACACCTTCAACCATGCACACATGCCTCGCCCGCTCCATCCTCTGCCCCACACAACTTGCGTACCGCTCAACGTGCCCACTCTAATCCGATAACTCCAGCCGCTTTTGGTGCTCTCTCTCGGGATGTTCCCGATGTGATTCCCTCCCTCGTAGTCGCGTCGGACGTGATGAACCAAACCGCGATGAGATGCCGGAGGAGATTGCTACACTGGAACAGAGATGGGTCAATGGTTAGATGTCTTCGGTACTCGCCAGGTCAGCTCAATTGATGGTCCACCGTGCATACACTCGCTAATTTTCTTTCCGCAGTAATCTGAGACCCCTACTGATACCCTTTCATTCGAAAGAACTTGAGCGATGCCCGATGCGTTGCCACACCCTCATAAAACCCGAGCAGAAACCCCAACCCGTGCGGTCCAAAGTCAAGATCAGCGCTATGGGTTGCCCCCCACACATGGGTACCTCCCTTCCCTTCTTCAACAACTTCGCTACCGCGGTGCACACTGCACAAAGTTTTATCAGACAGGGTGCTACGTGGGGAGAAGATAAGAATTCTGTGTTGAAAGGTCCCGTCACGGTTGGAGGACATTCTCGTATGTCGTCGTCGATTTGGGGAAGATTGCGCAGAGAAGCGGGGAGTGGTCTGCGGATGATAGACGTTGAGGGCGAGGGTTTTTCCCGGGGAATAGCGGAGGGGGCAGCATTATCTGTCTATGCAATATCTATATTTCGAGACTACACAACTATGCGACACGTGCGACGATACCAAACCTGACAGACGGCTGCGGATTGAGTGTGATATACGTGTGGGCCCTTAGGTCAGATTGGATCGATTCCTCAGGAAGTACAGCCTGGGTTTCAGCTCATTTCGTACCGAGCCACTTGTATGCTTAAGTCCCGGCTGCCAAACGACCCGGGGCAAGGGATTTATCCTTGGTGTACTCACTCAGGATACCCTCGTTCAGGTATCTACCAAGAATTAATAATTACCGTGACCTATGAAACAAAAACTGAGGTAGTTCCAGTCGGTGTTCTTTACACAATGGGGGATACAGGTGAGTTGCCTTGTCCATGACCGCTACTGACTGGTAGCGAGGTCTCCTACCAAGATTCCGAATGCCGCGACGATTACGACAGATCCCATGAAATCCCAAAATGTCGGATCGAGGCACTGCCGTATATGACCGCCATGACGTCAACTGGCGCCAGGAGGACAGCAAACATTCGTTTCCCCTCCTACGGCAGTCGGAACATCTTTACGATGGTTACGCACGCACAGAAGGCCTTTGTGTTCCAAACGGATGTAGCACCCGTAAGACTGTGGAATACATCAGCGATTCCTGGCATGCCCGCCAGATTTCATTTCTTAGACTTACGGAGCGAGAGATGGCAGAAAACAGGAGTGTGCCGGGGAGAGCACAACTCCAGTGGTCATCAGCCCTATCACGGTTGCAAACCTCGGCCATGGGAATCCGGGATCCTCAAGTCCTGATGGATTTCTGGCGATGTGTCGCTCGATGGGGTAGACCACTCAAGTAGTCCTTGACCGGTCGTCCTGCAACAAGACTGAGATGTACAGCAAGTTGCGGGGGGATGATTGAGAATGACGAATGTAGCACGGAGTTGTGGGGTTTAGAGCTCACGGCTCGGTGACGAGTGAACGTTCTGAGATGTGCATGAGAAAGCACGGCTGCCGGTATTTGAGCGTTTCTTGGACGTACTAGTGCACAGTGGGATTAGATTCTGGACGACAGGGCCGGTTTTTCGTGTGGAACCCAGCCGAGCAAGCCGAGATTCGACCACGGAGGCGGCCAGAACCAGGATAAAGAACAAGAGGGCCAATTTTCCTCCAGGGTGTGGGGAGTTTGCCATGGGTGCAGTGGGAAACTGCTTTGAATCGAACTTGTGGCGCTCAACATCACTCCTCCGATCAGATCATTGCTCTGCGGCGGGTTGAGCAACACTACGACCACGCGTGCGCCGACCAACGATATGACTCCCCACGAGTCGCGCTCACCCACACTCATACCGTCACGTCCGTTGGACACAAAACTTGTTATCGGCAAGGGGATTAAAGTCCACTCTTCCGTCAGGGCCAGGTGTGACGGATGCGCAGTTAGGAGGGGGCAGGGTTTACATCCTGTGCTATAGAGGATCCCAAACACAAACAGGTGCGCCTGCACGTTTTTATTCCTGTAACCACATCGCTGCAGGACATTCCAACCTTGAACACAGTTCCCTTCATCGGGTGGTTCTGTTCGCACGGGGCGTGGGTTCGGGTGATAGCCTTCCTCACAGCCTGCATCCCCCGCCGTTTTCTCGTGGCTACCTTGAGTTCCAACCATGCAAACCGCCGCAACGACCGAAGTGGAGAGGTAGGGTTATCCCGCCGCCGAACACGGCCATCGAAGCCCGAATTTCGCAAAGGAGGTACCGGCCTTATGTATCACACCGGTCGGGGCAGTTTTTGGTTCCATCGGTATTCTCCTTGCGATGATTGGGATACGTTTCCTCCTCTTCTGCGACGGGACACCCCAAATTATGGTAGGCGGGATGGCCACGGCTGAATTCCGCATGAGACCAGGGGCTAAGCGAGTTCCGGGTCACGTGACCTGCCGGGCCGCCGCTAGTACCACTGAAGTCTGACAGGGTTTCTAGTGGTTTTTGGCTTCTGCGTTCGATTTTGTGGCGTCCAGGTTGCTCAATATGTAACGACTGTAGTATTTTTCTATCCCGAGAGACCCCCAGGGTACTTGAACAAGGGCTCCATTTCCGGAGAACTTGGAAGTTATCCGAGGGGGGCCGGATCACGGCGATCATTGATCGGACTTCAAATATGATGCCTAGCTTAACCTCGTACCCCAGTCCATGGTAATCTTTCCTGCTGAATTGTGCTCGGAGGTAAGATGGTATGTACCAATGCCATCCCATTCCGAGAGTTTCCGAGCCTTTTACTCAGGCATGTTGTAGGGAGGACCAACACAGTGTAGGTGTTGAATTCAAAGTCTGATCAATTCTGCCGACCGGTGCCGAGAACCCAGTCAAGAGGGTGGGATACAGCCCAGCCCACATTTCACAAACTTAGAAGCCTTTAGACAAATTAACATGCCAACTGAGTATGTTAGGGCGCGCGCTGCTATGAAAATTGGACGCAGAGGCCCCAAAACACAGCTAAAAATACTGTCAGACCTCAGTGGTAGCGGCGGCCCGGCAGGTCACGTGACCTGGAACTCACTTAGCCCCTGGTCTTGCGCGGAATTCAGCCGTGGCCATCCCACCTACTGTACCCCAAATACATACGCAGCCAGGACACCATGATCAGTAAACTGGACTATGTTGAACTCAAGCTAGCCTGGATGGATGTATGTGTAGCCCTTGATCGTGAGATGAACAGGAGATGTTTGGGTGAGTTCAGCATGTCCGTGTGCGAGGCGATCGGGTGGTGATTGACAATGTGAGCTTAGACAGTGATTCACATTGTCCATGCTTTACTCACTGCACCCTTGATCACAGGACTGTGGCAGAAATTCAGGAGAAGGTCATCGGGAGGAGGGAATGGAATCTACCCTCCCAACTTGCCCACGCAAAGAACGACAAGGACATCATCGCTACCTGGAAGTTGGATTGGATCCTTCAAGACTCTGAAGGGAGGTGAGCCAACTCGGTCTGGAGGGAGGCAACCAGCAATCATCGAACAGAACCGGCTAGACGCACGTTGGTGACAATTTTGCCATCGTGAGCATCCCGCCCCATGGGAAGGGATGTTTAAACCCTGGCCCACCCCGATCCCTCCGTTGCGATGACCTCCAGCTCCCTGTGGTCCTTCTGACAAAGCTAACAACATGGAAGAAGAGGCCGTCCTCAATGCCTTTCAAAAGATTACACCTGGCATTGCTACTGCATCCAACAATCACGACAGGAGCTCATGTTGGTCATCTCAAACAGTCCACCGCCTTCGGCCCCACAGTGCTGAAAGTGAACCATAGCGTGCTTTCGGAGAGATGGGGTTTTTGGGGGGTTCTGAAGAATGAAGATCTGAAGGATATCCAGGAGCTCAGGTGGAAAATGGAGGGGACGTTAAAATGGCCGAGTGTGCCTCTCAGGGACGACTATGGTCAAGAAGGTTTGCATTTTTCTCATTCATTTTCAATTGCCCCCCATGGACTTCTGCCTTTCTAATTCGGTCTATGGATCAATACATGAGACTCATTACTCAGGGTACCACCCTGTTTTCCCCAGCATAAGTTGCATACAGATTTTGTTGATTGGCAGGGGGCTGTTGGTGAGGAAACCAATTCTATCAGAAGCACAGATCATGTATGACTCCAATTTGCTGTATGTTTGTTTCCATAGCACCTTCATCTCAGATCCCAACATCTGCATCTGCATGGAGTTCATGGGCAAGGGGTTGTTTGGCCAGATCTACAAGCAGATTGGACCCATTGATATTGATGTCATTGGGAAGACTGCATTGGCTGTGTTGGAGAGGTTGACATACTTGTATGATGTTTGTTGGGTCATTCACCAAGATGAGCTTTTGACCACTCCACTTTCCATACCCTTCCCCATGTCACTGCCCACACAAGACAGAATAGGTCAAAGGAGGATAAGGCAGAGGAACATGGAGGTTTGTCCTTGGGGTGCAAGGACAGTGAATATTCTGGAGTTGCTATGTCATATTGTCAATGAGCCAGCACTGAGATTGACATCAGAGGGCAGGTTCTTGAGGGCTACTGAGGAGCTCATAGTTACATGTTTGTTGAAAGATCCTGAGGTTAGGAAAACACCAAAGGAGCTGTTGGTCAGTGACTTTCCTGGACCACAGTGTGTTTGCTATCTTGGCTAATAGCTTGTCAGATGCTGCTATGGATAGAGCATTCCTGGACATCTACCTTCTGATCATGGCCAACTGCAGCTAGATCAATCTGTTTGTCTGTGGGGTTTCTTATTCATGCCAGTCTTTCTCTCCACATCACCACTGAGGTTAGTTGGAGAATGCTCTCTGCCCCTTGTCATCTGTCCATTTCTGTTCAGTTTTTATCTCTTCTATCTTCTACCTGATCATATTTGTAAACTTGGTTATCTCCCATGTTTTGTTTTAAGTTACAATCAATGGATATTGTTGTACCATCCAACAGTGTCATGAAATTTATTCCTTGTCCCCTTGCAATGGAATCTCTACCTCCAGCACTGATGTTTGTTTTCTTCAATTACCTCCAAGTGTTAGAAGAAATACAAGAGCCTGTAAACTTTAAAGATTTGAGTACCTTGAGAAGACTGACTGTGTGGTGGGACTATATAGTTTCAGGTGAACACCTTAGTGGTTAGTCATGCAATGTAATTTGTAAGAGATTTATTTATTTTGCAAGGAAATTTTTGGAAGATAGAATTACAGAAATGAATGGACAGAATACATAAGCTACAGATCCCTAATCAAGTACATGATTGCACTCCAAAATCAACACTTCTCCAGAGTCATAACCAACAACCAGATGCTGTCCATCCCACTGTGCATCTGAACACCTTGCAAGTCTTGGAGGCAGTTGGAAAACTACCTTTTTAGTAACTGTATCCTGGATTCCAGGTAGAGGTGACCTCCATATCCTGATACCGCCAATAAAATCCAGGTGGGGCCTATTTTGAGATGTGTATGATAGCTCAACAGGAGAGGAGCCTATAATCCCAAAGTCCCACCCCAGGATTTCTTTTGGGGAAGGGAGGTGAGTCCAGACCCTTAAGTTATCAATGGCCAAGGAGGAATTCTCATAATATCCATGATTATCAAACTGTACTTCCCATGCAACCTTTCCTGTCCATAGTGACCAGGCTTGAATGGAGTAGTGGTATAAACATAAAACTTTTGATCCATCTCCTGATATCCTAAGGTCACTGATCTCATATCTGGGTCTATTTATTGTTCTGAGGAGTTTCTGTTTCTCAGTATCCCAGATACAGATCTTCTTATCTGTACACCAAACAGAGATCAACCTGCCATCAGTTGAGCGAGTGTCCATCAACTGGGGATCTTTGGCCTGAGTTTGGAAGGATGCCTTGTAGGACCCAGTCGAGATATCCCAGATCCTCACTATTCCATCTGAATGGCTTGAAATTGCAATACCATCCTTTGCCTGCAGAGTAATGGACTTGACTGGAGCCAAAGTGAGGGATGTGGACTTTGGATTAGCTGGGACTGGATCTGTGGATGAGGCACCAATCTGCCAGAACCTGACTGACCCATCCTGGGATGTTGAGATGAGGGAAGAGGGAGAGGAAAATGCAAGGGAGGTAACATCTCTGCTATGGCCAAGGAAGGTCTCAAGGAGGTGAGGGTCTGAGCTGGTGATGTCCCAAGTACAGATAGTCTCATCAACAGCCACTGCAACAAGCCTATTATCAGGAGAAATACAGCAACACCGAATATACAAATTGGGCATAGAGAATTTAGCCACAATTGCTTTGGAATCAGAGCTTTGGACCTCAACAACTGATCTATTGCATACAACTAACTGAGTACCATCCAAGGAGAAAGCAATGCAACAACCATCAGATTTAGATACAATTTTCTGACTATCAATGTCCCACTGCCAGATTTTGTCACCAGATTCAGATATGAGGAGTTTAGGGTCCAAGGGGGAGAAGAAAACTTGGATCACCTGATCATATTGCATTGTGATTTGGTGACACTCCCCTGTCTGGATGTTCCACAATCGGATTATATCATCACGAGATCCTGAAGCAATTGTAGTGCAGTCTGCTGAGATAGAGACAGAACAAACTGCTTTTGTATGGCCCTGGAAGGTCTTGACAACCCCACCAGTCTGCATATCCCAGAGCTTGATGGTCTTGTCATCACTACCAGATACAAGTGATGTCCCATCTGGTGAGAAGACAATGGATCCCACTGAATCAGAGTGCCCAGAAAGAATGGCCATCTGGATGCCTGTGATGGCATTGAGAATGACAATAGAACTAGAACCAAAAACCATTGTAACTGCATCTTTCCAGCATGTGAGGGTATATGGGAAACCACCTAATGGAACTGTGCGGAAACATGCACCCCATCCAGTTGAGACCCCCTTGACCACCTTGATCTCTTGTGAGAACCCTGCACTGTAGTGCTGATGGAGCCAGGATGAAGAAGGGGAAATTGGGAGGGCAAAAGAATAGATATAGGAGGGTGAGCCACAGATCATGTCAAAGTGTTCTAGGATGAGTCTCTGGCTATCAGTTGTCCACTGGGACATGACTCCTGTCTAAATGAATGTCAACACAGATATAAACAAACATTTCTGCACAACACTCACCAAAACACACCATTGCTCAATATCATTTACAGCATACACTCCAACTCCAAGGTTCCCTGTGAGTGCAAGGACCTCAATCCAATATGGCAAACATGTTGTGAAGAATTGGTTGATTCCCTTCTCCACCTCCTTGACACAGGAGCTGCTGACAGGGATCATCAGGAGGTGCTTTGTCCAGAAGCAACATGCATATTTCAGGGCTTGTCCAATATGGTCCTTGCAGCGAGCAGAAAGATCCTTGACCTCACTGAGAACAGTATGGTTGGCCAAGTTGCAGATATTCTTCTTCAACCTTTTCCTCATCAGGTTTAGACATGATAGTAAGATTTCTGCATGATGGTTCCCAGGCTCCACAAGGAACCTCTTGTCTTTGCACCGGGCTGGGTCTGTGAGGAAGTCAGGAAATGACTTGTGGAAGGCTTGAATGGGGTCTCCTGTGTTCTTAGGGACAAGGAGGAGGGAATGGAGGGAAGAGAGGGTAGTTGAGATGCTGGACAGTCCCAGGAGGTCTGAGAGTCCCCTTGCTGAAAGAGGGTTAAGAACAAGTAGCACCACCCCAACCACAGTCCTGAAGCGGGAGTAGATCTCCTCTGTATCTGCATCCATATCATCAACTGCTTGCTCTAGGACCTGGGTGTAAAGGAGGTCAATCCCAGACCTTCCTTCATGAGCAGTACTTTGTGGGAGAGAGATGATCCGGTCCAGCTGTTCAGCAGGTGTGCGGTTCCTTGATGCAAAAAGTTTGACAACAGTTGAAGCGTAGATGAAGAATCCTGCTGCCTTTTCACAAAGAGTGGCGATGTCGGATGAGCTTGGCCAATCTTGTGTGAGGTCACAGTCACTTCGGGCTTTGGTGATCTCAGTCAACCGGGTCCCAAAGAACAGCTTGATATCATCATCCACTGAGGAACGTTTGACATCATGCAGCCTCAGAACTTCTGTGATAGGTTTGAGTGACTGGAGACGAAATCCGGACCGGATCCGAGGCTCGGGACGGCCAGTGATAAAGAACTTGACATTCGGGATCTTGTTCACATAACGGGAGAGCACAGAAAGAATAGCCGAGGCGGGTTCTTCGTCCTTGCACTCGTCCAGAGCATCAATGATGATAAGCGTCCGGATCTGGGTGGCCCTCAGTGGGTCAACGATAATGCTCTCCACCTGGGAACAAAGAGTTTCTTGTCCAATGTTAGGACTGGCCTTCAGAACTTGGATCAACTGCTGTCGAAATAGAGAGTACCGATAGGCAAGCTGAAAAGCGAGAGTTGGGAAGATTGCTTGAAGGTTGCTTCTACCCTCGAAACTCCGCGAGCAAAAGAAGCTCGCACCGAGCTTTCCGGCTGCGAAGCTGATCTCGGCGAACGTCTGGGCAATTGTTGACTTTCCGGTCCCTGCAAGACCATTGAGCCAGAACACCCGGTGGTCTTGTTTGTCTCCCAGCCAGCGTTCGAGCTGCAGAAGTACGTCCGTCCTGGTCCCCCTCAGGCACCCCTGCCTGTTCCCTGAACGGTGCCCAGCGTCAGCGGTGGGACGCATCTTCTCCAGAAGTTCACGGTCCGCGTCTCCCTATTTGCAAGTTACTACAAAAGGCGGGACTTCAAGGGGGCGAGACTCACAATCTTCTGACAGTTCTCTTTGTAGATGTCTCGTTGCATCGAGGTCTGAGCATATGTTAGCTACGACCGGAGCAAGTCCTTCGGGAGAACAAACCTGATAGTCCATCACAGCATAGCGAATATCTTGCACCAGTCCATTAAGCTTCTGCGCATTCTCGGGTTTCTTGAGGAAAAGCGCGAGATCCTTCCGGGTCGTCATTGGGTCCATATTTCGGACAATCTCTTCCAATCTCCTGCCAATACCCGTGCATCAGACTTGGCTCTCGATCTGAGAGAAAGTGGGCTCACCGTTCCAGCTCGTTTGTCCTCTCCACCTCGTTGGCGTCACTCGTAGGTGCGGAGAGCGATTCAGAAAGCATTCTAACCCTCGGGGCCAATAATCCTATGACATTTTCGTTCACCTCCGTTCCCTAGAACGAACATAAGCATTGTGAAACGAGTGTGCGGGAAGGAGGTCATACCTCGCAGTTGTCGAGGATGGAGCAGAGGGATTTCGCGACAGATTTGAGCAGAGCGTAGCCACCTGGCGAGTCTCTCACTTCACGGAGCAGTTCGGCCGTGGGGGAGGCCGTAGGCTTGGAGTTCGGTTTCTCCTCGTCCGCGGCGGCGCTCGGTTCGAGGGACTCATCGGGACGAACAACTTCCGGTCCGTGGTCAGGAAGCGCAGAGGTGTCTACGTTGTCAGAAGGAACGATCAGAGACAAACAACGAGAACAGCCATTTCCACGTACCGTCGGGTTCCGCGCCATGTGAGATCGAAGGAGTGGATGGAGATGGATTGACCGCCTCGAGTTCTCCACTTCGTCCACCTCCCACTGGGTTTGGGTATGAATCCCTCTGGCTGGCTTCCCCTTCGTCGACATCTGCTTCTCCCCCTTCTTGATGATTATCGTTTCCACGCGCTGGCACAGATTCCGGTCCATCTTGCTGAGAGAGTCGAACCGTCGAAGAAGCTCGCTCTCCAGCTGCGTCGGCTCTATCCCCTTCTAGGTCGTGACTTTCGTCCGCTATGGCGTGAGGGTCTGGTTGAGGAGGCGGATTCGTTGGGTCAGCCCTCCCCTCACCGGGATCAGCCCCCGTTCCGTCCGGCCTGCGTTTTCTCCCTGCAAGTCGCTGTTTGAATTTGTTCTTCATTTTGGAAAGCGAACTCTGTATGTTGCCCATGTCGATGTTGGATGGATTGGTGTAGATGGTGGTGCGATAGTGGATGATTGGCCTCGTGGCTTTGACGCTCAAGCGTGGGTGCAATGCGTGCGCGTGATCCTGCGGGCCCGATGCCGAATACTTCTGGCTGTCGTCGCCTCCTCTCAAGGTATCGAAGAGAACGGCCTCGATGGATGTTTCCCACCATATCGGACAGAACAAATTTCCCCAACAAGTTCCGTGTTTTTTCCTAGATGTACCGAAGCGACAAGTCCACCACGATGCCCTCACCACTCCGAGACCGACTTTGCCTCTATGCCGTTCAAAGTGCCCAAAAAAGATTTCGATCGCAAATCTCCCCATGCCGTCACATCGCGCTAACTCGTCGACAGCATCGCACAGAACCGTTGGCGACATCGCACAAATTCCTCAATGACATCGCGCACCTCTCAGGTTCATCGCATGAAATAGATCAGCTGTGGTCAGCAGGATTTACATAAAACCCATGACAACGGTGTCACTCGGTGACACTGAACTAGTGGGAAGCCCATGTCGAAAAAACTCGACCGAAAATTCCTGGCAGGCCCCTTGGGTGGCTCAGGGGGCCTCCCATGCACTTTCCGTCGCGTTTTGGGCTCGGGCTAGGTCGTCCCCGGTTTCCTAATTGAGCGTGCTTCTACTGATGGCGCACGCAACACGGCGCGACGCGCGGGGAGCAGCAATCGTGGGAAACAGCACTTCCCCCCGCCGATCATACTTCCCTGGGGCAGGTCGTGTCCCGCTGTCGCGTCCTGACATCCCCTCCCGTCCGTCCCCTTCCCGGTTGCCTGTACGGCTGTCAACGCGGTTCGGTAGCGTTGAATCCGTGGGAAACGCTCCCGTCCAATTTTCATTTGGCGTGTTGCACCCGCCGGTTTCCCCTCCCTCGCTCCTCCTCGCATCCGCCGGCAATCCAATGCAATAGTTGCAGCCCAGAAAATATAAAGGTTTGTGTCAGTAAGCAGGACCTACCAATCAAATGTTCCAGTTAGAGTTTGAAAATACAAATCTAGCTTGTCCCCCAGATGGCAATTGCAATTGTGGTT
>Ga0307513_10002439_pt1 | contig 25781 bp, 9 predicted proteins | sample 15_EM_MG_FD_202174 | JGI IMG/M metagenome (GOLD analysis project Ga0307513, IMG submission 202174) | Populus trichocarpa ectomycorrhiza microbial communities from riparian zone in the Pacific Northwest, United States - 15_EM | ecosystem: Host-associated > Plants > Roots > Unclassified | place...
ACATGGTTCGAACTTGAAACCACAGAGGGAACAAATCCTTTAATCCCAAACTCTTACTACCGAGCCACCTATTAGATGATAATTATTGTTAGTTATTTATGAAATAATATAGTTTTTTTTCCCACTTCTTACCTAAGAAAAAACAAATCTATACAAACACAAGGACTAACATAAAACTTTGGGGCCGGCCAATAATATTGAATTATTAAAGAAAACATTTTACTAAAAAGGATAAACACTGAAGAGTTAGAAGTCAACAAGCAATCAGCCTAGGGCGTAATGCGAGCCGTATTTTTTTGAAATGGCCTAACAGCCGACACGCTCTACGTACAAAACTAATATACTCTTACTTACTACATAATTATTTTTTCCTAATAATCTTACCTAATCTACACCTTAATCAAACAAGACGATATGCTATTTAATATTTTTCATGCCTTACCTTAACCAGACAATCGTCTTCTGAGGAGTTTTTATTTGTTAGATCATTAATTTCTAATATTATATTTTGGATTTGAATTGAAGTAAATATTGTGAGAGCATTTTTTTTTAAAATATTACCTAGATACTGATGTCCTGCCTGAAATTCAATAGAAAAATGAAAATGATAATTTTGATGCTATTTAATTATTTGCATTCCAAACAATGTTTTATAAAAAAATGAAATTTTTTTATTTTTTTATATTTTCGGATCATTTTGATATACTGATGTTAAAAATAATTTTTTTAAAATAAAAAAAATATTATTTTATATATTTTTGAATGAAAAATACTTTAAATAGCATCCACTTTCATATTTTAAAACACCCCCTACAACGCAATTTGATAATAAGATGTGTTTTTTTAGGGGGTATTAATTAAGAGTATAGTTGCTATTACCTTTTAAAGTATTTTTTACTCGGAAATATATCAAAATAATTTTTTTTTATTTTAAAAAAATTATTTTTGATATTAACACATCAAAATAATCTAAAAATACTAAAAAAATATTAATTTAAAAATTAAATAAGTGTATACATACGCGCACAAGTGGTGATTTTTGATATCAAATGTCATTGTTTTTTACACTATAGATCGTTTTCAAATTTTGTTAGCATGCATACGGGTCAAATTACAAACTATAGTTGATTGAATAAAGGGGGGAAGAGAAGAGCAAAGAAAAAAAAAATAAACAATATAAATTCGGAATTATTTTTGTTTATTAATTAGTATTGTCAAAATCATTCATATGTATAGAAGTTAAATTAATCATGGTGGTGGGTGAAGGTTGAAGACGATGCAAATGACAAGTACCAAATATGGATGTTTAAATTCCTCCACTGATACAACACTACACCAACCAATTTATATGTAGGACCCACCCTAGTTGAAATGTGGTAAATAAGGACTTTGCTCACACGGTTCTAGACTTACTAGTATAGTTTCGATATTGGTTAGGTAATAATAGTACTTACATTAAGTATTTTTACTGTACAAAGCTACATTGTTTATCCTTTTATATATTATTATAAATAAACTGTGCAAAATTTAAATTAATATATTTTCTACTTTTTATTTTATTTGAAGAGCCTCTTTTAAATGATGATTATTTTTTAATTATGTATTTAAATTTGAAGAGTTTTTCTAATTCATTTATAGTTTTTTTTTTCTTTTATATGGATGAATTTATTTTTGAAAATATAAAAATATTTTTATATAATATTTATAATATGTGTAGCCTTGCATTATGTTTTTTTTCTTTTAGTTTATTCGATCAATTTAATTTGTGTCTCTATTTTTATTATCGTTTGCTTTAATAAAAAAATTATTTTAATAAACAAATTTAGCAAATACAACTAAGTAAATGTCTTGTTTTTCAAGATTAAATATCTTGATTTACACCTACTTCTTAATTTTTCAAGATTTATTATTAGATATCGTTAATGATTTTTTATTTATTTATTCACACATATAGTTCTTGATTTATTTGATTATATATATACATAAATATTTTTATTTGCATTCAGATTTTTTAAACTACATAAATGCGTTACAAAACCTGTATATATAATTTTTTAATAAAAAATAAAAATACATCACCTATGAATAGTGGTAATTCCTATAGCTAGCTAGCTACTAAAATTATTGAAATTAATTGAAACTTATTAGGAGTAGTTAGTAGCCATCTTATCTTCTTTTTCTTGCAACTTTTTTTTTTTTTGAACAACTGAATTCTTCTTACTGCAAATCAATCTTTTGCAAGTCTGATATAGAGTACAAGAGGAGGATTTAACATCCAATATGAATAATTTATCCACGGATCAGAAGTAATTCATGATTCAACATGAAATAGAAAATGTGCTTCTCAAAATAAAATTATATATATAAAAAATACTATAAATCATATCATAGCATTCAATCATCGATCGAAAAATGATGAATTAATCTAATTAATACTGTTTATATACAGAAAGTAACCCTAATTTTTATCATTGAAGGACAAAAAAAGGATTGCAAATTGCAAGGAAGAGATACCTGGGAAACCAGCCAAACCTTATTACTTTCATTGCAAGATTCTAAGAACAGTTGAACTCCATCTCTCTATAGCTAGCTATATATCCCTATTCCCCATATTTTATAAACCATAACTTGACAAGGAAAAACAAAATCAAGAACATGAATACAAGCAAAGATAAAAAAAAAAGGGATCATGTCAAATGCCTGGCCTTCCCATGTACGCCGCTGAGTTTTTAACCTGTTTGCCTCTCGATCGATGGATCGTCACCGAAACTAAAGCACCCAAAAGCAAACCCCACTCACAAATGGTCCTTCTTTGGACCAAAGAAACTTGAAAAAAGAATTGAATGTGTAGCATGTACGCATGATCTCCCGCCAGGCAATTCATCCTCCTCCTTCTTGATCAGCATGAGAACCATTCTGATTTATCTCTCCGTTTGCTTTTTGATCTTTAATACTGACAAAGAAGAAAGGGAAGGAGCAGCTAGCTAAACACGTATAGTGAAGAAGACTAGCTGGAGTGTTGTTCTAGCTAGAACCTAAAACACACAGTTGGAGTATTATATATAAAAGGGCATAGAAAAGGACAGACGAGAGAGAGGGAGGGAGGGAGGGAGGGAGGGAGGGAGGGAGGGTGTTCCCAAGAAGATGACGAGCGTTTCCCGTTAATGCTGTTTTCAAAGGTAGGGTTTTGATTTTCCTAAAGGTGGACCAATAATTTAACACCACCAGGCTCCTTTTTTGTTTTACACGTCGGGTTGCTTCTCTTTGTCTTACTTTATAATAGTCAACGACATTACGTCTCTCTCACTTTCTCTCGCCGATGGAATATTTTACTGGCGTGTAAACACCATTCCATCCGTACTTTATATTGTCAATAGACTTATCGATAGAAATACATAGTCGAAAACGAGTTTTGTCGAGGATTTGCTATCCGTCAGTATTAGCAATTCCTGATTGAATAATGACACCCAAAAAAAAATAAATGCACCGACCAATTTCCATTGGTTATTTTGTTGATAGTTAAATTATAGATAAAATTTTTCATCGGCAAAACTTAAATATTGCTAATGGAATAGATGATGAAATCCCAAGATTGGGGATAAAACTTTTATTGTTATTTCCATCGGCAAGTTATAAAACTTTTAAATTATTTTGTAATTTTTTTTTGATGAAATGATGTGTATATATTTCCAACACAATCACCGATATAAATTTTTTTCATAGAAAATTCAATGTTGTTTTTTGAGTTATTTAGTTGTTAATTAAAAAAACAACAAAAATCACAATAAAACTAAATACTATTAATTTTATTTAACATCAAAACTTTATTAATTTCAATATTCATTTAAAAATAATTTTACAACAATAAATATATTGCCACATAGATGAAGATAGAGGTGGAGAGGATGAAATCCTTAGCCAAAAGATCCGGAATGAGGAGTAGGATAGTATAAAGTCATATATTCCATCATTTTCTCCCAATTCTTTCTATTTTTCTTCTTTTAATTGTGCTTTCAGTTCTTCTTTTAATTTGGCTACTTGCTTTTCTACCTGTTCTAGGACCCTCGCTTCAAATCCCAATGTTGATCGGCTTGGGCCAAAATATTGTGTGCTTAAAGTTGAAACAGTACGAATCGACCTTATTTCTCTAGCCGATGCTATAGGCATTTCATAGACCTGATTCCTATAAGGTCCATCACTTTTTCTAGCTTCCAACCACAATTGAGGATTGTGAAGTGATCTTCCTTTCAACTCAAACAACAGGGAAAAGGAATTTCCTTAACAAAAAATCAAAAGAACAAGTCTCCCTCATCATAAAAAAAATCAGCCTTGAGCAACAACACTCAAAATCCACCATTATTGTTCTCCCCCTATAAACAAACCCAATAATCCAACCCTTTATCCCTTCTACCATTACCAAACATGTCTTCTCATTTACCAAATAAACCCACTCTTCACAATCCAACACCAACAACATCATCTACAAAATTTCTATCCCAAAACAACCTTTCATACACCTATAAACAATATCCACAATAACACCTTTATAACCTCAATTCAACATCCTTATTGCCTTCCTTCAATGCCATAACTACCCTAGACAACAACCACTTTTACTGTTATCTTCTCCCACGACCCAAAACGTCGCTTATCTCTTCACAAATCAACCCTTCTACCATTCCCTCCAAATCAGTCACATCATCATCAATCATCAAGATTTATCCTCCTTTAACCTCAACCTTCAATCAAAACCACATTGCCTCCTCCTAGCCTTTTTCATAGCTCATTTTTGGGTTACTCCTCAAATTTAATTTTTCTTTTCCAAAAATAAAAAATATATATTCAGACTAAAAAATAAAAATCCAAAAATAATAACAGTAAGAAGAGGATGCCAAAGCGTTTAGAAAATGACTAAAAATTGGTTAAGAAGGTTAAAAATACAAAGATTAAAATTTGACAGTATTTTATTGACTAATGAGAGCCCTTTTGATAAAGAAAATTCAATTTGAGGAAGAAAAGTCCAAAATCAGATGTTTATTGGACTCAAATAAATTTATTAAAGGTTCAATTGAGTTTATGAAGAGTTTGATTGCAAGAAACATTGTTTTTTGAAGTCAATTTGGGCTTTAATTGGAAGAAATTAAAGTTTTGGGGTCAAATTATAATTTTTAAGAGTTGATTTGGTCAAATCAGGGGCTTAATTGCATAAATATTGAAGTTTGATGGCCAATTAAGGACTTAATTGAAGAAACCCAAAACCAAGGACCAAACTGGAAAAAGAGCATAAAGAGGGGTTGTAATTGACCAAATCAGGGGCCAAATTGAAGAAATTGAAAGTTTATTGATCAATTGAGGGTCCAACTGCATAAATTCGAGATCAAGAACCAATTTGAGAAAGGCGACCAACTTCAGAGCCGACGATTAAATTTGGCAGGGATGCAATTGAATTAATTTTTAAAATCAAAATTTGCAATTGCGGACTTGATTGAACAAATCACAAATTGAGGACTGATTTGGACTCTAACATGTTTTTGGCGCCATTTCTTTTAAATGAAATGGCGCGTTTTAGGTAAAGCGATGCCGTTTCATCCACTGTTAAAAAAAAAAGGACCTAAACGGTGCCGTTTTGAACAGCACTATGAGTCTTCTTCTTCCCCTGGACGCGCGAGGCAGGGGAAGAAGAAGATTTCCTTCCCCTGCTTTTCTCTTCCCTCTTTCTCCGAAAAAACTCAAAAAAACGCCGACCAAGACCCCCACTTGCCTAAAACTCTAACCTGTGGCCTACCACGGGGCGGTAAAACAGAGGGGACGTGCCCCATGGGCGGTCCTGGGGCGGCTGCACAGTGGCCGCCCCGACCACCCTACCCCTGCACCATGACTAGGCAGGGGTAGTAGGCCTCTTTCCCCATGTATTTGCCTATAAATATAGGGGAAAAGAGAGCAGAAAAAAGGAGGGGGGTTTGGAAGGACCGAAAGAAAAAAAAAGAAAAAGAAAAACATGGGAGGTTTACAGAAAAAAAACAGAGGGGGAATTGTTTTGAGATTTGAGGAGCACGATCAGAACAGAAGAGGAAAGGAAGGAAAGAAAGAAAAAAAATAAAGACGAACAAAGTATGGAGAAAAAAAAAGAAGCAGACGAAGGAGGAGGAAAACCAGAGGCTGGTGCCTCTGCACAAGGAAGAAGAAAACAACTGCAGTAGCACCGCCGAGGATCGCAGCCCAGCAGCCTAGAGCCGCAAGCGCCTCCGTTAACCACCGCTAGGTCAGCTGCCCCTCTCCCTTTCTCCTCCTCCTTCTCCTCCTTCTCTTTCGGCCTCATGACCTCCACTTTTCACGTTGCATGTGAACAGTGGACAACATCTCAACTGTTTACGGGGCCCGGCCCTACCCAAAATGACTGGCCGGGTCTGGCCCAGTCCAAATTTTTTTTTTCAAAAATTTCTTTTTTTGAAAAATTATAAATTTTCCGTGTATTTTTCTACTAAATTTTGCTTAATATTAGTTTGTATTTTTACATCGTAAAAATACAAATCTGGTATTAAAATACCCGGTTTTCGTCAAAACATAATTTGTTTTTGTTTCATGCATACGGCCAAGTCTCTCAAAGTTAAAATCATATTGTATTATCATACAACAAAGAAAACTTCAAAAAATATGTTTTTGCATGGATTTTGGATTTAATAACCAGTTTATTAAAGTCACGAGAATTTGGCCAATATTTCAAAAATTCCAAAAAAAATATTTTGTTTTATTTTAGTATCAAAGACTATGAATTTATACGTAAAACGTATTCCCGATATTAAAAAGGTTTTTCTTTTGATGACATAGAACAATTAGGTTTTTACTCGATAAGATAAGGATCTCCTTACAAAGAATGACTTTGCTTGAACCGTAGACAGACCGACAATTAGAAACCACAACAAGATCTTAGATTTTATTAGACAACAAAACAATGCAATTTACCTTAGGTAGGGCATAGTTGGGGTGCTAATATCTTCCCTTTACGCAACCAGTCTCCATACCCGATCTTTGAAACCAGTTAGGGTTCCTAGTGATCAGAATACTAGGTGGCGACTCCCATTCAAATTTTTCACTGATAAAAGATAAGAATTCCTTGTCTCCTTATTTTTTCCAGATAGACTTATACATTTTACCTGAGGGTGGACGATTCGCCGCGACGCCGCACACGTGTGACAACCCTAAAGATAAATTTTGATTCAACATTCCCACCACCATAAAATCTTCCTAGTAATCTTTTTTTTAGCTTTCCCTCCACCAAAGCATCATCAAATTAACATATAAATAAACCAATTTAGCAACAAATCAAACATTCAAATGGGATTAAAACATAAAATACCAAACCTAAATGAACATCAAACAAAACAATCCTAAAATTCAAATACCTTTACCTCTACATTTCCTTACCAACCAAACAAAACCTATATTTTACAAAAAAAAACATCGTTTTACAATTCTAACACTGACCCATTATTAGTTGGTACTAGAGAAAGACTGTAAAATCAGGTTATATCCTTTTATTTTTTAGTGTCCATGTTATTTCATTCTTGTCGTCATCTAGAATCTAGTTGCGGTAAAACTTATAAAAAAAAACTTGATTATTTATGATATGACTGCTTACAACTTAAAAAATGGGACCAAAATCATAAAATCAGGTTAATATATCTTCCAAAAGCGAGTCAACATCTAAGAAAGGTAATGATTCAAGGTCGAATCATTTTGAGGAGAGATGAAATGATGTGAATTAGAGAGTATCATTAAAGGATCCATTACATGTGCCAATTGGGCCTATTACAAGATCAAAAGCTAAGAATGTTAAAGAGTCGCTCAATGGGCTAATTCATGATACTTAGGTCTTCTTTCCTATAAGACTTGCAGATTCAACTTATTTCTTACTTACTTGCGAATTAGGCTTATTTCCTAAATGTGTAGTTTTATATTAACAAGAATAATTTTCTATACGAATGTTGGATTAGGTTGAAATTTTTCCAAAAGTACACAGTTAACATTTTTGGTCAATCAACATCGAAAAAGCCTTGCAATAAGGTTTTAGACGCTACTCTGCAGGAATTACATTAGTTTCATTGTTGATTTAAGATTCTTTTTCTTGTTTTATATAAAATTTTTTATTATTTTTCTAGCATTGTTAAGGATATTTTATGTAACAACCCTGCTTTTTCAAAGCCAAAATCAATGGTGATTTTTTTTTTGTCATCAGGTTATTAATGCTTTCACAATATCATTTTGTGAATTTATAAATACGTTCCATTCATTTGTAAGACACAACCCACATAGGGTAATGTAAATCAACACCCCATAAATAATGACAATACACCTTCTTGCAACGGTATTCAGGGGTTTATCGTAATAGAGTTTATTTCTTAGTGTAGTACAATACTCAAGTGATTTCACCATACAACATCCTTAAAAAAAGAATACCACATACATGAATTCATAACATCATGTTTACATGTCCATACATTCACATCAGTGTTTCATTACAACTATCGATACCCATCATTCTAAAAGTGTTGAATGGTAACTATACAACTAGTACATCCATTCCTACAAAATATATAACGCCGACAACAAGCGAATATAGTTCTTTTCAAAAGGTGAGTCATGGAACAAATTTCCTTACGCACCTTGTTGGTGTAACGTCTCTGTTACAACACAAGATAATTTCAAGCGTTATAAGTAATTTAAAAACATAGAAATGGATAATTAAAGGAATATTAATGTTACTTTTCATTTATGGCCCAAAAGAGTACATTTATTTCATTTCTCCTTACATAATACCACCCTTAATAAATTGTTTATTACCGAGGTTAATTACAATAATCAAACTCGGTCATCCATCTCAAATACTGTTAACCAAAACTATCTCTTAAATTTAAATCGGTCATCACTCCAGGATGCCCTTAGCTGAAGTTAGTCGGCAAATGCAACTCGGTCATCCTTCTAGGATGCCATTAGCCGAAACTAATCATTAAACGCAACTCGATTATCATTCTAGGATACCATTAGCCGAAGCTAATCAACAATCATAACTTGACCATCTGTCTCAGATGCAATTAACCGAAGCTAATCATTAAACACAACCCAGTCATCCTTCTAAGATGCCTTTAACCAAAGCTAATTAACAATCATAACTCGGCCATCCATCTCGGATGCTATTTGCCGAACCTAATCATCAAACACAACCTGGTTATCTTTCTAGGATGCCATTAGCCGAAGCTAATCAACAATCATAACCCGACCGTCTATCTTAGATGCTATTAGCCGAAACTAATCATTAAACACAACCCGATCATCCTTTTAAGATGTCATCAGCCGAAGCTAATCAACAATCATAATCCGACCATGAGTCTCGGATGCCATTAACCGAAGCTAATCGTCAACCAATGAGACGTTTCATAAGCGGTTTATGAAATCACTATAATGTGATAATATATCCTTTGTAATGCACATTCAGAAGATTCATAACAATTTGATATTCACTATAATATAATAGAAGACCCTTTGTAATACTCGTATAGACATTTCATAATAGTTTAACGTTTAGTATAACACAACAATAGATCCTTTTTTAATACTCAAACAAGCATTCCATAATAATTTAGCATTCTACATAACACAACATTAAATCATTCGCAATACTCATACAAACATTAATGACAATTAACATTCAGTAGAATACAACGATAAATCATTCGTAATACTTATACAACTATTCATGATAGTTAATGTTTAGTACAATACAATAATAGATCCTTCGTAATACTCATACAAATATTCATAACAATTTAGCATTTTATATAACAGAACAATAGATCCTTTGTAATACTCAAACAAAATTCTGTAATAGTTTAACATTTGGTATAACACAACACTAGATCCTTTGTAATACTTAAATAAGCATTTTATAACAATTTAGCATTATGTATAACACAATACTAAATCCTTCACAATACTCATACAAACATTCGTGACAATTAACATTCAATATAATATAAAGATAGATCCTGCATAATACTCATACAACTATTTATGATAGTTAATGTTCAGTACAATACAATAATAGATCCTTCATAATACTCATACAACCATTCATGACAGTTTAGCATTCCATATAGCACAACAATAGATTCTTCGTAATAAATTCACTTTAGAAACTAACGTTACACTAGAAGGGGGTGGAAGTCACCTACCTGCTCTTTTCGTGGGATGTCCTTGTTCGATCGTAGATTGGGTCCCGGTCACATCACCTAACACATCAATGGTCACAAATCAGTACATTTGCATTTCGGTAATCAAATAACTCGTCACCATACAAATTTCAAGAACACACGTGATCACATTCTAGCGATTATAAATTACAATCGTATAATTCAATCATTTTAATCATTGAACCAATTCTAATATGTAATTTGTCGCAGAACTTCATCAGCGAAACTAGTTCATTGGTGCCACAGATTCGTCAGCGAACTGATTCGTTGGAATATAAAATCATCGGCAAAACTGGTTTGTTGGTGACAAACTCATCAGCAAACTAATTCGCTGTAACACAGAATTCGGCAGTTAAAACTGATTAATTGGCAACACAGAATTAAATAGCAAAAACTGATTAGCTGCTGACACCATAATTTGACAGCGAAAACTAATTCGTTGCCGGCATCACAATTCGACAACGAAACTAATTTGCTGTTGACACCACAATTCAGCAACGAAACTGATTCGTTGCTGACTCTATAAATTTGACAGCAAAAACTGATTCGCTGAGAACAACATACTTGGCGGAAATCACCAGCCCATATGGGCTATTGCTGACTTAGAAATCGTTGACGAAAACCAAGTTGCTATCGACTCAAAAATCATCAACGCAACACAGTTTTCAGCTGACGCTGAAATCATCAGCGTGTATGGTTTATGGCTGGCGCAAAAATTGTTGACGAAACTGTGTCGCTGCTGACTCAGAATTCGTCAATGCAACCCCTGTCGCTGCCGATTCAGAAATCAACAACGGCGATGAAGTCGTTTCTGGTTTCACTTCTTCCCTTCGGCCAAGCGTAAGGCTTACGCTAGACTTCCCTCTACCAATATTTCTCACCCTAGGTGGGCATAAAACCTCACCAAATCACACTCCATTAATCACTCATCACCAAACAATACAAACATCAACATATGTTCATTTGACAAGGTTTTCCTAATTCATCCCTTCCAACATCACTTTAAGTCCTCAATGGTATTATCCAAAATTCATCAATATAATTTATAGCAATTCAACAACACGTAAACAAGTCCCATATTTATGCTATTTCACTCCAACTTATAAAGGTTCATCATGTGAGATTTTGTCAATGTTCCTATTGTTGGCCGAAGTATATATGCCTTTTTCATCCAATCTTTCACATGTATTTCATTAAGTTTAACACAATAGTATAGCCAACAATATATCATACTCATACGTATAACCATTTGCTTCCTAATTAAACAAGTTCATCCATTACACACATAAACACAAGGCATCAACATGGAGTGAATTCAGTTCCGGTTTCCACATGCTTCTAAGGTTCAAATGAAGTACAATTCTGTTCATAACACTTTCTAACACATTTTCACATAATTTCATCATTCACATATCCACAAATTCTGTCATAAACACAAGCATATGTTCTATTTTTGGTTTTATATAATTAAGCAACTCTAACAAGGTCATCATCTTTGCATTTTATCCCTTTAATCCATATTTTATCCAGCCCTCACTATGGCCTGCCATCTCTCCAAGTTTTTTTTTTTTTTGCATTCAATCAAAATTGTTCATTTATCTTGTTTTAAGTTTTGGAATTAGGTCTCCTACTTAGCCCCATTTTCATCCCTCTTCCTAGTCAAATTTTCCTTAGTAGCTGCTGGAAAATCTTAGGTCATTTAGTTGGGTTTTTCATTTTCCTTTATGGTCTTAAAATCACAAGAACGGTGGAGAAAAGTTCTGGTTCCTACCTCATAGTTCTCAACAGCTCTAGAAAGAGGTTCCTACCTCATAGTTCTCATAGTTCTCTTTCAGTCCAATTTTTTCCTTTTTTCACCTGCTATCCAGCCAACCCTCTAGGATTTTCCTTCTTCCTTGTTTTTGGTTTTTTTCTTCTTCACTTAGCTCACTTCTCACTCAACTCTCAAGGAAGATTGCATGCAGGCTGATTGTGTTTAGTTTTTCTCCTTGAGAAGGAGGGGTTGTGTTGCAGCAATGGCTATAGCCGATTCTAGGAGAAGGTCTAGGCTTTTTCCTCCTCCAAGTTTCGTCATTTCTCTTCCCATCTAATCTCTTCTCACTTTACTCTCAAGGAAGGTGGGCATGCAACTGTTCAATTTAGTTTTCTCTTAGGAATAAGAGAGGGGCGGTTCTAGCAGCTTGTAGCTGGACCTTGGGGAGAGGAAGAGTCACCTTCTCTCTCTCTCCCTTGCATTTATACCATTTCTTTAAATGGTGGGGGTGTTTGGGTGCTGAACAAGGTTGTTCTTATCCCTCTTTTGGGTTATTCTTGGGTTGGTTTCTGTTCCTATTCTCCCCTAGGATAAGCCGACCCAACACTAATTTTTATTGGGTTTTACTGTGTCGCTGTCGATTTAGAAATCGACAGTGACGGTGGAGTCATTTCTAGTTTTATTTTTTTTATTGGGTGCTTACATTTTACCAAGTAAAAATAAGGTTATTTAGCTTATATTTAGGTTTTTTTAAAAAATTTAATCAGAGAATGATTAATTATTTAGAAATAAAACTTGTGTGTGAGAGTTTGCTCTTACTTTTGGTTTCTTATAGAACTACTCTTACTTATCAAAGATTTAACTAAGCTTCGTGATATCTTCTATATTTCTCATTGTCGTCTCTTTATAGGCATTGAGTGGGGATTTGATTACTTATAGTCATGATGCCTCGGTACAGGTTATCATTATATTAAGCTCAATCATAAGCCTGAAATTAACTTTTTTAGGAATGTTGATTTGACTTTGAGTTTCTAGATCTTTATACCTACAGGGTTTGCATCATTTCAAGCTATCAGTATGACACCTATATGAAATTCATATCTTATAAGTTAACAAGATGGGTGCCTACATGAATAACTCATTCTAATACGCTAATTGCATTGACATTCATGGTGAATCAAATATTCTTTATAATTGTTCCTATGAGTAGGTTTGTGACCTTACAACTTATAATGAAAATGTATATGGTCCGAGGTATGTAAATACCTTAAAAACACCAGGTATGAACACAACACACATTGTCTCACGTCTTTGTTCTCATTCTTTTATACATTATTTTTCTCATACACTTTGCTAACTTAGGCATCAAAGACAAAAGAAAAAACTCTCAAGCATCATTAGTTCCCTACTTTTATTAACCTTAGGGCATCAAAAAAGAATCTGAGTGAGTCAATATATAGTTTGTTGGTGTTTTCCAAGCTCATGACCACACTATTGAATTTTACCTTAAATTGTGGTATTCATTGATATTAAAGGAACTTAATTTCCACAATACCCTTATTTAATGAAAAATGAAACTAGTACACGTAACTTAAAAAAAATATTATCTTTTATGTATAGAAAAAGGCTATGATACTAAACACTGTTATGTTTTTTTTTTAATAGAAAGATTGATTGCTAAATATTATATCTAGTAGTTCATCAAGAAAGAGTCATAACTAAAGAGATCAGCACTAATCTCAAAATTTTGCTAGAAAAAAACATGATCCTTAATAGAATTTTGGTAGGTGGTGATTATGGATGAGCTAAGAAAGTCTACACAAAGTAGTTTTTGGTTGGCTCATGATTTCCTAACCCTTTGCACAACCCTATCATTTTTACCCTCTAAGATGGAGAGGGGATAACATTTCCCCACAAAGACACCATAATGATCACCACTATCATCTCTAATCACAAGGTATATAGGGTACTTTTAGATGTTGGTAATATTATCAACATCCTCTCTATTAAAGTGATAATACATCTAGACATACACTCTTCCAAATCGACTATAGTAAAAATTCCTTTAATAGGAAATAAGGAAATGAAATGCTAGTTAAAGGCTTCATAGACATAACAGTAACCATTAGTAACAATCCTAAATGTTACATGCTCCAACACACCTTTATGATGATTAAGATGAAACTAGTTTACAATGCCATCCTTGGAAAACCTTTCCTTCATAAAATAAGTATCTTGATCAATACCATGTACTTAGCCATTAAGTTCCCTACCAATAAAAAAATGGCTACGATGAGAGAAAATTATATTTAGGGAATGTTACTACACTTGTTTTAAAGGTAAAAGATCATTATGGGTCAATCAGTCAATGCTAACTAAAGTTGTAAAGCATTTAAAAAATGAATCTTTATGAATAAAAAGGCACTCTTCTAGTAGGATTAGGTCTACCTTTGACCCTGTTCAAGAGAAATCCATTATAAAGCTTCTAAATGTCCAAAAGGACTCCATCTTCAAACCCTTAAACATGTATCAAAATGGCCTCTGATAATCTAAATATCAATTGTTCCTTTTCTTCTAGCATTTAGATCACTTAAAGTGTATTTTGAACTTTTGCTTTATAAAAGTGGTATTATCTCTATGATTTTTTGTCATGTTTTTGTCTATAAGATTGCTCATCTCCATTATTCTCTACACAAAATCTCTATATGAAGTTTCCATTTCTCCGAACAATATCCTTATACAAAATCTCGATATCTCCAAACTTAATCTCTATACAAAATCTTCATGTCTCCAAATAAAATCTCCATGTCTCCATACAAACACATAAAATCTCTATATTTCTATACAAAATCTTTATCTTTCCAAACGAGATCTCCATATAAAATCTCCATATCTCTATATCTCTATATCTCTATACCATAGCATTTGCTCCATAGGATTCTTTACCTCAAGTGAAGATGAACTCCATAAAACTTCTCCACTACCTTAGTACAAGAGAAATCTCCATTTAAGCCTAATCTCTAAAATTTTCCATAAGAGTTTAAGGATATGAATAGCCATTTTACTCAAAAACTTAGACAAATTCCATAGTAACAAAGAAGTATCTATGAAAACACTCTGCAAAATTCTCTATAAAAATAGCCTTTATGAAAAATCTCCATAAGTCTTCATGAGAAATATAATTCACATCTATATTTGAGCATACTCTCAATTTAGACACATTCTAAAAAAACTATGTCAAACATGCCTTTTATAGAAAATAAAATTGAAGTCTTTGAAATACACACAATTTCAAAGACTGGAAGGGAAATTATTGGGGCCAAAATTAAAAATCGCAACTAGGCCTAAGAAAAGAGGGGAGGGGGGGGGGAGAACAATATAAAAAAAGGAGAAACTTTTGTCCTAACTAAGCCCACTAGACCCAACCAACCTAATAGCATAAAAAAGAAAAGGAGAAGAAAAGACAAAGAAAGAGAAGAAGATGAATAAAAAAGAGAAAAGAAAAAAAGCCCAACCATGCCTAAAAAAAGAAGAAAATAAAAGAAGAAGAAGAGAAGGGAAAAAGAGAAAATAGAGGCCCAACGAGGCCCAAAGAATAAGATAATAAAAAAAAGGAAGAAGAAAAATAAGAGGAGAAAAACTAACCTAACCATGCCCAACAACAAAGCCTAACTAGGTAGAAAAGGAAAAAAAAGGAAGAAAGAAAAAAAAGGAAAGAAGGCATGAAAAATAAGAAAAGAAAAGGCAAAAGAGAGAGATAAAGGAAACAAGAATAGTCTGTCAGAGCTACACTAGTAACTTGCTATGGACATGCAATAACTAGGAAGAATCCCCTTGCCAACATGAAATCAATGATACAAAGAAAGACCACCATTGGAGGTTAAAAGTCATTGAATGCGCTTCTTGAAGATGATAGGCTTATTCGCATGCTAGCTCGTTTGCGACATGCAGTAAAAATGTTCTTCCCCTTTTTCTATTTCACTTTGTGACTCTTTAACAACTTTTCAATATTTAATTCAGCCAACCAAGCCCAATAAGACAGAGGAGAAAAAAGAAAAGAGAGAGAAAAAAAAAGACCTAACCAGTCCTTGGAATTAAGGTCCAATCAAACCCATCAACAAAAGTAAAAGAGAAGAAGAAAAAAAAGAGAAAGATAAGGAAAGGGTAGCTAACCTAAACTAACAAGCACAATTAACTCTCTTCGTGTTGGCAAATCTCACATTAATCATGACATAAGGCTCAACGCACACATGATATATATATATTATCATTGTCCTGAATTTTCTATTTTATAATTATCAATATAGGTGCACACTTGAATTCTTGTCTTATAAATTATTAGTACGAACGCTCACCTGAGTTCTTCAAGTTGTCAACATGATGCCTATCTGAAAGCTCTATCTCACAAGTTAATAGGATGAGTGCCTACATGAACAACTCATCCTAATAGACTAATTGTGTGATCATTCTCCCAAATTTTTGTTACTCTTTTTATATACATTATTTTTTTCCCCATGCTTTGTTAACTTAGGCTTTCAAGGGTCACATATTCTACCTAAAGAACCTGTTTTATAGGAGAATATGGTTATCATCTCAAGCCTAACAATTTTTTTTCAAGCCCATTAAACAACTGTAGAAATGCCCACGTGCATTTGAAGTTTTTCTAACTTCATCAATTGCAATATAATAAAACTTATGCCTTTATTCAAATATAAGACTATATATTGTTGTTATTCATGTTTGGTCCATATTCATGACAAATCCTCTATGAAAATTATAACTCCTTATATATAACATATTTTTTCTAACTTAATTAACCTTTTATCTATTCGTATTCAAAGGCATATTCCAAAAATTAAAGTTTAGGATTTCCTTTGATAACCAATTTTTTTTTTTTTGAATTTAACCTAGCAATTTTTAGCCTAAATAGACCAAACTATTTTTTTGAGATTTTACAATTCAAATGATCCAGTGAAACTTAGAGATAAACCAATCAAATCATTCATTAATTATAAAAACTATTTAAAAGAAAATTAGAAAATATATTTAATTTATCCTTATATTTGTGTCAATTATTCATTTATATCTATGTATTTCTAATATGATCAATTAATTTCTATGTTCTTTGAATTTATTTAATTGATCTTTGTATTTTTAAAATTGTTCAATTAATCAAATCACTATTTTTTTTTATTATTAGTTCTCAATGTTAATTATTGTTACTAATTAATTTTTTTTACTAAGATAGATCCTCTGTAGAGGCAATATGTTAATTATTGTTACATATAGTCAAACTAAGGATAATAGATATAAAAAAATAATTCAAATAATAGATTAGAGTTTTAAGAAAACTTAGCGTTTCAAAAGATATTAAATAAGAAATTAGGGTTTCAAGAAAAGTCAATGGATCAAATAATAAATGAATGTTTTAAGAATACTCAAGGAAGCCGAGAAGTTTTAATCAATCTAAAAGTGATTGGATTATAAGAGAAAGCTAAGGTTTTAAAATAGAAAAATGGAATAAATTTCTAAGATTTTTTAGCAAGACAATCTAAGAAAACTAATAGCTACATTGAGAAAAATAATAAAGAAAAGTAATAAATATCATAGAGATAAATATTGAAAGCCAAACGCTACAAAAAGGGTAAAGAATTGCAATATAAATCATATAGATAAAATATTAATAAAACTTGAGAAAAGCTAGGTTGGGCTCGTAATTCAACACAATAACATGGTTCTTTCTTTCAAGAGGAAGGAAAACTTGGTTGCTAAAAAATCTAAAAACTAAACAAAAATTAATTAGAATATAAAATTTTCTAAGATATTGCTTCTTGATTCAATTAAAAACAAGTCAAAAGATATAATCATGGTTGCTGCTATTTGTTTTTGTGATAATTGGTTAAAAGTAATAAATTTAGAGAGAATTAGAGAGAATTTATGGAATTGATGAATTTTGTTAAATTTTATAATATTTTTATATTAGAGCTTTTGTGAATCATGTAATTTTTACATTTGATAAATTTAGATATAACTTTATGAGAATTAATAAATTTTGGTAGATTTGGTGAGAATGTTTGGTAATGGATGGATTTTGTTACATTTATATTTTTTCTTGTATTTGGATTTATGTGAATTATGTAATTTTTTGTAATTGATAAATTTTGGTGAGAATATGTTAGAATTGATAAATTTTAGAAGATAAATTAGTTTGTTAGTGTTTGAGATTATTATTGTTCAATTAGTTATAAATTAGATAAATTAATTATTGTTTAAGATGATTATATGATAGCATTGGGTTTTGTTGTTTTATAGAATATGTCTTCTAATATATAACATTGTTATGTAATTATGGTGTTACTATTTTTTATAGCAACAATAATATCACTTACATTAGAAGAAAAAATGTAATTATGAGTTCTAGTTCTAGATTAGACATTTCATAGACCAAACTAAAACAAGTTATATATGGAGGTATTAGTGGAATAATGATGAAATTGAAGTTGATATTACTTGGAGGATACAAGTTGTGGAATGACTAATTTGTTATACTGCTATGCCCATTTCTTGTGATGTCAGTTTGAAGTTTATGATTGGGTTGGCCACCAAATACAAATCAAGATACATAAAGCTTTATTTGAATAGTAGACCTAAGCAATTTTACTCTTCTAGTATCGAGTACACTCGGGTCTCAAGGTTTACTCAAATAGTTATACAAGCATCGTAGTTCGTTTATGATAGTTATTGGTTTAGTGGACTTAACATTGATACCCGAAATGATAGAGAAGGAAGATCCAAGTATATTTGATCATGCATATGCTAATAATGACTCTAAAATGATATTCGATGGCTGAGCTTTAATTCATAGAAATTCAAACGTAAGTTTTAAGTCGGGAGTTGGACAAACCTTCCAAACCAAGTTTAAATTAATTAATATAATGAAGTAGGGGCACATAACAAATTCATTAGAATACAAGGTATGACCTTCAATCATAACTTATGTGTAATTACAATGTGTGAATGTACCAGAATATTAATGGTACTTACATACAAGGTTTCATAAGAATTCAAATTTGTTTGAGATCTCAAAGTTGAAAGGTCTACATACATGTACCACTATATCATTTAATGATGACACCAGTATAAACTTGATTTAAAATTTACTGGTAATATGGTTTTGTCAATGTTAATGCTAACACAAGTATAAGTGTTGTAGACATTCAAGAAAAAATAAGTCAATAATATAGGTTTAACATCATATTACAAAGTATGGATAACTAAACAGAAGGTACCCAAACAATTGTTTGGTTCATATGAGAATTCATTTTAAATGTTGCATAGACTGTTATTAGTACTCCAACAATCAAATCTGAATACAATTGTCTAGTGGGATAAAAAAACGGTAGATGGTAGCATATTAATAATTGAAAGAGTTTTTTAGACATTTAAACTTGTAACTGAGGAGTGAAGGTATTGTTGTTCACTGATAAGTGTTGATGACACTAACTTATACATGAAGTTTAATATGAAGTTGTTGGTTAGAGTTGGGTTTAACGTTAACAATTAGATATTTTCTTTGTGTATTTGCTCTAGTCGAAGAAGAGATTAATTATAACTAGACATGCTACTTAGATTGTATTTGCTGATATGTGATAGTTGCTTATATTGGACTATATATATTATGATATAGATAGATTGCAATTAAGAATGTCATTACAAAGATATGGTCTGAGTCAGTTGGATTTTATCATTATTATTTTGTGAGTAACTTCAACACTAGGAATAAAGATCTGACTTTGAAAAAAAATCTTAAAGGAGTGTTTGGAAGTGTAGTAGAGGTTGCTTTTCAAAATATTTTTTTATTCAAAAATGCATCAAAATAATATATTTTTATTTTTAAAAATTTATTTTTGACATCAGCACATTAAAACGATCCAAAAACACTAAAAAAAATTAATTTGAAGCAAAAACTTTTTTCAAATTTTAATGAAAAAAAAATCAACCCCAATGTCATGAACCATCAAAGCAAAAATTCGATAATTGGTATGATCAAATGATTTAGAAGGATAGGCATATAAGAGGATAAACAAAAGTTAAACAAAAAACACACCTTCATATGATGGCAGGTATGATTATGTCAATATGACTATAAATTTATTAGAAGTTTTTAACAATATCTTGAAGGGTGGGCATGCATTGCTTGTTATTGTTCTAGTTTAGTTGACTTTCATATCTTGATATTGTGGCTTCTATAAATACTTTATGAAATCATAGTTGTTTAAAATAAATTAAAATTTCATATACCAATTATATTTATCTATGAAATGTGATATTTCAAGTGAGCATTCTCTTAACTTGTTAAACAAAAATTAAAATCGTTAAAACTAAAAACGGACCGTAAAGTAAGAGAGAAAGAGTAAATGGACTAAAAAGACCTTTCGTTTCTAAATTTGAGATAGACCATGAGATTTCTCATTGTTTTACACTTTAAACTTTTATTGCTAATTTTTTTTTTCCTTAACCAATTTTGATAAATTGTTAATGAAATTGGATACAAAAGACTACAATTGAAAAATAAAGCTTAAGGACAAACAAAATTTAAGTATTATAAATTGCTATAATAATTTATCTAACTTTTATATTTTGTAATTGTAATTTAATTTGCAATATTGGCTTGTATTATGAATAAAGCTTAAGGACAAACAAAATTTAAGTATTATAAATTGCTATAATGATTTATCTAACTTTTATATTTTGTAATTGTAATTTAATTTGCATTTTTGGCTTGTATTATGACCTAAGAATTGATTTGATTGAAAAGGGAAAGGGAAATTGACCATTGTTGCTCTTTTTGATAGTGGGTTTCAAATTACTAATACCATATGTGGTTTAATTTATGTTTTTTAAATTGATTGATTTTTTTTTTAATTTTTTGTAAAATTTATTCCATTGAAAAAAAAAGAGATGAGCATGAGAATAATAAATTAAATTGTAGAAAATAAGAAAAATGGTTTTATATAAATAAATACATAGTATAATTTTAGTAAAATCCATGTTCTTTAAAGAAAAAAAAGAAAGAAAAAGAACATGGCCTGTCTCGGAAGGAGAAGGGAAATTGACCATTGTCGCTGCTTTTTGACTGGGGGTTTGAAATTAGCAACACTATCTTTGGACCTTCGAGTAAGTCAACATTCATTTGATTTTCGACTTTATAAACCACGGCTAGCCCACCGAATTTTATTAGGGGAAAAGCCCGTTCCTAAGTTGCCGTTGCCATTAGATTATGACTGATGGCTCGCCTGTTTAAGATAGTTCTAATAATAATTTTTTGGTGGCTGACCGACCGATCCTCCAAGCAGCAGATTATGCAAAGCGTCAAATAACGATGCAGCAAAGGGTAATTAGAAGCATGGGTTTCTTGCTTGTTCAGATGGTCCTGGAAGAAGACAGTTTCCTGAAGAAGGCTGTGGAGTGGGAATCTGCTAAACTCGTTGCCTGATTAATTCCACATCCATTAAACTATACATGACTCATTAATTGTCTTCGTTATTTCTTTCTTCTCCGAATGCATTCCAAGTTTAGCTGAATGTAGCAAAGAAAATAAATGAAATGCTCTGTTATTGGTGCAATTTGGTACCTTAAAACTCGGTTCTCTCCTAATGCAATTTGGTCATGACCATCCAGCCATAGTTAATATAACGAAAGGCTGACAGAAACACGAATATCTTTCCTCTTTCAAGAGGGCTTCATCAACTAATAGATACATGGGCACAAGGATTGAGCTGGATGCATCTCAGTCATCGTTCAAAATTTAGCTTCAAGGGAATGGAATTGGTAGAACAGAGTTGCATCAGAGTGGGAAATGAACTTCGTGTGGAGGGAACTGATGAAAATTAAAGAAATAACTGTCCTAATATAAAGTATAGTTAAATTAAAACTTCGAGTCGAATCTGTTGTGCGTCTAAACACCTAATTCCATCATGATTTGTTTAGCATGCGTATGAAACAAACTTCCCGCATTGAAAAGAGGGAAGCACTTAATATCCTATATATGCAGGAATGCAACTTGAACGAAGAACCTGGATGGTTAAAAACAACACACTTGCAGGCTTGTAGCTCCTGATATTTTCAGCTCATGTGAAGATGGACAATGATGGTTGAAAAATCTTTGTATGTTTTATTTGAGTTGAACACTCATTACAATAAGATCATTTTAAAAAAATCTGTCTTTTTTACCTGAACAGATCGCCTATTATAATAAAACCACTCGAAAAAAATCTTTGTATTTCTTTACTTGGTTAGGTCATCCATTACAATAACACTACTTTGAAAAGATCTTTGAGTTTTTTATTTGGATGGGTCACCTATAACAAATTGAACATTTTAGAATCTTTAAATTCTACCAATAGACAGGTTGCTTGGTACTACCATATCACTTCAAAAGTCTTTCACAAAGATAATCTTTTTCTTTAGAAACTCTATCTCCTTTTCTTTCATGTACACTTTTTAACCCTCGTTCTTCAAATAGTATGCCTTTTGTCCTTATCTATTTTTGCTCTGAGTGCGCTTTTAAGCTCTCATTGCAAACATTTTTCAGAAGGATTGACCATTTCTTAAATGGCAAGTCCATAATCTCGTTCTTTTCTTCTTCTTTACAAAGCTTATTGTCTAAAATCTCTCACGAGACTTTCATTATAAACATTGTAAAGAGGGGGGCAACTTTCATAACTCATTTCTGGATTATTCCCTAAATTTACCTTTTTTCTTTCCAAAATAAAAGTCAAAAAAGAAAATAAAGAAAGCAAGAAAACTAGTGACTTGGAAAAGTAGGTTGAAGAGGATTTCAAACATATAGGAAGATTAAGTTGTGACTTTGGAAGCCTAATTGTACCCTATTTTACCAAAAACTGGAGAGATAATACAAATTAAAGGTCAAATTAAATGGTTATTTGATGAATCTACTTAAAAATTAATCCCGGGGATATAATTAGAACTTTAATAGGCCAATTTGATTTAATCATGGGCCAAATTGAGAATTTAATTATGTTTAAGAATTAATTTGGGTCCAATTAAAGGATTTAATTAGGTGCAAGAACTTAATTATACATTAAATAGGTCAAATTAATTTTATTAAGGGCTTAATTGATGAAAATCTAAGTTTAAAAGCCCAATTTGAGCTTAATTGAGAAAATTGAAATTTTAGAAAACCAAATTTAATTTTCATAAAGTCAATTGGTTCAAAATAGGGGTAAAATCGCAAGAAAATCAAATTTTTTGGGTCAATTAAGGGCTAAATTGAAGAGATTTGCAACTAATGACCATTTTGCTAAAACAAATCGAACTATGGGGTAATTGACGAAAATGAGAGGTGAAATTGAAGAAAATTTAAAGTTTGATGGTCAATTGATGGTCAAATTGTATAAATCCAAGACCATTTACCAAATTGAAAAAGGTGCTGAAATTCGAGGTTGATATTGAATTCGGCAAGGGCAAAATTGTATTAAATCAAAAGTTTGGAGTCAATTAGGGGTCAAATTGAAAGAAATCAAAAGCTGAAGGATCAAATTGAACTTTAGAAAACAAACCTTAATTTAAGGTCCAAAATAGAGTTGTTTTTTAACATTAAAAAAAAGGCAACCCACTGAATTTTATTAGGGGAAAAGCCCGTTCCCAAGTTGCCATTGCCATTAGATTATGACTTATGGATCACCTGTTTAAGATAGTTCTAATAATAAAATTTTAGTGGCTGATCGACCAATCCTCGAAGCAGCAGATTCTGCAAAGCGTCAAAAAACCATGCAGCAAAGGGTCAAATTGGACAATGGTTAATGTCCATTGTCTTCTTCTTTTGACCCGAAAAAGTTGTCTGTATGACTATTTTTCAGGGGTATTTAATACTTCATCTCTCAACCAAACTGGACAAACCATACACCACCGTGATGAACTGACATTATACTTCACCCCAGACTTGATCTCGCCGGCTAATTGTCCCTACAGCCGCCACAGTGTCGCCTCAAATTGGTCAACCTGACCAACTTTTAGCAACCAACTTTTTCAGGTCATGATAACAACTTTGAACCAACGGTTAAGATCCTTTTGTGTCGAATCAAGGGTCAAGATTGGCACCAGTAAAGACAAGATGTCCATCTTCCATCCTCTATAAATAGAGGTGCATTCCATGCCCCGAGCATCAAGAAATTAGAGCCCAAATTTGGTGAAAATCAGTTTTTCTTACCAGATCTTTTCTTCTTCTCCACCAACCATCTTCTTCCTCTTCTTTCGCAACATCTTGACTTCTAGCGATGCTGCTAACAACATGTCGGCCTTCCTAGCACTGCAAATTAGCAATCCCCCATAATTGGTAACCTTTTTCTTCCCCTTTTTGGATGCAAACGGGGTAGCCATTTGTTGGATCGGGCCAATGACCATGTGAAGATGGGTTGCACCCATTCTAACCCAGCCCATGATGGCTTGGTCGGGTCCAGCTCATAAAAAAAAGAAGATGAAGGCCAGGTCTGTTGGGCTGCCGGGCAGCACGACCCGACTAGGTCCGGCCCATATGGCTGGGTAGGGCCCAGCCCAATATATATAATAATAATAATAATATATTAATAAACAATATTATAATATTTAAAAAAATCGAAAGCCCTTCCAAAAAATTTGTGATTTTCTCGCATGTTTTTCTATCAATTTTGCATGATATCAAGCTGTATAATTACACTATATAATACATATCTAATATTAAAATACCTAGTTTTTTCTGAAACATTTCAAAAGAAAAATAAAAAATTCAAAAAAAAAATTCAAAAATTTTTAAATTAATTTTCTCTTTCAAAAAAACAAAAAATATTTTGTTTTCATGTATATAGTCAAATCCTCAAAGTTTTCCAAACATGTTTTCATAAAAAACAAAATATTGTAATTTTCTCATGTTTTAAAAAGTAAAATGGATATCATAACTAATTTATGATTATCCATTAGGGTTTAACCAAAATGTCAAAAACCCTTCACCAGTTATTTTTTTTCATTTTATATTATGGTTTAAATGTAAACTTAAATGTTTAGGGGTGTAAAACTATACAATAGAGTACACCCTCAGATATTAAAGATAAAAGTTCAATATAAATGCAATACTAAAATTTAGACTTTAGAACAGTTGGATTCAACCTCAAAAGGTATAGATTTTCTCATGAAGAGAAATCTATCTTAAACCTTAGACGATTCCAACAAATAGAAACTTAACTTAGAATAACAATCAAATAACAATGTAGCTTACTTCAGGTAGAGTGCACTGGGGATAATGCGTCTTCCCCTTACACAACCAGTTCCTTACTCGGATTCTCACAGACCATAGGTTTCATAGTAACCATTATATTAAGTAGCGACTTTTAAATCTTAATTATAATTTTATGATTACACCCAAAACTCTTTTCTTTCCTAACAATACCTCTCAAGAGGCACTTAAAACGCGTCGTTTGACGTCACCCGTGACATAATCCATTAAAAATGAAATGGAAATAAATAAGTATAGAATATTGCAAGCATCAAGTTCTAAAAGTCCATCTCTCAAAAAAAAAAAAAAAAATAGAAGAAGAAGAAGAAAAAATTCATTTCGAACCTTAATTAAGTTTGTTTAAATCTCTATCACAACTATATGCCCATTATTTAATGTTTGACAAACAACACATGTAGAATAGGTGAAACCAAACCTATAGTACAATATTTGCATTTTTGTTGTGTTGTGAGAAAAATAAATAAAAAAAGAACATGGTCTGTCTCGGAAG
>Ga0307513_10002440_pt1 | contig 25778 bp, 20 predicted proteins | sample 15_EM_MG_FD_202174 | JGI IMG/M metagenome (GOLD analysis project Ga0307513, IMG submission 202174) | Populus trichocarpa ectomycorrhiza microbial communities from riparian zone in the Pacific Northwest, United States - 15_EM | ecosystem: Host-associated > Plants > Roots > Unclassified | place...
GATTACACATCGTGATATCGTAACTCCGAACATGGATCACCGGTCCGGGACGGTTATTCACCGTCTACCGATACCGGTTCTGGGAGTCGCGTGTTCGACTCCGAGCTTGACACATAAAGTTTCAACAGTTCCCACGTAGCGCCCAGCCCAACGGAACATCTTGCAGTGTGCACCGCGGTAGTGAAGTTGTCGAAGAAGGGAAGGAAGATACCATGAGTAGTGGCAACTCATAGTGCTGACCTTGATTTTGCACCGCACGGACTGGGGTTTCTGCTCGGGTTTGATGAGGATGTGGCCACACGTCGGGTGTCACTTAGATTTCCTCGAATGAAGGGGCATCCGGAGGGGTTTCAGATCACTGCGGAAAGAAGATTAGCGGGTGCATGCACGATGGTCCATCAATCGAGCTGACCTGGCGAGTCCCGAAGATATCCATCCATCCATCTCTGTTCAGATGTAGCAATCTCTTCCGGATTCTCAATCCTGAGATTTCCACGTTAATGCTATCACTCCCCAACAATAAAATGCCCATCCGGCTCCGGTACTCCGGCATCTCGTCACGGTTTGACTCATCGCGTCCGACTACGAGAGTGAGAATTATACTTGCTGACACCGGAAACATCCCGAAAGAGAGCACCTGAAGCGACTGCGGCTATCGGATTGAAGTGGGTTTTTTGAGCGGTACATGAGTGGTGCGGAGCAGAGGACGAGGCAGAGAGGCACGTACGAGTATTCTTTGAGACGTTCAAATCCCATGCTGTCTGGAGCGGGATCTTCGTGTTTCTGGGGTTGGTCTGGAGGGGTTTGCGTTTTGTTAGACAGTAGGTCCTTCGGTCACCCATGCTACCGATAAATCAACATGTCAATGTCGCTCTGTCTCGGATACGACGTGAAGGCACAGACCTCGAACCTTGTAAGATAAAAAAAATCGGTCTGGCCGCAGTCTCGGGGCCTTCCGCACAACGATAGCTACAGGTTCAGCGTACGGCTGAAAGCGTGTGGCCGACAGGTCCGGAATGGGGGCGTCGACTGGGATCCATGGTCGCTTCACGATCCAGTCAGGTTTCCGTGGAGCGATTAGGTATGACGCGACGGAGACGTACCTGTTACATGCTCTGTATCCACTCGGGCAAAACAAGGATGACCAATCGATTATTGGCTGGGGGGTTTAGGCTGATGGCTGCGAATGCAACTCGAGCTGCAGCTGCTTGTGTCGCCCGTTGTTCATTCCGATAGCGCTTCTCACGACCGCTCATCGTCGATCATCGCACGACCAATAACCAGCGAATAACGCCAAGACTACTCGAGACCTTCTCTCTATCCTCGTTCAACCTTCTGAAACCCAGGCGAAACGATTCTACAACCGACGGAGGGACAAAGAAACCTCCCGTGACACCCGCGAAGCCAATCCTCCGCCATCCCCATTCGAATCAGCTTCCCCCTCGTCATGGACCACAGCGACGTCACCCAGGACCTCACAGTATTCGATTCTTGGAGACGCGTTCTCTGGATCGACGACAACTCCATTCCGAAGCTCTTCCCTGATTCTCCTCCACCTCCAACCCCAGAGGGTACCGCGTTACGCTCGACAGCACCCCGCACCCCCTGAACCCTATCCGATATCTCAACCCCATCCTTAACACCCAATTCTGGTCCTGGGTGGTGTATATACTTGGCAGCGTGCAAATTTCACCCACGGCTCTGTGTCATATTCCTCCTAACGGGTGTTTCTCCAGACGAACCCTCCAAGCGCACGCTGACTCGCAAGGAATATTTCTGCAGGCAAGAGGACAACGACCAATCCTGACAGCCGTCCTGAATCACTTTATGCACATCTCGTGCCGTCCAGATCAGCGCGAACACCGGCGTTCTTGAGAAACGGGTCGGGGAGGTGGGATCGCCAAGGGGTGTTCGGTCATAGTCGGGGATGTACCAAAGAGCAGCAGGTGCACAGCCCATGTCCTGGTGCCGTCGCCTTACGGTTCTGTCTAAACATCATCCCAGTGTCCCTCGTTATCGACAGCTTCTCGAACCTGATCGCATCAATGCAGGCGATGCGGAACCTGTATATCCTCCAAGTAAATCCGGTCCCATCAATAGTTGCCATAATGCTCATGATGAAGATTAGGTGCACCGTGTTGCTCGAGAGTACAAACGTGAAGTGAACGAGGGTATAATGACGGAGAGTGGGTGTGGTGTCTCCCTCGGTTGCAACAGGGCTGGGAGAGATGTAGGGTTAAGCTCTGTGTCGAAGCGTCACGTAAAGAGGTCAGTGTTTACCTTTTTCAGGATCCCGCCTGTTCTCAACACCCCTTGTAGATGGTGGCGAGGGACCGTGGCGACTTGATGTCCACTGGTGTTCCACCCGGTCTCCATCCGTCAGAACGCGTATCGGACACTCTTACAGCCCGAAGGAGTTTCAGCACCCTCTTCAATCGCCTACAGGATGAACCCTCCTGGGAGTCCGATACGCCCCCCGAGGTTCGACGCGCTGCGGGGAGAGTTCCCCAAGACTGCTGGAGATCTCAAGCCCAGTGGCAAGAATTCTGGAACCGTGACAGCCACCCAACAAGCGTTGGAAGTCGTAGGCCCTTAGACTGGACCACGGATAGGAAGAATGTTAGGGACGTTGGGGTTGGGTGCTCGCTTGGGTCAGTGGTGTGGAGTGTGCGTCACGGTAGACGAGACCCGTCAAGATCGAACCCGATGACGAGATGGAGAAGGTGTGGGATGGTCCGGAACCAGGCGAGGATTATACTCCGAATCCGAGCACCCCGACTTTGCTCGTGGATACCACATCATTGACACGAAGGAATTCTTCGAGGCAGTCTCTTGAGCCTGATCACGGCAGCGGGAGAGGACGAATTCTGGGTGACGAGTCACTCTGCGAGATTTTGAGGCGTGTTATCGAGTACATATTTTATATCCTCTCCCTGTTACAGCTGCATTGTTGTATCTTACTCTTAGCTGATTATATTATCTCCGGGACCGTACGTCTCCCCACTTCGCCGCTACCCCGTCCTCTGAACAGTTAACAATGGGAAGGTGGTCGAATCACTACACCCCCTAGGACCTCCGTGTTAGTGGATGAAGGGAGACGGTCTGAGGATCTAATTATGCCTGGAGGCATACGCTTTGCGGGGACGCTGGGCGATGCCGACGAACCACTAATCAACTTAGCGGGGTTAGGGTATCCGGAATCCCGGCAAACGTGACATTGGAATCAAGATCCATTGTCTTCAGGCGGCAACAGATATCTGTAGCGTAGCGGTCAAAATGAGCGGCCTGGAAATTATGATATTGCTAAACCAGATCGTTGAATGCCGTAGGTAGTATATGGGGTACACAGATGCAAAAAAAACGTGATGCCGTGGAGAGCAGTGGAACGGACAACCGAAGATGTAGATCGACGACAAGCAGCGGGACACAGTATGAAACGGCGTATGAGAAGAGGTCAATAGAAGGGTCAGACACGATAGTCGCATTGGAGGTCATCGCGGCAGACGGAACGAGAGGATGAAGTGTCCGAGCGACCCGCGGGAGGGCGAATCTGAAGAACTCGACGCAATTGTCAACGCCACAGCGTGGCTCCCTGGGGTTGAAAAGAAACGTCAGCACACGCAGAAAAGTGCACCGTCCGCATGGGCTTACTATTATTCGCTTCCCCGTTGATCCACCGGACAAGCTTCCTACAGTCCTCCACGTCCTCCGTAGCCCACAAACCTCGGTGTCGTAGAGCGTCTTGCCTCCTCAAACCGACGTTCTCGATCCATAGCCCAGCCTGCAGCCCCTCGCATGACCCAGGTAGTGCGCGTCATTGTTTGCGTGTAACTTGGCTCGTTCGATGTGACCGTGTACATTGTCGAGTCTGTCTTCATCGAAATATGGACGAGGGAGCGATGGACCCGAGCCAACGGATCATCCCAGCAGAAGGAGGATGGCGCAGTTCTGAGGGTTGTCTTAAAATGGCGAATCACCTTCCCCTGGAACGGTATGTCCCGCCAAGAACGCGATAACGTCGGCAGACCGGAGATTGGCCGCCTCTCTCGGGGACGAGACCGATCGCGGGATTTGGCATCTGCGGCATCGGGCCGGTCGTCTTACCGCAACAGCCAAGGTCATCCAGATGCCGAGTGGAGACAACTCGGGGCCCTTTGGATAAGGGCAGTATCAGAGTGGTACGAGCATCGGTGGTGGATTCGCCGCTCTGATATTTCAGGCAAAGAATGTGAAACTTGTCGAAAACATTCGTTCCGTCCGAGACGGTGGGGAACAGCCATGGAGATTGTTCTCTTTGACACCTTGAGAGGAGGTGACGATTGCGAGAAGCATTCGGCATCGGGCCCGCAGGATCACGCATTGCACCCGCGCTTGAGCGCCAATGCCACGAGGCCAATCATCCCCTATCGTACCACCATCCACGCCGATCCATTCAACACCGACATGGACAACATACGGGGTTCACTCTCCAAAATGAAGAAGAAATTCAAGCAGCGACTCACGGGGAGAAAACGCAAGCCAGACGGGACGGGGGCTAACTCCGGCGAGGAGACGCCTGACTCAGCGAGCTCGCTTCCTCAGCCAGAGCATCACGTTATAGCGGACGAAAGTCATCACCGAGAATGGAATAGAGCCGGCGCAACTGGAGAGCGAGCTTCTTCGACGGATCGACCCCCTCAGTCAGATGGGCCGGAATCTGTTCCAGTGCGTGGAAACGATAATCGTCAAGAAGGGGGAGGGGCAGACGTCGACGGAGGGGAAGCCAGCCAGAAGGATTCGCACCTACGCCCGGACGTTGAGGTTGCGGTGGGAAGTGGACGCAGCAGAGAACTTGAGGCGGTCCATCCATCTCCATCTACTCCTTCGATCTCGCACGGTGCGGAACCCGACAGTACGTGAACATGGCTGTTCTGGTTTTTGTCTCTGATCGTTCCTTCTGGCAACCTAGACACCCCTGCGCTTCCTGACCACGGACCGGAAGTTGTTCGTCCCGACGAGTCCCTCGAACCGAGCGCCGCCGCGGACGAGGAGAACCCGAACTCCAAGCCTACGGCCTCCCCCACGGCAGAACTGCTCCGTGAAGTGAGAGACTCGCCAGGTGGCTACGGTCTGCTCAAATCCGTCGCGAAATCCATCTGCTCCATTCTCGACAACTGCGAGGTATGACCTCCTTCCCGCACACTCGTTTCACAATGCTCATGGTCGCTCTAGGGAACGAAGGTGAACGAAAATGTCATAGAACTATTGGCGCCGAGGGTCAGAATGCTTTCTGAATCGCTCTCCGCACCTACAAGTGACGCCAACGAGGTGGAGAGGACAATCGAGCTGGAAGGGTGAGCCTGCATTCTCTCGGATCGAGAGCCAAGTCTGATGTATGGGTATTGGCAGGAGATTGAAAGAGATTGGCCAAGATATGGACCCGATGACGACGCGGGAGGATCTCGCGTTTTTCCTCAAAAAACCCGAGAATGCACAAAAGCTTAATGGACTGGTGCAAGATATTCGCTACGCCGTGATGGACTATCAGGTTTGTACTCCCAAAGGACTTGCTCTGGTCATGACTAACATATGCTCAGACTTCGGTGCAACGAGATATCTACAAAGAGGACTGTCAGAAGATTGTGAGTCTCGCCCCCTTGCAGTCCCGCCTTCTGTAATAACTTGCAAATAGGAGAATGCGGATCGTGAACTTCTAGAAAAGATGCATCACACCGCCGACGCTGGGCACCTTTTCGGGGACAGGCAGGGGTGCCTGAGGGGGACCAGGACGGATGTACTTCTGCAACTCGAGCGCTGGCTGGGAGACAAACAAGACCACCGGGTGTTCTGGCTCAATGGCCTTGCAGGGACTGGAAAGTCGACGATTGCCCAGACGTTCGCAGAGATCAGCTTCGCGGCTGGAAAGCTCGGCGCGAGCTTCTTTTGCTCGCGGAGTTTCGAGGGTAGAAGCAACCTTCAGGCAATCTTCCCAACTCTCGCTTTCCAACTCGCCTACCGGTACTCCCTATTTCGACAGCAGTTAGTCCGAGCCTTGAAGGCCAACCCTAACATAGGACAAGGAACTCTTTGTTCCCAGATGGAGAGCATCATTGTTGACCCACTAAGGGCCACCCGGATCCGGACACTCATCATCATTGATGCTCTGGACGAGTGCAAGGACAAAGAACCCGCCTCGGCTATTCTTTCCGTGCTCTCCCGTTATGTAGACAAGATCCCGAACATCAAGTTCTTTATCACCAGTCGTCCGGAGGCTCGGATCCGGTCTGGATTTCGTCTCAAGTCACTCAAACCCATCACAGAAGTTCTGAGGCTGCACGATGTTGAACATTCCTTGGTAGATGATGATATCAAGCTGTTCTTCAGGACTCAGTTGACCGAGATTGCTAAAGCCCGAAGTGACTGTGACCTCACACAGGATCAGCCAAGCTCATCTGACATCACCACTCTTTGTGAAAAGGCAGCAGGATTCTTCATCTATGCTTCAACTGTCATCAAACTTTTTGCATCCAGGAGCCATACACCCACTGAACAGCTAGACCGGATCATCTCTCTCCCACAAAGCACTGCCCGTGAAGGACAGTCTGGGATTGACCTCCTCTACTCCCAGGTCCTAGAGCAAGCAGTTGACAACATGGGTGTAGATGCTGAGGAAGTTTATTCCCGCTTCAAGACTGTAGTTGGGACAGTGATACTTGTGCTCAACCCTCTTTCAGCAAGGGGACTCTCAGACCTCTTGGGAGTGTTCAGCATCTCAACTACCCTCTCTTCCCTCCACTCCCTCCTCCTTGTTCCTGAGAACACAGAAGACCCCATTCAAGCTTTCCACAAGTCATTTCCTGACTTCCTCACAGATCCAGTCCGGTGCAAAGACAAGAGGTTCCTCATAGAGCCTGCAGTCCATCATGCAAAAATCCTACTGTCATGCCTTAACTTGATGAGGAAAAGGTTGAAGAAGAATCTCTACAACCTGGCCAACCATGCTGTTCTCAGTGAGGCCAAAGGTATTTCTGCCTACCATAAGGACAACATTGGAGATGCCCTGAAATATACATGTTGCTTCTGGACAAAGCACCTCCTGATGATCCCTGTCAGCAGCTCCTGTGTTGAGGAGGTGGAGAAGGGAATCAATCAATTCTTCACAACATGCCTGCCATATTGGATTGAGGTCCTTGCACTCACAGGCAATCTTGGAATGGGAGTTTATGCCTTAAATGATGTTGAGAAATGGTGTACTTTGGTGAGTGCTGTGTAGAACTGTTTGCTCAGACCTGTGTTGACACCCATCCAGACAGGAGTCACATGCCAGTGGACAACTGACAGCCAGAGGCTCATTCTAGAACACTTTGACATGATCTGTGGCTCACCCTCCTACATCTATTCTTTTGCCCTCCCAATTTCCCCTTCTTCATCCTGGCTCCATCAATACTACAGTGCAGAGTTCTCACAAGAGATCAAGGTGGTTAAGGGGGTCTCAGCTGGATGGGGAACATGTTTCCGCACAGTTCCATTAGATGGTTACTCACATGTCCTCACATGCTGGAAGGATACAGTTGCAGTTGGTTTACATTCTGGTTGCATTGTCATTTTCAATGCTATCACTGGCATCCAGATGGGCATTCTTTCTGGGCATTCTGATTGGGTGAAATCCCTTGTCTTCTCACCAGATGGGACATCACTTGTATCATGTAGTTCAGACAAGACCATCAAGCTCTGGGATATGCAGACTGGTGGGGTTGTCAAGACCTTCCAGGGCCATACAGACACAGTTTGTTCTGTCTCCATCTCAGCAGATTGCACCACAATTGCTTCAGGGTCTAGTGACAAGACAATTCATTTGTGGAATATTCAGACAGGGGAGTGTCATCACATTATGAAGCAACAGGATACAGTGAACTATATTTTCTTCTCCCCCTTGGACCCTAAACATCTCATATTTACATCTGGTGGCAAAATCTGCCAGTGGGACATTGATGGTCAGAGAATTGCATCTGAATCTGATGGTTATCACATTACTTTCTCCCCAGATGGTACTCAGTTAGTTGTGTGCAATGGGTCAGTTGTTGAGGTCCAAAGCTCTGATTCCAAAGCAACTGTGGCTAAATTCTCTATGCCCAATTTGGATATTGAGTGTTGCTGCATTTCTCCTGATAATAGGCTTGTTGCAGTGGCTGCCGCTGAGGCTGTCTATGTTTGGGACATCACCAGCTCAGACCCTCACCTCCTTGACACCTTCATTGACCATACAATGCCTATCTCCTCCCTTGCATTTTTCTCTCCCTCCTCTCTCATCTCAACATCCTATGATCAATCAGTCAGGTTCTGGCAGATTGGTGCCTCATCCACAGACCCAGTCCCAGCCAACCCAAAGGCCACATCCCTTGCTTTGGCTCCAGTCAAGTCCATTACTCTGCAGGCAAAAGATGGGATTGCAATTTCAAGCCATTCAGATGGGGTGGTGAGGATCTGGGATATCTCAACTGGCTCCTGCAAGACATCCTTCCAAACTCAGGCCAAAGATTCCCAGTGGATGGACACTTGCTTGACTGATGGCAGGTTGATCTCTGTTTGGTGCACAGATGAGAAGATCTGTATCTGGGATGCTGAGAAAGGGGAACTCCTCAGAACAGTGGCTGTGGCTGTGGAAGGGATTAGGGACTTCAGGGTATCAGGGGATGGATCTAAAGTTTTCTGCCTAAATGGGTACTCCATTCAAGCCTGGTCACTATGGACAGGAAAGGTTGCAGGGGAAGTGCAGCTGGGTAGTCCCATATACCTTGATCCCTTCTTGGCCATTGATAGCTTAAGAGTCTGGATTCACCTCCCTCCCCCAAAAGAAATTCTGGGGTGGGACTTTGGGATTATAGACTCCTCCCCTATTGAGCTATCAGATATATCTCAAAGTGGGCCCCACCTGGATTTTATTGGTATCAGGAGGTATAGATCATCCCTACCTGGGATCCAGGATACAGTTACTAAAAAGGTAGTTTTCCAACTGCCTTCAAGACTTACAAGATGTGCAGATGCACAGTGGGATGGACAGTTTCTGGTTGTTGGTTATGACTCTGGAGAAGTGTTGATTCTGGAGTGCAATCATGTACTTCATTAGGGATCTGTAGCTCATGTATTCTGCTCATTTATTTCTGTAATTCTATCTTCCAAAAATCTCCTTGCAAAATAAATAAATTCCTTACACTTTACATTATATGACTAACCACTAAGGTTTTCACCTGAACCTATGCAGTCCCACCACACAGTCAATCAAAATCTTTAAAATTTCCAGGCTTTTGTATTTCTTCTATCACTTGGACATAATTGAAGACCAGGCCAATAAACAGGCATCAGTGCTGGAGATAGAGATTCCATTGGAATGGAATAAGGAATAAATTCCATGACACTGATGGATGGTGCAGTGATATCCATTGATTGTAACTTATCCAAAGGTGTGCAAATAAACAAAACATGGGAGATAAACATTGAACAGAAATGAACAGATGACAAGGGGCAGAGGGCATTCTCCAACTAACCTCAATGGTGACAGAGAGAGGAGAAAGACCTGCATAAATAAGAAACCCCACAGACAGATAGATTGATCCAGTTGCAGTTGGCTGTGATCAGAAGGTAGATGTCCAGGAATGCTCCATCTGTGGCAGTATCTGAAAAACTGTTAGCCAAGATAACCAACACACTGCAGTCCAGGAAAGCTACTGACTAACCAACAGCTCCTTTGGTGTTTTCCTAGCCTCAGGATCTTTCAACAAACATGCATCCCTGAGCTCCTAAGCAGCTCTCAGGAGCTTTATTAACCATGGTACCAGTTCGTTGTCAATATGCTGTATCAACTCCATAATGCTTATCATCCCCACCCAACCCTGAAGACAAACCTCCATGGTCCTCCATTCCTCTTTATCCCCATTTGACTTCTTCTGTCCCACACAACCAGTGAGCACCTGCTCCCCAGGGGACAAAGCAGCCTGAAGGTCCCCCACACCTGAATTGTCCAAAGTCTGGTCTTCAGAGAATGAGAATCTACCCAACACAAGTTCAATCAAGGAAATGCTGAGTGACCAGGCATCCAACTTAGTGGTATACTGGGCCTGTTGGATGCATTTGGGCTGTACATCACAGCCAACCCGTCAAAAGTTAGTCATCCTCATGTAATGACTGCCAAGCAGCACTCACCCAAGTCAGTGTGCCTACAAAAGTGTCAACAATCAAATCAATCAACTCTTCTGACATTCTGAAGCCTCAAATTTCAATTTGCCCCTTGGAGTTGAAGAGAATGTAAGAGGGCCTGATACCTGTGGGATTGTGGAACTGGAGTAAGGGAAGAGCACATGTCAAAAAACCACTCCGGTATCAAACACTTGTTCTTGATCACAACATAGGAGGCACAAAAACGGAGTAGTCAAAAAGCCCACCTTGGTGAATGATCTGATAAACATCGTACAAGTATATCCAGCCTCTCCAACACAGCCAGTGCGACTTTCCCAACGACATTGATATCAATGAGCCCAATTGGCTTGGAAATCTGGCACAGTGATCCCTTGCCCACGAACTTCATGTGGATGTAGATGCTGGGGTTTGAAGTAATGGCACTGCGGAAATAATGTACGGCAAGCTGTAGTCGTGCATCTCACCAACAGCTATGTTGATCGACAAATCTGTGTGCACGGTTCATGCTGGGGGAAAGGGCAGTACTAACTTCGGGTGATCAGTTCCACACGTTGATTCATCGGCAGAGGCAGAGGGGAAGTGGGGGCAGTTGAAAGTGAACAGGAAAAATCCATACCTCCTTGACCATGGTCATCCCTGTGGGGGTATGCTCAACCAGTTCAACAACCCCTCCACTTGGTCCTGGATGTCCTTCGAATCCTCATTCTTCAGAACTTTCCCAAAATGTGAACCTCTCCAAAAGTACGCTATAGTATGTTTTCGATGCCAAAGCAGTGGGTGGGGCCGAAGGCGGCGGGCTGTTTGGGGTGATCGACTTGAGTTCCTGTCATGATCATGAGGTGTGTAGCGACCCTAGGTCCAATCCTTTGGAAGGCATCGGGGGCGATCTCTTCTTCCATGTTGTCAGCTCAGTTGGAAGGACCACAGGGATCCAGGGGTCATCACCACGGGTGGTCTGGGAGTGGGTCAGGCCTTAAAATCCCCTTCCTGTGCAGCGGGGTGGCTACGACGACGGAACCACAACCAAAGGGAGGTAAGTATCCAGAGCCGACCCGGTCTGGAAGGAGCGGTTAGCAATAGTAGGGCGGAGCCGGCTGAATGTACGTTGAAAACGTGGGGAACCCCAACAAGTTCCAACTTCTGGACGCCACTGCAATGATAACCTTCTCATTCTTTGCATGGGCAAGCCGGGAGAGTAAATTCCATTCCATCTCCACGATGAACTCCCCCTGTCAAGGGCGCAGCGAGCGGAGCACGGACAATATACATCACAGTTTGACGCTATCAATTGCTCAATTATCTCCCGTTCATCCGGCATCAAGGATTGCACATGCATCCACACAAGCTGGCCGGAGTTCGATATGGTCCAGTTTGTTGACCATAGTGTCCTGACTACCTATGAGTTCGGGATATCTTGTGGCGGAAGGGGAGGAAACGTACCTTGATGATACTAATGGGATCAAAAACTGCCTTGGGGTGTGATGCCTGAGACTTTCTTTGCAAAATTCAAAGCCTCTTGGTGGTCGTGTTCAACAATGAGGAGATCCCATCTCTCCCCTTCGGTTGCTGGGACTCAGCCTGTGTAGTCGAAATTCAGGATAGTCGTGAGAAAACCGCACAGAGTGCAGGGCGCGAGGAAGGCTACGAACCCTAAAAAAGGTAAGTAACCATCGTCTGAGCCCGCGCCTTGTATGAAGAGCCACGCGATGAAGGAAACCGTATTCAAGGCTGGAACACTATGCAGCGCTTTAATTACAGGAACGGAAACGCAAAGGTGCACCTATTTGTGTTCAGAACTCTTGAGTGAAAGATATACGCCTGCCCCTCCCGCTAACTAAACTGCATCTGTCATATGTGACCTTGGCTGAAGACCGGACTTTGATCCCCCTCGTCAACGATAGGCTTTGTGTGGGATGGACATGGCCATGTGAGTGTTGGTGAGCGCGGCCCGCCGAGAATTAGACTATCGGTCGGCGCACGGGTGTAAGGGCAGACTGGTTGAGGGCGGAAGTGCTCAAAACACTGTTCAGCCCGCCGCAGTTGGCAAGGTGATGATCTGATCGGAGGGATGCTGAACGCCGCAAGTCCGGTTCACCACGGTTTCTCACATCTATGGCGAACTCCCCATGCCCTGGAGGCAAATTGGCCCTCCTGCCCTCCGTCCTGGTTCTTGCCACCTCTGTGGTCGACTCTCAGCTTACACAAGTAAGTTCCGCTCCAGAGACTGGCCCCGGCGGTGTCCGCGATCTAATCCCCGTAAAACCTCACAGCTAAGTGATACTCGTCGTTTTCGGTCTTCCCGCCCCATGTTATACCTCTCAGCCCCGCCACGGGACGACGCGCCAAGGCTACTTGAGTGGTCTATCTTCGGCCATCAGACAATGTATCGCTAGAACCCGAGAATGCCAGGCGCCCATGACCGAGGTTTGCAACTATCGTAGAACTAATGACCACTGGGGTCATGCTCCCAGTGTACCCTGGGTTTCTGCTATCTTTCTCCCTCCGTGAGTCGAAGAAATGAAATCCGGCGAGTATACCAAGGGCCGCTGATGTGTCCTGCAGTCACAGCTCTTTGGAATGCAAATGCCTTCTTCGCGTACGTGATCACCGTAAAGATGTTCTGGCCACCATGGGAAGGAGAATGGATGTTTTCTGCCCCCGAGCCACAGTTTGCGAGATGGCGGTCAATTACGCTGGTGCCTCGGTCCAAGAGGAAAGCACCAAGCAGCCTGAAGTCCTTGGAATGTCACCAACTTCCACCACTCCTCTTTTGGGAAACCTCTTGGCGCTCATCGCCTCCCCCTAATACAGGCTGTATCAAGTCCTTTACGAGAGATATCTCGCCCTCTAGGCTTGGAGTGCGAAGGACCACCTCAGTCGTTATACGCCCCAATTCCTAGGACCTCACTGTTCGATAGCATTGGTGGTGCCGGTTGAACCCGTCCATCGAGGATCCCACTTCCAGAGATTCTCAAGCAACATCCGATGCCATGGTTTAACCCCCCGCTTGGCTTACATCCTAAACTACTTACCTCGCTGGCTGGTATCCTCGCTCTCCTTTTCCTTTGGATTCCCCTGCTAGTCCTCCACTATGTAAGCGGAGCCGAGCCATTTTACTGGCGCACGGACCGATACGTTGTTCTGGTGGTCTCAGGTGTTGCACTGCCTGGTGTCGTATCCATCGGGGGATTCATGGTAACTCCTCGGTTCTCTGTTTGTGCAACCAAGTCTTGATGAGATGTTCCGCACAGATTCTCTTGGGGGTATGGGGCCCATCATCACGTCAATCGGGAACCTCCTGATTGTCGTGCTGATACCCGCGTCTGACGTGGTGTTTGGGGTAGGAATGAAAGTGGTGAGATCTTGGAATTTCATGGATCTCTCGCAAATGTCACAGCGTTTGGAATGTTGGTAGAAGACCTCGTTACCAGTAAACAGAAGTCATGGGCAAGGCAGCTCGCCTGCCTTTGCTCGTTACGTAGAGAACGTTAACTGGAAATGCCCTAATACATCACGATAATTATACATTCTTGGTCTGAACGACTGAACGAGCATATCTTGAGGGTACATTGAGGATAAATCCCTTACCTTGAGTCGTTTGGCAGCCAGGGTTTGACCGTCCAACGCGCTTATGTAGTGCGGAACGAGTCGAAACTCGAGGAATCAGTCCAACCTGACCTACTGTGCATATCACGCTCGATCCAGATTACAGCCGTCTGTCAGGTTTCGTATCATCGTAAGCATCATGTAGTCTCGAAATGTAGACATCGCACACACAGACGATGCCGTCTTCTCCACTATCGCTCGGGGACCCTCAATGTCTCTCGTCCACAGACCCCTCCCACTTCGGACCCTCTGCGCAATCATCGCCAATTGACAGCGATGTAATACGAGAACGTTTGTTCGCGTTCGCAAGTGAGGAACTCGGCGGGTTCATGGTCAGAACCGGGGATCCATCACTGTCTCCATCCTCGTCCCCGATATCCATATCATCCACTTCATCGTCCCGATATGTGAACGCGACCATCATGGGAAACTAGAGGATGTGCCGATCAACAATTGACGTGCGAGGGGCGAATATCCTCATACCTTTACGTCCCCTTTAACAGGCTTCCTTTCCGATAACCACCCCCCTGCCGATATAGGTAGTGTTCGCCTTCCTCTCCAAAACTCCCGCAGTTTTTACCTTTCCACCTCGACCAGGGGCAGTCCTGCTCAAGGTGGAAGTGTATCTTCGGCCATCAACCCAACTCGCGCATTTGTCCCCAACCATATTGTCTTCGTCATATTCCCAAGCCTTAGCGAACGCGACAACGCTGAAGGTGAACGTCGGTAGTGTGATCGCGAATGGCGGACGTCGCTTCTCCGATTGGGGGGTTGTACAGGATTCGTCCGTTGGAACAGCTATAGTCGTAGTGGGGGGATGGGACCGTAAGTCGTTGAGCCGAATTTGTGTGGGGTCATGCATCGGATTCATAAATGACAAGACGAACGGGTAGATTCGTCCTCCGACCACGATGGGATTATTCAACGCAGAATTATTATCTTCTCCCCGGTCTAATGGAACATTTTGCCGCGCATCCCGTAGTAGTGAGGTCGTCGAGGAATAGAAAGGAGAGATCCATGAGTTGAAGGTAACTCGTGGCGTTGATACCGATTTTGGACCGCATGGATTGGGGTTTCGGCTCGGATGGGGCGACACGTAAGGCATCGTTTAGATTTCTTCGAGTGAAGGGGTATCTGTAGGGGTTTCAGATTACGGCGGAAAGAAGATCAGCGAGTGTATGCGCGACGAACCGTCAGTCGAGCTGACCTGGCGAGTACCGACTCGGAGGATTTCCAGCTATTGATCCATCCCTGTTCCAGTGCAACGATCTCCGCCAGACTCTCGATTCTGAGAAGATTATCCGCGTTAACGCTGTCACTCCCGTCAGCAAAATGGCCGTTCGACTCCGGGACTCCGGAATCTCATCGCGATTTGACTTGTCACGTCTAACGCGGCTATGAGAGAGGGGATTGCTGACGCTGGGAACATCCCGAGAGAGAACACTGCTGAAGCGGCTGCGGTTATCGGATTAGCGTGGGTGTGTTGGGCGGTACGTGGGTGGTGTGGAGCTGAGGACGAAACGGACGAGGGACGTGCGAAGAATTCAAAGTGTGCTTTGAGACGTTCGAATTCCAGGCTGTCCGGAGCGGAATCTTCGTATTTTGGAGTCGGTCTGAAGGGGTTTGCGTTTCGTTCGGTGGGAAGTCCTTCGATCGCTCACGTCACTGGCGAACATCGTCCGGTTATCTGGCTTGGATACGACGCGAAAGCAGAAACCTCGAGTCTCGAATAAACAACAACTTCGGTCTGACCGCAGTCTCGGGATATTTCGCACGAAGGAAACTACAGGTTTACGCGTACGGTCGAAGGCACAGTGGCTGACAGGTTCAGGAACGGGAACACTGGCAGTGTCGAACCCGTAGAGAACTGGCTACTGAGGCAAAACAATACCGCCGCTTGACAGATTATATGGGCAGCAGGCTCGTGTTTTCCTGCAGGGCTCGTGACAACCTCAAGATATGCCACAGAAGGTACGGTCCACAACAGAGATCGTACGGAAACTACGTAGACTCTAGCGAGGTTACGGGCAGATCCACATTCCCTTCACGGTCGGGTCAGGTTTCCGTAGAACCGCGACGGAGGCGTGCCTGCTACACACTTTGTGTTCACCTGGGTGAACGAGGATGGCATGTCGATCATTGGCTGGCGTGTTTCTGATGGCTGTGAGCGGTTCGTACGGCAAATGTTTGTGTTGGGTCACGTCGCTCCGAGATCATCGGCATCGCGCCCATAACCAGCGGATGAGGCCATCCCAGGACCACTCGGGACCATCTCTCCGTCCTCGTTCAGCCTTCTAAACCCAGGCGAAACTGTCATACAACTGACGGAGGGACTTTCCCAAGGGGCGAAGAAACTTCCTATGACACCCGCGAGGCCAATCCTACGCCATCTCCGTTCGAGTCGACTTCCCCCTTGTCATGGACTGTGGCGACGTCATTCGAGGCCTCCAAGCATTCGATCCTTGGAGACGCGTTCTCGAGAGGGCAAACTAGATCGACGACGGCCCCATTCGCTCTTCCCTGATTCTCCTCCGCCTCCAACCCCAAGGATACTGCCTTACACTCGACAGCACCCCGTGCCCTCTTGACCCTTTCCTATATCTCAACCCCGCCCTTACCACCCGATTCTGGTCTTAGCTATTTACGTGTACTTGACAGCATGCGATTTTTACTCACGGCTCTGTGTTCGTCCTAACGGGTGTTTTCCTCAGGCGAAACTTTCAAATGTATCTCAGCTTGCAAGGAACATGTATATATATGCAGGTAGGAGGACAACGATTAGTCACGGAGACCGATCTTGAATCGCTTCGTGCGGATCTCGTACCGTCCAGATAAGCGCGATCACCAGCATTCTTGAGGAACTGGTCGAGAGAACGTACCCACTGTCTCCAGGCGGCAACAGCTTGAGTGGGCAGGCGTTGTCTGTCGATGATGTGTCAGAGAGTTCCGTGGGACAGCGACTAACGAGTTCTCAATCTAACATTGTTCAACCGGGTTCTATCTCGTCTACAGAATGGCAGTCAAAGCGAGCGGCTTGGAAATTATGGTTTTGCTAAATCAAGGGAAGCTAACAACCCAGCATACATGCCAACAACAAGCAGTGGGACACGAATGTGAACGAATATGAAATGATGTGTATGAGTAGACATCCACAAGGGCGACAGAGATGACAGCTGAACTGGAGGATATCGCGGCAGACGGAACGAGAGATTGAGGTGTCGGTGACCTGCGGGAGGGCATATCTGAAAGCACTCGGTACAATTGTGAAAGTTACCGTTCGGGTTCCCTGGCTTAGAAAGAAAGGTTAGCACGTACAGGAAGTAGCACCGTCGCTGAAGCGTACCGTTGTCCATTTCCTCGTTGATCCACCGGAGGAGCTTTCTACGGTTCTCCACGTCCTCTGCAGCCACGGGCTCCTCATTAACTTCGGCGTCGCGCAGAGCCCCAGACCTGACCTCGTCGATCCAAAGCCGAGCCTACAGCACCATCGCATGACCCAGGTGGTACGTGTCATTTGGCTCGTTCGATGTGACCGTGCGCATCGCTGAGCTTCAAGTTGTCTTCATCGAAATATGGGCGAGGGAGCGATGGACACGAGCCAGCGGATCATCCCAGCAGAAGGAGGATAGCACAGTTCCGAGTGCCGCCTCGAAATGGCGAATGGCCTTCCCTTGGAACGGTGTGTCCCGCCAAGAACGCGATAACGTCGGCAGACCGGAGATTGGCCGCCTCTCTCGGGGACAAGATCGATCGCGTGGGATCCGGCTTCCGCAGCGTTGGGCTGGTCGTCTTGCCGCAACAGCCAAGGTCATCCGAGCACCGAGCGGAGACAACTAGGGGCCCTTTGGAAAAGGAGAGTCTCGGAGCAGTGCGAGCATCGTGGTGGATTCATCGCTTCGATATGTCAGAAAATTAATGCGGAACTTGTTTGCTCCATCCGAGATGGTGGGAATCAGCCATTCAGTGTTGTTCAACCCATTGATATCTTGAGAGGAGGAGCATTCGGCATCGGACCCGCAGGATCACGCATTGCACCCGCGCTTGAGCGTCAATGCCACGAGGCCAATCATCCACTATCGCACCACCATCTACGCCCATCCATCTAACACCGACATGGACAACATACGAGCTTCACTCTCCAGAACAAAGAAGAAATTCAAGCAGCGACTCATGGGGAGAAAGCGCAAGCCGGACGGGACGGGAGCTAACTCCGGCGAGGAGACGCCTGACTCAACGAGCTCGTTTCCTCAGCCAGAGCCTCACGTCGTAGCGGATGAAAGTCACGACAAAGAAGGGGATAGAGCCAATGCAGCTGGAGAGCGAGCTTCTTCGACGGTTCGACTCCCTCAGCAAGATGGGTCGGGATCTGTGCCGGCGCGTGGAAACGATAATCGTCAAGAAGGGGGAGAAACAGATGTCGACGTAGGGGAAGCCAGTCAGAAGGATTCACACCGAAACCCAGTGGGAGGTGGACGCAGCGGAGAACTCGAGGCAATCCATCCATCTCCATCCACCCCTTCGATCTCGCATTGTGCGGAACCTGACAGTACGTAGGCATGGCTGTTCTGGTTGTTTGTATCTGATCGTTCTTTCTAACGATGTAGATACCTCTGCGCCCCCTGGCCACGGACCGGAGGTTGTTCGTCCCGACGAGTCCCTCGAACCGAGCGCCGCCGCGGACGAGGAGAAATCGAACTCCAAGCCTACGGCCTCCCCCACAGCCGAACTGCTCCGTGAAGTGAGAGACTCCCTAGGTGGCTACGCTCTGCTCAAATTTGTCGCGAAATCCCTTTGCTCCATTCTCGACAACTGCGAGGTATGACCTCTTTCCCGCACACTCGTTTCACAATGCTTACGCTCATTCTAGGGAACGGAGGTGAACGAAAATGCCATAGAATTATTGGCCCCGAGGGTCAGAATGCTTTCTGAATCGCTCTCCGCACCTACGAGTGACGCCAACGAGGTGGAGAGGACAAACGAGCTGGAAGGGTGAGCCCACATTTTCTCAGATCAAGAGCAAAGTCTGATGCACGGGTATTGGCAGGAGATTGAAAGAGATTGGCCAGGATATGGACCCAATGACGACCCGGAAGGATCTCGCGCTTTTCCTCAAAAAACCCGAGAATGCGCAGAAGCTTAATGGACTGGTGCAAGATATTCGCTATGCCGTGATGGACTATCAGGTTTGTACTCCCGAAGGACTTGCGTTGGTCGTAGCTGACATATGCTCAGACTTCAGTGCAACGGAGCATCTACAAAGAGAACTGTCAGAAGATCGTGAGTCTTGCTCCCTTGCAGTCCCGCCTTTTGTAGTAACTTGCAAATAGGGAGACGCGGACCGTGAACTTCTGGAAAAGATGCGTCCCACCGCTGACGCTGGGCACCGTTCAGGGGACAGGCAGGGGTGCCTGAGGGGGACCAGGACGGACGTACTTCTGCAGCTCGAACGGTGGCTGGGGGACAAACAAGACCATCGGGTGTTCTGGCTCAATGGGCTTGCGGGGACCGGAAAATCGACGATTGCCCAGACGTTCGCAGAGATCAGCTTCGCGGCTGGAAAGCTCGGCGCGAGCTTCTTTTGCTCGCGGAGTTTCGAGGGTAGAAGCAACCTTCAAGCAATCTTCCCAACTCTCGCTTTCCAGCTTGCCTACCGGTACTCTCTATTTCGACAGCAGTTGATCCAAGTCCTGAAAGCCAGCCCTAACATTGGACAAGAAACTCTTTGCTCCCAGGTGGAAACCATTATCGTTGACCCACTAAAAACCACCCGGACCCAGACGCTTATCATCATTGATGCTCTGGACGAGTGCAAGGATGAAGAACCCGCCTCAGCTATTCTTTCTGTGCTCTCCCGTTATGCAGACAAGATTCCAAATGTCAAGTTCTTTATCACCGGTCGTCCCGAGCCTCGGATCCGCTCCGGATTTCGTCTCCAGTCACTCAAACCCATCACAGAGGTTCTGAGGCTGCATGATGTCAAGCGTTCCTCAGTGGATGATGATATCAAGCTGTTCTTCGGGACTTGGTTGACCAAGATTGCCAAAGCCCGAAGTGACTGCGACCTCACACAAGATTGGCCAAGCTCATCTGACATCACCACTCTTTGTGAAAAGGCAGCAGGATTCTTCATCTACGCTTCAACTGTTGTCAAGCTTATCTCATCAAGGAACCGCACACCTGCTGAACAGTTGGACCGGATCATCTCTCTCCCACAAAGCACTGCTCATGAAGGAAGGTCTGGGATTGACCTCCTTTACACCCAGGTCCTGGAGCAAGCAGTTGATGACATGGATACAGATACTGAGGAGATCTACTCCCGCTTCAGGACTGTGGTTGGGGCAGTGTTGCTTGTGCTCAACCCTCTTCCAGCAAGGGGATTCTCAGACCTCCTGGGAGTGTCCAGCATCTCAACTACCCTCTGTTCCCTCCATTCCCTCCTCCTTATCCCTCAGAATACAGAAGACCCCATTCAAGCCTTCCACAAGTCATTTCCTGACTTCCTCACAGATCCAGTCCGGTGCAAAGACAAGAGGTTCCTTGTGGAGCCTGCAGTCCATCATGCAGAAATCTTACTATCATGTCTAGACCTGATGAAGAAAAGGTTGAAGAAGAATATCTGCAACCTGCCCAACAATGCTGTTCTCAGTGAGGTCAAGGATCTTTCTGCTCGCTGCAAGGACTATATTGGAGATGCCCTGAAATATGCATGTTGCTTCTGGGCAAAACACCTCCTGATGATCCCTGTCAGCAGCTCCTGTGTCAAGGAGGTGGAGAAGGGAATCAACCAATTCTTCACAACATGTTTGCCATATTGGATTGAGGTTCTTGCACTCACAGGGAATCTTGGAGCTGGAGTGTATGCTGTAAATGATATTGAGCAATGGTGTGCTTTGGTGAGTGTTGTGCAGAACTGTTTGTTTATATCTGTGTTGACATTTATTTAGACAGGAGTCATATGCCAGTGGACAACTGATAGCCAGAGACTCATCCTGGAACACTTTGATGTGATCTGTGGCTCACCCTCCTATATCTATTCTTTTGCTCTCCCAATTTCCCCTTCCTCATCCTGGCTCCATCAATACTACAGTGCAGAGTTCTCACAAGAGACCTGGGTGGTCAAGGGGGTCTCAACTGGATGGGGAACATGTTTCCGGACAGTTCCATTAGATGATGGCTCATGGGCCCTCACATGCTGGAAAGATGCAGTTGCAGTTGGTTTAGAATCTGGTTGTATTGTCATTCTCAATGCTGTCACAGGTGTCCAGACGGCCATTCTTTCTGGGCACACTGGTGGGGTGACATCCCTTATCTTCTCACCAGATGGGACATCACTTGTATCTGGTAGTCATGACAAGACCATCAAGCTCTGGGATATGCAGACTGGTGGAATTATCAAGACCTTCCAGGGCCATACAGATATAGTTCTTTCTGTCTCCATCTCAGCAGACTGCACTATGATTGCTTCAGGATCTCATGACAATATAATCCGATTGTGGAGTATCCAGACAGGGGAGTGTCATCACATCACAAAGCCATATGATCAGGCAATCCATGTTTCCTTCTCCCCATTGGACCCTAAACTCCTCATATTTAAATCTGGTGACAAAATCTGGAAGTGGAACATTGATGATCAGAAAATTGTATCTAAATCTGATGGTTGTCATGTTGCTTTCTCTTTGGATGGTACTCAGCTAGTTGTGTGTGGTAGATCAGTTGTTGGGGTCCAAAGCTCTGATTCCAAAGCAATTGTGGCTATATTCTCTATGCCCAATTTGCATGTTTGGTGTCACAGTATTTCTCCTGATAATAGGCTTATTGCAGTGGCTGATCGTAGTACTGCCTATATCTGGGACATCACCAGCTCAGACCCTCACCTCCTTGAGACCTTCACTGGCCATACCGGTCATATCTACTCCCTTGCATTTTCCTCTCCCTCCTCCCTCATCTCAACATCTGTGGACAAATCAGTCAGGTTCTGGCAGATTGGTGCCTCATCCACAGACCCAGTTCCAGCCAATCCAAGCTCCACATCCCTCACTTTGGCTCCAGTCAAGTCCATTACTCTGCAGGCAAAAGATGGGATTGCAATTTCAAGCCATTCAGATGGAGTGGTGAGGATCTGGGATATCTCAACTGGCTCCTGTAAGGTATTCTTCCAAACTCAGGCCAAAGATTCCCAGTGGATGGATAGTCGCTTGACTGATGGCAGGTTGATCTCTGTTTGGTATACAGATAAGAAGATCTGTATCTGGGATACTGAGAAAGGGAAACTCCTCAGAACAATAAATAAACCCAGATATGCAATCAGTGACCTTAGGATATCAGGGGATGGATCAAAAGTCTTATGTTTACAATACTACTCCATTCAAGCCTGGTCACTATGGACAGGAAAGGTTGCATGGGAAGTACAGTTTGGTAATCAGGGACATTATGAGCATTCCATCTTGGTCATTGATAACTTAAGAGTCTGGGCTCGCCTCCCTACCCCAAAAAAAATCCTGGGGTGGGACTTTGGGATTACAGGCTCCTCTCCTGTTGAACTATCATACACATCTCAAAACAGGCCCCGCCTGGATTTTATTAGTGGTATCAGGTTATGGAGGTCACCTCTATCTGGAATCCAGGATACAGTTACTAAAAAGGTAGTTCTCCAACTGCCTTCAAGACTTGTAAACTGTTCAGATGCACAGTGGGATGGTCAGTATCTGGTTGTTGGTTATGACTCTGGAGAAGTGTTGATTCTGGAGTGCAGTCATGTACTTCAATAGAGATCTGTAGCTTATATATTCTGTCCATTTGTTTCTGTAATTCTATCTTCCAAAAATCTCCTTGCAAAATAAACAAATTCCTTACAGTTTACCTCATACGACCAACCACTAAGGTATTCACTTGAATGTATGCAGTCCCACCACACAGGCACACTGCAGTCCAGGAATGCCACTGAACAATAGCTCCTTTGGTGTTTTCCTAACCTTGGAATCTTTCAACAAACACACAACTACGAGCTCAGTAGCTCTTGGAAACCTTTCCTCTGATGTCAACATTGGTCCTGGCTCATCAACAATATGCTGTAGTAACTCCAGAATTTCACTGTCCTCACACCCTGAAGACAAACCTCTATGCAGATGCAGATGTTGGGATCTGAGATGAAGGTGCTATGGAAACAAATGTACAGCAAATTGGAGTTTTAGATAATCTGCACTTCCAATAGAATTGGTTTCCTCACCAATGGCTCCCTGCTAATCAACAAATTCTGTGTGCGATTTATGCTAGAGGAAAACATGGCAGTACCCCAAGTAATGAGTTTCACGTATTGATCCATAGGCCGAAACAGAGAGGCGGGGGTCCATGGGAGGCAGTTGAAGGCGAATGAGAAAAATGCAAATCTTCTTGGTCATAGTTGTCCCTGAGGGGTATGCTTGGCCATTTTGACGTCCACTCCGTTTCCCGCCCGAGCTCCTGGATGTCCTTTAAATTCTCATTCTTCAGAACCCCCCTAAAATCCTCCGGTCTCTCCAAAAGCACGCTATGGTTCGCTTTCGACGCCATGGGGCCAAAGGCAGTGGACCGTTCGAGATGACCGATGTAAGCTCCCGTCGTGATCATTGGATGTGGTGGCAATGCTGGGTGTGATCTTTTGAAAGGTGTCGAGGACGGCCTCTTCTTCCATGTCGTCGGCTTTGTCGGAGGGACCACGGGGAGCTGGAGGTCATCGCAACGGAGGGATCGAAATGGGCCAGAGTTTAAACATCCCTTCCCATGATCACGATGACGAAATTGTCACCAACGTGCGTCTAGCCGGTTCGATTTGACGATTGCTGGTTGCCTTCCTCCAGACCGAGTTGGCTCACCTTCCGTCGAAGTCTCGAAGGATCCAAGGTCCGACTTCCAGATGGCGATGATGTCCTTGTCATTCTTTGCGTGGGCAAGCCGGGAGGGTAAATTCCGTTCCCTCCTCCCGACCTCACCCTGAGTTTCTGCCACAGTCCTGCGATCAAGGGCGCAGTGAGCAAAGCGCGGACAATGTGCATCACTGTCTAAGCTCGCGTTGTCAATCGCCACCCGATCGCCTCGCACATGGACATGCTGAACTCACCCAACCGTCTCCCACTCATCTTACGATCAAGGACTGCGCATGCATGTACCTAGGCTAGCTCCAGTTCGACATAGTCCAGTTTACTGATCATGGTGTCCTGGCTGCGTATGGATTTGGGTGTCCCGTCGCAGAAGAGGAGGAAATGTATCCCGATCATCGCGAAGAGAATACCGACGGAACCAAAAACTGCCTTGACCGGTGCGATACATAAGGTGGGTACCTCCTTTGCAAAATTCGGACTTCGATGGCCCCACCCCTCCACTTTGGTCGTTGTGGCGGCTTGCATGGTCGAAACTCGAAGTAGCCACGAGAAAACGGCGTGGGACGCGGGCTGTGAGGAAGGCTATTGCATGAACTCACGCCTCGTTTTTTTTTAAATTAAAATAAAATCTAGCTCACGCCTTGTGCGAACAGAGCCACTCGATGAAGGGAGCTGTGTTCAAAGTTGGAACGTTCTGCAGAGCTGTAGTTACGGGAATAAAAACGTACAGGTACACCTGTTTGTGTTTGGGGTCCTCTATAGCACAGGATGTGAGCTCTGCCTTCCCTCCTAACTGCGCATCCGCTACACCTGGCCCTGACGGAGGACCGGACTTTAATCCCCTCGCTGATAACAAGTTTCGTGTCTAACGGACGTGGCGGTATGAGCACGGGTGAGCGCAATTCGTGGGGAATTGTAATGTTGGTCGATGCACGCGTGCAAGCAGAGGACTAGTTGGGACAGGAGTGGTCGTAGCGTCGTTCAACCCACCGCAGTTAGCAAGAATGATCTGATCGGAGGAGTGATGTTGAGCGCCATAAGTTCGGTTCACCGCGGTTTCCTGGCACTGCATCCATGCAAACTCCCAACGCCCTGGAGGAAAATGGGCCCTCCTGCTCTTTGTCCTGGTTCTGGCCGCCTCTGTGGTTGAATCTCAACTTATACAAGTAAGTTCCTCTCGGGAGACCGGCCCTGGTGTCCACGATCTAACTCCAGTGCACTAGTAGTATGTCCAGTCAACCCCCAAGTACCGGCAACCGTACTTTCTTACGTATGTCCCAGAATCTTCACTCGGTGCTAGTGCTGATCCGTGAACTTTTAAACCTCACAGCCGCGTAGCGGCACACTCGTCATTTTCAATCATCCCACAGCATGTCGTGCACCCCGGTCTTGTTACGGGACGACCAGTCAGGGACTACCTGAGTGGTCTATCATTGGCCATCAAACGGCACGTCGCTGGGAATTCAACAGAACCTGGGGATGCCAATTCCCCGTGGCCAAGATTTGCAACCATGGTAGGACCGATGACCGCCGGAGTTACACCCCAGTGAAAATTCGGGCGAGCGGGAGCGAGCCCGGGGGGGCGTGAGCGAGCGGGAGCGAGCTGGAGTGAGACGGGTCAATCCCACGTGGGCCAGGTCTAGGCAGGTCTACTCGGATCGACCCGATTCGCGTGACCTTAATTAGTACGCGCTGCATGCGCCAAGTTCAACTCCAGTAAATAGAATTGAGAACGCGTCCCCGTGCCGTTGGAATATTTTGTGTGAATTAAGACGGACTTTAACTAAGTCCCGCCTTTCCCTAAGTCCCCTGCTATCCTAGAGGCAGCGATACGTGTTTGACTCGCCTCCCCAAATGCCTCCCCCCTCAATCGACCCCGATAACCCTCCCAAATGGTTCTGTACGTGCAGAACGTGCGGAACGAACGGAAGAGTCCTCAGTAGAACGAAGTGGTATCGGCATAACCCCGGCGGGGCCAAGGCCAAGAACGTGCTCACGGACGCGGAGATACAAGTGATTGATAGAATATGTGCTGTCCCTCGTCAAAACAGGCCACAAAGAAGGCGACGACGTCGCGTAGAAGTCAAGGAAGTCGAAGATTCCTTGCAGATATCTAAGCGAGTGGCAGGATCGAGCTCGGTA
>Ga0307513_10002441_pt1 | contig 25775 bp, 19 predicted proteins | sample 15_EM_MG_FD_202174 | JGI IMG/M metagenome (GOLD analysis project Ga0307513, IMG submission 202174) | Populus trichocarpa ectomycorrhiza microbial communities from riparian zone in the Pacific Northwest, United States - 15_EM | ecosystem: Host-associated > Plants > Roots > Unclassified | place...
TTCATGTGTTCTGAGCCTCGATTGACAAGAGTAACAAGGCGACAAAGATCGTTGCTGCAGGGGAGACAGACCAAACCGATGGCATTCCCAGTCGAACTCAGAAGAAGGGACATAACACATTAGAAATACGAATTAAAGAAAGTAGGGATGAAAACGAAGAGAGAAAACATCATTGCAAATGATTGCCCGCCACCCTTCCAAGCCAACACGATCACCGCGGACATTAAGCCCTATCAGACTTTATGAATAGCATCGAGGGAGGATAACATGTTCAATGGGAGTAGAGTTCAAATGTTGGCATGGAAGGGTATGAAAACGGGGAAGACATCACGATAACGGGGTCCTGAAGAAAAGAAAGCTTTTTAGGATGCGGCGAATACGGCAGAGTTGTGGTTGGATGGTTACCGGTCATTCATTGACGCTGTCGGGTGGACAACAGAATGGGGCCTTGGACCAGGAGTGAGGAGACGCAACAACGGAAAAAAAGCAATGTCATTATCGCACCTAGTATTATGGAGCGAGTTGGCAGGTGATTTAGAGAACGAGACGCGTCAGAGCAGCCCGCGGAAGGACAAGCGAGTAGATGATGTGCCTGTAATGGAATGTCAGGACGCTGAAATACAAGGGAGAGGAGGAACCGACGTCCGAAGGGACCGACATTACCAGTGATTAGGGGTAGGTAGAATGGGACGTCGGATTTAAGCTTCATAGTGAAGCCGACTTATGGGAGACCTCTGAATGTATGAGGGATAGGGTAGCGATCAGCCAGAGGGCGAGCGATGAAGGGAACCGAGAAAGAAAGAGAGAAAAATCGAACCACCCAAACCCAAACCGGCTTTAGTTATGTGTGGCGACGGCCTTTTGTTGCTTCCAAATTTCATCATCGAAGGCTGATGCGGCGATTTTAATATTCTACCCAGTCGAAGCTTGTGTTATCACCAGCGGACACACTCATATTAATAATGAAGTCGTTCCGTGTGGAATCACATCCATCATGATGTACCATGGTCACTTGTACGCTGCATGAACGCAGTGGGTGGCGATCAATGAGTGCTCGATACCAAGGCTTGGCCGAGCTATGGAGCGCCCACATTGCTCTGCTTGAAGGATCGGAAAATAAGGAGTTGGGATGTAAGACCCAGACACATGGGGTGGAGACGGGGTTTCACGCTGACGGAAGGAATCAATTTGAGCGCGGAGTAAAAGTAAATCCATAGCATCTCTCAGAAAGCGCTCATGCCCAAGCAACGCTTACACCTGAAAAACAAGGGATCGAATCCGCCACAGGATGAGATACATAGTTGCAGTTGTTTCGTGTGCTGGTGGCTATGAAATAAATACGCCAACGCACAAAATAAACAACTGATCTCGAGGCCGCTGGCGCGATCGATCCGTGGGGGTCTGGTGATTATACACGCTCGGGATTTCAAGATAGAAGAAGCGCAGTGAGGAAGGTGACGGGTGGGAGGGCATCAACCTTCCAATTGGGAAAATGACGATTGAGGATGTGCATGCGGATTCTTCCGTTACATGCTGAATCCACGACCGAAACCTTCACCACGAGGAAAACGATATCAATAGGTACGGGACTAGGCAAAAAGAATTTGGAGAGGGCCAGATTACCATAGGCGAGATGATGAACGAGGATGAAGAAAGAAGAACGAAATAGATGTAGAAACGACGGAAGCGTACCCTATGACACCATCCTTCTGTTTATCCAGGTTTCTCGATAACGAATTCCACCGACGAAAACCTAGACAAAGTCTGAACCTCAACACGTTATGCATTCATGGAACGACCTCACCCACCTTGACCTGCCACTGTCGCGAGATTAACGCGAGGGCTAGGATGGACAGCGGATGACGACAACAAAGACATATTGTCGCTCCGACTAGCGGTACTCGGTGCGCTCCCAGACACGAACCTCCCGCTGGGAGTTCCACTCTATTGTAGCCTGTCCAGTACGACTTGATGCGTTTGCATGTCTATACCTGCCTCCAGCCGCCCACTAGAAACCGCTCCTGTGTTTGTTTTCACGAATCTTCGCCGCACCCCCACGAACCAAACAGTCTCTCCCTCTCCCATTGTGCGCCGCCTGACTTATATCCGCCTGAATCACCCACTGCCGTCTTCGGTATCACCAGCCAAGCTCCAACCCAACGAAAATGGCGAGAACGATAAACTCGAGGGCATGCCACCCGATTGCTGCAAAATGAATGGATCCTGCCGAGGAAGAAGAGATCCTCCGGGCTGCTTTGGTGCTGGTGTGGTGCTGGTGTTTGAGGGTGATCTGACACGAAGGAGGGAGGGAAGCAAGGACGAAGGGGGTGGTGGAGTTGGCGAGAAGACAATGGGAAGGCTAACGCTGGGCGCGGGTGTATCCGACTCGGACGGGTAGATTCTGGGATAGTAACATAGTACCTCCTCCGTCGTAGTTGTTCCTGTTATTCAAGTCACAGCACGTTCGAGGGAGCTCTCGTTGACAGTATGAAGCGTATTGAATCTGTCCGAGGATAGAACATGTAAAGTTGACCAGATGGCACTACCCTACGGCTACGAAAGGAAGGGTGAAGTCAGTTGTCCAACTGAACATCGAATGGGTGGAAAATACGTACCGCCGATCCAATGTATCCCATCTCGCACAAGGAATATCATCCGTCCTGCCATTATCGTTCACGAGAGCGCGTTTCGAAGACAGTGCTGCCGCTGTCCTGTTTCTGCCTCCCGCAATCCAACCCACAAAGGAGTCCGTCATATCAGCCACTCCCTCATAGCCTGAACCATGTCTCCAGCGGCGGAAGCGATAGCGGCCGTCGTCTTGTGAGTGCGTCGATAACCAATCCCAAGACGCTTAATTCAATGAGGAGCGAGTGGAGAGGGCCACGGTTATGCCTATGAGGTGATGTTAGGGTGCCGAAAAAGAGAATAAAGGAGGATCTCCTACGGATTCCGACTCGGAGAAGGTGTGGGATCGCGCCTGAACAAAAACTAAATTCCAATCAGATAAGATGAATAGAACATATAGAAAAGATAAAAAAGAAAGCAACGAGCCAGGTGAGGAGGAACTTTGGTTCATGAAATCGTATGTGACACGACCAATGTGTAGGACAGTGGCATGAATAGTCCGTCCAGCGCATGGAGGTTACGGTGGTTGACTTGCAGCGAAGTGAACAAGATGGAGGTGAGCAACATAACTGTGATTGGCAACGGCCAGTTTGAATTCCCGAGTCAATCGACATCCACCTAGTTGAATGTGTAGATCATGGACGAATCAAAAATCGAATGACATCTCGATCGTCCGTCTTCATCGTGCTCTCATGGGAATATTGACCATGGTAGTGTTCTGAGGGGTGGAGATGGCTCGCGGGATGAGCCAATCTCCAGGGCGAAGGGCCGATGAGGATGCGGGCGGATGAATCCCATTCCCAAGGCCCTACTCTATCTATGGTCAAGGGTGAGTGGGTGGGTAAAGGAAATATTATTATTATTCGGGATTCTGAGTCGAGAATGAAACGGAGATGTGAGGGGACGGTGGACGAAGAAAGCAAACAAGCGATGTGGCACAAGAAGGCAAACCACGTGATCTGTCACACAGGCGTTTCCAACTTTCCATCCCGCTGTGTCGCAACACCCTGACCAACTTTATTCTCTGGTGAGTCCAAAAGACAGGTTTTGCTATGTCCTTTCTTGACACATTTTATATAGCGTCTGGAATACCTCACAGGTGGTCTTGAAATATGGAAGGTATGCATGTATGTTGACAGCCCTTGCCACCTTGCGAGAGTTAATCCGTCCGTGATCTCGTTCCAAGCTCTTTGCGGTTTTTTCTCTCATTTGGTTCGAACCCTTTCTTGTTGTTCCTTTTGAAACTAAGGTTTTTGAACCGAATCATTTTCAACCGCTTTTGACGGTCAAGCAAGCACTCGTCATCTGGTGTCGAGAAACTTACGCGCCTATCCATATCCCTCACTGACATTGACGACGACGACGACGACGCAGCTGGTACCATCCTGGGACAACTCTTCCCCCGCGCACGACACACCCAACGTCGTCACTCTCGCCACCTCATCGCGCCTCGAGCTAGAGCCTAAGGGAGATTGGCTTTCGTGATATTCTCAGCGCCCCATATTCGATGAAGATCATCAATCCAATCACCAACCCTTCACCACCAACCCACCTCGGGAGGTTCATTTTCATCTACACCCACTGAAACGCCCCACCGGTCTACCATGTCCAGTTTCTCGTACCTTTCCAGTAGCAAACGCTTCCCCATTTCGCTTCATCTTCAAAGCCGCCTCAGCTCGGACTTGCACGAAGCTCAGGCACCATAGATCCCTGTCCTTACGACTTCTAAACCCCAAGACCCAATATTGCCACCATTCTCCCCCGCAGGCGCTGCCCGAGTCTCTCCAAACTCCTCAATCCAAAACTCTCCGATTCTTCCGATTCTTCCATATCTGCCCCAAACACGCGCCTACTAGTTGATCGCAGAGTATCTATCGTGCGGAAGCGCACCAGCTATATTTCCTCGAGCGGTAATGCCAGTTCCAAACGAAGGGCGAGCGAAGGCCCTCTTTCTCGTCGTCAAAATTCCACACAATCGACCGAAGTTGCGTATCTCGCGAAGGATAATTACGCACCACCAGCAACTGGGATTTAGCTATATTACGGTCTCTATCTTCTTCACCCTTACGCATGCTCTTTTCGCGGATTGGGTGAAACTGGTCGAACACTGCATCAGTTATTAGTGTGTCGTACATGTGAGTTTTGCCTTTTCGCAGGTTTTTTTTAATGAACAGTTCACCTTTCCGCTGTCTACCTCCTCCTTCGAATCGCCGACTACTCGGGTGAATTCCTCTTAAAACTACTCTTTCCCTTGAACCCTACAGGTCATGAGTTACCAACGCCAACCCGCCATCAGCCTCGATCTCGGTAACCTATGAGCAGCTCCGCCACCATGTGCGCACGTTCGTTGATGATGCTGTCGTCGCCTGGAAGATAGAAATACCCCATGCGCGAGGCTACGGCCCTGATGGCGGGTCCATTCTCTTGTAACTTGTTATATTCTAATTGATTTCTCTCATATAGATATAGTATCACCATCAGCAATCAGAAAACCTGATACGAATTCTTTACGTTCAACCGACTATTTTGAAATGGGGTCCAGTATCCATGGCTTTTAAGTTTGGACGTTGAAGTTAGCCCAAGCGGCGCCAGCTATGGTAGCAGTTGCACCTGACTCCGACTCTGTTGCCTCTAGTCCCCGTTAGGTTGAAGCACGAACAACTATCTCGCATGTCCACGTCCCGTACGCCCACAATTTGTCATTTGAATTTTTTGATATTGAAAAGACGCGGACTCATTCTACCCTCTCGAGGTACGACTCGACAACCTAGTGTGTCCATATCCTCTAACCCCTTCCCTCCGGCGTCCCACCGGAACCCGCTCTTTCACGACTCTGAAGTTCGCCGCATTAGGAACCATTCTACCCTGGAATTTATCCCACTAGCCCAGCGCTACCTACTTAATGGCGAGTAGACCTGAGGCTCGTGCCGCACGACTAGAGCTAGCATTTGAGGATGCTCCGATGCCAGGGTGGGAGACTCGGACGAAGCAAGTGAGGGTGAAGTGTACATGAGAAGCTGATGGGAAATACCGAGATGACGAAATAAGCTAGAATGCTGGGAAAACACCCCGAGCGGGTTCTCGTTGGCGGTGTGTAGCATATCGAATGCCATCGAAGACCTGTGCCAGTCGCCGGTTCGAGGTTCGAGAGCAGATAAATGCAATATCTACTCTGTATATTTAACACACACCAATGGGAAGTGCTCAAGTGCACTATTCAGTGCAGAAAATGTTCTGGCAGTCAAAGAGGCTCATCCATCCGAGTCGTCGGCGCACAGCGACATGTTTGGAGACCCGTCATATAATTTATAAAACATCCCTGCACCTCACGAACCTTGGAGTAACCTACACATAGTCATCAGTAATTTGTCAAATAAATTTCCGGGTTTTCAGTGGTTTTTTGGGTTTTCTGGGTTTCAGGAAACCTGGGAACCTCGAAACCTCGAAACTTGTAATGATAACAATGGGGTAGCTAAAATATTTAATCTACTAACTAATAATTATAATAATATGACTCGCAAATGCAAGTGGGGAATTAAATGTGGGGGCAGTGACCTTTATATATGTCGTAGCTTCAGGGTTGCTGGCTAGAAGTCTCCAGAACATTCCATCAATTACATCACTGTTCTGAGTTGTTCCGATTGTCAAGAATATTCTAGCGAACTGACCCTGAGCATATTTATATAAAGTAACCTTTTCGCTTTTTGGATAGCCTTTAGTATGTTTCAGGGTTTCCGAGGTTTTTAGGGGTTTTTTAGGTTTCCATAGGTAGTTTTTGAGTGAGGTTTCTGCCAAAAATGACTTGGGTTTCCAGATAACATGGTTTCCAGGTTTTTTCGTGTTTTTCAAAGGTTTTTTGGGTTTTAAAACCTCTGGAAACCTAAACTACCAATTACTGATGTACGTCCCAAAAGAACACGACGTGGATTGGCCAAGCCTGGAAACTCAAGCCGGGTATGGCCCACCGCATGGCCCGCAATTGCAATACATACTCTCCTGACCGAAAAATCAGGGGCAGATAATCAATTGTGGGCTGTGAACATATGGGCAATTGCATGAAGCCAATCCAGTAGCATTACAACGAGGCATGTCTATGAAGGGTGATAAGGAGAACCATGAAAGCAGCGATGGCAGACAATGACGAATACCGTCAGGTAGTGAGTGAGTAGTGAGACCGCCATGCGAACGTAAATGAGAGCTCTGAGTAAACAATATCCCAGTACCACAAAAACAGCACAAGGCGATCGTCCTGGGGCGATGATTGGGTATGTACGATGTTTTCAGCGGCAGAGTGTATCCTGTAGGATATTCAGTTCACAGGTGATTTCGAGAATGAGATGCACCAGGGTAACCCGTGGAAGGACAAGCGAGTAGATGATGTACCTGCAATTTAATGTCAGGACGCTGAAATGGAATTGAACTTCATACTGAAGCCAACTTATAGGAGACCTTTAAATGTATGAGGATAGGGAATAGCGAACAGTCATTGATAATGGCAAGAGGATGAGCTTGGGATGAGTGATAAAAGAAACTTGAAAAGAAAGAGAAAAAAATCGAACCACCCCAACCGACTTTGGTTGTGTGTGGTGACGGCCTCTCTTTGTTTCCAAGAATATGTGCAACATCGCAAAGGAGGCATTTGGTAGGCATATACATATTTCCGGTAAAATAAATGTAGACCTATTATCCCTTCCACATTTGAAGGAAATTACTCGTCACTACGTCCACACATTATGAACATCGACTCGTTTCAATATTGGACGGCATTCAGGTACGAATCATGGATTACATTGGCAGTGCCAACGGTAATAGGATAACACAGATATATACAGAACATAAAATCAAAGCAAATGAGAGCAAAGTCCATAAGAAAGGCAGCAAACAGGACACAAATCTATGCTGGCTTGTTTTTCTGGGGGGTGTTCAAGATAAGTAAATTACCTTGATAACTGAGGTCATTGACATTAATATGAACATGCTTGAATACTCGACATGGTGCCGCCTTAGCATCGCCTTGCTGGCGCCGCCTGCTGTGAACCGCCCCGCCCTGCGAGTGCACCTATTACATTTGCTGACAACCCAATGTGCCAAAGAACATCATCGCAAGTACTCAGGGATCAATTGATACTCGATGCCACTTAGACCAAACTCTGTAGCGCCCGTTTTGCTCTTCTGGAAGGATCAGAATCGGGATGCAAGACCCAGACATGTTGGGTTCAGACGGATGTTCCACTGGCAGAAGGAATCATCTCGCACGCGTAGTATGAGTAAATGCCTTGCATCTCTCAGAAAGCGCTTGTGCCCAAGAAGCACTCACAACCAGAAAAACCGGGGATTGAATTCGCTCATGGAGGAAAGAGATGTATAGTTTGTTTGTGTGCGGGTAGCTATAGAATGCATATGCCAACGCACAGAATAAACAACTGATCTCGAGACCATTGGCTAGATCGATCCATAGCGTCTGGTGGTTGTACACGCATGGGATTTGGAAACAGATGGACGAGGCGCAATGGGAATGGTTACAGGTGGGAGGACTTTAATCTTCCAAGTGGGAAAATGGGGATGAGGAGGCAGATACTGGTTACATATCCTCAGTTCCTTCAAATTCCACCAACAAGAATGAGGGAACAAAATGAGGGTGGTGGACCGCATGTCGCATCCACAGCAGAAACCTTCGCCACAAGGAGAGCAATACCAATAAGTAGGGAATATGGATTTGGAGAGGGGTGGGGGAAATGAAGAAAGCTGAATGAAAGAGATGCAGAAATGACGAAAACGCACCAAAGCCTAGACAAAATCGGGAAGAACATCGCAACTTGATGCACCTTTCCCTGCGCCACCGCCGCACGATGAACATGTGGCTAGGAGTAACAGAGGACCATGCAGACAAGGATGCAATTGAATGGCGTCGCTCCTGATCTTTGGTCGATCATAACCATACAACCATCCTTGAATTCTGATCACCATGACTCCATTTGATGAGCATTGTCTGGGACACTCCCACCTGGACTTCCACTGCTCGTTCTGCCCTCTCGAGGTACGGCTCGACGACCTCGTGTGTCCATATCCTCCAGCGAACCACCGGAACCCACGCTTTCACGACTCTGAAGTTCGCCGCATCTGGAACCATTCTAGCCTGGAATTTCATCCCACTAACCTAACCCAGCGCTACCTAAACGAAATGGCGAGTAACCTTGAGGCTCGTGCCGCACTACTAGACCTATCATTTGAGGATGTTCCGACGCCAAGGTGGGAGGAAGGGAGACTCGGACGTAGCAAGCGAGGGTGAAGGGTATATGAGAAGCTGATGGGAGGTGGCGCCGAGGTGATGAGATAAAGTGGAATCCTCCGAAGTGGTACGATACCCCCCGAGCGAGTTCTCGTTGACGATACGTAGCATATCGGAATCGAAGACCGGTGCAGTCCGATATCTAGAGTCCAGTAGGATTACGCGAGAATCAGAACGTGCCTGTAGCGGGCAAAGTGAGTGATCCTAGCCACCGAGCACTGAGCGGATGGGCAAAATACGTACCGCACATTCAACATATCCCACTTGGCGCAACATGTGGCATCCAGCCTGCCATTCTCGTTCACCAATAGTACATTTCAAGGCCGGCACTTCTTTCCTCCTCTCCCCACATCACGCCATTTACTTCATAGCAGCCGTACGTTCTCAGAGACTGCACGACCTCTAGAGAGAAAGGAACGACAGTGGCGGTCATCTTGGTTGGTGAGTGTTTTGAATTTGGGGCTGCAGGGATAACGACCGGTTCGGCCGATTGGGTTGTGTGGAGCAACAGCCTTTGATTGGCCAACCAAGTTGACGACAGCTAGACCTATGATGCAATGTTAGGACGCAGAAACAGATAATAGAGGAGGATGAGGAGTCGTTGACAAAGATTCTAATAATCATAATTCCTGTGGATGTTGCCCGTCCGACTCTAAAAGTAATAAAGATCTAATACCAGAAGTAGGCATGATAAAGAGAATCAAAGTGATGAATATCACACTGAATCTGATTTGTAGGAGGACAGTGGATTCCAGTCAGGGCAGAGTAAGATGAATAGAGGGTATGGAAGCAATGAAAAAAAAAAATCGTATGCCATGATCGATGAGCAATGTGTGTGACGGACTATCTGCATGCCCTGTCCTATCGTGTGGCCACTCAGCAAGCCACTGCAAATCAAGAGCAGATGACGATGGTGGTGGGTTCCAATATTACAGAAATGAATAGTCCGTCCGCATGGGATGTATGGTGCAGGACTCGAAGTCCGGGAGCAGGACAGAGGAGGTGTACCTATGTTTATCATGAACCCTCCTTCTGAATCCTTGAGTTAATTGACACATGAGTGACCGAACGATGTGGAGGCCGCTTGATTAGGCGTGTTGACAATTGAATGAAGAAAGGTCAATTGATACTGGTTGTGTGCCACTGTGTGGTAACACCCTCTCAAAATTCAGGACACAACTTGGTTGCTGACTCGGCTTTGGCTGCTACACGTTTACTCATTCTCTGGTGAGTGCAGAATGGGATCTCCCTCTTCCACATGATACTTTTACCTGTCCCACCTCAGCTCTGCTGATAATAAGTTTATTTCAGGTGGCAAGGAAATTCCAGGTCAATTTCGCCTTCGCTTTTTTGCTGTTCAATGCCCACATGGACCTCTTCCTTTTTTGTAGCTGCATAATGCTCTAATCCTCCTTCATTTGTCTAGCGAGGGGTTCCTCGATTTCTCTGCCCTAAACCGTCGCAAGGCTTTACGCGCCATGTTTGGTCAACCTCTTAGGCCAGCCCATCCAGTCACATTCATATAGTCACTCACCATTTGATGATCAATTGGATTACACTCCAACTCGGACGCTTCAGGACATGCACGCCGTCCTACATAGAATGATTATCTAGCCTTGGTAGGTCAGGGCAGGTGCCGTGGAGATTGACAAATTCAGAAGGTATGTGTGTAGGCCCTGGGCTCGTTTGTGATCTCATTCCCCCTTTTTCTTGTCCTTTTTTTCCCTCTGAATTGAAGTCTCTTTCCTGTTATTCCCTTTATACTCGGCACGTTTAGTTTGGCCGACATGATGATATGGATTCCCCTCCTTTCTGTCCTTCCTTTCTTGGTCCTCTGACCTCTGCCCATCCCCATGGCACATGCATACAACTACAACACTTTTCCAAACTCGGTTTACTATGCGATCCCTGTCACACTACTCCAGAGGGCGAAGAAAATCCATGTTTTTTTTGCGTTCACACCGATTGCTGCCCTCTCAGGAGAAAAACCAACTGTACGCATCATAATAACCAGAGTTGATTTTGTCCTCTCACAGCTGGAGTCTTGGGGACACATGTTCATCCTCACTTGATCATTTACGCCCTATCCGTTTTTCTTTATATTGACTCCATTTTTATTCAGCTCAACTGCTCTTCGGTTATTTTTTGGCCTTACAACGTTTGCCTCCTGAAATTTACCAAGTACAGCCCTCAGGGCGAAACGACAACAAAGTCGAAGAACTCGGCAGCAAGCAAGAAACTGTGGGTAGTAGTTTAGTAGGCGATGGGAAGCAATGAATATACGAGCAACCAGGGAATCGGATACCAAGGGTATATGTCCTGAGATTCGTTCAACGTGAAGATAGGATGGAAATCGGAAGCAATGCTTACGTTGGGGATATAGTATCAGCTAGGGTGATATTCGCCGTTCCTGCTAGGAGATCATTTCGTTGAATCGAACCAATGGGAATGAACTCGGTGTCTGTGTTTAGACATATATCCACAGCTTGGGGTTCATCGCTGGTGGCGGTCCATGAAACAGGAAATGTCTGGCCAATGGCAACTTCAAGGCTTGGGACGGAGATTGTAAATTGTGCAAGGACTGCATTATAGTTCAAGAGAAGTAGGCATATTGCAACACTCAGAGGGTATGAATGTCAATTATCGTGAGTCAATTTGGGGAAACATACCATAGACGTCGTAGAGTGAGCATTGGAAACCGCAGTGGAAAGGATTGATACGATGGTTTGTTCATATGATGTGTAGAAATTTATACTGATCGTACTCTGATTGGTATCAATGATGGATTGGTGGGAATAAGGATTAATTGATGTGTTGCCATGGTTATGAGAGTCCCAATATCACTTACGGTAACCAAGAACCGCATGGATGAATTTTGAACGGTTTCAAAAAGGCATCGTTTGTAGTGTTCGAAAGTCCAGTCCCAAGACTGGAAAAAGACCGAGACTGGACTGGACCAAGACCGGAAAAGACCAGACCAGCAGTCCAGGTCTTTGATTTTTGAGAATCAAAGACCAGGTCTTTATGAACCGGTCTTTGCGGTTAAGACCGGTCTGAACCGGTGAATTTGTACCCCTAATTTAACCCTCCAAAATGAGCCCAAGACTACCCGAAACCGTCAATATTTGGCTGAGAAATAAATTAAACTGTACAATGTTGACTAAAATAGTAGACTTTGCTGAATATTATTGTAGAAAATTCAATTCCCAACCATATCTAACGTTCTTGGGCTCATTTTAAAGCTTAAATTAACCCTAACAAATACTATTGATGGATATATGACCAATTTTCAATTTATCGGGTCGAAAAACTGGTCGTGAACTAGTTAAGACTGATGCAGACCCAAGACTGGTCCAGACTGGTTCAAGACCGGAAAAAAGTGGTCTTGAGCGGTCTGGTCCAGTTTTTTGAGGTTTTAGGACTTTGGTGGACCGGTCTCGGTCTCGGTCCATCGCCCAGGGGGTAAAAGACTGGACCGGACCGGACTTTCGAACACTATCGTTTGATTCTTCTTGTTCAATTCAGAGTTGGAAAAGCTAATGGTCCAGGGATATCGCTCCGTAATTTTTGGCAACAGCCTTCACGGTATTTGAGAACCACAAGGTCCATCAACTTGGCCATCACAGCATCATGTCGGCTTAAGTACTCTGATACCTTTATCATAAATGAGTTCATTTATTGTACTGCGGATGGCCACCTCAAGGTTTCTTTAGCGAGATGCTAAATCTCTTTCAGAATAAATAATTGTTCGTGAACAATCTGGTAAGAGGTAAAGCAACTTTTCTGTGTCGAAGGTAAAAATGAATGATAAAAATAGCCGCATGGGATCCCGCCGACAATCTCCCTTCTTACCTGTTCACTGCGATTATATATATATAAGTGCAAGTTGGTTGCCACTGCTTGGTTACGAGTGACCGCCACGAGGAACTCTTCCATGATGAATCTGCAGAAGGAAAGCTTCTCCAAGGCTCGTAGGATTCCAAAGCTCTATATTTCACGCCCTACAAAATCTATTATTGTCCCCACTCCCCATGGTGACATTTTCAAGCCATATTAACCATTCAAATGGTGCTCGAGTGCAGCCATAATGGTGAGTTCTCCCTTCCTCTCAGCTGGCGCTACCGTTTCTGTGTGCCACTTCTCCATTCTCTGCATTTGTGACTCCACTGTTTCCCCCTCGCTTTTGGCCATCTCACCCACTACATCTGGTTTCCCTGTCCTCTGTTCCAATGCAAGATTACAACGCCAGCCAAACCATACCCTACCCCTTCCAGAGGACGAACAAGACTGGGATGACATTCTAGATTGCATACATTCCTATTTTTCTCAAGAAAATAATGGATGGATGGATAACAGGGACCATATGAAACTCTTTGTCCTCTGATAGCACACAGGGAAATGCATGACCATTCATTTATTTCATCTCATTGCTTATCATTTGTCCCTTGCCATGTCACTTCCAAGTTTTTACCCTGCCTGTTGCTGTGCTTAGCCACAATGTCACTTGAAGCTCAACTTTTTCTTTTTCTTTTTTTTCAATATAAATTGACGCCAGTCCTATTCTCGCACACGTCCCAGGTCATTTTCTTGATAACAGTTACACATGAGAGCCCACACACTAAGAATTCTCATTCAACAGCGGGCTCAAAGAGATTGTAAACCGACAGGTGAACTCTTCTGCTTCTCCCTCTACCCCTTCTCCCAATACTTTTCATTCCCCCACTGATTCCCCCCGGAATCTGGGCAGAATCCAGGGAATCCAGGTATTCCAGAATCCAGGGGGGAATCCACAGGAATGAGCCAGAATTCTGGGGGAATCTGGGGGGGGGATCTGCCTTCAATTCACTATCAAAGACATAATTTAAAGTCTACATACTTTGTTTAATCACTTATATAAGGGCCTTGCCCCATTACACATGTGTAAAGTATATATTTTATTTTATTTTTAATATATCAAATATTTAAATTAAATTAAATACACTCCCCCCCAATGGGGGGGACAAAATAAGCAGAAGGGTGGCATGTGGAATACATGCTGTCCCCATCGTCGTTAACGACAATGTTGAAAAAACCCCCCAACAAGGGGGGGTAAACAAGAGAAACGAGGGGCAGCATGTGGGTTATACACTGCCCCGTTGTTTTTAAAAGGATCCCCCCCATTGACAGGATGGGTGAATAAGTGGGAATGGGGCGGTATGTGGGTTACACACACCGCCCCCTGTCGCTGATGCCATGGAAGCAAGGGGTAGGAATGAGGAGGTGTGCATGCGTGCCATCCTCCACCCCCTGTCGTCGTCATCGTCGAACACTAAGGAGGACAACAGCGCACCCGTCATTGTCCCCCTGCCCTCCACCCTCCCCTGTTATCAACAAACTCCGGGGAACGACGACGAGCGTCGTCGTCATCCCCCTGCCTCTCCTCCCCTGCTTGTATCCCCTGCCCCTGCCTCCATCCCCTGCCACTCTTCCTCTGTTGCCCTTTTTCTGGTTCTATCAGCGGTGACGTGGCACTGGGGGTCGTCATCGTGGTTGTGGTCATCATGGTTGTGGTTGTGGTCATCATTGGCCAGTGATGACATGGCAGTCGGGATGTTGGCAGTGATGGTTCATGAACCATTGAACAGGTGGGATTCAGAGAATTTGAGGAAGGAAGGCATCATGTTCGAGTGATGATACATGAATGGTAACAGCACCTAATTACCTTGAATTAGATTGACCCCAGCCAAAGTGCGGTAATTGAGGTAATTCTTTAGAATTAGTTTAAAATTACTTTGTATTTTTTCTGTCCATGGTAATCTCCACCCAATTATTGTGAAATTGTATTTCTTCTGCCTCAGATAATCCTGACCCTCTGTTTGTGAACCATGTCAAACAATTCTCATTGGGTAGTTACGGTACGTACATATGTAGGTACATGGTTACTAAATTTTATATGAAGGCAGGGGAGGAATCACTGTTGATTCTCATCTCCTCTTCCTCACCTCCTCCACCCTCCATGGCGCGCTCATCCACTCCTAGTAATCTGTCTCGCTTTGCAGCTGATCGAGCTCATCGTTCGCTAACATCAACATCCCTCGCCAGGTTCCTTCCTGCCACAACGACCCGATCCGAGTAGTCATCAACACCAACCCCGCATTCGAGTGGTCAGTCGCAATGGTCTTCGAGTCAACGTTCTTCTGGTAAGTAAACAGCCGGCCTCGCTTCGCGGCTCATCGACCACACTATTGACTGACACGCTGTGTTATGAACGCTCAATTTTTCATTTCTACTATGCAGTTATCAATTATCTTACGGACTATGGACCATTCTCCCAACTCATACATAGCCTTGCTGTGTATCCTTCCATTCCAGAACACCGCCAACATAGCTTTGCTGTGTATTCCTATTACCCAGAACATAGCCTTATTCCAAGTATCGTTCTATTAGTATTGCACTGCAGCATAGGTAGTATGACTTGTATTCCAGATATTGCATAGCCTCATAGCTGTACGGATAGTAGTATATAAACCTAGTGTAGATGACCTTGTTCTGTAGCTAGTTCTTGTTAGCAATACGACGAACTTGATCTCACGAACTTGACCTCAGATAAACGAACTCGACTTGAAGACGATCTCTTCAACTTGAAGACTAGTTGCTGAATGAACTACTGGTGATAACTACTATAGTTATTTGAAGTCGTAACAGAAGAACTAGCTTTCTACATCTTATCCTCTATCCAGAAGGATGACACCAACACTAAAAACAAATTACGGTGAGATTACTTCACTCGTATTTAGGAAACAAGAAACCCTGGAAGCACTGAGCCCCGACGAAATTCACAGAACGAATCAAGAAATTCTTCAGAAATCTTTCACAATATGTCTGAAACAGGAAGCCCGATCATACCAGAAGGACCTCTACCACCACTACCACCATCAAGACCAGAAAACCCACTTTTACCGTTGAATTTTGGAAGAAATAAAACCAAAGGACTAGCAAGAAAGCCGACTGTTTTCAGCGGAGACCGAAAGACCCTCAAAAAGTTTATTCGAGACAGCAGCATTTATGCCTCTGCAAACGAGAAAGATCTCCCTACTAATCAAGCCAAGACTCAATTCCTTCTCTCTTATATTGACGGAGGAGAAGCCGACACTTGGAAAGAATACTTCTTTAACAGATACGTCATACAACCAAACAGCTCATACCATTGGCCAACCCCAAACGAAGTCATCGCCAGTTTGCGAACCAACTTCACGAAAGAAGATGAAATTGAAGAATCACTCAGGAAATTGGAAACAATGAAACAAGGATCTCGAACCGCCGAAGAAATCATCAACGAATTCCGAATCCTCAAATCATGAGCCAGGATCGACGATAACCCTCTTACAGTACGAATGTTCAGAAGGATTTTGAACCCTTCTCTCGCTATGAAAATCCTTACCGATGCTGAGAAAGCTATCACTCTCGAAGACATGCATAGAGAAGATGGAACCTTTTACAGATACGGATGGTTTTCAAAGGCTATCCAGTACAATCAAATCTACAGAGACGCCAGATCTGCGCAAAACCAAGATCGCGGAGGAAATTACAACAATCGAAACCAAAACTTCCGACAAGCTGTCCAGAAAGGAAATGAACGCTCCTCTTGGTGCCCTACAAAAGTTACACCATACAAAGACCCAAACGCCATGGACATTGATGTTGTCACAACCACTATCAATGCTATGACCTACGAAGAACGAGGTGAATACCTCAAGAAAGGACTCTGTTTCAACTGCAAGCAACCGGGACATTTGTCTCACGATTGCCCCAAGAAGAACTTTCGACGAAACACATCCAATAGCGTGGAAATCCCTCGCTACATCCAGAACCGATCATCGAACAACTATCAGAAGAAACCAGATGCTAAAGAAATTGCCAAATACATTCGCGCCATGAACAAAGAAGAACAAGACATTTTGTTTGAAGAAGTTGAGAAAGATGATGAGCTCAGCACCAAAGGAAAGGATTTTTGAAATGGAGAGCGACAGCTAAGCCGACAATCGACTCTCCAAATTATGTAGATATTCACCGAACTGTAACTTGTGACGCCGAGAAATTCACTATGCTCTGCCCCGCGAAACTTGTTACAGAAAGAGAAACTACTATCGACCACGAAAAGAAAATTCCAATCACCACTGAATCAACTATTGACATCAAAGTAATGATTGATTGTGGTGCTGAAGGCGACTTCATTGATCGAACTTATGCAACCATCATGGGAATCAAGAAACTGGCACTGGACAAACCGATCAAAGTATGAAATGTTGACGGAACCCTGAACAAAGCAGGGACCCTCACTCACTACGTGAACGTAACACTGGAAATCGGCGAACGAAAACGGAATGAATGGCTATACGTCACGAAACTCGGGAAACAAAAGATTATTCTCGGGTTACCATGGCTTCAACGAGAAAACCCGGACATTGACTGGCAACAGAAAACAATCGATTGGCGAGACGAATCTCATCCGTGACCCTCTTCCAAAATAACAATGGAAGAAGAGGAAGATGAACCAACGATCTCAACAAGAAACCCAACAAACAACTCAGAACTACTTCAATCACTGGATGACTTCGAAGAATTATCAATTCAACACGGAAAACTTGAAGAACTTTGGATCAATGTCAAAACATCACACTCTCAAACTCTTGCTCATGAACATGATCAAAAGAAAGACATACCAATCGAAGAACTTGTCCCTAAAGAATATCATGATTGGTTAGATGTCTTCAACGAGAAAGCTTCAGAACGACTTCCAAAATCAGGACCTTGGGATCACGCGATCAATATGAAAGAAGGCTTTGAACCGAAATCCTTTAAAGCCTACGCCTTGTCACCTGAAGAACACAAAATGCAAGAAGAATTCGTCAAAGAAAATCTGAAGAAAGGATACATTCGACCATTGAAATCACCAATGGCTTCTTCATGCTTTTTCGTTGCAAAAAAAGAAAAAGGGAAAAGCAGACCTACCCAAGATTACAGATTTCTAAACGACTGGACGGTTAAAGATGCATACCCGATGCCTCGAGCAGATGCAGTAGTCGACGCAGTTCAAGAAGCAGAAGCAGTATATTTTTCGAAACTTGATGTCGCTAAAGCCTTCAACAATGTCCCAATCAAAGAAGGAGACCAATGGAAAGCAGCATTCAAAACCCATTATGGACTATATGAACCAACAGTGATGTTCTTCGGGATGTGCAATTCACCAGCAACATTCCAAAGAATGATGGATCAAATATTCAAAGACGAGATCCACAACAAATGGATTATAATCTATATGGATGACATTCTGATCTTCCACAAGACAAAGGATGGACTCAAGCAAATCACTAAAGGCGTACTTCAAAAACTTCGAGAAAACGATCTTTATCTGAAACCTGGGAAATGCGAATTTGCCAAAACAAGAATCGAATATCTTGGAATGGTTCTCGAAAAAGGGAAGGTATCCATGGACCCGACCAAACTCATCGGAATCCGAGAATGGCCAGAACCATCAACTACTAAACAAATTCAATCATTCCTCGGATTTGGAAACTTTTATTGAAGATTTATCAGAAGTTACTCGAACATCGCCAGACCCATGAATGAACTTCTTCAAAAAAACCGACAATTCGAATGGACTCCTGAAGTTCAAAAGGCATTTGATGAACTCAAGAAAAGATTCACAGAAGAACCCGTCTTAATGATGCCAGACACAATGAAACCTTTCCAAATTGAATGTGATGCATCGAAATACGCATCAGGAGCAGTCCTAAGCCAACTAGACATCAACGGAGACCAACACCCATGTGCTTTCATCTCAAAAATGTTCTCACCGACAGAATGAAACTATGAAATCTATGACCGAGAACTTCTGAGCGTCATCCGAGCGCTTACCGAATGGCGACACTACCTTCAAGGATCACCTCATGAAATCACCGTCTATACTGATCATAAAAATCTCACTTACTTCCGGAAAGCTCAGAACCTCAACCAACAACAAGCATGATGGTCACTTCTATTGTCAGAAAATTGGTGCATATCGCTGGATCAAAAATGCTTCTTGCCGACGCTTTATCCAGAAGACCGGATATGATTCCCGATGAGGATCATGACAACGAAAATGTCACCCTCCTACCCGACAATTTATTTATCAACCTGATCGATATGGAACTCCAACAGAGAATTGCAAATTCAACAGACATGGACATCGACGCTGCAAACGTGTTAAAAACCTTATTGGGACAAGCACCAACAAATCTCCATAATGATCTTGAAGATTGGACGATTGATACTTTCGACAATAAAAACATTCTGTTCTATCAAGAAAAGAATTATATTCCGAAAAACTCCGAATTACGAAAGGAAATCATCAAGAAATATCATGACCCAATAAGCGCCGGACACCCTGGGGAAATAGAAACCCTGAACGCTGTCAAAGAACACTATTGGTGGCCTGGAATGCGATCATTCATAAAAAACTATGTGAAAGGATGCGGAATCTGCCAACAATTCAAGATAAACCGGAACCCATCGAACCCATCATATAATCCAATCCCAGGACCCACAACAACCAGACCATTCGCTAATTGCTCTATGGATTTGATCACAGACCTCCCACCAATTACACTAGAAAATGGAACAATTATTGATGCACTAATGGTCGTGGTAGACCATGGGCTTATGAAGGGGGTAGTACTCACTCCTGTTTCGAAAACACTCACCGAAGAAGGCGCTGGAGAAATTCTTTTAAATCAACACTATAAAAGATTCGGACTCCCTGACACTATGATATCAGACCGAGACCCTCGATTCACAGCATGAGCATTTCAAGAACTCTTGCGACTCCTTGGAATCAAATCAAAACTAACAACAGCTTTCCACCCACAATCTGACAGAACGACAGAACAGTTTAATCAAGAAATCGAAGCTTACCTCGGCATTTACTGCTCTTCCAACCCTACAGACTGGCACAAGAAAATAGGAACGATGGAATTCACGCATAACAACTGAAGACATTCAGACCGAACCAAAACATCATTTGAATTGATGTTCGGCAATTCCCCTCTAGCAATACCGACGGCTTTCGAACATATGAAATTCCCTGCCATAGAAGACAAACTGAAAGCTCTTCAGAAAGATCGAGAAGAAGCTCTTGCAGCCCACGAATTAGCGCGAAGACGAATGGCAGAAAGAAGGAAAGACAATTTCAAACCTTTCAAACTCAGACAAAAGGTGTGGCTTGATTCTCGAAATCTTAAAACTTGTTACCACAGGAAAATCACACCTAAACGAGAAGGCCCTTTCGAAATCAAACAAGTAATGGGTCCTCTTACTTTCAAGCTCAAACTACTGATAACTTGGAGAATACACGATGTATTTCATGCTGCTTTGCTAATGCCTTACACCGAAACGGAAATTCATGGACCCAACTTCCCTCGACCTCCCCCTGACATCGATAACGACGAAGAACGATGGGAAATTGAAACGATTCTCAATCATCGAAAACGAGGAACAGAATATCAATACTATGTCAAATGGAAAGGCTATGACATTATGGAAGCAACGTGGGAACCTGCCACGTGATTCAAGAACGGCGGAGAAGAAATTCTCCGAGAGTACTGCCTCTTCAAAAACCTCGACACTGCCTAAAGAACCATCGACAAATGACTTACCAATTCCCCATTATCATCGTGACCAACCCAGAAGGACAACAAATATTTTCATCGCTTTCACCCAAAGAAGTCTATCGACCATCAGCATATCCTCACCCCGACTTACCTCCGATGACTTCAGAAGAACGGAAGATAATCTTCACCAGAACACAGCCATCTTCACCGCCATGACGATCTATCTTTAGGAAAATTTCGATCAAATTCAGAGGCGCACTGCCTTTTTGAAAACAAAATTCTAGACATTGCCTTATTTCGTTCTCTCCTATTTAAACCCTATCCACTGTCAACAAAAACCCAATCTCCTCTCAAAAGACATTCGCCTGGATCATCCAGACAAATGAGCCACTGCACTACTTCAACTTATCGAACTTCTCTTGTCACTTACGCCGACGTTCTCAAAGGAAAGAAACCCCTCGAAACTCATGATCCTCTTGCTTTCCCAACATTTCGATGAATTCACGCTCAGCTCAATTGGCAATATTGTAATCATGGACACTCTTATTCTATTCCCAACAACTACTGCCCTTTCCACTATTATTGTTGAATGACCACTCCCGACGAACACACTAGAGTCCTTGAGTGGACGAGTACAATCTCCTCAACCATGGCTCGCTTATCAAATCCCATTTCCAGTAGACACACTGTCACCACCTTCTTTGCCACCCCGCGTACCATCATCTCTCTCATCACATTTTCAAGCAACTTTCGCTCAACAAATGGAAGCCCAGACTATCGAATATTTCCCAGACCCGCACGAAATCACTATTCCCCCTTGAGCTATTTCAATCCCACCTCAATATTCCTCTCCTACTGTCGAAGAACTTGAATCGCTAACTTTAGATTCTGGACCAAGATGCGACATGGGCGACTGTATCATTGACGATGCGTTTGCATGTACAATGTGGGAGAAACTCCAATCAGACTTGTACAATGCACGAGTCCTCGAAACAATCGCAAGAGAGAATCGTCGATGAGCAGCTATAGAATGGGAATGATTTCGAATGAGAAAATTTGACAGATGGATGATGGGAGTAATCGAGAGAGAAAGAGAAGCAAAGAAGAGATTTGAAGAAGAAGGATCAAACCCTCCACCACTCATCGTTCGAAACCCGACTCCTCCTTTAGCTATGGTGCTCCCTCATCACCAAAAGTGCACGATGGATGTAAGCAATTGTAGCCGATACATGGGGCCCGCGATTACGGTAGGTACATACAACCAAATGTAAATGTACTGACTAAAATGTAGTTGATATATAAATTCGTACAATATCTGCAGGGAAATGTAATCAGCTACAGCACAGGTGAGCCGAATTTAATTAAACGGCAATAATTTCATGACATATACAAGATCCTACCAGAAAGGTGGGCTGAATGTAATCCAGCCCCGGAAATTTCGCGACACATACAATTAATTAGAAGACTGGTGGATGGAATGTAATTAAGCCATAATAAATTTATTACACATATAAACTACTGGCATTACGTCGAGGCTATATAGTCAGGTGGCAATTCTTGCAGCAGCTTGCATCTGACGGAAATAGGATATTCGACTTCTATTGAACTGCTTCAATGCCAGTGCCGTCTCCCCTCATAGCACATCGTAAACATTCACAAACCCCCCTCTTATACTCCTTGTCAACACCCTCGCCCTTCTCTCTTGTTCGACGTGTTCATGGGCATGCTCGATGACTGTGAGATACAGATTTGGGTTGATAAGGCTCGTTGATAGTGGGGAGTTGTTTTATAATGCTGCGGATGTTCTAGGGCCCTCGATTTGGTTGCAGGAGTGCGAATGGTGGGGCTAATCAGTGGAAATGGAAGATGATGGTAAGTATTGGTCAAGTAAAGAGAAAGAAGAGTTTTACAGGCCTGTCTTCGGAGACTATCCATCTTCGCCGCCTCATGTGGCTGCTGTGAATCCCCGAGGTCAACGAATGCCAGAACAAGGTCCTCGTTGACCGCAGCAAGCTCTCTCCTCAAACCTTGTGGCATTCGAGCACCCTGTAACTGTCTGCTCGTGGTAGTGAATGACACAGGTAACCCTCGGATAAAAAATCCTGACCCGTACCCGTCCTCATGGGTATGCGTTTACACGGGTGGGGGTAGGGGTATGCAAAAACTCGGGGGTCAACACAACCTGCAGTTGGGATACTGAATGGATGGGTGAGTCATAGGCAAAAAGACCTCGACGATGCACCCCAGACGTCGATTGACATGGGGGCGACCATCTGCGAGGGTCTATGTACTGCCACAAATGACGATAGCGATGTCATGGCACTGAGGCCCTCGAACCTTGTAACATGAATGATGGGCGGACTGGCGATGCCCCCGGCATGGCGCCATTGTCAATATCAATCTGGTATGGGCTTGAATGGCGGAAGGAAGAGGATGGGGCATGGAAGTGAATCGTCTGCGGGATGGTTGTTCCGATTCGGGGTCTGAGGAGGATTTCGGCGGTGGCATCGGTTGTGGGCGGCGGTGCTTGCAGCTCCGATCGTCTTGGATAATATACAGTATGCCGTTTTCTTGAGGGCGCCCACATACAGCCACTGGAAGATGTGCTGGCATTGCCGTTGTATGCACGCACGATGGGAGAAAATTCCTCAAAGGGCGGGACATCGAAGGAATGCCCAACGGTGGATGCGAGCGTTGCGAGGTAATCCTGCACGGAAAATGAAGGGATAAGTAACAGTAAAGCTGGTCGTAGATTGGGAAATCGGACAAGGCATCTTAGGCATTGTAGACGGGATTGACAGTCTGTTTTGCGATGGGTGTTTTCTGGCGTGAGTTGAGTACCCATATCATGACGAAACTGAGCAGAACTTGTGGTTAGCTTCGGCGCATTGATCTGGCGCGGACAGACAACTCACAGATCGCTGGTTCCGCCACGATCTTTTGCTGACAGGTTCATTCAGCCGATAACCTGTATCTTGAAGATGACGACGGGAGGTTTGCTGAGTGCTGGTGAGTGCTGGTTCTTGCCGCTGCCTCTGCCAGCCTTGATTGCAGGTAAAACGCCACTCGCATATCAGTTTTCTGTAAAGAAAGGGGGGAAGGATACGGATAGATAAGAATCCATGAAAGTGTAATGATGAAAAGAAAAAACACACACCATCGCCAACCGCAGAAAATCATCTGCACCCTGAATTTCGAACATGACGAGGCCCATGATATCATTCTCACCACCTTTGAACTCGAAATCTCTCTTCGACCGTGCTGTCATCACCTCGTAGCAACATGTATCATTTGGGTTTCCCTCTACCAGGGTCTTCACCAACCCGGCCCACATCCTGATGGGAGGGGTGCACGGTATTGTGCGTGTTAAGGATTTGTTGTTCTCGAACTCGGATGTCATCGTTTAACTAGGTAACTACAAATTAATTCAAATAAGAAGATAAATATGAAAAGAAATACTCACCAAGTATATTTCGAGGCCGCTGAGTTGCAGGTGCCAGGAGGGTGAGAGAGTGAGGAGCATCACGGTCGACTGAGCGCAGATCGCTGGTCCAAATAAAATGCCAAGTCCATTTAGACTCCGCCCACCACGTGATTGACGCCCAAAGTATGTCCGAATTTCGCGTCGTTCTTTCGTTTCTCCCACCATGACCACAACCCCTTCTCCCCACCCCCTCTCTTACTCTTTTTTTTTTTTGTCGGCAGCCTCTTGTACCCCAACTGACAATGACCACGATCACGGCAGCAGCAGCTTGAGGACAAGCCATGACAAAACAAGCCTGACGCTGTCAACAGCGAACAAGACCCTTGATATTGCAGTATAGTTGCCTTTGACAGTGTGAGTTTGTAGCCTCATCTCAAACAACTCATTTGCTAACTTGTTTCATCACAACTCAAGACAGAATGAAGATCAACCGTTGAACATGTGCGTATATGCGTCACCTGAACCCCCTTTTGATTATTTATTTCATGTCACTTGCAGGCTATGCCTTTCGGACTGCCGGAGGGGAGTGATCTCTCGTTATCGACCACCATGTATTGAGTTCTATTTAATACAGTCCACGGTGAGCGCATATATTTTAGATTCTCTACTAATTTTGCATCTTGTGTATCTAATTAACTTCTGCAGCTCGATTCTCGCCATCCTTGGACATTTCGACAAATCCCTCACACCCGTTCACATTTTGCAATGACTGTTGCACTAGAACCAGACCTCCGTGGGTGACAAAAACAAGGTTGAGTCACCAAAGTGATTCCTACTCCCTCTTCCAAAGGATCTGATCTCCCATTCATAGCCGCGGCGCTGGCGAACGCAAGTTCCCACATGTTTACCCACCGACGAAGCTGGAGCCCACAATCTTCAGCTGGCAAATTTTGAGCATCAACAACGTACACGATTGGAGTCCTTGTTATCCGTTGATGTATTAGACAGAACTTACAATCATTATTTATTTTTTATGACATTTATTGATGGATTGCTCATTGTATCTTCTGGAATCTGTTACATAGGAGCTTAATTTACGTATACAAATATATACCCTAAAATTGAATACAAGTGACCTCTTGGTTACATGCTCGGCAGTTCTTGCAGATGAATACATGGTCTTACATACCTGACAATTTATGTGGCCATTTGCAAGTGTTTGCAGGTATTGTAGAGTTCACATTTATGGTGGTAGCATACAGCTTAGAGGTCCTCTGTATTCGCATATATCTATATACTTGAATTTCGAAGTTTACATGGAATTTATTACTATATATGGTAATATATTCGGATATATTCAACGCGCACTTTTGCTGATGCTGGATATCAACGAACACCATCACCTATTCCGATTGTCGTACGCCTCCCAACGCATCAACCACTGCCTCCCCCAGGACATCATAATCCTATCCTCATCGACGTGAGTGAAAGCGAAACTTCTTACGCATCGTCTTCAGAATATGAAACAGCGCCTGAATCGAGATGTACGACACCAGAAGAACAAAAGAAAGATCGTCGATGACGAAGAATCGAACAAGCGTACAAACGAATCGACAGGAGAATCACAAAAGAAAAATGTTGAATCTGGGAGATTCAACCTTGAACAGGAGGTAATGTTACGAACGCTCAATTTTTCATTTCTACTATGCAGTTATCAATTATCTTACGGACTATGGACCATTCTCCCAACTCATACATAGCCTTGCTGTGTATCCTTCCATTCCAGAACACCGCCAACATAGCTTTG
>Ga0307513_10002442_pt1 | contig 25772 bp, 25 predicted proteins | sample 15_EM_MG_FD_202174 | JGI IMG/M metagenome (GOLD analysis project Ga0307513, IMG submission 202174) | Populus trichocarpa ectomycorrhiza microbial communities from riparian zone in the Pacific Northwest, United States - 15_EM | ecosystem: Host-associated > Plants > Roots > Unclassified | place...
CAGTGGCTTGCCAAGTTCTAATTAAACAGAGAGCTCTGAAAAAAAAAAGGATTCGCAACCTTTTGTCCAGCGAGTTTTTCGCAACCTTTACGAAAAGCACAATAATCATCAGCAATGGTAATCCTCTCCTTAACTCACTTTTTCCCTTTCTTTCTTTCTTCCTTTCTTTCTTACTTTTCATCTCCCCCATGAATATAATACCCTACCGTAAAATTGATACACTTTTTTTTTTCGCCACGGGGGATATATCACAAACGAAATACCGTACCGGTAATCCGGTTAACCAAGTGAAATTTATCAATTACGCCTAGCGGTAAGACTCTAACCAATACAAATACGCCCACCCCCTACAGTACGTGATCATCATGTTACAGTAGTACTCGAGTAGTATGCAAATCACGAGCGCCTCCCTCCTCCTCCTCCTCTCGGACCGCAGGGCCAGCGCGAGTTGAAGTAAAGTGGCAATGCCGTATAGGAACCAATGAACTCGCCTCCTGACAAAAACCCCTATCGCATCCCGAACGTGCGTTACCATACCGTGCCGGTATCATGACGGGGTGGATGAAAATGGATGATTGATGAATGGATGAATGGATTGATGGGGGGGCACATCATAAACGCCTTACGGTACTGTACCCCACAAGCAACGCACACACACACACACACACACACACACACACGCACACACGCACACACAACTGCCACGGCGCCTCGGAACGACTGTGACCGTAGATAGTCGTCGTCGTCGCTGTCGGCATGAAACTTTTCCTCAAATTACCGTGGGGCTCCTGAAAAGGGCCTCCGCAGGTACTAGTAGACGCCGGGGGCGTCACAAAAGAGCTATGTTTCGTTTCAAAACTTTGGTGCGGTGCTCTTTGCTATATTATATACGGGTTGCTATGATATCTCTTAGCCTATTGGTTGTTTGTATCGTAGCTGTAACTTTATCGTTATTTGTGGGTTGTTTACTAACCTGTGGTATTCGGGTAAGGAGGGATAGTAGTTATTATTATTATTATAATAATAATAACAATAATGATAACAGGAGACATAATATTCTCCTCCATTTCATTCTGGTTTCACCATTGCTTGATGATGATTACGAGTGATCCGGACAATACGATACGGTACCGGTACTACTACACCTGCGGTAATGATAAGTTCTAGTCTTAAGTCTATCCATCTACGAGTATAATATCTATAGTATCATATCTATTTTCTTGCCTTTCTGCCTATACTCGAGTACCTACCTACCTACCTACTCGCTTGGTAGTTTTGATTAAAGATTAATGCGATCCACTTATGCCCTCTCCGCTTGAATGGGAATGGTGAGGGGGGGTTATTTTATTTTTATTAATAAACATCCCCTCATCGTATTCGGATCGAGTCCCCATCGCAATCGTGGCGTAGGAGGCGGGCAGGCGGGGCGGTAGCGGTACAGTACGGAGACTCGGTTGAACAAAAACCTTAATTTAACACTGCAAGGCTTTAACTCAGTTACGATATGTAGGGTTACTCGTATCGTGCCTGGATACTGAGAGGGAGAGGGAGGGGAGGGGGAGGGGGGGCGCTGGCGGAAGTACCGTATTCACATAAGCAGGAGAGGTAGGTGGGTAGGTAGGGGCTGCTTGCTCGTCTGCCCACTCGTCTGGGATACGGTATCGTCCCCACCATAGCACTCGAGTACCCGCACATTGGCATCCCCCCATTCCGCATGCGCCCTGTCTAACGGGTGCACAAAAGCAAATCGGAAAAAAAAAGGAAAGGAAAAAGAAACTAGCCATAGTTCCAGGAACGAAGCTTCCTTGCATATCGAGGGGTTCCGTCATCAGAAATGCTTGATCCGATCTGCGATAAGCACATCACCCAAGTTGCGGTTTGATACTTGGTTATGCTGGCTTTGATATCATAATCCTGTCTACCATCCGGTACTCGTACTTGGTTTGTCAACTATTACATTTTGCTCATTCCTGCCTTCCGTCTGTCCTTTTTTCGTTTTACTTTTTATTGGAAAGAGGGCGGGTTATTGTATTGAAGTTCATAACATTCCGCGTTACCATTTTCAAGACTTCTCCAGCTTTCCCGCCTCCACAACCAAGCCCCCATTCCCTCCCTTGCCTAACCATTCGGCCGGATCTATCTGTCAACGGGGGGTATACGCACTTTCGTCGCTAAGTCCAAACCTAGAGACATATATCTTTTTTTTACAGAACGGCACCGAAGCTATTTCGTACAACCAACCCCTCCGGACAGCCCGGAATTGCCCATCAGTCAGCCTCGTCTCTTGGAACTACAGCGTTATCCTTACACCTCCCCCCATATTTCTCATACAATTCTTCTAATATCTCATCATGGGAACAAGAAACCACGCCAACACAAAACCAACCAAAGGAACGCAGCTTAAAGCAATGAAAAAAGACGGAGAAAATGAACAAGGGAGGCGGTGTTTCCCATACCCAAATGTTGTCTTGATACTCCTGACATAATAGTCTCCGAAGTTTCTTTTAGTGACATCTTCCTGGCCGACGGGGACGCCATCCCAGCTGAGCCTTAACACGGTGGAGTGTGTGCCTTGGTCGAACGCAAGGGTAAGGGTTGAGTAGTGGCCTACGTTGAGCATACCGGTGAGCATAACGGCAAAGAAGGAGCATACTCAGCCATTTCGCGCTTCCATATATTGATGACAACGAAAAGGTCACGATATCAGTAGTGGCCCTGGACTTACCTTTTGGCCAGTCGGCCAGTCTCCATGTTTGGACGATCTTCTTATCTTTCTCCAGTTGTTTGAATTGGCCTTCAACGTTCCTACCGAACAGACTAAATCTGCCTCCCTCTCTTGGCTCAAATTCTGATGGTGGTGCCCGAGTAAATGCAGCTACTCGTTGGGGGTCAACAAAAGTTTGGTAGAGTTGATCAGCAGAAGTTTGAAATTCGATATCATCCTTCAAGGTCACTGTGTTGACTATTGGACTTGTCCCTGTCTGGCTTGGTTTTGTGCTCGAGGGAGCGGCGTGAGATGCCGATGAAGGGGTCGCGACAGACCTGGGCGTAGAAGTGCCGGAAACAGGTCCAGAGCCCGGAGTGTGTTGGATATCTTTACCATGTTCAGCGATAAGATCACCGGAAAAGCCAGCTAGAGCCTTGCGGAGCTGAGGGACGATATCGTTGCGCACTAAATCACGGACGGCTTGCTTCTCCTTGTTGTCCGAGTAGACGCTGATTTCAAACTATTTGAGCGATTAGATGGTGCATATCCTACAGTGGTCTTGGTCCGGAGACATACCACATATTCATCCTCTTCGGTGTCATGGGCAACTTCCGGAATCGTAATACTCCCTGTAACCTTTTCATCTTCGGCTGCAACACCTGTTTACTCATGTCGATGAGTTTTTCGCCGTTGGTGACGTGGTCAGAGTGTCCTTGTTCAATTGCACTCACCGGAGAATTCTAGGCGGACCTTGACATCGAATAAGGTGATGACCTTCCCTTTTCTCTGGGAAACATCGCAATCACCCTCAACACTCAGAACTTTGTCAACCTTGGCAGATACTTCCCCTTTGCTTGCGGAAAGTCCAGTGAGATTTTCGGAGAAATATGCCTGAGCCCATTCGATCGCGTTCTTGTTGACCCAGTGCCAATTGTTAGGATTGTGGAGAACCATTTTTGTCACTAAGGAGGTCTAAAGGATATGATATGGATAAGAGCACGGCTGCTTGGAAAGGTGGGGAAGAGTTAGTTCGGACTTTTTCTCGGGAGCAATAAAAGCCCTTAGGGTAGCTACTCTGTCTCGGAATGGGATGGTCTGGTGGTTACGGCGTGAAGTAAAAGTTGGGGCAACGGAAGTAACCGAGACTCGAAATAACAGGGGTTTTAGGATACGGACCTGAGTGATTTGATAATGAGCAGGTCTTGTAAAGAGTAGGATGAGATTGGATTGAAGGAGGTAAGTTTCGGTGGAAAGGTAGGGGAGGGCTGAGTTGAGTAAATACTTATACGATACCTTGAGGGGGAGAAGGCTCCTGGTGGTGCAGTCCAAAAGAACAGATGAGCTGGAATCGTCTAGAAGAAAAGCGACGGGAAGAAAGCTTCGTTTCCTGTCGGACTCGAGGGACCTGCTGATCTAATCTAATCTGAGACTATGAAGATCTTATCATAAGAATCAGTTGGCCCGGCCCTAGATGAGGCTTGTTGCCTCAGTAACAAAAGAAGGAGGCTGAAGGAAGGCGTTAGTTTCCGTTGACGCCGTGAAACGTGACCTGCTGCATAGTGAACTCCTGACCAATCTTATTAGGTCTCTTTAAGCGCATCAGGGCATCACTCCTCTGAATCGGAGAACCCTAATTTTGGGCTCTTATTCTGGATTTTCCCTCCCTTTCTTCCTCTCCCCTTCCACTCCTTGTATCCCCACACCATGGAACCCAATTAATCCCCTTTGCTGCCGCCTTAATCAAACCTCCAGCCCTATGGTCATCCTCACTCACTCGTCATCGTATACGCCGTCAAATTACTAACACGAACAAACAAACGCGCTATGTCTCTCCAACAGCACCCACGGGTTTCCGCCTCCCCCTCTTCAGATTTTATCACTGCCCGCCCTATATCACAAATCGCCTCCCCTTTGCTCTTGAAGCGTCTCCAACAGCAAAAAAAGAAGCTTGCCGAAGGTTCGAAACTCACCTCTCCCATATCTATAGGCGAACGGACACCGGAATGTCATAACCCCACAACCAATAACGATCAAATGGCACCCACCAAACCTACACCGCCATCGGCGAAATCTAACCTGAGTCGACGTAGTGATGCTAATCGGAGAATTGAGGGGATGGGTGCTCGGGAGATGGATCACGTTAGTTTGTCTTCATTATTGTGCTTAATAAAATAATAATCGTCAAACGCTCTCCTGACAAATTAGAATGCTGATTTTTTGTATAAATAGTATCTCTCGAAGCTCAAGAAAGAGAATTTTGATCTTAAACTCACGCTCTATCATTCGCGGGAAAAATCTGCCAAAACTGAGAATGAGCTTGCTGAAACGCACACCGAGCTTGCTGGCGCTCTCTCTCGGAACGCCGAGCTAACGGAACTCAACGATCAACTTTATGCCGAGCTGGAGGCTCGTGATCAGGCGTTAGGGGATGCAGTGAGGATGATAACGACTTACGAAGACCGTGTGACTGAGTTGGAGAGGCTTTTGAGCGTGGGAAGTGGTATTCAGCAAAACAATGTTCAGCCGGAGGAGGTACGGGCTGAATCGGGGCGCCAGGATGGGTCGGAGTCCTCAACAGTGCTTAATCTTGGGGAGGATGAAGGTTTTGATGATGAGCGAGATTGTGGCGATAAAAAGTCTGGAATTCCGGCCCTTACAGTTGGAATATCTCCTTTCACCCATCGACCATCACCACGTCTGGCGACTCCCTTTTGCCCTCGTGCATATGGCTCGGGGGGCGCGCCTGTCTCTCCTTCCCCTTCGGTTAATTCAAACCTTATCGACTTGAACACTCCGCTATCGAGTTCACAAGATGCTTCAAGTTTTCTAAGATCGGCGTTCGCTTGCATCGATACCCATACACCTCTACGATCGAGGACTGTATCGTCAAATATGTCCTTTATAAACAGATGTTCGTCTGTAATGAGCGATAGCCCTGGGGGTTTACAGACTGGCCAATCACCAGATGACGATTTTGTTCTTGACTCGCCACGACTAAGTGAACTGAGTGACAGTAGCTTTGCAAGCATGTATGGTGAACGGGAAGATGATCTCTCTGAAGGATCTGGGAGTGAAGGAGGAATGCTTTCCGACAACTGTGATAGCCCTCTTTTCGGGGAAATGCCATCTAGAATTGATATGGCGTCCAGATCTGAAACACCGAACCGGAGGATTAGCCCGAGAAGGGAAATCATTGGGTTCAAAGCGAGAGGGCGGGAAAATGAATCATCTCTATTCGCTCGGAACCTCTTGCCCCCTACACCGGAATCGATATCACCAAGGAAGTGTAATGGGTTTAGGCTCACCGACGACCAAGTCCCTGGTTCCCGGCTCCCCCAAAGCCCGGATTCTTCCAGTGAGGGCAAGAGCATTATGACTTCCAAATGCAGTACCTATGGCACTGATGTAAGTGATGGCAGCTTATCGACGAGTGGAATTAATACACCCACGACCCCGCCGCCAAGGGATTATGGGGAGCAGGACTCGGCGGCCGAAACTGATTGTGGGAATCAAAAATCATCTCTGCATAAAAGTCCAAGTTTTGCAGATATTGCCAATATGCAGAAGAGGCTTGGGTTCAGGGATAGGATGGGCCGCGGAGAGGGCGTGAGGAAGTCAACAGGGAAAGTTGAATCGTTGACGTTACCAAGGCATGTCAGCTCACGTATTGGAAGTGTACGGGGTGGTGTTTGTAGCGGCCGCCAGAGTGCTTCGCTTAAAGCTCCTCCTCTGGTCAAGACTAATGCTACATTCACTAGCCTTCCTCCGACCAATATACACACTCCGCCTTGGACTCCTCGCACACCAGACAGTGAAACGACTAAGTGCAATAGCCGAATTCCTCCCGCCATCAAAAGAAAGGATAGTTGGGAAAGCATCGGATCCTCTCTTGGGAAACATGATGTGAAGGGCAAGGGGAGTCGTGGGAATGGAATACCCCGGCGAAATACTATTGCTCTAGCTTCGAATATCGCTGTCTTGCCGAAAAAGAAAGTTGATACACCAAACCCAACTTCGACTGTCGACAAGAGAAAGTCATCGATTCCTGCTCTCGTCAGGTCAAACACTACAGGGGCCAGGGATGCCAAAGGGGTCGCCGGTAAGCCAGCTAAAGGGAAGGGCCGCAGGAACGTGAACTGAGCAGGACAGCGAGGGCAAGCAGAGGGACATGTAATGATATCATTCTGTTGTCGAAAATCTTTTGCCTCGCTCGAGGGGGCGGATTTTAGTGGGGAGCAGAGGCAAGATCGCTGCAACATCACGGCCCTTGTACCGCTTATGCCAGACGTGGGGAGCATCTGAATGTCTGGCGCAAACACTAGCTCAAGAAACCTCTCGTTAAAAACAGAAAACAACAATCAAGAGCACTGGCTCCTCACTCTCCTTTACTTTACTTGCATCTTTTTAGTGTCCTACTAAAAGCTTTCCTCTCATTTCTGGCAATCTCATTTGTTTTGGTACTCTCTTTTTAAAAGTCATTATTCTTAGAAAGGGTCGGTCGGTTTGATGCTTTTCTTTTTCTTTCACCTTCTCAGATGTAAGGTTCCCGGCGTGTAACGGGTTTTCCTTTCTTATGGTTTTGTATAGTATTAGCTGTTTTGTATAGCCTTCCCCTATTCCTCCCTTTTCTTCATACCCCTGATCGACCACTCGTCTCCTCCTGCTATTAAGCTACCCGGTGTCTGGTGTTTTTCTGTGTGGAGATAGACTGGGTTGGGTAGGGCGTTGAGGTGGGAGTCGGGTGGTGAGGGGGAAATGGAGGGGGAGAGACAGCCAGAGGGGTCTGCCTAGTGGTAATGGTGATTGTGGTGATGATGACGATGACGATGATGACGACAACTTCCTTTTGTTATTGAAGTCGTTATGATGATGTATTTCCTTTACCCTTTTTTCCTCCATTTTTTCATTATGACTTGTGGATGGGTGGGCGGTGGGATGCGTGGATTGTATGGTAGAGTGTGGTGGCACAGCTAATCGTCGCCGGCACATTTTACACCAAAATGCCATTTTTTGTCATTTTAGGACACAGAAACCACTGCTCAATTATTACAACATCCTGCAAGTAAGGGGTTCGTTCGTTGCGGGCAGCCTGTTGAAATCTTGGGTGTTTCCATGCGGACTGGCGTCGTGCTCGGACACCTGTGTCGGCGGTCCCCTAATTGGGTTTCTTTTTCTACGGGTGTCCGTTCGAGTTCCCGCTGCCTACTCTGGTGTTTAGAGCTCCTCCTGCATAGAATTGCCTACACTGGGCAAGCCCCAGCCTAATTGACAAGGTAAGCCTTAGACATGGAATCCTCGGGTTCTTATGGTTCAAGCACTTCAAGATGTGCGCCAGGCTGAAAAGTTACAGGTGACTGGAAGTTAAAAACACCAAAGCTTGATGCTTGGCATGAAGTTGGTCAATATAGCTTTTCTTAAAGTCATTAGTCAGAGATTAAGGCTAATATATATTAAGCCCTTGTTTCCATACAGCAGAAGATTGTATTTGTTCTTTTCAGTTTAATTCCCAAAGCTAGTGTTCCTTCCCTCCCCCTCCAAAAAAGCGAACCCTGGATAACACGAGTGCCATATCATGACGGCGGCAGTTCGATTGCAGCTGCTCAACCCCAATGGAGCCCGGCTGTAACGCCTGCGTTGCATGCACCGTCCCTGTACTCGAGCCCTCGTAATGTTCTAACGTTTGTGAACATAACTGCTGCTGCATACCAGCGAAGTCCCGAAGCTCTGTTGTAATGTCCTGGCATTTGTGAACACGACCACTGGTGCGGCGGCCGGATTTTGGCGGCGTTTCAGGTTTGGCCACAGTCGCTTTTGACTATGTAGGGGGGGGGGGTCTCCCGCACTTGTCTCTTTCCCTCACCTCTTCCCCTATCGGAAATGGCAGTTTAATGGCCGCACTTGATGCGGGATGTGCCCGCACTCTGTGGCCGCAGAGGTATACGTACGCACCAGTCAAAGGACGCGCAAGCTCTGAAAATGTTTTCACCCCCTTTGTTTTTCTTTCCTTCACATCTTTCCTCGCTTCACACCTTCCTTCCTATACACAACTTTCCTCACGCCTTTCCTTTCATCAAGTTACCATCAATCAATCATGATCCCCATCTCCACTTAAGCGGTTTCAGTCCACTGCGTAAAATCCTCACCGTAAATCATTACCTCCGCAGCCCAGATTTTCAACAGTGCCTGCACTCTGGGGCCGCTGTGGTATACGTACGCACTAGTCAAAGGACGCGCAGGCTATGAAAATGTTTTCACCCCTCTGTTTCTCCTTCCTTCCGGATTCCGTGCAGCGGCCCATCGTGTGGGTACCTTCTTTCTTCCCCCTTTCAAGCAACGGTTGACAATGTATAGAGGAGAAGTGGGCCCCCGGAGCCACGAGATGCCAGGCTGCTCTGGCATCTGGAGCATGAGGCTAGGCTGATGTGGGAAGAGAACGTAAAGGTTCTTAAGTACCTAGGAGAAGGAGAGCAACGCCTGGATGAGAAAATCGAGAAACAGGGAAGGGAGATACCGGTAGTTAGGCTTAATGTAAGATCTTACCTGATCCCCCCCTTTACCAATTTTCTAATTTCCAAATAGTTAACCTATACGCAGGAAAGGACCGAATGGCTGAGGTGGGACGATAGCTTCAACTTGTCTTCACTCACTACATACCTTTCTTCCTGCACACAACTTTCCTCAAGTCTTTCCTTTCTATCGAGTTATCACAAACGATCATGATCTTCATCTCCGCTTAAGCGGTTTCATTCCACTGAGAAAATCCTCACTGTAAACTATTACCTCCGCAGTCACTATTTTCAATATCCCCTCACCTCTTTCCCTAACCTCTTTCCCTTCTCTTTTCAGAAGACTATTGACGGGGTTCCTATCCGTTTTCGAGTCCTTGTGGGCATACCGGCCATCTGCCATCCAAGATGCCATAGGGGGTTCTCAGACCTTGGGCCCCTCAGAGGAGAATATGGGTCCCTTCCTTAGGCCTGTGAAGGAGTGTGTTTGTCCCATAGCGACTGAGATTCACCTTGTATGTAGCCCTATTTATCGCTACCAACCAAACTAACGATTAATACCAGAAGAACTCGAATAATTGAACCTTGTGCTAAGACCTCAGAAATTCCTCGCCATTGACAGGGGACGAGTGCACAGCAAAACTGGCCCCCTCAGCCCGAGGTTAAGTTAGAACAAAAGAAAAAAGAGCAAATACTTGACCGGCAAAGGCAGCTCCAACGTCGTAGCGTGAGGTTCAATTATTCGAGTTCTTACGGTATGATAGTGGGACAAAGTGGCAGAGTTAGACAAGCGGTTTCTTGCACTATCAAAGGTTTTTCTCTCGCATATGTTTAGTTTAGTTTACAGCCTACTTACTTAAGCTATAGGAGTTGGTAGGCCTGACCACGAGGGTAGAGACGGGGTTCTCACGAATTGAGAACAAGATGGAGTTTATCCAATGGCGGATTAGTGTTATCTGGCATAACTTTGTCTGTATCGGTAAGTTCAAGTCACTCATGAATTTTCACTACTTCTGACATGATTGTTTGCAGTATGCTGTGTATCTAGTTAGGAAGGGGATTGAGGGATAGGTCAGGGATCCTGTTCCACGGAACATGGATCCCGAACTCTAGCGCAAATGGGAAGCCTTGAGAACCAGTAACTTAACCTGGGATGAAATGCCCTGCTCCTACTAGTGCTACGGTAAGATCTACTAAGAAGCACCTTAATAGCGTGTTGCTAATAGCACGAAATCAAGAAAGCCCAAGAAGCACCACAGCTTGTGAAGTAATACTTTTATTTTCCACCCCCCCCCGGTCTGGCGTTCCAAGGGCTCAGTGTGGGTTGGAATTGTTATTTGGGGCTGGTTCAGGAGCTGATTGTGGCTCTCTCGCGGGGGCTTTTTATGGGTTGGAATGGTTTGTAGGGGATTTTTGTATTGTGGTGATTGAGTGGTTGATCCGGCACTATGCCCCAACGTAATGTTGATAAAAAAACAAAACAAAAAAACAATTCCAACCCACAATGACCAACTTCGGATTCCTCTAAGTCAACAACCACAACCTCAAGATTAGTTCTGTGAATAGTACTCGGGGGGTGCACGAAAGTGATTACCATTTTGTGGCGTACTTTGGCATGGAGTGATAGGACTGGTCTGGCATGGCCCACACTCAACCGGTCCTGTCACTTTGTGCCGGAAGATGTAATTCACTTTCATTCACCCCGAGTACTACGCTATAGTGTGCTCGGAGAAGGGAGAAAACAGCGTATTATACGGTGCAGGGCCAGGACAAAGACCTGTCTTCCCTTTGGTAAATTAAAGGTTCCACTGTGCCTGCATAAACTATTGGCAAACTGGCCTTCTATGCGTGTGAAGAAATCAAGGGCCAGCTCCTCACCCCATGACACCATGCAATACTTGCGGACCGCCGTCCCCAGTGAAGGCACAGAAAAAGTGATGGGTAGAGCATTGTATCCCCCCTAACCTCCACCGCCATGTCGAACCCTTGTTCGTGCCCCCAGCACATTACTGCTGCTCACCGCTACCATGACCCCCGCTACTTCTACTACCAACACTAACACTATTTGTAGGCTTGTAGACTTGTAATACTCTGAAAAGTTCAAATGGAGAACAAAGACAATGCCACCGCCTCCGCCAACACCAACCACACCAAATTATATTAATCGTTCTTTTTCTATTAAAGAAAGAATAACAAACGTAAAAAGACGAAAGCCACCAGGTATGAGAAAGAGAAAAGGGGGGAAAGAAAGAAAGGAAGCTTTTAAAAAGCAGCAAAAACACCATTCTTTCGCTTATTTATAGAATCATTAATTCGTTGATCATGCTTCATGGGTTTTTGCTTGTACGTCTGTTGGGGGAGTTCACCTCAGCTCTCGGAATCACTGACGCTAATGCAGCAACAGAAGGCGCAAAATGCAAGGGATATCTTTGCCCAAACTCCTCCTTCCCGCAGACTATCTGCTCTGCTCCTACTGCTTGGGCTCCGGAGCGAGTCAGGAGTACGCACGTTATCGGCGGGATGAATATCGGGGAAGGTGGTAAGTACAGGAGCGCGATGGAATGGGTGCGACGAGAGGGTCCCATAAGAACGATTCATGGACACCGCGGGGCGGAAATTCGGTTGGTGGGGGAAGGGGCGAGGGGACGGTGGCAAACCGCGGGTAAAAAAAGAATTGCTCACAGGAGCCGATGTACCGGTGGGATGACTTTGGGAAGGCGATGGGTATGGCGATTCTATTTGCTAATGTTAGAATCTTGCTTCTTCCGGATTGGATGGAAAGCGGGTATATCAAGGTGCGCTGACCTGTGTGCTGCGGAGCAGATGTTGACAAGGCTGGATGCAGTGGTTGCGTTGGACTTGCATACTCGTAGTAATACTGCTCAAACTCCTCGTCCCCCGATTCACCGTCCTCCGTCGGAAGTTGGATGTAGGACCCCTGGTCCCTCTCTTCCGGTTCCGTACTCGCGCTCTTCTGCTCCGCGATGGTCTCCAATAAGGATAGGCCAGGGAAGCGAGATATATCCCTCCCGCTAGGTGGTGAATTTGTCCCGTCAGGGTTTGGAGAGAGGAGATCGGCTGCCTGCGGCTTTGTTGTCTCGAAACATACTGACAGGGGGTCCTTATCGCCTTGACACTCGTCATCTGATGCCACCGGGGATGCTTCATAGATAGAGGGATGTGGAGAGCATCCGTCGTCGGACTCGTCCGCTAGGGGGTGCAAAGCCTTCCGTTGCTCACGACGGAGCCGGGGAGAGGGGGTAGATCTGAGGGCTGCTGGAGGGGAGTTCTCTGCCGAGGAGGGAGACGGTAAACCTAAACCGAGAAGGGAGACTCGCCTGGGGGAGGATGTAAAGGGTGGAAAGAAGTCGGCCATGCTGTAATTTTATTTCAGCAAGATAGGTGCAATATTGGTGGTATCACTGCACACAAAAAGCGCAACTAGCCTATAGTATGCACCAGCGCACCCGAGGAACGGCATAGACAAGAGGGGAAGAGGGGAGGGAAGAGGTCGAGTGAACTCTAGGACAGTTGAGGAGGGAGAGAGGAATTTTTATTTATTTTTATTTTTGCTTATTCTCTGGAGGGATTGGTGAGCGGAGGGAATGATGGGGTTGGGCGGGGGACGGAGAGGATGATGTAGACTACTAGTGCTGTGGTGGAGGGGTGGAAGAAAAGGTCAGTTTAGGGTTGTTTGTCAAGTGATCGTGCATGAATACTGTACCACCGTACTCATAATCTGATGATAACCATCAGGCACTAGCACGCTGAAATAAGAAGCCTAAAACTGGACCAAAGTCAGCGCTCTGAAAGGTTTAGTCTCGACTATATAGAGTTAGGATATGGCGTTTTATTGCGACTTGAGAAAAATCGAAGATAAAAACCGCATCTGAACATACAAGCGCCTGACAGTTCTCCCCAAGATAAGGGCATACCGGTATCATCGTGAGAGCATACAAGGCACAGGGCGAAAGTTTTCGCACAAGACAGGGATTATTTCTTGGGTTAACATAAATTAACTATGCGAAAACATCTCCCACTAACACTTGTATATAGATTATTGATAAATACGATGATACAAAGTGAACAAGTACCCGGGAATATGTTTCATACAAGACAGGGATTATTTCGCAGGGTAACCTAAATTAACTGTGCGAAAACATATCCCCGGGTACTTGTAGTATCGGCACCGCAAAGAGAGGTTTTTTTCCTTCTGGTCTCAGAACTGGACATAGTTTCCCCCAGTTCGGCTGGAAACCACCTCGTCCAGGATAGATGGCGGGTCTCTGCTCTCCCCCCACCGCCCGAATCTCATTCGCGGAGAAAGCTCCCATCGTGTTAACCCTGCAAACCACGTGGGCAACCATTGGAAAAGCCCTGCTGATTGATCCGCTGGTATTTCCTTTTAAGCTAAAGTTGGTCCGATTTCATATCACAAATGGGCCAACCCGCCTCAACCAAGTCTTTTCGCAGAGCGCGAAACACTGTCTGAGTACCGTACTTATAGGGTCAACTCGCTCCTCCCCCAAAGCGTTTAATGCCTCTTCACTGTTGAAAGCGAGGCGAGCAACGACATTCTCATAAACGTGTACCCTTAGGTTCAAGTTATAAGATGCGTGCTTGCACTGGACTATTATCAACTTGCACATCTAACAACCTTACCCAAGGTGAGTCTACCTTTGCAGGTACTCTTGCCCCGCGATGGGTTCCAGTTTTGAGATGGCCAGAGTAAGCAATTTTCCCTCTATATTATGGCACTTACAAGCTATTCTAATCCCTGTTATATAGCAGTCGGTCATTGTATCCTTCCCCTGCTCGGCTTATTCAGCTCCTACTAATGTTCTCACGCCGGTCTGGGCACTGTATGCTGCCATATAAAGGGACCGGGCAAGCTCCTATGAAAGCTACTGGCTCGGCCAGGGCAGTTATATCTGTGCTGTAATACCATGTGCCCTATACAGCAGCACGACAGAAAGGGCAAGACGTAGGATCTTGGGAACGGCAATGAGAATGTCCCGGCAAGAAGCGTTCATTCACTTGTTCACGTTAAACAGGATATAATGGTATTACAGGATGGGGTATTATACTACCATAGTTCAATAGTCACTCGGTCTCGTGAAATTGATTTTCTAGCTCCTAGAATTGTGTCATTTTGTTTGAAATCATTCAGTCCCGGGGGGGACACGAAAAGCAACAGCACGATAGGCTCAGGCGCTGCGGCAGATCAACAGGTTTGAGGAACGACGGGATATACAAGGGCCCCGCTCGCGTATCTTGGTTACGTTTCTCGCTACGGCGTTGTTCTCCTTGCTGCCCCCGAGCCCTTACCTCATGTAGCCTATTCCTAATTCACTTGAGCCTCCCACACTCCACTCCTCCCTCCCCCCGCCATCCACGTGAACACCATCTCGTCATCCCTTAAACCTCCTTCCTCCAATCTCTGTCATCCAAATCGACAGAGCCTTAGAAGCTGTTTGAACTTCAATACACCTACCTTCCGCACAAAGCCTTCTTCGAAGCTCCCTTATCTCACAAGTCCTACTACCACCAAACACAGGATCTAAGACGAATTACCGGTTCGAATCTGTTGAGCCAAGCGTGTCTCTCCCCTCCTTCCTGTCAACAAAACTTCGCCCTAAATTCACGGCAAGTCCCAGAAGCTTCATCACTATCATCTGGCAGAGCTAAAATGAAGCTGAATTATACCAACGCAAGTTTAGCCTCTACTCCAAGTCAACGAAACGAAGTCTGACTCTCTACAGCGGAAAATTTTCGGGACCAAGCTAGGAGGGGTGGTGAGAAGGGACATCTTTAGGCATGCTCAACCCAATAGCAAGCCCACCTCCGCCTTGAAGGATAAACGTTTGGAAATCAACCTTCAGGGGAAGTCTCTCTGCGATGATAGCTTAAAACTCATCTGTGAAGCTCTGACCGAAAATCTTGAGGCTGGTTATATTCACCTTGATGAGCTTAATCTGGCCGAGAACAATATCACTGTTGCCGGTTTAAAGTGCCTGTGCGAGGTTATACGGCTAGCGTGTAAAGACTTAAAGGATCTTGATTTGAGATCTAATGAAATTGGGGTTATCTCAGAGGAGGATGCCGATATCTGGGAGGACTTCCTGGATAGTGGGCTTAGATTTGTATAGCCCTTTGCGTGGCTCATGATACAGGTTTTATCGGCTAAGTATGCAAACAGGTTTCGTCGCTTCGGAGACTCGATTTGTCCAACAACACAATTGAGGACAGGGGAATTGAGATATTTGCCAAGGTCTATTCGAGAGAGCTCCCATTAGTCTTGCCACGCTCGTCTCGTCCCACGTTGTTGGAGAGTTCTGATGAGGAATGGGGCGTGAGTTCAGAGAGTGATCAGGATGACTTAGATCCTCCTCCTTCGTATCCTCAAGTTAAGCCAACACAGTTCCCGAAAATTCCAGCGACTTCAGGATCCCCATCGAGTCTTCTGTCAAACCCGAAGTCCAACATTTCTTGTGGTGGTGAGTAAACCAGGTTAGATGTCTTACAGTTCGCTGATGAGAGCTCTATAGCTGGGTCCTTTAACCGGCAACCATCAGACATTTCGGCTACTTCTATTTCGGCCACTTCTGGAGGGGTAGAACTCCATGGAATCAGATCGATACCTTACCTGATACTTACAGATACTTCTATAACCGATAGAGCTGCACTTTTCCTGTCATACATTGTTCCTGCCCATCCCTTACCCGAGGATTTGCTCAAATACCTACCTCCTCCGCGTCCAGGAATTCAAGCCGAGACTCTACAGACTTATGACACCGCGTCCGGGTGTCAGGGGATAGTTTATCAACCAAACCGTAACTTCACCCAACTTGGGCTCAAAGCTCTTGAATTGGCGAACGCTCTTCGAACGGGGACTCCATCAGCAGGAAACCAGAATGCATCTAGAAGCAGACGTTTTTCGGACGTTTCTATCCCCGTAATTACTCCCACAAAGCATAAGCGGGAGAGTGTTGGGAGTTGCCACCCACTCCACATATCACCGATTACGGGAACATTTACATCGGAGCTAGAGCGGGTTAGGGGTAAAATCCAGGGTATGCTCTTAAAGAATGAAGGTGTTTGTGCCGTGGAGCAATGGTCTGTTGCCGTAAAAATGTTATCAATTTGTAGGGCAATTTTATTCAGAGGCGAGCCAGTCACTCCTGAGTCGGGTCCATCACCCCCCCCAATACTACCTCAGGATTCAACCGGTAAGAGTGGGTATAGTTCTTTAGGATTGCCTCCCCATGACTCGCCCCTCACGAATCAAGTAGATCCGCCTAGCCCCGTTTCGAAATTCCAGAGGCTCTCGCTCGGCACTCCTCCCCAGGGATGGGGAGGAATCTCTTCAGAGAATTCACAAGGAGTCATAGACCCCCCGGACATATCTCTCTATTCAATCCCTCCCCAGGACATTATCGAGTCATCCCGGGAGGCCTCTTGCAACCGAAAACACCTAGAAAAGGCACTCCCTGGGTCTCTAGAGGTGGACACCTGGATCGCAATAATCGCCTTTGCAGTGGACCCTAAAGGCATCCTTCCAGAAAAGCAACGCTACAACATCGTAGACTGGGCTAGAAGTAGCGAAACCTTGGCCCGTGAAAAGGAGCTTTCAGGCAAGACAAAGGCTGTCCAGATATGGAGGCTTTTGGAGGGTATCGAATGCTTAGGGTTTGATGTTTAAGGTCCGGACCCTCTTCCATTATTGGCTGTGTTCGTTTTTTCTCCCTATGGTTTCCTCTATCAAATCTGTAGTCCTCTCCTACTGCTATAAATTTGGATACATTTTCATAAAAAACGATTCTCACGCTTTACTTTTCTCCCCTTCTCTGTCTTGATATTTTACTTCATTCTTTTTCCCTTCTTTCTCACTAGATCCGCTAGCTAGGCGCAGAGGTTGTAAAATTCATTCTTGTTTTCGGTGAGGGCTTAGCTCAGAAAAAACAAGCCATTTCGATAACATTGGGTGCTATAGCATGGTGAAATGAACATAAACTGGCGGAGAAATTAGATATCAGGGGCACCGAACCAGAATCCGCCCTCTATATTCCCAAGTTCAAAGATAACGCGGGTGTCGTAAGCAGATAACAGTATAGTTCTTATTGTGCCTGAAAAGGAAAGCCGAGAGACCATAGAGTTTAAAAACAATTCTTCCACCTCCTTATTTTCTCTTTACCCCCCTATTCCTCTATCCACCACAAACCTACCAAAACTATCATTGACCTTACTCAACTATTACCATATCATCCAAGGATTAGTTCATCTCCGGGCTTCTGGGCGATATATCAGGGGCCATTTGGGCCCGCTCCGCGTCTGCAATACAGGTAGGGGTCTACTATCCCATCCATTAACATTTAACGGTATGCTAGTACGCAAGATATAGGGAAAATATTTACCATCAGCCTGGCCATATTATTACACCCGCGGAGGGCCGGGGTGGAAATAAAATAAGAAGCTAGTTCCCCCAAAGGGAACTTGCTGCTATGGCAGTATCATATTTTTTCAGGGAGAGGCAAAGTGAATTCCTAATTTGGGCCGCGGCAGTCGACAGCCTTATACAAAGACCAGAATACATTTTGGGGCTGGGATTCACACTAAATGGGCTTCCGGAACACGACCCCCTCCTAGTGCCTGACAACTCATAGGATACACCCAAGTGCCCCGAGCCAAGGGAGGGACAAGAAAGGGCCACACAGAATCTTACTCGCAGTTACGCACCCAAGCACAGATTCAGACTTAAGCGCGCCCGCCTCAAAGTGCGAAGTTCAAAGGGCCCACGCTAATCCATCACTGACGCCACACACAAGCGAAGCCCCCACACAAGGGCCAACACAATCGTAACTGTTTTATCTTTCACGGTCAGGGTGCCCATTTGGTACCGGGACGTGAACCCACAAAAAGCGCCGTCAACCTTTCACGCATAACAGAGGTATGGCCCTTTCCAAACACGTTACGAACCATCCACTCGAGTACCGTACTCACCTATGCCTTAGTTCCGACAGTCCGGTTCATATATATTATAGGTTTGCAGGGTAACCCGGAGCTGCCCGGCTAATCGAAGTTGGGAATTTCTATGCGGGCTACTGTTGGTCAAATCAGGCAACACAAGATCGTCGATGGGTTTCTGGAACGTTTCTTTTGCTCTCAGGTGGACCAAGACCGACCCTGGGTGTGCCGCACTCCACCGAGAGCCCCAAACGCCCGACCCGTTTCCGTTGGGTAAATGCCAACATACCGGTAATATTGTGGGAGTCTTTTTACACACATTGTCGGGAGCTCAATGGACCACATGACACCCCCTTCAATTCCCAGAGGATACAAATCGGAACTATCATAAAGTGGGAATTTCCTATGCCTGTCTGTGCCAATTTACAGCATGTTGGCTTTGGGCCCTTTCTTTTTTTTCTTGCCAGTTGTCTCCTAGGCAGATCAACCCCTGATTCACCATTCATGTCCTATCACTCGAGCTTCGTATAGGCTGCAGCCAGGATCCTGACCTACTGGTATACTAATCTAAATAATTTTCTAGGCGATAATCGCATGAGCGTGAAGACACTTATTTAGTGCATTAGTGAGCACGCAGGCAGACACGCCTCGCGTTCCTTCCGCTCATTCGTCGAGCAAGTAATTAATGCTTGATATTCCTGGGGGTAGGCATAATAGGGCGAGCAGCTGACGGAAGTAGCGCATCAATAGCGCATCACTCAGGTCTCGGAAACATGCGTGACGGACAGCTGATGACCTCCATGCGTTGTTCATCGTTGATCACTCGCGATGCTCGTTGTGCATCGCCCGCTTTGGCCTCCAGGGGCCGAGAAGGAGCATAGCACATCTTCTCCATGCAGCGCGAAGCGAAAAACAAAAGAGCAATCGAGAACCAGCAGTTAAGACATCTCGTTTTCTCTCTATCGTACGAGTGTTCTCGAGTACATGCATGGCAGGAGACCCCCAGCTCCAGCCTTTGGCCTATTTCCTGAGGCATGACTCCACAACTGCGGTACTATCGCGGACACTGGTCTTAGCGCAGCAGTAATACCGATTAACATTCGCAAGAGATCAAAGCCAAACTGCTCGATGTCTGGGAGAAAAGCTCCGAAAGTGACGCATCATTACTTTTTCCTGAGGGGCCGGAGGATCCTTGGGCAACGCACAGACTCATTTTTTCGTGTTTATCGCCGCACCGATGCGACGGATTTCAATTCCGGTCCCTTGTACTCTCGCGGCCGAGTTGAAGTTTGACACCTAAGGTGGCAATTCCCTTACCAGGTGTCCAACTTCAACTCGGCTGGGCTGGTCGCCTTTCTTGCTTATGGATTGAGGAGCTGGTTGGGCGATAGCCGAATGAATGGCGGGAGGATCATGACAAGACAAACAAAAGATAGTCTAACGGAGCTAGTGGAGGGAAGGTTAACCCAGCGGCACTGCGTAAGGGCCGTCGAAAAGCAGGAATTGTGACTTGGGAATTGTGCCCGAGATGCCTAGCTAAGATGCTTGAGGTGGCACCTCACACAAAGCACGAAGAATGATCCGGGGAACTCACTGGACCGATGAAATTAGCTGCTTATAGGCAAACCACCCTTGCTCAACGTACCTCAACCTCAGGGGCCTTCAAATTGGGGCGCGAAAACTTCCAGGCTTTGGTGTGTCTTAAAGATCGCACAAGTGGCAACTATCGCAGCCCTAAAGAATCTTGACGATCTGAGCGAAACCGAAAAAACAAAAAAGATACGCCCCATGCCATAAGCAAATGTACGGGTAGTCATTGACTAATCAAATAAAAATTAAAAACACCATAATAGGGTGAAGCTCTATTTGAAAAAACAGGAGAAATATGTTCTCAACCCCGCTCAGATCGTCAAGAGTTTTTAAAATCGTAATGCCATCCTCATCTCTAGTGTTGAGCTCGGATCACTGAGGTTTGCGGGACTTTGGTGCCCCAACCAAAAAGAAAGAAAGAAGTCATCAAACCACCAATTCACCTTGTGGATCGAGGTTACTGCCATATCCTGTGAGAGAGGCTGGGATCACTTTGCGCGCGAAGCGATAAATACTTGTAGGACATTTGGTGAGTAATGGCCGCTTTTAGAAAACACTGCTTTGTCAACACGTATCACCACCGAGCAATAGAGATATCATATCTGAGGAGGTGAGCATCAGAAGGTTCGAAATGAGTGACCGTTGCGTGCACGAAAGGTCTTTGTACTCGTACCAGTGCAATCCAATCTTCAAAAAAAGCAACACTTCATTTTCAAGGACCTGAGCTGAAAGCTTCGCAGTAGCTCCAGCCCTTAGCCAACGGCGGATTCGTACCACCTTCGGGAGTGAGCCTCCTGCTAGAGCGTAGTGTCTCCAGGAAGCTCAGAGGCGGGGCGCAGGGTAAAAACAATTGGAAGCAGAACTGGGATCGGTACGAGCACCGTAAATCCAAGGGGAAAAATCAACCCTTTCGGTACCTTCGATCCACCCGAGTTCCATCGGCCCCTCCATGTCCCTATTGTGCTCTTACGGGCGCGGTGCAATACGGCCTGATGCCCTGGCCCCCGGCATCCTCTAGGACAGTATCTGACTTGAGAAGAACGAACAACGCATACATAGGGCAGGCTCTACTAGTACTCTTAGGCGAAAGTAAGGCTACTGTACCCCCCCTTTTCTTTTTCTTATGGTACACAAGGAAGAAAGGAGGAAATCCTGGAAATAAGTTAAATACACTTCCCGGACATCATGATTTCTTATTACAAGTACGGCGCCCGGAGCCTTCTACGCTAATTTATTGACTAATATTCATGGACGAATAATAGGGCGTAGAATATTAGGCTTACGGTACCGGTACAATACCGGACAGCGCAGAGGGCTGGATGCGGTGCATTCCCGAAACGCAACTGAATAAATAATACTTCCATTCCTCTTGCAACATCGCCACCATTTATTGCTAGGATGATCGGCATGCAGCAAGCAGCAAAAACTCGGATAAGGCTGAGATGGACCAAAAATAATGGCTGCGCAGAAAGAGGAAATGGTTTTTTTTGTTGTTCCTGCGCATGCAGATGCCCCCCAGAATCGGGGAGACTCATGGGGGTGGGTTGATGGTTCCAACCGAACCTTGCAAGCAGAAACGTAGCGGGTAGCGATCCATGCAAGCAGGATGCAAGATCCATTTTTCCACCGTTGTAATTTCGACCGTTTCAAGTTTTTGGGTTTTGGGGCTATTCGCCAGTTTTACCATAGGACTGGTGGCGAGATCTTCTTGGGTAAAAAAGAAAAGGGCCCTGAGTAAGGGGGAGGGGGAGGGGGCGCAAGTTCAGACGTCTGATATGAATGGCTGACCCTATAATTTGGGAGTGCTGATATCATAGGCTGGTGGAAACACCGAAGGGATGTCAACGACTGCTTCCCAGGATATCTGATCTATCGATCCATCTCTTCTGTTCCGTTACGGTATTCACGCTGCTCTGCCGGTGGTTCCGCGAATAATGATAACGATCGTGAATTTGAAAACACAAAAAATGATATTCCAGATATCTGCAGTACAACAGCAACAACCAATTTGTGGGAAGATGGGTGGGGATGGAAGTGGAGAGCGAGAATGGGTCGTACGTAGTCCATCATAATGCATGGCCTTGGGGGGAAGCCGGGATCCCCGAGTGGGGAAGGAAAAATATGATACTCCCAAGAAGACAGAATTAACCATAAGAAAAGAAAAGAAAAGTCATCAAAACTAATGATAAAAAAGATAGAGCCTTCCCGATATCTAGTCCACCCTTTTTCCATGCTCTAAACCAATGACCCATGTTCTCCGCAAGTGCGCCAGTTCCATGTAACTCTATGATAATAACGAATCAGAAAGAAGAAATATGAAAAAAGAATGGAAAAAAGAAACGGGCTCGAACTTGATATAGAAAGGTATCATGGCGAGTAAAAGGAGTGGGGGCGTAAGCAAAGTGAAAGATAATGATGATGATGATGATGATGATGATGATGATGATGCGCTGGCCTAGACAAATAATCAAGAAGACGGGGAAAAAGGGAAGAAGAAGAAAAAAAAGCACGAAAGAAAAAGAAAAGAAAAGACCCAAAACAACAAATTTCCACCGATGAGAGAAGCTAGTGGGGGAGGAGTTTTTTTTTTTTTGTTAAATCCTTGAATTTATTTGTAAAAATACGGGAAAATCCCGGCAAGCACCCTAAAGTATGGCCTAGAAAACCCAAAAACATAAAAAACTTCATCACCGCCTACATAAAACAAATATATAATAAAACCTTATCACCTTCATCCATCATTGCCCGTTACAGGCCAAAACAAATTATGATCTCAAATCATTATCTCTCGTAAAAGGAAAAACTCCTAACCTAATAGGAAAATTAATCAAATTTTTCATAACATGTACGGAAAACTCCTTCATCAGAGCCTTCCCTGGTTTATCGCCTTTCCATAGCATAGAATCTCTACCTATGTTGAATATCTCAGGGTCTCTTCCCCGCCTCTTAAATTCCAGGGCCGGGCATGTCGTAATTATATGCTGAAAGGTCTGGTCATGCTGTCCGCATCGATCACAACGTGGGTCCTGATCTTGGTTTGACCAATCTTTCTGTGCTTTTAGGTAGCTTTTGTTCGCTCGCATTTGATGTATTCTGCCGGCCTTAAACTTTGGGAGAGTCATGAAGTACCAGCATTCCCTATACGGGGGTCTGTATTCGTAGTATGGTGGGTATTCCCAGTCCACCCATGTCTTCTGTATCCTCTTTCGGACTGCATCCTTCGCTTCGAACCAGGATTTGGCTGCCTGTTCCGTTACCATGGATAGCCTGTTTGGTTTCATCGGGAAGGGTCTTGCGGTGTAGTAAGACGCCGCTATCGCTCCCACTTCGTCAATCGGAAGCCTGACCTGTGCCGATGTCGTGGAGGTTGAGTTCCAGACCTTCGGGCGCATGCCTCCCTTGTTGTTGTCAAAAGCTTGTCTCCTATTCGTTGGATACCTATAATCATCGACTACAGGATAGCCTCCAGGTAGCATGGCTGTCGCTATGTTGTTGCTTGGGATCGCCGTAGTGATCCTAACCGCCGTCATTTCTCTAGCCTGTCTCATATATAGCTTGATGGGTGCCAGGCACGCTTCGGCTGATACGACAGTGATGTTGGTTGCATAGAAAGCGTTGGTGATCCACCGAAGGACTCTATTCCAAAACTTTTGCATTTTGTCGATCATTGTTACTGTTGGGTCAAATATCTCAGCCCCATATAGCAGTATTGGTAGGATTATGCCCTTCGCTAATCGCCTAGCCCCATAGGGAGTCAGGCCTTTTCCGGGCATTGACAATCTTTGTATTCGAAGGAAAGCCGCCTGGGCTAGCGCCAGCCTTTTCGTAAAGTGTGTTGAAGTCTCACCGTTGTCCGTTAGCCAGAAACCAAGCCATTTTATCACTTTTCCCGCCGGCTGAACAACGTGGGACTGAAACATTATTGGGCACTCCGATCGGTCCCCCTTTTCCCTTCGGGTTCTCCAGTGCATCATTTCGGTTTTCGCTATGCTGAAGGATAGGCCTAAACTAGCTGCCGCGGAGTTGATACTCCGGACCCGTTCCTCTAGTATTCGTGTATTTCGGTACCAACTCGTTGACGCGACCGTTATTTGGAAGTCGTCCACGTATGAGGATGTGAATGTGTCCGTTTGTTCACCGTCGGGGTGCAAAGACCTGACGTATATTATGAACAGTAAAGGTGATAGCGGTGACCCTTGCGGGATGCCCTTGTTGACCACGTTTTGGGTCCTAGGGCTGCCCGGGTAGGCCAGCGCGATTTCTCTTGTGCATATGAAGTTGGATATCCAATCGGCCAGGTACTCGGGCACCTTTTCGTTGGCGCCTAGTAGGTCGATCAGTTTTTTGTGATTAACATTATCGAAACCCCCTTTGACGTCCAGGAAGACTGAAGAGACCTTCTTCCCCGCAAACTGGGACTCGCGTATCCAGTGGTTTAAAGACAAAACCGCATCGACTGTTGACCTCTGGGGTAGGCTCCCTGTCTGGTTGATGCAGTACATGTCAGTCTTATAAGCAATCGTCATTAGCCTTTGGTTGACGATCCGTTCCGTGATCTTCGAGAAGGTTTGCATCAGGGCGATGACCCTGAAGCTCGCGCAATCAGTATAGTCCTTCTTGCCAGGTTTTGGGAGTATGATTCCGATCGATTCTTTTAACATTGGCGGGTGGATGCCCCATTCTAGCATGTCCTCCACCAACTTTGGTATTATACCCTCCTCAATCCTGTGTATGTTCTTCCATACCCCATATGGTACCTGGTCGGGTCCCGGGGCTGATCGGTTGCTGCATTTCTTCAACGCCTCAGAGACTTCCCCTGGCGTCACTCGACTATCCTCCTCAAGCTCTTTCCTTGGGAATACTTTCAGGGGTATCGGGTCGTGGCTAGGTGGGAAGAAATGTTCCATTATTTTTTGTGAAGTCTGGTCGGGGCTATCATTATGTCCGCCAGGGATCTTCACTGGTTGTCTTTGCTTTGTAAATTGGTGAGCCGTCCACACATCGTTTCTTTTGGCGTTGGCCAAGAAGTTGTCCCAGTGTTTCCTTTTCGCCCGATCTATTGCGTTTTTGTATGCTTTTTTTGCGTCGTTCCTTTCTTCTACCCCGCTCCCGTCACGCCTTACCCGCCGGGCAGCCGAGGTGTATACTCTTCTCAGTTCTGTGATATCCGGCGTCCACCATGCCTTCGACCATCTCGTTGGGGTTTTTTGCGGAGCCCAGTTTTTGACCATCTGGATCAACCTTCGCAGGTTATCTCCAAAAACCTTTTCTGCACTCTCAGCCTCATAAATCTCTTTGTACTCGTCGCCTTCTTTCAAGTATCTCCTCAGGGCCGACTTGATTACGGGGTTAGGTTCCCCTTTCTCGTCTTTCCAATCAATCTTTTCCCAGTCTGGTGCCGGCCTTGCGAGCCCTGCTCCTTCTGAGTCTAGTTCGGTGATAATGATAATGTGGTCTGAGCCTGATCTTTGGTATACATCTTCCCATCGCGATATTCTGGCCAGCAACGAGTTGTTTGCCAGAGTGTAGTCGATGACGGAGGGCCGATGTATTATAGGGTTATCTGGAAATCTCGTGTATATTCCAGGTGTGTTGATTATGTTGTATCCGCGTAACGCCGCCAGTCTCATGTAGTGCTCTCCCCTTCTTCTCTCCCCTGGTTCGAGGCTCCTCAGCGGATCGGTGTACGCGGTATGTATGTTCAGGTCTCCAACCACCAGGGTTGGTTCGTTCGTTTCGACAAACAGGTCTTCGGCGGTGACTGTGTGGCCCCCCTCAGCCTGTCGGTTGTAGGTATTAACTATTCCAAGCGATCGGTTATTGCCCAGCAAAAACCCCTCCTTGGCAAATATCCTCAAGTACAAAATATCTTGGTCCCTAGGAACCACAACAAATGAAATATCAAGTAAAACTCTCAAAGAAACATAAGTGCACACTCGCACTTTGGTAGTTGTTAATGAAATACACTCGTATCCTGGAGCCCTCAAGGGTTGTCCATTATACAG
>Ga0307513_10002443_pt1 | contig 25770 bp, 30 predicted proteins | sample 15_EM_MG_FD_202174 | JGI IMG/M metagenome (GOLD analysis project Ga0307513, IMG submission 202174) | Populus trichocarpa ectomycorrhiza microbial communities from riparian zone in the Pacific Northwest, United States - 15_EM | ecosystem: Host-associated > Plants > Roots > Unclassified | place...
ACCAGGCCCTCTTCCACCAGCATCATGAAGGCCAGGCTGATGACGGGCTTGGTCATCGAGAAGATGCGGAAGATGGTGTCGGCGGCCAGCGGTTCGCGGCGCTCGACGTCCTTCCAGCCCAGTACGCTTTCATGCACCAGCGCGCCGCCGCGGATCACCTGCAGCTGGGCGCACGGCAGCAGGCCCGGCCCCACGTAGCGCTCATCCAGGAACCGGTCGATCCGGTTCAGCCGCTCGGCGGAGAAGCCCTGGGTCTTGGCCTTGGTCGGCATGGCGCGCTTTCGAACGGGTCCCGGTCGCCATTTGTCCTGGACTTCCCCCAGGCCGCAAGACACGCCGCCGCGCTTGGTCGCGGACGCCTTCGGCGCCATCATTGCGGCCGTGCGCGACATTGACGGCGTTGCGCTCAAGCCTACATGCGTTAAGGGGCTGGCCGTCGCCGGCCGCCCCCAACCCGCCGTCGAGCCCGGGATCGGCCGGCGTGGCCGAACGGGCCCTGGACGTGATGAAGATGAGAGCCGCGGCATGAAACGTCCCTACCTGGTCCGTCCCGACGCCGCCCCGACCCCGCGGAGCCCGCCCCAGCACCTGGACGACGGCATGGAATCGGCCATCTCGCCGATCGAGGACATCATCGAGGACGCCCGCAACGGGCGCGCCTACATCCTGGTGGACGCCGAGGACCGGGAGAACGAGGGCGACGTGATCATCCCGGCGCAGTTCGCGACGCCGGACCAGATCAACTTCATGGCCCGCCACGCGCGCGGCCTGATCTGCCTGTCGATCACCGCCGAGCGCGCCCGCCAGCTGCGGCTGCCGCCCATGGCGGTGGACAACGAGTCCGGCCATGGCACGGCGTTCACGGTCTCGATCGAGGCGCGCGAAGGGGTGACCACCGGCATCTCGGCCCACGACCGGGCCCACACCATCGCCGTGGCCGTGGACCCCAGCAAGGGCGTCTCCGACGTGGTCTCGCCGGGGCACGTGTTCCCGCTGGTGGCGCGGGACGGCGGGGTGCTGGTCCGCGCCGGCCACACCGAGGCGGCGGTGGACATCAGCCGGATGGCGGGCCTCAACCCGGCGGGCGTGATCTGCGAGATCATGAAGGACGACGGCTCGATGGCGCGCCTGCCCGACCTGATCGCCTTCGCCCAGCTGCACGGGCTGAAGATCGGCACGATCGCCGACCTGATCGCCTATCGCCGGCGGACCGAGCGCCAGGTGGAGCGGGTGCTGGAGACGCCGTTCGACAGCGCCTATGGCGGCCGGTTCCGGATGGTCATCTATCGCAACATCCTCGACAAGACCGAGCACGTGGTGCTGACCAAGGGCAAGATCGATCCCGAGAAGCCCACCCTGGTGCGGATGCACCGCGTCGACTTCGCCGCCGACATGCTGGGGCATGCGGAGACGCGCCGCGACTATGTGCCGAGGGCGCTGCGGGCCATCGCCGAGGCCGAGGGCGCGGGGGTGGCGGTGTTCATCCGCGACTCCAACCCCTCCTGGCTCTCGGAACGCTATGGCCAGAGCCAGACCGAGGCCGACCGGGGCGCCAGCATCCTGCGCGACTACGGCATCGGCGCGCAGATCCTGCTCGACCTGGGCGTCCGCGACATGATCCTGATGAGCTCGTCGAAGACCGTGCTGCCGGCCTCCGGCGGCTACGGCCTGAAGATCATCGGCTACCAGCCGCTGCCCCAGGGCGCGGCGGACTGACTAGACCACGTCGGAGAAGGGCCGGGGCGGTTCGCCGGCGAGGATCTCCCCCAGGGCCTTGAGGCCGGCGGCGAGCGCCGTGCGGGTCTCGGCGGCCCCCAGCGACAGGCGCACGGCGTTGGCCGGGGCGCCCACGGCGAAGGCCTCGGCGGGGGCGGCCGCCAGGCCCCGGCGGCCGGCGGCCTCGCTGAGCGTGTGGCCGTCCCAGCCGGCGGGCAGTTCCAACCAGAGGTGGATCGCCTCGTCCGCGCCCCGGGCCGCGGGCAGCAGGGCGCGCGCCAGGCCGCGCCGCGCCAACGCCTCGGCCCGCACGGCGCCCAGCAGGTCCTCGGCGACGCCGTCCTGGATCCAGCGCACGGCGATGGCGGTCATCAGCGGCGCGGGCATCAGGCTGACGGTCCGCAACGCATCGGCCAGCCGCTCGGCGGCGGCGACCGAGGGGGCGGCGACGACGGCGGTGCGCAGGCCCGGCGACAGCGCCTTGGCGAGGGTCGCCACGTGCCAGGTCAATTCGGGCGCATGGGTCGCCAGGGCCGCCGTGGGCCGGGCGGGCAGGCGGCCATAGGCGTCGTCCTCGACGATCGCGACCTCGCGCCGCCGCGCCACCTTGGCCACCGCCGCGCGGCGCTCCGGCCCCATGGTGGTCGCGACCGGGTTCTGGAAGGTGGGCACGACATAGATCGCGTTAACGCCGGCGCCCCCGCAGACGGCGTCGAGGGCGTCGGGGTCGAACCCCTCGTCGTCCACCGGGCAGGGCAGGGGCGTCAGGCGCAACTGCCGGGCCAGGCCCAGAACGCCCGGATAGGTGTGCGGCTCGACCACGAAAGCCTCGCCCGGCCGCAGCAGGGTGGTGAGGATCGCGGCCAGGGCCGCCTGGGCGCCGGCGGCCATCACCACCTGGCCGGGGGCGACCGCGCCCAGGGTGGGCGCCAGCCAGCTGGATCCGGCCGCGCGCTGGGCCGGGGAGCCCGACGGCGGGTGGTAGGCCATCAGCGTCGCCGGGTCGGCGCGGGCGAGGATGGCGTCGGCGGTGTCGCGCAGGGCGCGGCCCAGCGCATTGTTCGCCGGCGGCGGCGGCAGGTTCATGCTGAGGTCCACCGCCTGGGCGTCGTCCTGCGCGGCGCGGCGGCGCACGAAGGTGCCGCGGCCCACCGTCCCTTCCACCAGGCCGCGGTCGCGGGCCGCCGCATAGGCCCGGGTGACGGTGGTGAAGTCGACGCCCAGCCGCGTCGCCACGGCGCGCTGCGGCGGCAACTGGTCGCCGGGCTGCAGTTCACCGCTTCGAAGCGCCCCCTCCAGGGCCTGCAGGATGCGCAGATAGATCGGGCCGCTCGCGCGCCCCACGCGCTCCAGCCAGCCGTGCCGTGGGTCGTCCACCTTGCGCTCTCCGGGTGAAAAACATACATTTAATACAGAATGTATGGAATTGTATGCAGATTGCCTGCAAAGGAGCAAGCCCATGACCACGCAGACCTACGAGCCCATCGCGCCGGTCGTCTCGGGCCTGCGCTGCCGCTGCCCCCGCTGCGGCGAGGGGCGGCTGTTCAAGGGGTTCCTGGCCGTCGCGCCCGGCTGCGAGCGCTGCGGACTGGACTATGGCTTCGCCGATCCCGCCGACGGGCCGGCCTTCTTCGTCATGAGCGGGGTGGGGATCGTCGTCACCACCCTGTTCGCCTGGGTGGAGATCGCGTTCCATCCGCCGATCTGGGTGCATTTCGTCACCACCTTCCCGCTGCTGATCGCCGGCTGCCTCTGGACGCTGCGGCCGGTGAAGGCCTGGCTGGTGGCCTCGCAGTTCTTCCACAAGGCCGAGGAGGCCCGCTGGGAGCACCACGGGCGGCACGGCCCGTTCTGACCCGCCGCATGACTCAGATCCGAACGGGCGGTTAAGGCGCCAGTCATGTACGGCCAGCTAGCCTGTCGCCTTCACCTACAGGCGCGTTCGTCATGCATGTACGTTTCTGGCTTCCCGAACCTGTCGCCCCCGCCGCGTCCGACGCCGAAGTCTGGTGGGTGGGGGTCGAGGTGCCTTCGCTGCCGCGCGTCGGCGACGTCATCACCCTGTTCCACGCCCGGCCAGACGAGATTTTCCGGGTCGACCGCGTCTCGTGGGACATCGCCTCCCCGGCCCCCGGCGACGGGCGCGGGGTGGAGGGCCAGGTGCTGGACATCACCGTGCGCCTGAGGCGCGACGAGGAGCTCTCCCACGGCCTGGCCGCCGGTTCCGACGAGGCGCGGCCCTCGAACGTGTACTGGCTAAGGGATCGCGCCCGCGACTGAGGTGCAGGTTAAGGTCTGCTTAACCAAAATTCTTGACATCGCCAGTCAGGCCTGAGGGTGATGAGCGCCGAACTTCGGGGGGAGCTCGTCGCATGCTCATCTGGTACGTCGTGATGCTGGTGTTCACCGGCCTGCTGGCCTGGCCGACGGTCGAGACCCGGCTGATGGTGCGCAAGGAACGCCGCGAGCAGCAGCGCCTGCGCCGGCGGTGACCGGGCGCGACATCCGGGCTCCGCGCGGATTGTCGTTTTCTTGGCCGGCGGACTGGCTTATACGACGGCGTAATCATCCCGCCCGGCCGAAAGGCCGGGCGCCGTCATTTTCGGGAGCCTAGTTCATGGCCGAAATCCTGATGCCGAAGGCGACCGCCGTCTGGCTGGTGGACAACACCTCGCTGACCTTCGAGCAGATCGCCGACTTCTGCGGCCTCCACCCGCTGGAGGTGAAGGGGATCGCCGACGGCGAGGTGGCGCGCGACATCCGCGGCGCCGATCCGCTGGGCAACGGCCAGCTGTCCCGCGAGGAGCTGGACGCCGCCCAGAACAACCCCAAGCACCGCATGACGGCGCTGAAAAGCCGCCACGCCGAGCTGCTGAAGCCGGTGAAGAAGGCGCCGCGCTACACGCCCGTGTCGCGTCGCCAGGACCGGCCGGACGCCATCGCCTGGTTCATCCGCAACCACCCGGAAGTCCCCGACAGCCAGATCTCGCGCCTGCTGGGCACCACCAAGGCCACCATCGACCAGGTGCGCAACCGCCAGCACTGGAACGCCGCCAACATCAAGCCGGTCGACCCGGTGACGCTGGGCCTCTCCACCCAGCTGGAGCTGGACGCCGTGGTGCGCAAGGCCGCCGACAAGCGGGCCAAGGAAGACGCCAAGCGCGGCGTGACCGAGCCGGAGGGGCCGACCCTGCGTCCGGCCTCGGAGGCCGGAGTCGCCGCGGAGCAGCCCGCCGATCATGACGACGAGGTCTTTTCCGACGAGGATTGAAAATGATGAAGGGCCCGCGGCGACCGTGGACCCTTCTTCGCCTGGCTAGTGCGCCTTGGTGCGCAGGTTTTCGATTTCTTCCTTGAGCCTGAGCTTCTGTCGCTTCAGCGCCTTGAGTTTGACGTCGTCTATGGCCGGCCGGCTCATCTCGTTATGGATCGCCTCGTCCAATGCATGGTGTCGGGTTCCAAGTTCGCGAATGCGGGCTTCTACCGCCATGAGAAACGCCTCCTTCAGTCAGTGTCGGGAGTGAACACCCCCTGCGAAGCGCTGTCAGATCACATATGGTTGCAGACTGCGCAGCCGCCTGGGCGCCTCGAATCCAGGCGCGGAGGGCCCGGGCATGACGAAATCCGAGCGGCCAAGGCTGGTGGTCGGCGTTTCCGGGGCCAGCGGCGTGGCCTATGGCCTGCGCGCGCTGGACGCCTGCCGCGAGCTGGGGGTCGAGAGCCACCTGGTGATGTCGCGGGCCGCGGCCCTGACGCTGGCCCAGGAGACCGACCTGACGACCGCCGACGTCCAGGCCAGGGCCGACGTGGTCCACAAGGTCGCCGACGTCGGGGCGTCGATCGCCTCGGGCTCGTTCCAGACGCTGGGCATGATCGTCGCGCCCTGCTCGGTGCGGACCATGAGCGAGATCGCCACCGGCGTGACCGCCTCGCTGCTCACCCGCGCCGCCGACGTGACGCTGAAGGAACGCCGGCCGCTGGTGCTGATGGTGCGCGAGACGCCGCTGCACCTGGGCCACCTGCGCACCCTGGTGCGGCTGGCGGAGATGGGCGCGATCATCGCCCCGCCGATGCCGGCCTTCTATGCCCGCCCTGCCAGCCTGGCCGAGATGGTCGACCAGTCGGTCGGCCGGGCGCTGGACCTGTTCGGCCTGTCCTGGAGCCCGGTGAAACGCTGGGGCGAGGACGTGGGGCCGCTGAAGGGGGACGCCTGAGATGTCGCTCTGGGCCTGGGCGCTGGAGGCCTATGGCCGTCCGGGCGCGCCGCGGGCCTGCCTGGCCCTGCAGGACGAGCATGGCCAGAACGCCTCGTTCCTGCTGTGGGCGGTGTGGGCGAAGACCGCCGACCCGGCGCTGCTGGCCCGCGCCGCGCAGGTCGCGCGCGCGTGGGACGGCCAGGTGCTGAGCCCGCTGCGCGACATCCGCCGGCGGCTGAAGCCGCCCTTTCCGCCGGTGGACGCGGCGGCGCGCGAGGGCTTGCGGGACGACGTCAAGGCCGCCGAGCTGCGGGCCGAGCGGGTGCTGATGGAGACCCTGGAAGCGCTGGGCGGCGGGCGGGGCGGGGCGCACGCGCTGGATGCGCTGACCGCCGCCTCCCGCGCCTGGGGGGCGCCGGCGCCGGAGAGCGCGCTTGCCGCCCTGGCCGCAGCGCTGCACTAGGGTTCCTTAAGGTGGCGGCGGCATTCTCCGGGACTTCGCGACCTATAGCGCCGAGCGTCCGCGTATGAACGATCTTGAGCCCGACGACACCGACGACGCCTCGCTGCGCACGCGCCTGGCGGTGGTGAAGCAGGATCATGGGGACCTGGAGGTGGCCATCCAGGCCATCACCGTCTCGCCGATGCCCGACATGATGGTGATCGGCCGGCTGAAGCGGAAAAAGCTGCTGCTGAAGGACGAGATCGCCCGGCTTCAGGACATGCTGACCCCCGACATCATCGCCTAGGTCTCCTCTCCCGCAGGCCGGGGGAGAGGAGAAGGCCCCGCCCTAGAACCCTGCCGGCAGGTCCATGCCTCGTAGGGCGACACGCATTCCACCGCCTTGAACCCGGCCTTCGCCGCGGCGTCGAACCGCTCGAGGAAGGGAAGCTCGTTGAACATCTTCGTCAGGTTGGCCGCCAAACGGGTCATCAAGGTCTCCCAGGGGGCGTGATCAGGATGGCGCGGAAGTCGTTGACATTGGTCAGCGTCGGACCGGTCTGGACCAGATCGCCCAAGGCGCCGAAGAAGCCGCCGCTGTCATGGTCATCCAGGTGTCCGGCGGCCTCGAGCCCGATCGCCGCGGCCCGCCGCAGGGTGTCGGGGCCGGCCACGGCGCCGGCCGCCTCGCTGGCCCCGTCGGCGCCGTCCGTGTCGCAGGCCAGCGCCCAGACGCCGGCAAGCCCTCCCAGCCCGCTAACCAGGGCCAGCAGGAATTCCGTGTTTCGGCCCCCCTGTCCTGGCGCACCGGCGCCGCTCAGCGTCACGCTCGTCTCGCCGCCCGAGAGCAACACCGTCGGCCGATCGACCGCGCGCCGCGCGACGTCGGCCATCTGGGCGCCCAGGTCGCGGCTCTCACCCTCGAGATTGTCGCCGAGGATCACCGGCCGCACCCCGTGCTGCTCGGCGATGTGGGCCGCGGCCGCCAGAGCCAAGGCCGGCGTCGTGATGAGCCTGAAGTCGACCGCCATGGGCCCCGCCGGGGTTCCCGGCGCGAGCAGTCGCCGCACGACATTGGGGGGCAGTCCGGCGCCAAGCCGCTCGACGACGTCGCTCAGGTCAACCTCGGCGCCGTGATCGGGCATGGTGGGCCCCGAGGCGATCGCCGTCGGATCATCGCCCGGTATGTCGCTGACGCCCAAAGTGACGACCTTGGCGGGCGCGGCCGCGAGCGCCAGCTTTCCGCCCTTGATCGCGGAGAGGCGCTTGCGGACGGTGTTCATCGTGCGGATGTCGAGCCCGGAGGCCAGCAGCAGCCGGTTGACCGCCTGCTTGTCGGCAAGCGTCAGGCCGGGAGCCGGCAAGGTCAGGGTCGACGAGCCGCCGCCGGAGATCAGCGCCAGCACCAGATCGTCCGGGCCGAGGCCCCCAACCGCGGCGAGCATTTCGCGCGCCGCCGCCTCGCTGTTCGCGTCCGGAATGGGGTGGCCGGCCTCAAGCATCCGAATGCGCTGCAGGCGTACGCCATAGCCGACCGGCGCGACGACGACGCCCGAGAGCGACACGTCCGGCCAGGCGGCCTCCACCGCGGCGGCCATCGAGCCCGCGGCCTTGCCCGCGCCAACGACCACGCACCGCCCTTGAGGACGTGGCGGCAGGTGGCGCGCCAACACCTGCGCGGGGTTGGCGCTCGCCACCGCCGCGTCGAACATGTCGCGCAGGAACCGGCGCGCCCGATCGTCCGTCCAAACCCCGAAAGACAACGGGCGCGCTCAGGCCTCGGCCTTCACGCGGGCGCGGAAGCGATGCAGCAACGGCTCGGTGTAACCGTTCGGCTGCGCCGCCCCCTCGAAGACCAGGGCGCGCGCGGCCTGGTAGGCGAGGCTGGAGGCGGCGTTCCCGGCCAGCGGGCGATACAGCGGATCGTCCGCGTTCTGGGCGTCGACCTTGGCCGCCATCCGCGCAAACGCCGCGTCGATCTCGGCCGCCGTGACCACGCCGTGCAGCAGCCAGTTGGCCATGTGCTGCGAGGAGATCCGCAGCGTCGCGCGGTCCTCCATCAGGCCGATGTCGTGGATGTCGGGGACCTTCGAACAGCCGACCCCCTGGTCCACCCAGCGCACGACGTAGCCCAGGATGCCCTGGGCGTTGTTGTCCAGTTCGTCGGATATCTCCTGCGGCGCCCAGTTGCGGCCCTCCGCCAGCGGCAGGGTCAGGAGGGCGTCGAGCGAGGCCACCGGCTCGGCCGCCCGCTCGGCCTGGCGCGCGAAGACGTCGACCTGATGGTAGTGCAGCGCGTGCAGCACGGCCGCGGTGGGGGACGGCACCCAGGCCGTGTTGGCGCCGCTCATCGGGTGACCGACCTTCTGGGCGAGCATGTCGCCCATCCGGTCGGGCGCGGCCCACATGCCCTTGCCGATCTGCGCCTTGCCGGAGAGGCCGCAGGCCAGGCCGATCTGCACGTTGCGGTCCTCATAGGCCTTGATCCAGGCGCTGGTGCGCATCTGGCCCTTGGGCGTCATGGCGCCGGCGCGCATCGAGGTGTGCATCTCGTCGCCGGTGCGGTCGAGGAAGCCGGTGTTGATGAACACCAGCCGGCCCCGCAGCGCCTCGATGCAGGCGGCGAGGTTGGCCGAGGTGCGGCGCTCCTCGTCCATCAGCCCGACCTTGATGGTGTTGGGCGCCAGGCCGAGCATCGCCTCGACGGCGCCGAACAGCCGGTCGGCGTAGGCGGCCTCGGCCGGGCCGTGCATCTTGGGTTTGACGATGTAGATCGACCCGGCGCGGCTGTTGACGAGGCCGCCGGTCCGCTTGAGGTCGTGCAGGGCGATCAGGCTGGTCACCACGCCGTCGAGGACGCCCTCGAAGCCTTCCGAGCCGTCCGGCAGGATCACCGCCGGGGTGGTCATCAGGTGGCCGACATTGCGCACGAAGAGCAGGCTCCGGCCGCTCAGGACCAGGTCGCCGCCCTCCGGGGCGGTGTAGGTCCGGTCGGGCTCCAGGGCGCGGCTCACCGTGCCACCGCCCTTGGCGAAGCTGGCCGTCAGGTCGCCCTTCATCAGGCCCAGCCAGTTGGCGTAGGCCAGCGCCTTGTCGGCGCCGTCGACCACGGCCACCGAGTCCTCGAAGTCGACGATGGTGGTGAGGGCGGCCTCCAGCACGACGTCGGCCAGGCCCATCGGATCGTCCCTGCCGATGGCGTGGCCGCGGTCGACGACCAGTTCGACGTGGAGACCGTTGTGGCGCAGCAGCACGGCGCCCGGCGCCTCGGGTCGGCCGCGGAAGCCGGCGAAGGCCCCGGGATCGGCCAGGGGACCGGCGCCCAGGGTCACCAGCCGCCCGTCGCGCACCGAGAGGTCCGTCAGGCCCGCCCAGTCGCCGCTCTGCAGCGGAAAGGTCTCGTCGAGAAAGGCCTTGGCGCGGGCGATCACCTGCGCGCCGCGCGCGGCGTCATAGCCCTTGCCAGCCGGCGCGCCGGGGAGGGCGTCGGTCCCGTAGAGGGCGTCATACAGGCTGCCCCAGCGGGCGTTGGCCGCGTTGAGCACGAAGCGGGCGTTCAGCACCGGCACCACCAGCTGCGGCCCGGCCCGGCGGGCCACCTCGTCGTCGACGTTTTCCGGGCTGATGGCGAAGGGCGCGGGCGCGTCCACCAGGTAGCCGATCTCCCGCAGGAAGGCCTGGTAGGCGGCGGCGTCCGGCAGGCCGGGCCGCGCCTCGTGCCAGGCGTCGATCTTCGCCTGCAGCGCGTCGCGGGTCTGCAACAGGGCGCGGTTGTCGCCCGTGAAACGTTCGTAGATGTCGGCCAGGCCGCGCCAGAACCGGTCGTGGTCGAGCCCCGTCCCGGGCAGCGCGCGATGGTCGATGAACTCGGCGAGTTGGGCGGAGACCTTGAGTCCCGCTTTTTCGATCATTTCGGTCATTGAGGGCTCAATCCTGCGGCGGCGGCCCTGGTTAGCGCGGGATCACGCCCGGGAAAAGGGCGCCGCTGCGCCATCATCCGGAGGGCAGCAGTCTTCGGCCGTCGTCTTTCGTGAGTCCTGCGACGGCGATCGGGGCGCGCGTCAGCTCAAGACCTTGCCGCGTCGGAAGCTCGCCAGCGGATCGTCCGCCGGCGGGTCGCGGGCGGTCAGGCGGCCGCCCACCGCCGCGGGTCGAGCGCGATGGGGTCGTCGATGGCCATTTCGTCCCAGTCGAGGTCCGGCGGCGGGCTGGACGCGGCGGCGATCACCGCCTGCAGCTCGGCCGCCGAGGTGACGCCGACCAGCACGGCCGAGGCCTCGGGACGCGACAGGGCGAAGCCGAGCGCGGCTTGCAGCGGATCGCTGCGGCCCTCGGCGATCAGCCGCCGTGCGCGCGACAGGCGCGCCGACGCGCCCTTGAGCTGCGAGGGCACCCGGTCGGGCGGCAGGAACAGCAGGCCGTTCAGGAAGATCGAGCGCAGGTGCACCTCGATTCCCAGGTGGCAGAGCGCCGCGAGCGTGCCGTCGACCAGCAGCCGCTGGTCCAGCAGGCTGGCCGGGGCCTGGACCACGTCCGGGCGGAACCGGCGGGAGACGCCGACGGGGTCGTCGGAGGCATAGAGCGAGACGCCGATCTTCCGCGCCAGGCCCGCGTCGCGCATGCGGTGCATGCGGTCCCACAGGGCTAGGCCGTGGGCGCCCATCAGGTCGCCGGCGGAGGGCGCCAGCAGCACGTCGGCCTGTTCGATGTTCAGCCGGCGCAGGGTGGCGCGCACCTCGGCCTCGACGGCGTCGGGGCCGCGATCGGGGCGGGTGGTCGAGATGGTGACCCGGAACGGATTGGGGCGCGGCAACAGCTGCCCCAGCATGGTTTCGGCATGGGTTGCGCGGCCGGCCACGTCAAACAGCGGCAGGCCCGAGCGGGCGGCGATCTCGAGGATCTCACGGACCTCGACCTGCGGCGGCTTCCCGCGGACGGGCGCCTGATCGAGGGGAAACTGGCCGGAGCCGAGCCCGAGTTTTGCGAGCGGAGAAGTCATGAACTGTCGGAAACGCTCCCGATTGAGGGGGCATCCTGACGCATAGGCCTAAAGAAGCCGTATCTGGAAGATTGACGGGGAGTTAAACTTGGCCATGCGCCGCCCCCTCCCCGACTGGCCGATATTCGGCCTGGCCGACGACGTACGGCCCGCCCTGCGCCTGGCCGCGCAGGCGAAGAAGCCGCTCGCGCTCGCCACCCTCGTGGCCGTCGAAGGCGGCGGGCCGCGGCCGCCCGGAACGCAGATGGTGTTCGCCGACGAGATCGTCGCCGGATATTTTTCCGGGGGTTGCGTGGAGGCCGACATCGCCGACCATGCGCAGGCCTGCCTGGAGGACGCCGCGCCGCGCCGGCTGGTCTATGGCGAGGGCAGCCCCTGGCCGGACATCCGTCTGCTGTGCGGCGGGCGGATGGAGGTCTTTGTGGAGAAGGTCGCGCCCGACGACCCGGCCCTGGCGCAACTGCTGGCGGCCACGGACGCGCGCCGCCCCGCCGCCTGGGTCAGCGACGGCCGCCGGCGGACCTGCACGGCGCCCGAGGCGGCCCGCCCCTGGCCGGGCGCGATCGTGCGCCGGCATGACCCGGTTCCCCGGCTGGTTGTGTTCGGCTCCGACCCCACCGCCATGGCCATCGCGCTGCTGGGCGCCCAGTCGGGCTTCGAGACGACGCTGATCCGTCCCAAGGGGCCCGCCGAGCCGCCGCCGCTGCCGGGGGTCGCCTATCGCCGCGACGAGGCCGACGAGGCCCTGGCCGCCATCGGCGTCGACGCCTGGACCGCCGTCGCCGTCGCCACCCACGATCTCGAGACCGACCAGGCCGCCCTGCGCGCCGCCCTGCCCTCGGCGGCGGCCTATGTGGGCCTGCTGGGGGCGCGGGCGCGGCTGCCCGAGCGGCTGGCGCGGCTGCGGGCGGCCGGAGTGAGTGAAAGCCAGCTGGCCAGGCTGCGCGCGCCGATCGGCCTGCACATCGGCGGCAAGGCGCCCTGGGAGGTGGCCGTCTCGGTGATCGCCGAGATCACCGCCCTGCGCTACGACCGCGCCGGAGCCTTTCCGGTTCAAGCGAAATCGCTTGAACCGGACAAAAAGGCTCTATCTTCAAAAGTTTAGAGCGTAGCGGACGCCTGAGCCGGCAGCCACTTCAGGCTGCCACGCTCTAGCGGCAACACCTCGACGACCGCGCCCTCGGCCGCGGCGGGCGCGTCGGGCGGCCGGCGCAGCAGGGCGTCGGCGCCGGCGAAGACGGTGACCAGCGACGAGTCCTGATCGCGGAAGGGCTGGACGGTGATGACGCCGTCGGCGTGGCCGAGCCGGGCCCGCATCCAGTGTTCGCGCGGGCCGTTGGCCGGCAGGGCTTCCGCGAGGCGGGCGGTGACGAGGACCGGGCCGGGCGCGGCGCCCTGGAGGGCGGCCAGGATCGGCGCCAGGAACAGCTCGGCGCAGACCAGGGCGGAGGCCGGGTTGCCCGGCAGGCCCAGCAGCCGGCGGCCGTCGCCGAGAACGCCGAAGAAGGTGGGCTTGCCCGGCCGGACGGCGACGCTGAGCACGCGGGGCTGGAAGCCCAGCGCCTCGGCCGCGCCGCGCACCAGGTCGTGGTCGCCGACCGAGGCGCCGCCGACGGTGACCACGAGATCGGCGTCCGCGCCGCGCAAGGCTTCGATGACGGCGTCGAGGTCGTCGCGGACGGGCTTGGATTTTGTCGGCCGCCCGCCCCAGCCGGCCACCAGGGCGGCCAGCGCCGGCGCGCTGGAGTCGTAGATCTGGAAAGGACCGGGCTTGGCCGGGGCCTCGACGATCTCCTCGCCGGTGCCGAGGATGGCGACCCGCGGCCTGGCGTGGACCAGAACCTCGGCGCGGCCCGCGGCGGCGGCCAGGGACAGGCGCCAGGGATCGATCCGTTCGCCGGCGCGCAGCAGCCGGTCGTCGCCGCGGAAGTCGCCGCCGGCCGAGCGGACGTTCGCGCCGCGCGCCGTGGCCGGCACGGTCACCTCGTCGCCCTCGCGCGTGGCCTTCTCCTGGATCACCACGGCGTCGGCGTCGTCGGGCACGGCCGCACCGGTGAAGATGCGCACGGCGGCGTGGGGACCCAGCCGGCCGGCAAAGCCGTGGCCCGCGGCGCTCTCGCCGGCGATCTTCAAGGTCCCGGGGGTGTCGAGGCTGCGCACCGCCCAGCCGTCCATGGCCGAGGCGTCGAACGGCGGCTGGTCACGGATGGCGGTCACGTCCTCGGCCAGCACGCGGCCGATGGCGTCGGCCAGGCGGACGGTCTCGGCGGCGAGCGGCGCGATCTCCGCCAGCATGCGGGCGCGCGCGTCGTCGACGGCGAGCAGCTTCACGGCCGGGTCCAGTCGCCCGAGGCGCCGCCGGACTTCTGCAGCAGGCGCACGGCCTCGATGGTCATGGCTTTATCGGCCGCCTTCAGCATGTCGTAGATGGTCAGGCAGGCGACCGAGACGGCGGTCAGCGCCTCCATCTCCACGCCGGTCTGGCCGGTGGTGCGCACCCGGGCGATGACGGCGAGGCCCTCCTCGACCGGCTCGACGCGGACCTCGACCTTGGTCAGGGCCAGGGGGTGGCAGAGCGGGATCAACTCGGCGGTCTTCTTGGCGGCCATGATCCCGGCGATCTCGGCCGTGGCGCGCACGTCCCCCTTCCTGGCGTCGCCCGACAGCGCCAGGGCCAGGGTCTCGGGCGACATCCGCACCCAGCCCTCGGCGACCGCCTCGCGGGCGGTGACGGCCTTGTCGGAGACGTCGACCATGCGCGCGCGGCCGGTCTCGTCGATGTGGGTCAGGCGGCTCACCGCTCCAGCAGCCGCGGCATCAGCTCGACCATGTTGCAGGGGCCGTGGCGGCTGTCGAGCTGGGCGGCGATGACCTTGTCCCAGCCGTCCTTCACCGCGCCGTTGGAGCCGGGCAGGCAGAAGATGAACACCCCGTCGACGATGCCGGCCAGCGCCCGCGACTGCAGGGTCGACAGGCCCACCGACTGGTAGCTGACCAGGTGGAAGATCATCGAGAAGCCGTCGATCTCCTTGTCCAGCAGGGGGCGGACGGCCTCCGGCGTCACGTCGCGGCCGGTGAGGCCGGTGCCCCCGGTGGTGACGATGGCGTCCACCGCGCCCGAGGCGGTCCAGGCCTTCACCTGTTCGCGGATCGCGGCCACGTCGTCGGGGACGATGGCGCGGCCGGCCAGCTCGTGGCCGGCGCCGGCGACCCGGCCGGCCAGGACGTCGCCGGAGGTGTCGCTCTCCTCGTCGCGGGTGTCGGAGATGGTGAGGACGGCGACGCGGACCGGCTTCAGGGTCTTGGTCTCGTCGACCTGGCCGCCGGGGGCGGGGAAGGGGGCGTTCATGGTGTGGTCTCCCAGCGGGCGATGTCGGCGTGGTCCTGGTCGCGGGGCTCGATCCAGCGCGCGCCGGCCGGGCCGTGCTCCTTCTTCCAGAAGGGGGCGCGGCTCTTCAAGTAGTCCATCAGGAAGTCGCAGGCCTCGAAGGCGGCGCGCCGATGCCGGGCCGCGGTCGCCACGAAGACGACGGGCTCGCCCGGCGCGATCTTGCCGACCCGGTGGACGATGGCGAAGTCGTCCAGGGAAAAGCGCGCCACGGCCTGCTGGGCGATCTCGCCGATGCGGGCCTCGGTGAAGCCGGGATAGGCCTCCAGCTCCAGGCTGCTGGTCGCGCCCGCCTCGGCCCGGGCCAGGCCGGTGAAGGTGGCGACCGCGCCGGTCTCCGCCCGCCCCCGGCAGAAACCGGTGAGCAGGGCGCCGGGCTCGAAGGGCTGGTCGGTGAGCTGGATCATCCGCCGCTCATCGGCGGCAGGAAGGCGACCTCCGAACCGGCGGTCAGGGCCGCATCGCCGCGCACGATCGCCTGGTCCAGGGCGACCTGGACGCCGGGCGCGCCGAGGGCCTGCGCCAGGGCCGCGTCCTCGGCCGACAGCAGCGCGCGCAGGGCCGACAGAGAGGCGGGGCCGGGGGCGATCTCGCGGTCGCGCCAGCCGGCGATGTCGGAGAGGCGGCCGAACAGCAGCACCCGGGCCACGGCTCAGCCCCCCGTGGTGGACATGTGGCGGGCCACCGCCGGCCGGGCCGAGCGCTCGATCCTGAAATCGTGACCTTCGGGCTTGGCGTCCACCGCCCGGCGGATGGCGGCGAGGAGTCCGGCGTCGTCGGCGCCGGCGCGGATCACCGCGCGCAGGTCCGAGGCGTCGTCACGGCCGAGGCAGGCGTGCAGGACGCCGGTGCAGGTCAGCCGCACGCGGTTGCAGGCCTCGCAGAAATTGTGGCTCAGGGGCGTGATCAGGCCCAGGCGCCCGCCGGTCTCGGCCACGCGGACGTAGCGGGCGGGGCCGCCGGTGTCGAACGGCAGGTCCTCCAGCGTCCAGAAGCTCTCCAGCTCGCGGCGCACGGTCTCCAGCGACAGGAACTGGTCGGTGCGGTCGGCCTCGACCTCGCCCAGCGGCATGGTCTCGATCAGGGTGGCGTCCAGGCCCCGGCCGTGGGCCCAGGCGATCAGGTCGGGCAGTTCGGCGGCGTTGTCGTTCTTTAGCGCCACGGTGTTGATCTTCACCGCCAGGCCGGCGGCCTGGGCCGCGTCGACGCCGGCGATCACCGCGGCCAGGTCGCCGCCGCGGGTGAGGCGGCGGAACAGGTCGGGCTTCAGCGTATCGAGCGAGACATTGATCCGCCTGACGCCCAGGCGGGCCAGGTCGGCGGCATGGGCGGCGAGCTGGGTGCCGTTGGTGGTCAGGGTCAGCTCGTCGAGCGCGCCGCTGCGCAGGTGGCGCGAAAGCTGCTCGACCAGGCCCATGAAGCCCTTGCGCACCAGGGGCTCGCCGCCGGTCAGCCGCAGCTTGCGCACCCCCAGGCCGACGAAGGCCGAGGCGATGCGGTCCAGCTCCTCAAGGGTCAGCACCTGCGCCTTAGGCAGGAAGGTCATGTGCTCGGCCATGCAGTAGACGCAGCGCAGGTCGCAGCGATCCGTGACCGAGACGCGCAGATAGGTCACCGTCCGCCCGAACCCGTCGATCAGGGCGTGGCGGGGCGTGGCGAGGGCTTGCGGCGGCGAGGCGTCGTAGGGCGTCATGGCGCGATAAAGATAGAGGGTATCGGCGGTTGGCGACAGGGGGGCGCGTGGCGGAACGGTTCGAAGCGGTGGTCCTGGCGGCCGGGTCGGGCTCGCGGTTCGGCGGCGGCAAGCTGCTGGCGCCCTGGGGGGACGGGGTGCTGCTGGACGGCGCCCTGGCCTGCGCCTTCGCCGCGCCGGCGCGGGGGGTGAGCGTGGTGACGGGGGCGGACGCCGGGCGCGTGGCGGCGGCGGCGCGGGCCTATGCGGCGCGGGCGGGCCAGGCCGCGCGCCTGCGGATCGTCGAGGTGCGCGACCACGCCCAGGGCATGGGCGCCTCGCTGCGGGCCGGGATCGCCGCCCTGCCCGCCGACACCGCCGCCGTGTTCGTGTTCCTGGGCGACATGCCGCGGGTTCCCGTGGCGGTGCTGGGGCCGATGGCGGCCGCGCTCCGCGCCGGCGCGCCCGCCGCGGCGCCGGCGTTCGCGGGCCGGCGGGGCAATCCGGTGCTGCTGGGCGCGGCCCTGTTCCCAGACCTCAAGGCGCTGGAGGGCGACCAGGGCGCACGGCAGGTCCTGCAGGCCCTGGGCGACAGCCTGGCGACGATCGAGGCCCCCGACGACGGGGTGCTGTTCGACGTGGACGAACCGGGCGACCTGGACCGATAGGTATCCCCGACTCCCTAGGCCTTCACGAACGGCAGGGCGGTGGTGGGCCTGCCGCCTGCCATGGCCAGGAGGGCGTTGGCGACGGCCGGGCCGATGACCGGCGTGCCGGGTTCGCCGACGCCGCTCGGAGCATTGGTGGAGGGCACGATATAGGTCTCCACCGTCGGGGCCTCGTTGTTGCGCAGCACGCGGTAGGTGTCGAAGTTGGTCTGCTGGACCACGCCGTCCTTCAGGTCGACCTTGCCGAACAGCGCCGCCGACAGCCCGTAGCAGGTCCCGCCCTCCATCTGGGCGGCGATCTGGTCGGGCGAGACGGCCGTGCCGCAATCGATGGCGGTGACCACCCGGCCGATGCGCGGTTCGCCGTTCACCAGCTTCACCTCGGCGATCTGGGCGACGACGGAGCCGAAGCTCTCGTGCACCGCCACGCCGCGGGTCCAGCCCGCGGGCGCGGGCGAACCCCAGCCGGCCTTTTCGGCGGCCAGGTTGAGAACGCCGAGATGCCGGTCGGCGCCGGCCTTGGCGTAGAGGACCCGGCGGTACGCCACCGGGTCCTTGGCCGCACGCTTCGCCAGCTGGTCGATGGTGTGCTCCATGACGAAGGCGGTGTGGGTCGCCCCCACCGAGCGCCACCACAGCACCGGCACGCCGCTGTCGGGCAGGATCACCTGGGCGTCGACGTTCGGCGTCGCCTTCAGATAGGGCGAGCCCATGACCCCCTCGATCGCCGTCTCCTCGGGTCCCTTCGCCGGCATGGGCGAGCCCTTGCTTATCGACTGGGTGACGAGCCGGTGGCGCCAATGGGTGGGATAGCCGTCCTTGTCGGTGACCACGCGCACGGCGTGGTGAGCGATCGGCCGGAAGTAGCCCGCCTGCATGTCGTCCTCACGGGTCCAGACCAGCTTCACCGGCCGGCCCTTGCCGACCTTCTTGGCGATGTGGACGCACTCGGCGACGTAGTCGGACTGGAAGTTGGCGCGGCGGCCGAAGGAGCCGCCGGCGAACAGGGTCTCGATCTGGATGGCGCCGGGCAGGGCGCCGACGATCTTGGCGGTGTTGAGCTGGTCGATCGTGGGGATCTGCGACCCGAAGGTCAGCTTGGTGTTGGCGCCGTTCACCTGCGCCACGCAGTTCATCGGCTCCATGGTGGCGTGGGCCAGGAACGGGAAGTCGTAGGTCGCCTCGAAGGCGCCCGCGCCGGTCGCCGCGGTGGCGTCGCCCCTGGAGTCGAAGGCCTGCCACTCCAGCTTCCCGGGCGGCGCCTTGCCGCCGGACAGCGCCCTGTACCCGGCCAGGATCTGGTCGGAGCCGCGCTTTTCGGCCCTGGACTCGTCCCAGGTGACCTTCAGGGCGTCGCGACCCTGCTTGGCGGCCCAGGTGTCCCGCGCCACCACGGCGACGCCGGTGGGGATCTGGTGGACCTCGACCACGCCGGGAATCTTCCGGGCCTCGGCGGCGTCGAAGGCGGCCACCTTGGCGCCGAAGCGCGGCGGGTGGGCGACCATCGCCGTCAGCATGTCGGGCAGGCGCACGTCCTGGGTGAAGCGGGCCGAGCCGTCGCTCTTGGCCTGGGCGTCCTTGCGGCGCACCCGGTCGGTGCCGATCAGGGTGAAGGTCCTGGGGTCCTTCAGCACGGGCTCGGCGGGCGGGGCGATCTTGGCCGCATCGGGCAGCAGCTCGGCGAAGGTCGCCTGCCTGCCGCCGCCGGCGTGGGCGACGACGCCGTCCTGGACGGTGATCTCGCCGGCGGGGGCGTTCCACTTCCTGGCGGCGGCCTCGACGAACATGGCGCGGGCCGCGGCGCCGGCCTTGCGGAGCTGCGGCCAGGAATTGGCGATGGCCGACGAACCGCCGGTCCCCTGCACGCCCAGGGCGCGATTGACGTAGACCTTGGCGTTCGCCGGGGCCTGCTCGACCTTCACCTTGGACCAGTCGGCGCCCAGTTCCTCGACCGCGATGGCCGCGAGGCCGGCGTGGTTTCCCTGGCCGAATTCGACGTGCTTGGAGATCACCGTCACCACGCCGTCGGGCGCGATCTTGATGAAGGGCCCGAAGGCGCCGAAGTCCTGCCTGGCGCCGAGGCTCAGCAGGTCGGCGGGCGAGCAGCCGACCAGCAGGGCGCCGCCCACCAGGGTCGCGCCGACCACCAGGTCGCGGCGGGTGGCGTCGAGGGCGGCGGGCTTCACGGGCTTGTTCATGGGGCGCCTCCCGATCCGGCCGAGGCGGCGGGCGCCAGGCCGGCCGCGTCCTTGATCGCCGCGCGGATCCGCTGGTAGGCGCCGCAGCGGCAGATGTTCCCGCTCATGGCGCCGTCGATGTCCGCGTCGCTGGGCCTGGGCGTCGTGGTCAGCAGGGCGACGGCCGACATGATCTGGCCCGACTGGCAGTAGCCGCACTGCGGCACGTCGAGCCTCACCCAGGCCTGCTGGACCGGGTGCTGGCCGCCCAGGCCCTCGATGGTGGAGATCCTGGCGCTCCCCAGCGCCGAGATCGGCGTCGAGCACGAGCGGATCGGCGCGCCGTCGGCGAGCACGGTGCAGGCGCCGCATTGGGCGACGCCGCAGCCGAACTTCGTGCCGGTCATGCCGAGTTCGTCGCGCAACACCCAGAGGAGGGGAGTGTCGGGTCCGGCGTTCACGGTCACGGCCTTGCCGTTCACATCAAGGGTTGTGGCCATCGGCTGGCGCTCCTGGAGATTGCAAACGCTCCGTGCATCTTAACACCGTTCGGAACCACGGTACGCCCCACCACCGCGGCGGTCCAGGCCATGGGGGATGAGCAATCCCCACGCACGGCTTTCATTTCGGGCCTGCAATGTGCCCGCGTTTTGCGCGGCGCGCCGGGCGGCCCGCGCACGCGTCTGGATTTCACGGGCCCGACCCGCCTATGCCCCGACGTTGCGAATCCGGCGGGCCGTGAACGAGGAACTGATTTGTGGAAGACGACATCCTGGACCTGGCCTTCGAAGTGTCGCGCGTCACGGGCGAGAAGATCTCGCTGATCGAATCGATCATGCGCCAGACGAGCTTCCTGGCGCTCAACGCCCGACTGGAGGCCGCCCGCGCCGGGCCGGCCGGAGCGGCGTTCGCCATCGTCGCCAACGAAATGGGGACCGTGTCGTCGGACATCACCGCCGTGGCCAAGGACCTGCGCGGCTTCGTCCAGAACAGCATCGCCCGCATCGAGCAGGCCGGAGCGGAAATGCAGACCACCTTTCGCGGCGTGCGGTTCGTCGACGCGGCGTCGAACGCCGTCGAGATCATGGATCGCAACCTCTATGAGCGATCCTGCGACGTCCGCTGGTGGGCGACGGACAACGCCATCGTCGAGGTCCTCCAGCGGCCGTCGGACGCGAGCCGGGCCTTCGCCAGCCGGCGACTGGCGACGATCCTGAGGTCCTACACGGTGTATCTGGACCTCTGGGTCCTGGACGCCGCCGGCCGTGTCGTCGCCACCGGCCGGCCCGAGGCCTATCCCGACGCCGTGAACGCGGACATGTCCGGCATGGACTGGTTCTGCAACGCCATGCGGACGTCCACGGGCGACGAGTTCGCCGTCGCCGACATCACCACGGCCCGGCGCCTGGGCGCGACGCCGGTGGCCACCTACGCCACCGCGATCCGCGAGGATGGAGAGCCGGACGGCCGCGCGCTGGGCGCCCTGGCGATCTTCTTCGACTGGGCGCCGCAGGCCAGCACCATCGTCAAGGGCGTGGGCCTGTCGGCGGAGGAGAAGGCCCAGACGCGGACCATGCTCCTGGACGGGGACCATCGGGTGATCGCCGCCTCCGACGACCAGGGGCTGCTCAAGGAGGTCTACCGGCTCGACACCGGCGGCCGGCCGCGCGGCTATTATCTGCAGGACGACCGGCTCGTGGCCTTCGCGCTGACGCCCGGATACGAGACCTATCGGGGCCTGGGCTGGTACGGGGTGATCGAGTATCGGCTCGAGGCCCGCGCGGCCCCGTGCGGGGCCTGAGGCGACCATCGACGCGGGCCGACGCCTGCGCACGTCCGGCGCCGAGGACCGGCTGCGTCGCACGTTGTTCGGGCGCCGGGCAAGAAAACGGGTTGCCACGTGTATTGCCAATCGGCATGTCAAGGCCCTTGACGAACAGCCTCGACGCTGGCGTGCGCGGTCAAGCGCATATGCTTTCGCCGGCGCGCGATGAGAAGACCCCTTGATCGGCCGAACGCCGATCGCAGTTTGACCGGCGCCGCCGCGTCCTCCGATCGACGCCGGATGCTCCGGCTCCGATGGCGGCCGCGGGGCTTTGAAAGATTCCTCGAGGACCCAAGATGAAGACCCGCATCACCGAACTGTTTGGCGTCAAGCACCCGATCATGCAGGGCGGGATGCATTTTGTCGGACTGGCCGAACTCGCCGCGGCGGTCTCCAACGCCGGCGGCCTGGGCATCATCACCGCCCTCACCCAACGCACGCCCGAAGACCTGGCCCGCGAGATCGACCGGTGCCGCGGGATGACCGACAAGCCCTTCGGCGTGAACCTGACCTTCCTGCCGTCGGTCAATCCGCCGGACTATCCGAGCTATGTGCAGGCGATCCTCGACGGCGGGGTGAAGATCGTCGAGACCGCCGGGAACAACCCGCAAAAGTGGCTGCCGAAGTTGCATGCGGCGGGTGTGAAGGTCGTGCACAAGTGCACGTCCGTCCGGCACGCCTTGAAGGCCGAAGCCATCGGTTGCGACGCGGTCAGCGTCGACGGCTTCGAATGCGGCGGTCACCCCGGGGAGGACGACGTGCCGAACTTCATCCTGCTGCCGCGCGCGGCCGAGGAGCTGAAGGTCCCGTTCCTGGCCTCTGGCGGCATGGCCGACGCCCGGTCCCTAGTGGCCGCCCTGGCCCTGGGCGCCGAGGGCATGAACATGGGCACCCGCTTCATGGCCACCCAGGAAGCGCCGATCCACGAGCGCGTCAAACAGGCGATCATCGCGGCCTCCGAACTGGACACGCGCCTGATCATGCGGCCGCTGCGCAACACCGAGCGGGTGCTGATCAACGCCGGGGTCGATCGTCTCCTGGAGAAGGAGAAGGCGCTCGGCGCGGACATCAAGTTCGAGGACATCGTCGGCGAAGTCGCCGGGGTCTATCCGAAGGTCATGCGCGAAGGCGACATGGACGCCGGCGCCTGGTCCTGCGGCATGGTCGCCGGCCTGATCCGCGACATCCCGACCTGCCGCGACCTGATCGACCAGATCATGTCCGAAGCCGCCCAGCTGATCCGCGGCCGCCTCGAGGGCCTGCTTGACGACGAGGCGCCGGCGACTGCGGCCGTGGCGTGAGCGAGACGGCCTGACCCGGGCGCCGGCCTTCGGGGTGACGGGCCCGCTCCATCCCAAAAGCTAGAGCGTGACGGGCGCCTGAACCGGTATCCACTTCGGGCTGTCACGCTCGACCACCGGCCGTCGGACCGGATTTCCACTCCGGCCCGATCCGCACTAGGTTTGGCGGCGCCCTTCAGGAGGTCACCCCATGCGTCCCTTCATGTTCGCCGGCTTCGCGCTGGCCCTGGCCGCCACCCCGGCGCTGGCCGCCGACGGCGCCGAACTGTTCGCCCTGCAGTGCGAGGGCTGTCACGCCGCCGCCAGCACGCCGGTGGCCCCGACCCTGAAAGGCGTGGCGGGGGGCAAGATCGCCTCGGCGACGGGCTTCACCTATTCGGCGGGCCTGAAGGCCAAGACGGGGACCTGGACGGACGCCAACCTCGACGCCTTCCTCGCCGCGCCAGCCAAGTTCGCGCCGGGCACGAAGATGATGACCGCCGGGGTCGAGCCCGAGGACCGCGCCGCCCTCATCGGCTACCTCAAGACGCTGAAATGAAGGCCCGCGCGGCGCGCACGTCGGTCGTCCTGGTGCTGACGGGCGCGGCGCTGTGCGGCTGCGCCTGGCCCTGGCGTTATTTCCGATCGCCGGCGCCGATGACGGCCGCGGGCGAGGGGCTGGCGACGGCCTATGTCTGCGAGGACGGCCGGGTCTTCACCGCCGCCTTCCCGGAGGGCGGCGCGCGCGCGGTGGTGCGGGTCGACGGCGCCGTCTACGCCCTCCCGCAGGTCTTCGCGGCCTCGGGCGCCCGCTACGCCAAGGGCAAGGTGGAGCTTTCCACCAAGGGGAGCGCGGCGATGCTGGCCGGCGTGCCGCACCCGCGTCGCGACTGTCGGGCGGGCTGAGGCCTTGGACGCCTTTCCCGCCTATTTCCCGCTGGTCGGCCAAAGGGTGGTGATCGCCGGCGCCGGCGAGGCCGCCGAGGCCAAGGCCCGCCTGTTCGCCTCGTCGCCCGCCACCATCGTCCGGGTCGAGGATTACGCCGCCTTCCTGCCGGGGACCTATGCCGGGGCGGTGCTGGCCTTCATCGCCACGCCCGACGACCAGTTCGCCCAGGCCGCGGCCAACGCCGCGCGCTCGGCCCATGTGCCGGTCAATGTCGTCGACCGCCCGCAGATGTGCGACTTCACCACCCCGGCGATCATCGACCGTGGCGAGGTGGTGGCCGCCGTCGGCACGGGGGGCGCCTCGCCGATGCTGGCGACCCTGCTGCGCAACGCCATCGAGACCCGGGTGCCGGAGGGCGCGGGCCGGGTGGCGGCGCTGTTCCGCATCGCGCAGGACGAGGTGCGCGAGGCCCTGCCGGAGCTGCACGAGCGCCGGGCCTTCCTGCGCCGCCAGCTGACCGGTCCCGCCGCCGACGCGGCCATGGCCGGCGACCTGACCGCCGCCCAGGCGCTGCTGCGCGCGGCGCTGGCCGACGGGAGCCAGACCACGGGCCGGGTGGAGTTCGTCGCCGGCCGCGGCCCCGCCGACCTGCTCACCCTGCGCGCCAGCCGCACCCTGGCGGCGGCCGACATCCTGGTCCCCGACCCCGACGCCGACGCCGAGATCCTGGGCCTGGCGCGCCGCGACGCCGAACGGCTGGCGGCGGCCGAGGCCACGCCCGAGAAGCTGATCGAGCTGGCCCGCGCCGGCCTTCGGGTGGTCAGGGTGATCACCGGGCCGGTCCCGGCCGACGACCTGAAGGCGATCGCCGCGGCGGGGATCGAGGTCGACGTGATGCTGGCGGCGCCCGGCTGATGGCGGGATCGCCGCCTCTGGGGGCTCTGACGCCGGAGGACCTGGGCGCGATCCTCCTGTCGCTGAAGGTGGCGCTGGTCGCCACGGTGGTCAGCCTGCCTGCGGCGCTGGTCGCGGCGCTGGCCCTGGCGCGTGGTCGCTATCCGCTGCGCGTGGCGCTGGACGCCCTGGTCACCCTGCCCCTGGTCCTGCCGCCGGTGGCGACGGGCTATGTCCTGCTGGTGCTGTTCGGGCGGCGCGGGGTGATCGGGGCGGCGCTGGCCAAGCTGGGGATCGTCTTCGCCTTCGACTGGACGGGCGCGGCCCTGGCGGCGGCGGTGATGGCCTTCCCGCTGATGGTCCGGCCCATGCGGCTGGCCATCGAATCCATCGACCGCGAGGTGGACGAGGCCGCTCGCACCCTGGGCGCGCGGCGCCTGGTCCGGCTGGTCCGGGTGACCCTGCCGCTGGCGGCGCCGGGCGTGGCGGCGGGCGCGATCCTGGGGTTCGCCAAGGCGCTGGGGGAGTTCGGGGCGACCATCACCTTCGTGGCCGCGATCCCCGGCGAGACCCTGACCCTGCCGGCGGCGATCTATGGCGCGGTGCAGACGCCGGGCGGCGAGGGGCGGGCCGGCCTGCTCTGCGTCATCGCCGCGATCATCGCGGTGGCGGCCGTCCTGGTGTCGGACGCCGTCGCGCGGGCCGCCGGACGCACGGCGCGCGGGCCGACGCCGTAGAGCGTGACAGCCTGAAGCGGCAAGGGTCCAGGCGGACGGCTACTGGTCCAGCGACCGGTTCCGGGTCTCCGGCAGGAACAGCAGGCAGGTGACCACGCTGAGCGCCGTGAAGGCGAAGGGATACCAGAGGCCGGAATAGATATCGCCGACCGCCGCGACGATGGCGAAGGCGGTGAAGGGCACGAAGCCGCCGATCCAGCCGGTGCCGATGTGGTAGGGCAGCGACATGGCCGTGTAGCGGATGCGGGTCGGGAACAGCTCCACCAGACAGGCGGCCAGAGGCCCGAACAGCGCCGTGGCGGCGACCACGAAGATCAGCAGCACGCCGAACATGCCCCAGAGGTTCATCCGCGCCGGGTCGGCCTTGGCCGGATAGCCGGCCGCGGCCAGGGCCGCCTTCAGGCGCGCCTCGACCTGCGCCTTGACCGCCTTGGCCGCGGGCTTGTCCAGGCCGCGGGCGTCGACCGAGGTGACCGCCTGCGCGCCGCCGATCCGCACCTGGGCCACGGTCCCGGCGGGCGCGGCCTCGTTGCGATAGGAGATGCCGGCGTTGGCCAGCACGCTCTTGGCGATGTCGCAGGACGAGACGAAGGACGCCTTGCCGACGGGATCGAACTGCAGGGTGCAGTCGGCGGGGTCGGCGGCCACCACCACGGGGGCCGCGGCCTGCGCCTCGGCCAGGGCCGGGTTGGCGGTGCGGGCCAGGAGGTGGAAGCCGGGGAAATAGGCCGCCAGCATCAGGGTCATGCCAAACAGCATCACCGGCTTGCGGCCCAGCCGGTCGGACAGCCAGCCGAACAGCACGTAGAGCACCGCGCTGGCCGCGGTGGCGCCCATCATCAGGGTGTTGATGGTCTCGGGCGGGACCTTCAGGAACTTCTCCATGA
>Ga0307513_10002444_pt1 | contig 25765 bp, 16 predicted proteins | sample 15_EM_MG_FD_202174 | JGI IMG/M metagenome (GOLD analysis project Ga0307513, IMG submission 202174) | Populus trichocarpa ectomycorrhiza microbial communities from riparian zone in the Pacific Northwest, United States - 15_EM | ecosystem: Host-associated > Plants > Roots > Unclassified | place...
GCTTCGGCGTCGGCAACCCCTATCTCGAGGAAATCGGCGGGCTGGCCGCCGGCACGGCGTTCGACAAATACGAGGTCGCCGGCAATCTGGCCTTCGGCGGCACGCTGAAGGTGGTCTGTGGGGCGGCTTCACGGGGCAGGCGGGGCAGCGCTTCGACCTGTTCGACTGGGGCAGCAGCAGTGGCACGTTTTCGGCAATCGACTTCTCCGCCGCGCCATTGGCCAGCGGGCTGGGCTGGGATACGTCCCAGCTTTATGCCACCGGCGAGATCGCGATTGCCGCGGTGCCCGAGCCTGGGACCTGCGCATTGACGCTGTTCGGGCTGGGCGGGCTGGGGTTGGCGGCCCGGCGCCGCGGGCGGACCCCCTAACGGCCGCTGGCATTTCTTGCGACGCGAATCGCGTTTCAGTGAACAAGGCGGCGATGCAAGACACGGCGACGCCTCGCGGGACGGTCCATGGAATCGCCATGAATCGGCCGCCAACCACCCAGCCGCGAAAGTACCCCATGCAAGTTCTCGATCTCGTTTCCTCACCCGTTCTCTCGAAGGCCGGTTCGCACACGACGATAAAGGTGGACGGGCCTATCTTTTCCCTTCCGAGGTGGAGTCGCACCCGAGACCGCATCGTCATCAACCAGGCTTTGCAGGACAAGCTCGACAAGGACCCGGACGCGGGCTTCGCGGTGACCCTCGTCGCGCGGGTGATCGAGCATGAAGCCGGATTCGTTCTCCGGCTGCCCGGGCGCAACGTGTTGCTGATTGCCAGCGAATACGACGCGAAGGCCGGCGCGGTCGACGTCAGCGGCGCGGCCGGCGCCGGCGGCAGCGCCGGCGCCACCGGAAGACCCGGCTACGCGAGCGCCGGCGCCGGCAACAGCCGACCCGGCGGCGGCGGTGGCCGTGGCAGCGCGGGCGACTCCGGCAGCGCCGGGACGTCGATCCAGCTGATCTGCGAAAAGCTGCATGACGCGCACTTGATCGCGAACGGCGGCGCGGGCGGTGCGGGTGGCGCCGGCGGCACCGGCGGACAGGGCGGGAACGGGTTCGTGGTCCGCCGGCCGATCGATCCGTTCGAGGTCGAAGGCACCAGCGGCGGGCCGGGCGGTGGCGGCGGTGCGGGCGGGGCCGGCGGCAAGGGCGGGCAGGTCCATGTCGCCTATGTCTCGGCCGACAATCCGCAGGCCTTGCGGATCGAAGCGAAGGGCGGCGCGCCCGGCGCAGCCGGTGCTCGCGGCGCCGGCGGCAAGGTGGGGCGCCTGGGCAACGACGCGAGCGCCGGTGCGCCCGGCGCAGTCGGCCATCCGGGTACCGGCGGTGCACCCGGGCAGGCCGATGCGGCGGCGTCGACGAGCGTGGCCTACTGGTCGCGTGTCGCCACGGCGCTGGGCAGCAGGAAGCTGGCGTGGGCGGCTTATCGTCTCGAGGTCGGCGTCTACTTCTACCGCGTCTTCAATCCGGCCCAGCCGGCGCGCGCCGGCCATCTGAAGCTGGCGATGCAGGAGTTCGACGCGGTGTTGCAGCTCGACCCCGCCAACGCAGCCGCGAAGCGCTACCAGACGCAGATCCTGCAGAACCAGAACGTGCTCGGGCTGGCGCGCGATCTCGACATCATTCCCGACTTCCCGCGCTATGGGGACGAGTACACGCGCTGGGCGAACCTGGTGTCCGCCGAATTCAACAGCGGCATCAACGTGCTGCTGACGTCGGTGACGGAGCAGACCGCGGCCGACCTGTTCTCGGCCTACGTCACGGACATCGGCATGCGCGTCCCGGTCGACAGGAAGGAGTGCGATGCCGCCAAGGCTTCGCAGGACGCGGCGCAATCGGTGCTGGAGTACGCGACGGCGCGCGTCAATGCGCTGAATGGCCAGATCCAGGCATCGCTGGCCGAAATGAGCCAGCACACGATCAGCATCGGCACGGTGCTCTCCAGCGTCGCGCTGGTCGGCAGCGCGGTTGCCAGCGTGGCGGCCGCGGTGCCGACCGGCGGCGCAAGCCTGGTCGCGCTGGTGCCGGCCCTGGCGACGCTGACCGCGACGCTGGCCCCGGTGGCGGCCGAACTCTTCAAGCCCAGCGGCCCGGAAATGGATGAGCTGAAGAAGGCCTACGGACAGGTCGGCAAGGACGTGAAGGACGTCATCAACGCGAAGGACGCGGTGATCAGCCTGGTCTCATCGGTGCAGAAGCTGATCGACGGCAGCACGGCGGACAACTCGAAGTTCGTCGGCCTCATTCGGCAGGCGGTCGAGCTGACCCACGAACTGCTGCTCGCCAAACTGCACCTCGCGCAGGCCGGATCGACGCTCGAAGCACGCCAGATGCAACTGGAGAACGACATGGCGCTGGAGACGCTGGCCAAGGGACAACTGGCGCTGTTGGCGAAGGACATCTCCGTGTTGAAGAGCGCCGGCCACACCGCTGTGCTGCGCACTCAAGCCTACATCGATGCGCTGCTGGCCACGGCCTTCATGGCCGAACGTTCGGTCGAGATCTACACCTTCAGGGACGAGAGTTCGCGGGTCTCGTACGACATCGGCTATCTGCCGCCCGACGACGAACACGATTACGCCGACGGCGACATCACGACGCCCACGCTGATTGCCAAGTATTCGAAGTCGTGGACCGCGCTCGACCTGATCCTGCTGCAGAACGACTACCGCAACTACTTTGCCGGCGACGCCCAGTTCGACCTCGCGCCGGGTGTCGTGTTCAGGTCGTTCAGCGACCCGTCGGCGATTGCCGCATTCAAGGCCGGGCGGACCTTGAACTTCAGCATCGAGTTGCCCGACCTGCCGGCCGAAGAGTTCGAGGCCAAGATCGAGGACGTGCACGTCGCATTGGTCGGGGCCCGCGCGCCGGCCGGCTTCGCGACCTGCCGCGTGCGGCACGGATCGCGTTATCTGCTGGAGTCGCGAACGGGGCAGCCGGTGGTGATGGCGCTGGAGCCGCATGTCACGCAACGGGTGGCCCGCTTTGCGCCCCTTGAAGTCACGGGCACGCCGCCCACCGGCGGCAACGCCGCGCTGGGCGCACCGCAAAACCTGAGTATCTGGGGGCGTGGCGTCGGAGGCGACTGGGAAGTGGAGGTGCTGGCCTCGGACCCCGTCAACCTGGCCGGGTTGACGGAGATCCAGGTGTGGGTGGCAACGCAGGTGTTCATTCCGATCAACTGACCCGCGCCAACCCGAACGCCGCTTCATCGGACGGCGGCTTGGCGCGTGCACGCTACGATGAGCCGGTGACGCGTCGTTTCACCGGCTTCGCTTATTCCCGCTCCCGCTGAGCTCGGCGCGGGCCGTGCGGCGGAAGCCGTCGAGCCATTGCGCGAGGCGGTGCGGCTGTTCGGTGAGAAGCAACTGACGGTGTCGCCCGACCATGTCGATGCGCTGCAGGCGCTGGCCGAAGCGCAGGCCGCGCCCGGCGGGGAAGGCTGATCCCAACGCCGCCGTGCCGGGCGGCGAAGTTTCTTTCGAGCGGTGGCATGTTCCCGAGACGCATCGCGTTTCAGTGAACAAGGCTCCACCGAAAGGTCCACGATGAAACGCTCGATCGCGCTTGCACTGCTCGCCGGCGCCATGCTCTCGTCATGCGGCAGCGGTGAGGACGACAGCGTCGACGCCAGCGCCTGCACCACCGGGCGCGCGCAGACGCCGGTCGACACGCCGTTCTGCCGCGGCCAGGCGAACTTCAACGACCGCCAGCTCGCCGGCCTGGGCGGCAATGGCCGCTCGTGCGCCGACTGCCACACCCCTGGCGAGAGCTTCCAGCTCAGCCCCGCCAGCGCGCAGGCCCGCTTCGCGAAGATGACCACTACCGGCGTCGACGATCCGCTCTTCCGCGCGATCGACGCCAACGACTTCCGCATCAACGGCGCCGCCTCGCGTGACTTCACGAACCTGACGCAGAACGGCCTCGTTCGCGTGACCATCGCGTTGCCCGCGAACGTCAAGCTGCTCGACTGCGGCGCGACGGTGCCGTGCCCGCCATCGGCGCTGCCGACCAGCGAGACCGTCGCCGATGTCTGGCGCGCCGTGCCTTCGATCTTCGACGCCGGCATCACCGGCCCCGATGGCGCCGGGCCGGTGTGGCCGCGGGGGCCGAACCCGCGCGGCGGCTACCAGCTCGACGGCCGCTTCGACACGCTGCAGACCCAGGCCTTGAGTGCACTGCGCAACCATGCCGGGATCACGGTCGACCCTCAGCCAAGCTTCCTCGACGACCTCGCGGCCTTCCAGAGCACGCAGTTCTCGTCGCCGAGCGTGAAGGCCTTGTCCGCCGCCATCGCCGCCGGCACGAGCCCGCTGCCCGACCCCGACCCGGTGCTGAACTCGCTGGAGGTTCAGGGCAAGGCGGTCTTCAACCGGGCCTGCGCCCAGTGCCACGGCGACATGGGCGGCCACCCGAGCGGCAGCACGCCGATCCTGCAGGGCGTGCAGGGCACGCCGACCGCCATCGTCCGCTATCACAGCATCGCGACCGCCTGCCCGCGGCCGGTCGACAACGTCAGCCCGCCGCGCTTCCAGTTCCAGCCCTGCAGCGCGAGCCAGATGTTGAACGTGCGGACCTACGAGATCACGAACAGCGGCGTCGCGCCGAGCGGCACGCCCTGCGGCGGCGCCCCGCCGCAGCCCGCCTGCGTCACCCGGCTCACCACCACGGATCCGGGCCGCCTGCTGTTGACCGGCTACCCGGCCGCCGGCGGCCCCGGCGACATCGAGCACATGGACATCCCGAACCTGCGCGGCATCAGCCGCACGGCGCCGTACTTCATGAACAACACCGCGGCGACGCTCGAAGACATGCTCGAGCACTACAAGCAGTTCTTCAAGCGCGTGCAGGTGCAGAACCCGGCCGCGCCGCTGCTGACCACGCAGCCGGGCGTCACGCCGCCGGTCATCGACCGGCCGTTCACCGATGCCGAGGTGCCGGCGCTGCTGGCTTACCTGCGCAAGCTCTGATCAGCCTTTTCCGCCTCTTGGCTCCGATGGAAGGTTCACGATGAAACGCTCGATCGTTCGCGGCCGGCCTGCGCGGCGCAGCGCAGGCCGCGCCGCCGCCCGGGCCTCGGCCCTGCTCTCGATGCTGCTCGCCGGTTTGCCGGCCAGCGCGGCGGTGCAATTCACCGTCACCGACCTGGGCACGCTGGGCGGCACGACGAGCAACGCCTACGGCATCAACGCGGCCGGGCAGGTGGTGGGCTCTGCGATGACCAGCGGCGACGCGGTTTCGCGCGCGTTCATTTGGCAGGCCGGCAGCCTGCAGGACCTGGGCACTGCGGGTGGCACGAGCGGCTATGCGGCGAGCATCAACGCCGCCGGGCAGGTCGTCGGTTATGCCCGCACCATCGGAAACAGCAGCTACTACGGCTTCCTGTGGCAGGGCGGCACGGTGCAGGTGTTGCCCACGCTGGGCGGTACCTACAGCCTGGCTTCCGGTATCAATGCCGGGGGACAGGTGGTGGGTTATGCCGCCACCAGCAGCGACGCCGCTTCGCACGCCGCGCTCTGGCAGCCGGGCGGTGGCGTGCAGGATCTGGGCACCCTGGGCGGCCTCAACAGCAACGCCCAGGCCGTCAATGCCGGCGGGCAGGTGGTGGGCGATTCCGAGCTTGTCGGCATTGCCGGGGTTCACGCCTACCTGTGGCAGTCGGGCTCGCTGCAGGACCTGGGGACGCTGGGCGGCGTGAACAGCAGCGCACACGACATCAATGCGGCCGGGCAGGTGGTGGGCCAGGCGGACATCCTGGGCAACAACGCGAGCCACGCGTTCCTGTGGCAGTCGGGCAGCATGCGCGACCTGGGCACGCTGGGCGGCAGCTACAGCGCTGCCATCGGCATCAACGCCACCGGGCAGGTCGTCGGCAATGCCCTGGTCGCCGGCGACAGCGTGATGCACGCCTTCCTGGGTGCGGCCCGAGGTGGCCTGACCGACCTGAACACCTTGCTGGCACCCGGCAGCGGCGCGACGGTCATTGATGCCAGCGGCCTGAATGACTTCGGCCAGATCGTCGGCACGGCCGGCATCGCCGGGCGCAACCGCGCGGTGCTGCTGACGCCGACCGGCTCGATGGCGTGGCTGGCCGGCGGCGCCGGCGGCAGCTTCGCCGATGTCGCCAACTGGGAGCTGGGGTTCACACCCAACAAGTTCCTCGACGCGGTGATCGCGCCGGCAGGCAGCCAAACGATTTATGCCAGCGCCGATGCCACGGTCAAGAGCCTGAGCCTCGGCGGGACGGCCGGCAGCAGTGGCCGGCCGTTGCTGGTGTTGCAGTACGGCGCCGTATTGACTGCGGCCGATGGCGTCACCGTGCAAGCCACCGGCACGCTGACCGGCGACGGCACGGTCCGCGGCAACGTCGGCAACTTCGGCACGCTACAGGCGAACAACCTCAGCATCACCGGCACGTTCAGCAATGCCGGGCTGGTCAGCGGCAGCGGCTATCTGAACGCCAGCCTGAACAACGCCGCCGCCGGCCAGGTGCGCAGCGGCGCCGGCGAGTACCTGCATGTGGTGGGCGCGGCGCACGACAACCAGGGCACGCTGGACATCAGCGGCGGTGGCACGCAGCAATACACCGGCACGCTGAACAACGCGGCCGGCGGGCGCATCCTGCTCGACCACGCGGTCTTGCGGCTCGACAACGGCCTGTCGAATTCAGGCCAGGTGCAGGTGAGCTTCGGCGGTGCCACGGTGTACGGTGCGGTGACGACGCATGCCGGCGGCAAGATCATCCTGTCGGGCAACAGCGAGACGACTTTCTTCGACGCGATCGACGTCGAATCGGGTGCCGAGTTGCGCGTTTCGACCGGCAGCACGGCGGTGTTCTTCGGCCCCGTGAAGCAGCGCACCGGGTCGCTCTTCACCGGCAGTGGAACCAAGTTCTACGAAGGCGGCCTGTCGATCGGCGCTTCACCGGGGCTGGGCATCGACGCCGGCGACGTGAACTTCGGCAGCGGCAACCTGTATCTCGAAGAAATCGGTGGCCTGGCCGCCGGCACCGGCTTCGACAAGTACATCGTCGCCGGCAGGCTCGGCTTCGGCGGCAGCCTGAAGGTCGTCTTCTGGGACGGCTTCAGGGGCCAAGCCGGGCAGCGCTTCGATCTGTTCGACTGGGGCAGCAGCGAAGGCGCGTTCGCGGCCATCGACCTGTCCGGCGCGCCATTGGCCGCCGGCTTGAGCTGGGATACGTCGAAGCTGTATTCGACCGGCGAGATCGGCATCAGCGCGGTGCCCGAGCCGCAGTCGTGGGCGTTGATGCTGGCGGGGCTTGCCGGGCTGGCGCGCCGGGCCGGCATCAAGCGGCGGGCCGGGGCGCATCACCAACAACGGGAGAAGTCATGATCCAACTTTCACTGCAGCGATTCATGTGCCGCACGGCTGCCGTGCGCGGGCCTTCACGAGCCACCCTGCGCATGGCATGCCGTGCTGCCGCCTTGCTGGCGGCATGTGTCGCCGGCCCGCATGCGGGTGCGGCGTCCTCGCTGGAGGCGATCACCGGCGTCGTGGGTGGCCCCGGCGGCGGTTCGAGCCCACTGGGCTGCGGCACCTTCGACCCCGTGCCGGAGCTGTCGTTCTTCACCTTCAACACCCTGGTGCCGCGGGGTGGTTACGGGCCTTGCGGCTACAGCGGCGGGTACACAACGGCGTCGGCGCCCACGGGGCCGCTGAACCGCAACGCCGGTCTGGGGCCGGTGATTCTCGGCCCGCCAGGCAGCCCTGCGGGCTACTTCGACGGCACGGCCGATGCCCGGGCCAACTACCGGTCGCTCGGCGCCGCGGCCCACGCCAACATTTCCGGCGGTCTGCCGGAAAGCAGCCTGGCGATGTTCGAGTCGACCGGCGCGGCGACCTTTACCGACACGCTGACGGCCAGCAGCCCCTTCGTCGCCAACATCACCGCCGGCACCGTGCGCTACACGTTCAGCGTCGACGGCAGCCTGAGTTCGCTGGGGGCGCCGGGCCCCTTCCTCTTCGGCGAGACCTACGCCGTGCTCGATCTGCAGCACCAAGGCGGCCCGGTTTACGAACTGCTGAATGCGCACGTCAGGCGCGGCGGGCTGGGCATCATCTCCGGCAACCCGCCGCCTGCGGGCTGGGTCACGAGCACGGGCAGCCTGAGCGGTGGCAGCACGGTCGAGATCGAGCTGCCGATGGTCTGGGGCCAGCCGTGGGACCTGAAGGTCGGCTTGCTGGCCTGGGCCTACGGCACGGCCGACACCGACTTCCTGACCACCGCCAAGCTCACCGGATTGGAACTCTTCGACGCCGGCCACAACCCGGTGACCACGTTCAGCATCACGTCGGCGTCGGGAACCGACTACGCCGCGCCGGTGCCCGAGCCGAGCACGGGGGTGTTGATGTTCGCCGGGTTGGCTGGGCTGGCCGGGCTCGCGCGCCGCCGCAAGCGCTGAAGCGACGCACTCACCGGCCGTCCCGCCCAGCCGGAGCCGAGGCCTTCGACCTGCCCCGAAAACACTGACGCGGCGTGCACCGCACGCCGCTTCAGCGGTTTGGCCGGCCTACAGCGACTCGGCGTACATCCGGATCTTGTCGGCCCGGCTCGGGTGCTTCAGCTTGCGCATCGCCTTCGCTTCGATCTGGCGGATGCGTTCGCGCGTCACGTCGAACTGCTTGCCGACTTCTTCGAGCGTGTGGTCGCTGCTCATGTCGATGCCGAAGCGCATGCGCAACACCTTCGCTTCGCGGGCCGTCAGCCCGTCGAGCAGCTCGCTGACCACCGCGCGCAGGCCCGACTGCATCGCGGCTTCCATCGGCGCGACGTTGTGCTTGTCTTCGATGAAGTCGCCCAGGGTCGTGTCGCCTTCGTCGCCGACCGGCACTTCCAGCGAGATCGGCTCTTTCGCGATCTTCATGATCTGGCGGACCTTTTCTTCGGTCAGCTCCAGCTTCTGCGCGATCGTCGCCGCGTCCGGCTCGAAGCCGAATTCCTGCAGGTGCGCGCGGCTGACCCGGTTCATCTTGTTGATCGATTCGATCATGTGCACCGGCACCCGGATCGTGCGCGCCTGGTCGGCGATCGCCCGCGTGATGGCCTGGCGGATCCACCAGGTGGCGTAGGTCGAGAACTTGAAGCCGCGCCGGTATTCGAACTTCTCCACCGCCTTCATCAGGCCGACGTTGCCTTCCTGGATGAGGTCGAGGAACTGCATGCCGCGGTTGGTGTACTTCTTGGCAATCGAGATCACGAGGCGCAGGTTGGCCTCGATCATCTCGCGCTTGGCGTTCAGCGACGAGCGCTCGCCTTCGTTCATCCGCTTGTTGATCGCCTTCAGGTCTTCGAGCGGAATCACCGCTTTCGCCTGCAGGTCGATCAGCTTGGTCTGCAGCTCCTGGACGGCGGGCACGTTGCGGCCCAGCGCAGCGCTGTACGGCTTGCCGGCGGCGGCTTCGGCCTCGACCCAGCCGATGTTCAGCACGTTCGGCGGGAAGTGCTCGATGAAGTGCTGTTGCGGCATGCCGCACTTGTCGACCGCGATCTTGCGGATCTCGCGCTCGTAGCGGCGAACGTGCTCGACCTGCGAGCGCAGCATCGCGCACAGCTTGTCGATCGTCTTCACGGTGAAGCGGACGGTCATCAACTGGTCGCTCAGCGAGCGCTGCGCCGCGCGGTAGGTGGCCGAGCCGTAGCCGCCGTTGTCGAACGCGTGGCGCAGGCTGTCGTAGCTGGTGCGCATGGCCGCAAAGGTGACGAGCGCGGCCTGGCGCATCTCTTCGAGGCGGCGGGTCATGGCCTTGCTGCCGCCGTTGCCGTCGTCGTCGTCTTCGGTGTCGTCGAACGAGTCGACGTCTTCTTCGGCCACGTAGTCATCGGCCTCGCCGGCGACGACGAAGCCGTCGACGACGTCGGAGATCGGCACTTCGCCGCTGGCGATCTTGTCGCCGTAGGCCAGCACCTCGGCCATGATCGACGGCAGCGCCGACACCGCCAGCATCGTCGCCTGGCGGCCGCCTTCGATGCGCTTGGCAATCTCGATTTCGCCTTCGCGGGTGAGCAGCTCGAACGAACCCATCTCGCGCATGTACATGCGAACCGGGTCGGTCGTGCGGCCGAACTCCGAGTCGACCGTGGACAGCGCCGATTCGGCCGCCTCTTCGGCTTCTTCGTCGGTCGCCGTCGCGCCGCCGCCGCCGGCGACCAGCAGGGTCGCGGCATCGGGCGCCTGTTCGTAGACGGCCACGCCCATGTCGCCGAGCATCTTGACGATGGCTTCCAGCACTTCGGCGTCGACCAGCTTTTCCGGCAGGTGGTCGTTGACCTCCTGCTGCGTCAGGAAGCCGCGCGTCTTGCCCATCGTCACCAGCGCCTTCAGCTCGCTGCGGCGCTTTTGCACTTCTTCGTCGGTGAGCGCGGTCACGGCCAGGCCGAACTCGCGGATCAGCGCGCGTTCCTTGGACTTCGGCACCTTCATGCGCAGCGGCTTGGCCGCGGCCTTCGCGTCGGCGACCGGGTCGGCGATGTCGGCGGTCTTGCCGCCGGCCAGCACGTCATCGATTTCGCCGTCGACTTCCAGCGACGGGTCGACGTCGGCAAAGTCGGGGTCGAGCACCAGTTCCTTGGCCGCCACCGGCTTGGCTTTGGCCTTGGGCTTGTCCTTGGCCGCCACGTCGGCTTTCGCGGGGACGGCCTTCGCCGTCACGGCTTTTGCCGTCGCCCTGACCGCCTTCACGACTTCCGCGGCCGGAGCGCTGGCGGGCTTCTTGGCAGGCGCTTTGGCCGCGAGAGCGGGTGCTGCGGTGTCGTGGGCCAGCGGCGAGGTGGGGGGTGTCTTCTTGGCAGTCATGCGGTTCCTGGAGAGCAAAGGACGAAGGGATCGCTGCGTCTTGGGTGGGTTCGGAGAAGGCCGGGCGGATTGCCCGTTGCCCCTGTCATCTGGGGGCTGCCCGCCGGATTGAAAGCCGCCACAAGCTGCTGTGCCGAACAACAAGAAAGCCCGAAACCGATTCAGTGGTCGCGGGCTTTGGTTGATTCAGACGCTGTTAATAGACTGCATTATAACCCAAAAGTCTTGCTTTTCACAGGCATGGCACATGAGCAGCCGTGCCAGGTGAAGGTCGGCGCCCAAGTTTGTCAGCTAGCGGTCGGGGCCGAGGCCCGCTGCCCATACGAGCGCGGCGGCGGCGAAGATCGACGAATCGGGCCGCGCAATGCCGCGTTCGGCCAGCCGCAGCCAGGCCAGCGTGTCGTGGTGGCTGCCTTCGATCAGGTCCTTCGAGCGTTCACCGACCAGCCAGGCGTGCAGGGCCGCGTAGCGCTCGGGATGGCGCAGCTGGGTCCAGGCCAGGCCGACCAGATCGCCGTAGCCTTCCTCGCGGCGCTGGGCCTTCATCGCCACGTAGTCCTCACGAGTCGCGGGGCTGAGGTTGTCCGGGACGCTGGCGACGAAGCCGGCCGGCAGGCCCTGCCAGGCATTGTCCAGATAGCGCCGGCAGTGGCCCAGTTCGTGGGCTGCCATCAGCTCCAGCGTCGGTGCCAGCAGCGCCGGCGCGATGCGGTCGAGCGTGGCCTGCGCCTCCGGGTTGCCGCGCATCGACAGCACCAGCTTGCAGCGGCCGTCGACGAAGGCCAGCGCCAGCGGTGCGGCGCCGGGCGTCGGCTGCGGTTGCACGACGATGTCCAGCGGCAGTCGGGCTTCCTTGGCGAACTCGATCACCGGCCAGGCGCCTTTCAGCCAGCGCGTTTCGGTGGCGGTCAGATCAGCCGCCCGGCAAGCCGGCGCGGCCAGCGCGATGGCGACGATTGCAGCGACGGCGGAGATTGAATGCCACACGGATGAGCTCCTGATGGGGCATTCTTCGTCGCGTGTTGCGTCGGTCTTGAATCGCGGGCGCCGACGCTGGCCGCAAGCGTGCTTTTGTCGCAAACAAAAAGGAGCCGGACGATGGCGCCGTCGGAATTCAATCGAGTGCCCGCCTGGCAGGCCGCAGCGCTGCTGGCCCGACGGGAGCTGCGCGCGGTCGATCTGGCTCGGGCTTGCCTGGACCGCGTGGCCGAGCGCGATGGCGAGGTCCAGGCCTTCGCCCACATCGAGCCCGATGCCGCGCTCGCGCAAGCACGTGCGCTCGACGCCGGGCCGATCCGCGGGCCGCTGCACGGGCTGCCGCTGGGCGTGAAGGACTTGTTCGACACGGCCGGCCTGCCCACCGCCTATGGCTCGCCGGTCTACGCCGGGCACCGCCCGGCCGCCGACGCCGCCGCGGTCGCGCTGTGCCGCGAGACCGGCGCGCTGGTGCTCGGCAAGACGGTGACCACCGAGTTCGCCTACTTCCAGCCGGGGCCGACGCGCAACCCGCACGACGGGGCGCACACCCCCGGCGGTTCGTCCAGCGGTTCGGCCGCGGCGGTGGCCGACCACATGCTGCCCCTGGCGCTGGGCACGCAGACGGCGGGGTCGATCATCCGCCCGGCCGCCTACTGCGGCGTGCTCGGCTACAAGCCGAGTTGGGGCCGGGTGCCGCGGGCGGGGGTCAAGAGCCTGTCGGAGGCGCTCGACACGGTCGGCGGCTTCGGCCGCTGCGTGCGGGATGTCGCGCTGCTCGGCGCCGTGCTCACCGGCGATGCGCGGCTGCATGACGGGCTCGGTGGGCTGGATGGCGCAAGCGCTCCGCGCATCGGCCTGTGCCGCACGCCCGAGTGGCCGCTGGCCGATGAAGACACGCAGGCCGCGTGGAGCCGGGCGAGCGCCGCGCTGGCGCCGGATGCCGCGCTGCTGGCCGATCTCGAACTGCCGGATGGACTGCTGGGTCTCGTCGCGCTGCAGAAGTCGGTGATGGCCTTCGAGATGGCGCGTGCCTTGAGCCACGAACGGTTGCAGCATCGCGCCCGCCTCAGCGACCGCCTGCTGGCCTTGTTCGACGAAGGGCTGGCGATCCCGGGCGCCGAGCATGCGGCCAACCTGGCCCGTGCCGCCGCTGCTCGCCAGCATGCCGACGCCTTGTTCGACCGCTTCGACGTGCTGCTCGCACCCAGCGCCGCCGGCGAAGCGCCGGCCGGCACCGCCGCCACCGGCGACCCGCTGTTCTGCCGCGGCTGGACCCTGCTCGGCCTACCCTGCGTGCACCTGCCGTTCGCGCACGGCCGCCTGGGGTTGCCGATCGGCCTGCAACTCGTCGGCCGTTTCGGTGAGGACCACCGGCTGCTCGCCGCCGCGCAGTGGGTGCACCCCAGGCTGCTGGGCTGAGAGGCTGCTCCTTCAGCCGCCGTCTTCGACCAACGCCAGCACCGTCTCGCGACTGAAGTTCTCGCCCGCCGGCACCCGCAGCGCGGCGACCCGCCCGCCCGCCGGGGCCGCGATCGCCACGCTGGCCTTCACGAGCTCGGCCGTGCCCAGGGTCTGCCCGGCTTCGACCGTCTGACCCACGGCGACCTCCCATTCGGCGAGCAGCGCCTGCGCATCGTCGTCCAGCCCGTTCCAGACCGACGCATCGAGCCTGACCTCATGCATGCGCGGCCTTGCGTTCGAGGTTGCCGCGCACGGTGTCCTTCGCCGCCTGCACGATGCTCGCGACCTGCGGGATCACCGCCTGTTCGAGCGGGCGGCTGTAGGGGATGGGCACGTCGGGCACGGCGAGCCGGCGCACCGGCGAGCGCAGCCGCACGCTGTCGAGGTTTTCGGCGACCAGCGCGGCGATCTCGCCGCTGACGCCGAAGCTCAGGTAGTCCTCGTCGGCGACCAGCAGCCGCCCGGTCTTGTAGACCGAAGCGAGCACGGTCTTGCGGTCCAAGGGCACCAAGGTGCGCAGGTCGACGATCTCGGCCTCGATGCCTTCAGTGCTGAGCTGCACCGCGGCCAGTTCGGCCTTGTGGACCATCTGGCTCAAGGTGACGATCGTCAGGTCGCTGCCTTCGCGAACCACCCGCGCCTGGCCGAACGGCAGCGTGTAGGGGTCCTCGGGCACCGGCACCGTCGCGCCTTCGAAGTAGGCCATCCACGGCAGGCCCATGATGCCCTTGTGGAACATGAAGACCACCGGGTTGTCGTCGCGGATCGCCTGCGTCATCAAGCCCTTCGCGTCGTAGGCGTTCGACGGCACGACGACCTTCAGCCCCGGCACGTGGGCGAAGGCCGCATACAGGCATTGCGAGTGCTGCGCGGCGTCGTTGTAGCCGCCGCCGATGGCGGTCGTCAGCACGACAGGCAGCTTCTGCGCGCCGCCCGACATGTAGTGGTTCTTCGCCAGGTGGTTGTAGATCTGGTCGAAGCAGACGCCGAAGAAGTCGGCGAACATCAGCTCGACGATCGGGCGCAGGCCTTCGGCCGCGGCGCCGATCGCCGCGCCGATGAAGGCCGTCTCCGAGATCGGCGTGTCGAGCACGCGGGCATCGCCGAAGCGTTCGTGCAGGCCGCCGGTGGCGCCGAAGATGCCGCCGTAGCGGCCGACGTCCTCGCCCATCACGAAGACTCTTTCGTCGCGCGCCATCTCCTGCGCGATCGCCTGCGAAATGGCCGCGGCCATGGTCAGCTGGGGTCCGTTCATGGTGCGCTCTCCTCGGCAGCGAAGACGTGTTGCAGCGCTTCGGCGGCGTCCGGGTAGGCGCTGCTGCGTGCGAATCCGAACGCCGCGCCGATGCGTGCGGTGATCCGCACGCGCAGCGCGGCATCGCCCGCATCGTCGAGTGCGCCGAGCGCGCGCAGTTGCGCGCCCAGCAGCGGAATCGGGTCGTTGCGGCGCAAGGCTTCGACCTCGCCCTTCGGCCGGTAGGTCTCGGGGTCGCCCTGGAAGTGGCCGAGATAGCGGTCGGTCTTGACCTCGATCAAGCTCGGCCCGTCGCCGCGCCGCGCGCGGGCTATCGCTGCGCCGGCGGCTTCGAACACCGCCACCGCTTCGTTGCGCTCGACCCGCACGCCGGGCATGCCGTAGGCCGCGCCGCGCACCGCATTGTTCGGCACCGACGTCGACGCCGACTTCTCGACCGAGATGCCGTACTTGTTGTCTTCGATGACGAAGACCACCGGCAGCTTCCACAGCGCGGCCAGGTTCAGCGCTTCGTGGAACGCGCCCTGGTTGGCCGCGCCCTCGCCGAAGAAGCTCACCGCCACCGAATCGCGGCCCAGCCGCTTGGCCGCCAGCGCCGCGCCGCAGGCTTGCGGCGCCCCGGCCGCGACGATGCCGCTGCAACTGAACTTGTGCGCCGGGTCGAACAAGTGCATGTGGCCGCCCTTGCCGCGGCCGAGGCCGGTGACCTTGCCGTAGATCTCGGCCGTCATTGCAGCCAGCGGCACGCCCTTGGCGATCGCGAAGTGGTGCGGCCGGTGGGCGCCGACCACCGTATCGTCGTCGCGCAGGTGCACGCACACGCCCACCGCCACCGGCTCCTGGCCGGCGGCCAGGTGCATCTCGCCCGGCACCGGGCCCGCTCCGATGTCGAACGCCAGCCCTTTCTGGATCTTCGGCGGCAGCTTGCCTTCGAGGTAGACCCGGGCGATCGTCTCTTCGTATTCGCGGATCTCGACCATCCGCTCGTACATCCAGCGCAGTTGTTCGGTCGATGCTTTCATCGTCGGCTCCTCACGCGCGGTCGGCGAAGAACTTCCAGTCGAGCAGCATCTTGATCGTGTTGTTCTCGTCGACGAAGGCCACCGGCCCGTGGTTGGTGAACAGCAGCTCGGAGTCTTCGACGAAGGTCGTCAGCTCGTGGTACGAACCCAGCGGCTCGTAGCCGTAGTCGCCGGCCTCGGCCACGCCCATGCGGTAGTCCATGCGGCCGCGCAGCAGCAGGTATTCGCCGGCGCCGTGGTGGAAGTGGGCCGGGAACGCCGCGCCCTTGGCGCACTGGAACAGCACCGTCCAGACGCCGGTCTCGGCGCTGGTGCGCAGGGTCTTGAACTCGATGCCGGGGGCGAACTCGACCCAAGGCTTCTGGTTCACCCGCAGCAGCACTTCGGCGTTCGGGTCGGCGGGTGTCGTGACGCGTGTGTCCATGAGAAGTCTCCTGTGGTGGCCAGGAGCCATGGTCGCGCTGCGCCGGCACGAATGCTTGTCAGCCAGTGATCGCGCGCTGGTGGCGCAGCGACCTCAAGCGGCACGTGGCTCGGTTGGCGAGCGGCTCGAAGGCTGGTCTGCCGCCCGCTCTTGACTACCCGGCAATCGATGCCGAGGCGCCGGACACATCATTTCATTTCGCCCCACTTGATGCCGCCGCCGCCGACGCTGCGAGCGCGGTCTTGGCTGCCTGCACGCTGCGGTCGAAGGCCAGCACCTTGGCTACCGTCAGCTTGCCGTCGCCGTTGCTGTCCAGCCCCGCCGGTGCAGGTGCGCCGGTGAACTGCACGCAGCCGCGGGTGTCCTTGAGTTGCCTGAACATCGATTCGGGCAGGCCGGCCGCCGTCCATTCCGCGCGGTCCATGCAGCCGTCTCGATTGGTGTCCACTTCGGCTATGAAGGGCGCCTTGTCAAGCACCGTTGGTTTCGCAGATGGATCCGCCGGACCGGCCTGGGCCCACGCCGCGTGGGCGGCCATCATCGACAGTGCAAGCTGAATCGAGATCAGCAGCGGTTTTCTCTTCGAATTCATGCGTGTCTCCGAGGGGCTGACGCGATCGACCACAGGAGTCGATTGTTGCGCTTGCCCTCCGGAAAACACACCCGTTCAGGCTGCACATCAGCTATGCAAATGCGCTCGAGTGACCGTCGTTTCGTCGCGTGGCGCAGCGACCTGCGCCCGCCGGCGAAAGTCGCGCGGCGACAGGCCATAGGCGCCGCGGAACAGCTTGCTGAACTGGCTTGGGTCTTCGAAGCCCCAGTGGCCGGCAATCTCGGTGATCTGGCGCGCGGCCAGCGTCGAGCCTTCGAGGTCGCGCCGGCACATCGCGAGGCGGCGCGCACGGATCGTTGCGCAGACGGTCGCGTCGCTGGCCTCGAACAGCTTGTGCACGTTGCGCTCGGTCATCCGGAAGGCACGGGCCAGCGCAGCCACGCCGAGGCCCGGCTCGGTGAGGTGGGCATCGATGTGGCGCTGCATCTGTTCGAGCAGCAGCGCGCGCAGGCGCGGCGCCGGCAGCGCCGGCTGTTCGCCCAGGCACAGACCGAGCAGGTCCAGCGTCGCGTCGAGCACGCTGTGGCGGCTGGGTTGCGGCAGCTCGCCGAAGCGCTGGACGAGGGCCTGGAAGTGGTCGACGAACAAGCCGCCGATGCCGTGCCGGCCGTCCATGGGGCGGCCGATCAGGTCGCGCACGCGCGGCACGCGGCGCAGCAACTGCGCCTCGGGCACCAGCAGCGAAAGCTGGCGCAGGCTGTCACCGGTGGCAAAGGCCATCGGCCGCGTGCTGTCCCACAACGTGAACATGCCTTCGGTGAGGTGCACTTCGTGGGCGCCGAAGCGCAAGGTCTCGGCTCCTGCAGCGATCATCACGACGTTCAGGTAGGCCTCGTCGTCGCCGGCGATCTGGGCCCGCCCGCGGGTACCGCTGACCCGTGCCGACGCGGTGCAGTCGGTCAGCCGCAGGCCGTCGACGCGGTGCTGGTGCATGTAGGCCGGAAAGGCCGCGCAGGCGATGCGCGGAATGTCCCATGCCAGGTGGGCGTCGACGATGACCTCGCGCCAGGCATCGAACTGGCGCGGCGCCGGCAGCGCGTGGGTGTTCCAGGTGTCGGGTGGGTTGGCGTCGACCATCGGCTGTCTCCTTCGCCCGCTCGGGGGCGCCGCGGCGCAGGCTTGGTGCGCCGCTGCCTCGCACGGTAGCACCGCGGCCCGGCCGGCGCCAAGGCCGACTTGTGAAGCCGCGAACGCCGGGTTGTCGCAGAGCGAACGGCCGGCGCGCGCGGTCTGGCGCAGATCTAGCGCTGGCTCTCCTCCAGCGCATCGGCCGCGTCGGTGAACTGAAGGTTGTCGATGTGCTCGCGCACGGCTTCATACGAGCCTTTGCTCAGCAGTTGCCGGAGCTGCGGCGACAGCGAACTGAAGCGGTCCATCGCCGACAGGCTTTGCTGGCGCAGCAGGTCGACGAAATCGGCCAGCGCCTGCGGTTCGAGCCGCGGCCCGCTGGCCGGCGCCTCTTCGGCCGCTGCCTGCGCCGCAGCCAGCGCCGGAGCCGCGCTCTGGCGCAGCGCCTGCAGGCGGCTGCCCAGCGCAGCCGCCAAGTCGGTGGCCTGCGCGACCTCACCGGCGGTACACGCAGCTTCGGCTTCGCCGGCCAGTTGCTGGATCGTCTTGGCGCCGAGCATGCCGGCGCTGCCTCGCAGCTTGTGCATGCGCCCCGCATGAACCGCCAGCGCCGCCAGGCCGGCCGCGGGCGCCGGCATCTCGACATGGGAGAACTCGTCGAGCAGCCGCTTCAGCATCGAGCGGAACAGGTCGAAGTCGTCGCTCAGGCGGGTGCGTGCGTCGTTCGAATCGATGCCGTCGATCTCCGGCCACGCCGGCGTCGCCAGCGGCCGGGATTCGGCCGGCGCATGAGCCGGCGCGGCGGGCGGGCCGGCGGTCGGCTTGACGCGGCGCAGGATGCTGCGCACCAGCGCCTGGGCGTCGAAGGGCTTGACGATGTAGTCGTCCATGCCGGCGTCGCCGGCGCGCTGGCGTTCGCTGCTCAGCGCGCCGGCGGTCAGCGCGATGATCGGCAGCTCGGTCAGCTTCAGCTCGAGCCGGATCCGCCGGGTCGCGTCGTGGCCGTCGAGCACCGGCATCTGCACGTCCATCAGCACCACGTCGACCACGCCCGGCTCGGCCTGCAACAGCTCGAACGCCTGCAGCCCGTCGCTGGCCAGCCAGACCGTCGCGCCTTCGAGTTCGAGAATGCGCTTGGTCACGTCCAGGTTGATGTCGCTGTCGTCGACGACCAGAACGCGCACGCCGACGAGCGGGTGCTCGCCCGGGGTCGCCGGCGTCGCCTCCAGATGAGCCAGCGCCTGCGCCGAAACCAGCGCGAAGTCGAGCATCATGCTGAACCGGCTGCCCAGGCCGGGCGTGCTTTCGAGGCCGATCTCGCCGCCCATCAGGCTGACCAGCCGCTTGACGATCGACAGCCCGAGGCCGGTGCCGCCGAAGCGCCGCGTGATCGATGCGTCGGCCTGCGCGAACGGCGCGAACAGCCGCGCCTGCACCTCGCGCGCGATGCCGATGCCGGTGTCCTGCACGATGAAGCACAGCGTCACCCGCTTCGGCGTCGCGGCGAGCCGGTGCACGCGCAGCTTGACGCCGCCGCGTTCGGTAAACTTGATCGCGTTGGAAAGCAGGTTGATCAGGATCTGGCTCAAGCGCGTCGCGTCGCCCTCCAGCGCCGCCGGCAGGTCGTGCTGGGCGTCGATCTCGAAGGTGATGCCCTTCGCGTCGGCCTGCACCGACATCACGTCGCTCAGCTCCTTCAGCAGGCTCCCCAGGCTGAACGCGGCCTGCTCGACGATCAGCTCGCCGGCTTCGATCTTCGACAGGTCGAGCACGTTGTTCAGCACCACCAGCAGCGACTTGCTGGCCAGCTTGACCTTGTCCAGAAAGGCGAGCTGCTGCTCGTCCAGCGAGGTCTGTCCGAGCAGGTGGGAGAGGCCGATCACCGCGTTCATCGGCGTGCGGATCTCGTGGCTCATGTTGGCCAGGAACTCGCTCTTCGCGCGGTTGGCCTGCTCGGCCTTGTGGGTCGCCTCGCGCAGCGATTCTTCGTACTGCTTGCGCTCGGTGATGTCGCGCGCCGATGCGAACACGCCCTGCAGGCTGCGGTCGCGGTCGTGGAAGGTGGTCGCGTTGTACGACACCACGGTCAGCTTGCCGTCGCGGGCGCGGGCGGTGAGCTCGTAGTTGGTCAGTTTGCCTTCGTCGAGCACGCGCTTGATGCCGGCCTCGGCCCGGTGCGGGTCGGTGAAGTAGTTCTTGAACGGCGCGCCGATCAGCTCGTCGCGCGTGCAGCCGGTCAGCGCCTCCATCTGCTTGTTGACGTCGGTGACGATGCCGCGCGGGTCGGTGGTCATCAGCGCGTCGATGTTCGATTCGATCAGCGAGCGCGTGTAGAAGTGCTGGTCGCGCAGGCGCTGGTCGAGCTTCATGCGCTCTTCCTCGACCTGCTTGCGGGCGGTGTTGTCGGTGCCGATCAGCAGGTAGCCGATGATGCCGTCGTGGGCGTCGCGCAGCGCCGTCACCGAGACCACGGCCGGGAAGCGGCTGCCGTCCTTGCGGATGTAGGTCAGCTCGTAGATGTCTTCGATGCCGCGCGAGGCCTTGAAGACCAGCGCCTCGAAGCCCGGCGCGATCGGCGTCTCCAACTCGACGCTCAGCGCCTTCGCGCGTGCAATCACTTCCTGCGGGTCGGAGATGTCGGCCGGGGTGATCTTGTTCATCACATCGGCGGCGGCGTAGCCGAGCATGCGTTCGGCGCCGACGTTGAAGATCTGGATCACGCCCTTGGCGTCGGTCGCGATGCTGGAAAAGTTGGCGCTGTTGAAGATCGCGCGTTGCAGCGCGCCGGCCTTCAGCAGCGCTTCTTCGGCCTGCTTGCGCGCGGTGTTGTCGGTGCCGATCAGCAGGTAGCCGATGATGGCGTCCTGCGCATCGCGCAGCGCTGTCACCGAGACGACGGCCGGGAAGCGGCTGCCGTCCTTGCGGATGTAGGTCAGCTCGTACATGTCTTCGATGCCGCGCGAGGCCTTGAAGACCAGCGCTTCGAAGCCCGGTGCGATCGTCGTTTCGAGCTCGACGCTCAGCGCCTTGGCGCGCGCGATCACTTCCTGCGGGTCGGAGATGTCGGCCGGGGTGATCTGGTTCATCACGTCGGCGGCGGCGTAGCCGAGCATGCGTTCGGCGCCGACGTTGAAGATCTGGATCACGCCCTTCGCGTCGGTCGCGATGCTGGAGAAATTGGCGCTGTTGAAGATCGCACTTTGCAGCGCGCCGGCCTTCAGCAGGGCTTCTTCGGCCTGCTTGCGCGCGGTGACGTCGGTGCGGATCGAGATGAAGCGCTTGGTGCGCCCGTCTTCGCCCATGAAGGGCGCGACGATGCTGTCGACCCAGTACAGAGCGCCGTCCTTCGTGCGGTTGCAGATCTCGCCGCGCCACGAGCGGCCGGCGGAGATGGTGCGCCACATGTCGGTCCAGAAGGCGCGAGTCTGGACACCGGAATTGACGATGCGGTGGGTCTGGCCGACCAGTTCGTCCCGGTTGTAGCCCGAGATCGTGCAGAAGCCCTCGTTGGCGTCGACGATGCGGCCCGCCCGGTCGGTGACGGAGACGATCGAGTGCTGGTGGATCGTGCGCAGCAGCGCGTCGTTCTCGCGCAGCACCTCTTCGGCCCGCCGGCGCGCGGTGTTGTCGGTGCCGATCAGCAGGTAGCCGATGATGGCGTCCTGCGCATCGCGCAGCGCCGTCACCGAGACCACCGCCGGGAAGCGGCTGCCGTCCTTGCGGATGTAGGTCAGCTCGTAGATGTCTTCGATCCCGCGCGAGGCCTTGAAGACCAGCGCTTCGAAGCCCGGTGCGATCGGCGTCTCCAACTCGACGCTCAGCGCCTGGGCGCGCGCGATCAGCTCCTGCGGGTCGGAGATGTCGGCCGGGGTGATCTTGTTCATCACGTCGGCGGCGGCGTAGCCGAGCATGCGTTCGGCGCCGACGTTGAAGATCTGGATCACGCCCTTGGCGTCGGTCGCGATGCTGGAGAAGTTGGCGCTGTTGAAGATCGCGTTCTGCAGCGCGCCGGTCTTCAGCAAGGCCTCCTGGCGGCGGACTTCGGCGAGGTTCTCTGCCGTGTCGACGGGCGGGCCGTGGGTGGCGGGATCGCCGGTGTTCTTGGCCATGGCCAACCTCCAGGAAAAGAGCGGAAAGGGCTGGCGACAAGCACGGCCGACGCTGCGACAGCAGCCCGACCGCTTATACGCCGATTGGGCTTCGCGGCGTGCGCGCCGGCGGCTTTATGTCGCGTGCCAGCAGCGGCGTGGCGACGTCGGCGATGTCGAGCAGAAAGGCCCGCGCGCGCCCGGCGTGCTTGGCGGCGTACAAGGCCTTGTCGGCGGCCAGCACCAAGTCGACCGGTGAGCAGGCGTGCACGTCGTCGGTGAAGCGCGAGTCGGCCGAGGCCGCCATCCAGGCCGCGCTGAGATCGTCGTAGCAGGCCACGCCGATGCTCACCGTCATGTGGCACGCGGTCGGCGATGCGTCGTGCGCGACGGCCAGTGCGTCGATCGCCAGCAGCACGGCCTGCGCCACGTGCTCGGCGCCGCCGCGCGGCGTCTGCGGCAGCAGCACGACGAATTCCTCGCCGCCGTAGCGCGCCACCAGGTCGGCCGGGCGCAGGCTGGCGCCGGCCAGCGCTTGCGCCACTGCGCGCAGGCAGGCATCGCCGGCCGGGTGGCCATAACGGTCGTTGAAGCGCTTGAAGTGGTCGACATCGATCATCAGCAAGGCCAGCGGGGCGCCGTAGCGGCGGGCGCGGCGCCACTCGGATTCCAGCAGCTCGTCGAAGCGCCGGCGGTTGGCAACCCCGGTCAGCGCGTCGATCGTCGCGATGCGGCGCAACTCGTCGGCCAGGTGCTTGACGCGCAACTGGGTCTTGACCCGCGCCACGACCAGCGGCGCGCTGACCGGCTTGGCGATGAAGTCGACGGCGCCGAGGTCGAAGCCCGAGACTTCGAACACCGGCTCCGTGTGGCTGGTGACGAAGATCACCGGCACGTCGGCCAGGGCCGGCTCGGCCTTCAGCGCCTCGCAGACTTCGAAGCCGCTCATGCCGGGCATTTCGGCGTCGAGCAGGATCAGGTCGGGCAGCGACTCGTGGGCCAGGCGCAGCGCATCGGGGCCGCTGGTCGCGAAGCGGCAGTCGGCCACATCGGCGAGGATGCGGCGCAACAGCTGGATCGCGCCCGGGTCGTCGTCGACGAGCAGGATGTTGTCAGGCATCGGCGTTCGATTCGCCGGCTTCGCAGACCGCGGCCACGGCGTCGGGCGCGCGCGGCAGCACGATCGTGAAGCAGCTCCCCGAACCGGGTTCGCTGTCGACCTGCAGGCGGCCGTTCATCGCCTCGACGAGCTGGCGCGTGATCACCAGGCCAAGGCCGGCGCCAGGCTCTCTGGCGCGCTGGCGGCCCAGCCGGTTGAACGGCTCGAACAGGTGCTCGCGCTGGGCGGTGTCCATGCCGATGCCGTCGTCGCGCACGGCGATCGCCACGTCGGTTGAATCGCTGCTCAGTTCGATTCGCGCCCAACCGCCGGGCCGGTTGTATTTGATCGCGTTGCTCAGCAGGTTGACCAGGCACTGGTGCAAGCGGTCGTCGTCGGCGGCCACGCGCAGCGACGGCGGCGCCGGCACGAACGACAGCGCCACACCGGCCTGTTCGGCCAGCGCCGAGACGGCGATCGTGGCGGCGTCGATACAGGCTGCGGCATCGATGGCGCGCAATTCGATCGTCAGCTTGCCGGTCTCGAAGCGGCCGAGATCTATCACGTCGCGCAGCAGAACCTGCAGGCGCCGGCCGCTGGCCACGACGTACTCCAGGCGCTGGGCCTGCCGTGCCGGCAACGGCTGGCCGGCATCGGCGGACATCAACTGGGCGAAGCCGAGCAAGCCGTTCAACGGGTTGCCCATCTCGTGGGCGATGTACGACAGCATCAGCGTCTTCGTGCGGCTGGTCGTCTCGGCCTCGATTCGCGAGTGCGTCTCGGCTTCGAGCCGCTCGCGGTCGCTGGTGTCGCGCAGCATCACCGTGGTCAGCCGCTCGCTGCCTTGGCCGACCCGCGATATCGATACCTCGACGGAGAAGCGCTCGCCGCTCGCGTGCAGCATCGTCGCCCGCGAGCGGCCGCCGTTTTCGCGGCCTTCGGCCGACACGGCGTCGCCCAGCAGGCTCTGCACCGGCGCGCCGATGGCCTGCTCGTGGTCGATGCCGAACATGCTGCAGGCGGCCGAATTGATCAGCACGACCTTGTCGTCGGCGTTGCAGGTGACGATGGCGTCGGATGCGGCGCCGACGATGTCGGCGACCCGCGCATCGCCGACCCGCCGCCAATGATCGCGAACGGCCTGCAGTTCGGCATCGGTGCGCCGCTTCAGCTCGAGCAGGTTGCGCACGCGCGCCTGCAGCACCGCGCCGGTGTAGGGTTTGGCGATGAAGTCGGCCGCGCCGAGGTCGAGCGCGCGCATCTCGTAGCGCGGGTCGGAGAAGCGCGTCACGAAGGCGATCGGCACGTGCCTGAAAGCCGCGTCGGCTTTCAGCGAACGGCAGACGTCGAAGCCGTCGATCCCCGGCATGTGCGCGTCGAGCAGGATCAGGTCCGGCAGCAGCCGGCGGGCGAGCACCAAGGCCTCTTCGCCGCCCTTCGCGAAGTGCAGGGCGCCCATCGTGTGCAGCGTGCGGCGCAGGATGTGGATCGATGCGGTGTCGTCGTCGACGATCAGCAGACGCGGCGTCGCCCCGCTCGGCTGCAGCTGCGCCGGAGCGCCGGCGGCGAGGCGGTCGCGCTTGAGTTCGTCGACCATCAGGCTGGTGCGCAACTGGGCGCGAACGCGGGCCGTCAACTGCTCGGCGACCAGCGGTTTGGTGACGAAGTCGGCGGCACCCCTTTGCAGCGCGGCGACCTGCAGCAGGGCCGTCGGGTCGTGGCTGGTCGCGAAGATGACCGGCACGTCGGCCAATGCCGGGTCGGCCTTGAGCGCCCCGCAGACGTCGAAGCCGCTCATGCCCGGCATGTCGAGGTCGAGCAGGATCAGGTCGGGGATGGCCTCGCGGGCCAGGCGCAACGCGTCCTTGCCCGATGTCGCGAAGCGCTGGTCGGGGTACTCGGCCAGCATCCGGCTCATGACCTGGATCGCGGACGGGTCGTCGTCGACCAGTAGCAGTCGAACCTCACGCGATGACATCGGGCGTCCTTTCAAGGCGTGCGGTTCGCAGCCCGATTATCCGGCCCGTGTTCCGACCACTTCGACGAAATGCCGCCCACTCCGCCCCCAGTTCCGGATTTGGGCGAAGCAACGCCCAGGTGGCGGCGACAATCGGCGGCGTCACGACCCATCCGATCCGCGAGTCCCGATGACCGTTCAACTGAAGAAACCCGTCGCCGGCGCGACCCCGCTGCATGCGGTCGACCGCGCCGCCTTCGATGCCCACCTCGAAGCCGCGCCGCCGGCCACCCGCCGCTGGCTGCAGGCGGTCGGCTTCAAGGCCGCGCCCGACACCTTCGCGCTCGTGCCGGGCGCCGACGGCAGCCTGCTCGAAGCCTGGGCCGGCGTGCGCGGCGCTTCGCACCCGTGGGCGCTGGCGGCACTGCCGCGCAGCCTGCCGCCGGGCCGCTACCGGCTGGCCGACGAAGGCCTTGCGCTCGATGCGCAGGCCGCCGCGATGTCGTGGGAGCTCGGCAGCTACACCTTCGACCTCTACAAGCCGGCCCGCCGCGAGCCGGCCACGCTGATGCTGGCGCCGTCAGCGGCCGCGCAGCGCGGGCTGCTGCTGGCGGCGGTGATCGAATCGACCCGCGACCTGGTCAACACGCCGGCCGAACACCTGGGCCCGGCCGAGCTGGCCGAGGCCGTGCGCCTGGTCGCCCGCCAGCACGGCGCGAAGTTCAAGCAGACGGTCGGCGCTGCGTTGTTGAAGGCCGGCTTCCCGGCGATCCATGCGGTCGGCCGCGCCGCGCAGCGCGAACCGCGGCTGATCGAACTCGACTGGGGCGACCCCAAGCACCCGAAGCTGACGCTGGTCGGCAAAGGCGTCTGCTTCGACAGCGGCGGCCTCGACATCAAGTCGGCCGACGGCATGCGCTGGATGAAGAAGGACATGGGCGGCGCCGCCAACGCGCTGGGCCTGGCCCAGCTGATCATGGCGATCGGCTTGCCGGTG
>Ga0307513_10002445_pt1 | contig 25754 bp, 30 predicted proteins | sample 15_EM_MG_FD_202174 | JGI IMG/M metagenome (GOLD analysis project Ga0307513, IMG submission 202174) | Populus trichocarpa ectomycorrhiza microbial communities from riparian zone in the Pacific Northwest, United States - 15_EM | ecosystem: Host-associated > Plants > Roots > Unclassified | place...
GATGCTGGTGAACCTGTTGAAGTCGCCCCTGGTCATGTACTTCGTAAGTCCCGATAGTCCGCAGTGGTCAAGATGTAATATGTGTGTACTTGGAATGAAACACCCCACTCCTTTCTAACCTCTGGGCCCGAACTTCGACCTTGCTTGCATCTCGAGTGAATACGGTTGATGCTAATTGTAGTGCTGAGGACTTGTGAGCATGTAAGTGAACCTGGACGACCCACAGGAAAGTGGGAAATCCCGATTTGGTAGTCAGCTGAGTCGATACGGTGTGGTTACCGTAATCCACACTCTTGTCGCTCATTCATCTCAGTACACCATGATCCAAAGGGTGCATCCGAACCCGCTTCGCGTGTCCTCCATTACACGCTGGCCAGGCGCCCCGCCGGTGCACCAGCGTACCTTCTATGGGACTCCGGCGTTAGCTCTGCCGACCAGACCCATCTCAACCTCATCGGCGAAGACGACGCGGGCACGCTCACGGGCTTCAGGCTCTCATCGAGGGCCGTTTGTAATCATTCGGGAGGTGGGGAAAGGAAGAGGCCTTTCTCCCGGAACGATTGTTGGGGGTGCATTCCTCGCAGTTATCGGTGAGATAACTCGGTCTTCTCCACCCCCTACATCAGCAATGACCGATTCTACCCCCAGTTGGTGGGGGGTACTACATCTATACGCGTCTCATGTCTGGGATTAAGGTGATAGTCGACGCGAAAGATTCTGTACAAGTGGCCATTTCCAAGGGGCTGAAATACACTGCAAGGAAGGCGCAAGACACCTCGAGGGCCATCCAGGAAAGCGTAGGGTACAGCATCAGCAAAGCATCAGAAGAGCTTCCAAAGGCCTTCCAAGCGACATCCCGTGTCGTCGGAGGGGCAGCAACTATTGCTACGAGCACCATCATATCGCATTGGGAGTGGGTAAAAAAAGGCGGAGGGACGGGGGAGTAATGAGGGAGGTACCTCTTAAAGCTTAAGGGGTGACGGTGGGTTTGTTTGGTGGTTCCGGGTCGGGTGGATCACGATGCTGAACGCGACTCCAGGGTACACAGTACAAGCTTTTCTCGGGAAATCCATGGCACCGCAGTTGTTCGTAAAGTCCGGCCAGTGGGAGTTGTTTTACGCGTGCGCGTTGTCTTTTTTATTGTTACGAGTTGTGGGACAGCAGATACAGAGATAGATACAAGCAAGAATGTTTCCGAAGAGGACGATAAAGAGGGGGTGAGGGGATGGTTGTGAGGAACATAGCGGGGGATGGGACGGGGTGTTGGTGACTTGGGGAAGGGTCCTTCATCTGAAGAAACCGTGACAACTGCCGATGCTCTCATCCAGTTCCCTGCGCTGAGAATGGAAAGTCAATATACATCAGAAGCAGCACTGTTTCTAGGGCTTGCCTTTGTCCGTTGCCGCTTCAATCAATTGGAGGAGCTCCCTAGTGTTGTCCACGCGGTCTGTGGCCCCGAGCTTCTCAAACCCATCGACAGCGCGCAATGCCTCGGATTTCGCCTCGTCAAACCTATCTTGTTGATACCAAACTCGGGCCTGCAGATGCGTTGCGAAAGCCAGGTAGTATGCACTACGGACCGCGTGTGACTTGGCGTGTTCAATGTGAGCGTTTGCGTCGTTGAACCTGTCTTGGCTGGAAAACAGCTGTGCCAGGTCGTAATGGGTCCAGAACAGCCGATCGTCCCAGCCGAAAGAGGATGCAATTTTGAGGGCTACCTCGAAATGGTGAATGGCCTCCCTTGTCTCGCCTTTGGATCGATATACATGGCCAAGGACACGGTGGCAACTGGAGACCTGGGATTCTTCACCTTTCTCCGGGAAGAGACCAAGAGCGCGGGATGCGGCTTCTTTCGCGGCGTCGAGTTGTTTGTCCCCATGTAGCAGCCAAGCAAGCTTGTTCAAACACCGTGCTTGGTGCGTTGTGTCACCAAGCCGTTCGTAAATTCCCAACGCTTCCTCTGCACATAGTACCCCCTCCTTATGAAGGCTCAACAACCGGTTTGCATCAGATAAGTCCATCAAGGTGTGGGCAACCTGACCGTCATCCCCCTGCCCTCTCCAGAGCTCTAAAGTGTGGGTGAGGACCCGCTCGCACTCCATGTGATTTCCAATCTCTGCAAACAACCGCGAGAGTCGGAGTAAGCATGATGGCTTGCAGGGATGGTCATCGGGGAGCTCCTCGATCCTTGGTCTCAGCACTGTAAGCCGCGGTTTGTGCCAATAGAGGTGGTTTATGAAAGATGAGCAAGCGTCCCAGACATCGCATGAGTTCGCGTCAGCAGTTGTGAAGATGTCGAGCAGATACTCGACATTCACATCCTCCAACACAATCCACCGTGTTTCTCCAAACTCGGGTCCGTCAGGATCAATATGAACCGACAATCGGTTAAAGTAATGGTCCTTGGTCATGCACAGGAGTGGAGATAACTTTGGATCTTTGGGGCGAAGGTGGTCCCGGAGCGGCGCCAGCATCGTGACAAAGCCCTCACTCCGGTATGTCAGAGAAAGGACACGGAACTTGTCGAATATCTGCTTCCTGCCTGGAATTGTGGGGAACAGCCAATCCAGGTTCTTCTCATCGACCCCTTGAGGGAAAAAGGCGACAACTCCAAGTAGATCCCTGGCCTCAGGCCCAAGTTCCTGAAACATTGCGGAGGAGAGCGAGAGCTCGATGGTGGCGGCAAGACTCTTGCTGTGTTCCGTCTGGAGCACATCCGTCCGGCGCTCATCCCACTCGCTGGCCAACCGAGCGGTGTCCCACCTGTTGTGATGCGCGACGGTGGCAAGTAGGGTGATCGAGAGCGGGTGGAACTCAAGTTGCTCCAGGATGTTGTCGGTCAGATCTGACCGTTTGTCGTGCTTGTAGATGTGATAGAAGGCGTCACATGCAGCCTCCATCGGCAGTGTCGGAATGTCGACCCACTCGCAGTCGGAAGGGACGGTGGAGATCCGGGACGTGATACAGAGGTAGATGTTCTTGAGCTGACTGAGCTCCTCCACCACATCGTATATCTCTTGCGCGTTCGTTCCTCGAGGATCGAGTATGGATTCCGCGTTGTCGAGGACCATGAAAATTTTCTTGGAGGATAGGAATGGTCGTAAAAAGGACAGATCTTTGGGATTTTCGATGCCCGCGCCGATGACATTGGAGAGCCGACGGAGGAAATGAGTGAGCGAGGCGGGGAACTTATCGCAACGAATGAACCGACGGTCGTCGCCAAACCGCTGTTTGATCCGATCGTCATGGAGCACGGTCAGAGCGATGGATGTCTTGCCGATCCCGCCAGCACCTATTAGAGCGGTCGCGGTGAGGTTTTCCGCAAAACCAACAATCTTTTCGATCAACCCATCACGTCCAAAGAAGGCCTTTGGTGGCGGAGGTGGTGATTCCCCGGACACGCTAGATGCAAACGTAAGGTACTGGATCCTCCAGTAGTCAAGGCTGCTGACCTGTTTTGAGTCTAGGCGGTGGTAAATATTTATTCGGTAATCCCAGGGAATGGGTGTCACTTACCGCCCGATTTTGTCCGTCAGTATCCTCACGAATCTTCAACCCGTTCTGGTGCATGTCTGCAACTATGGTGTGGGTATTTATGGCCAGTTCGGTCTGAAGGGGAGTCAATTAGCGATGGCCAAGCGAGGGCAGGCTGAACATACGTTGAAGACGATAAGGATTCTGTTGAGGTCCGACCTCCAAGCGACAATGGTATCCTTGTCATTCCTCGCATGAAAAAATCGAGAGACTGCGTTACGCCCACTCTGCTTTATGATCTTTCCCCGTATTTCCGCAACGGTCCTGCAGTCGAGGGCACGGTGGGTGGAAAGATTCGAGGAGTATATCGCCGGTTCTACTCACGTTGTCAATTGATTTATCGCATCGCACACGGACCGACCGAGGTCGTCCAAGCTCTTTCCGCCCATTCCCCGGTCGAGGGCTCTACAGATATCGGCGCAGAACAACCCCAGATCGACATAATCCAGCTCGTTGAGCATCGTATCCTAACTACGTGTGAACTTGGAACACCTTGTCGCAGAAGAGGAGACGTACTCGGATCATTGTGAGAAGGATGGTGACAGAACCAAAAGCAGCCGTAGCTGGTGTGACGTTCGAGACCTCCTTCGCGAGATTCACGATGTCGATGGCCACATTCAACGAGGAGAGAGCTCCCTCCTGCCTCTTGGGTTGTTGAGATTCGGTTGTCATCGTCGCAACGCGAGGTGGTCGTGAGGAAGCGGTGCGGTGTGTAGGCTGTGAGGAAGAACCCGAACCCGAACGGAGACGAGCGGCCATTCTGTCATGGCACGTCCCGTGCAAACGGACCCAATTGGTGAAGAGGGTTGTGCCCGCGAATCAAACTCTCTCGGTCGCGACCCGGATTTCCTTACTGGTTTCTTTTCCCCGTCCACGTCCCCGGAGCCCCGCGAGAAGTCAAGTACCTCTGGTCACACGTCCGAGTCTTGCTGATGGTGCCACCCGAGTAATCGAAAGAGTAGTCATAGAGAACTGCCAAAACCTTTAATCCTACGATGTTTACACACCACTGTACTGCGATCTAAAGTCACGCATACCATGCCAACGCAACCCGTGAACAAACTAGTCTTATTTCTGATGTTTCACGTGTCCGTCCCTAGCACGAAAAGGAATCCCAACGCCTCGAGGATAGAGCGTAAAAGTTTCTCCAGTCCTGTGATAGGGGTGGAGAAGCATATCTCACGGGGGTAGAAGTGGGGACGGTGTGAAAGGGTTGTCGGAGCTGATATCCAGCTTCTGGACGCCAATTCAGAGGCGAGAAGTCTGCTTAACCATTGTTCCCGTTGGTCGTCCACTTAAGGAGCAACTTCAAAGCGAGTAGCACATGTCTCAGCGCCCTTGTCCACGCTTCTTCCTGGCTAAACTGGACTTTGACTGAGACGTCCCCGATCTTATCTTTGACGATCCTGATGGTCATTTCACAAGCGTCAGAACCGGAAAACCCCCATCTAATCAAGGTGGGGGACGCAACTGATGTGGAAATTCGATGGCTGAATCCTGAGCTTTTACGAACTCGAGGGTTTGACGGAGGCAATCGAGGAAGGCAACCATCGCGTGGTCGAACCGCCTGTTATGAAGAATTCTTCCGAGGTGAAGGTCACCTGAACCATGGAGTTCCAGGCTGGCCTTGTCCCCGTTTGTTCTCTCGATACGTGAAAATGATCCCATCGGGACAAGTGTCCAACTAGGGCACCCGTTTCAGAGTTATCAGTCAGATCGAGGGGGGACGACGCACTTCTCAAAAGAAAACTCCAGTTTGCGAGCGATAGTGTACAGGAGTAACAATGTCTGGCCCCATGCAGCATTAATTTCCGCCCATTCGACCTGAAGTCCACTTGAGTATACGAACATGCTGGACGCACACAGTGGAGCTTACTGGGACGCCGGGCACTCGTCCCAGCCGCAGACCATTGATTGTTCCGAAAACCCCGTCGTGTCCTATGCAAAAGGCGTCATTATACACATTCGTTCGCTCCAACTTTTCCAAAGTGGCGGAGTCAGCAACGTATGCTGCCTTGATAGCGGCGAGTTGGGATGTCTGTTCAGATGCCCGCAGCTGCTGCGAGTTATATGCCCGCCAAAATCTATACAACGGTCAGTCGGAGGGGCAGAAAGATATGAAAAGATCACGAACTCTGCCTCTTCCTCCTCCAAAGCCTTCTCTTCAAGTTCTAGAGCCTTCAACTCCGCTTCCAACTGTTGACGTTCCTTCTCCGCCTCCCTGAGTTGCGTAATCGCAGCCTTCTCTTCCTGCGCCAGCTTCGCAATCCTCTTCTCCCCTTCTTGTGGGGTCAACCCATCCTTCTCCCTCTCTTTCTCTTTCCTCACCTCTTTCTCAAACGCAATATACCCATCTCGCTCTTTCTTCGTCTCGTCTAACTGCCTCGTGAGCGAGGTCAAAAGTAAATGCGTGCACTCTGCGCATAGAGGATGGTCCACGTCCGTCCGACTCGATATCAGGTTCATTAGCCGTTGAGTGGATCTAATATGTTGGGATATCGGGGTAGGTTTGTCATACGACGAATCGTCAGCCGGTGATTCATTTGGCTTTGTCGGCGCGGAGACTTTCCCGGTAGCCGTATGGGAAGTTGGTGTGTGCTGTACGATGCTGTCTTGGAGCAAGACGAAGGACTCGCTCGGGAGCTGCTCACGGTGAGGGTGCTTGGTAGTGTCATGCGAGACGGTGGAAGATGGTCGGGAGGACGAGGAAGCATGCGCGGATTTCTGCCAGGCAGCCTTAGCAGCCAAAGGCGATGGGATCCTGGACAACCGTTCTGCATCTGTCAGCAAGTTTGAAGCAGATGAACGAGAGGGAGGAAGCGAGGCTGCAATCATGTCCCATGCAGAAGGTGTCAAATCCACTAGGGACGCATCTAACTATGAGCCGCGAGTCAGCACCGCAAGCGGGGATGGTAGAGAGTGAGCGCACTTGTAGCGGTTGCTTGCATTGTTGACATACGAAGGCCATGGCGGTTAGCCACAATCTCAGTGGCTGGACTTACGACGCGACGAAGACGGGATCAAGTGGATTCTCACGTTTACTCATCATATTAGGGAGGCATGGGAAGTCTAGTATCCATCGACCACATTCGTAGGAGGGAATGGCTGGATTTGCACTATACAGTGGTCTATAGTACCCCTACAATGAAAACATCAAGAGAGCACGATTCCAAAGTGACGCCGGATCCTCCGAGCCCGAAGTCATCCCCCACCAATAAGCACGAGGACAGCATACGAAGTAAACAATATACTTCTATACCGGCCTACCCAAGGACGCCACATCCACATACTATACGGAAAAGGTCTCAGGGGCTAGGTATCCCCTTGGTTTTCGAGGGCGGGATCCGTGAATGTGTAGTTGCATTTCGCGCAGACGAAGAATAGCGTCATGCGCGTCTGCTTCCGTTTCGACTGGTCTTGGAAGAAAACGCAGCTGTAAGTTTAATCCGGTGAGTTATCATCTCCAGTGCCATTCAAGGGGACAGATGGATACTCTGAGTTCGCGCAGTTCGGACAAGTCATATTTGAGTGAGCCTGGAACAACAAACCGACGTCTGTAAACGCGGCTCACGTTTTTGAATGTGGGTGGGACATACCAATGTCGGATCCGTGCCAAGGTCAGTTGTGACTCCCTTCTGCTCCCTGGACACGAAAACAACGGACACTGAGCGGCAAGAACACGAAAGCCCGCAAGACGTACTTCGTCACCGTCAATAAATCGTTCCTATACACGCATTTGTTCTCGGCAATCTCGTCGTACTCGCAAATCCTGCACGAGTAGACCATAATCCTCCTCTGCGGGTCTGCCTTGGGGTACAGCAAGTTGTTGCATTCCGAGCAGAAGTGAAGGGAAGCCTGATATCATTATACTGTTTCAGCTCTCTGCCAATGTGTTTTTTCGCGACACGAATATACAGACCATATCTTTGAGGAGATCGAGACAGGAAGATGGGAGTGGCAGACCAAGGGTGGGCGGGCTTATGTAATCACGCTGGGGTAACAATTTCTACGATTCATTGCGGGTAGGTATGTATAATGGGGGCGGGATGTAAGTGCAGAGCAACAAAGCAGAAGGCAGCGGGGAGTTAGATGACCTAAAGGAACGTCCGGATGAGCTGAATGCCAGGGCCGAGCCAGTATCACCGTACCTTTGGGGCAATACTGACGATCTTCCCCCATCCCTTCATCCTCAGGTCTGCGCTAACAACACCACCTATCCTCGTCCCAAGCATGTCCCGCTTGTTGTTCAACAATACCGCAGCATTGTCATCAAACCGGATGACTCGGCCGTCTGGTCTTCGAACAGCCTTTTTGGTACGGACAATGACGGCGCGACGAACGTCTCCTTTGCGGACTTTTACGGCCGTACTCGATGCCTGGGTGGCGGCAGACACAGGACGTGCGCGTTTCACGACACAGACAATTTCGTCACCAACGCCTCCCCATCCGTTGTTAACCTTTTGCTTAAGAACGTTGACGCATTCAACCAGGAGGGCGCCGGAGTTGTCTATGACCTGCTCGCTGTCTGTCAGCCCTGTCCGTACGGCCTTGAGCTAGCAGCTTACATTGAGCGTACCCTTGAGACCAATCATCACAGCGGAACGAAGGGAAGTATCGGAGTCGTCCGACGTGTTCAGCCGATCACCGATGTGTGGTCGAGCGCTCGTATACGGCTGACTACGAGGGTACAAGGCATACATAACTCTCATATTAGGACCTGCTATTTTGTACTCTAATAAAAATCCAATCGATAGCAGCTCGCACGCCAGTTCTGTAAGTCCCGGTCAGCTCAGTGAAGAAACCGAATCAAATGCCAGAAACCCACCCCTCTAGGGCGGAAACGCCCATGACGTCCAAGCTCGCAATGCGTTCCCTGCGGTGGTCCGTATCGGATGACGAACCGCATTCATACGTCCTCCTGGAATTCTCGATCTTGTTCTGGAACCACTCTTCGTAGTCACGACGAATCTCGTCGACTGACAAGCTCTGTGGGCTATCTTGTTTGTTTGCCAATAAAAGCAACGGGACGTTCAAAATTTGCGGGTTGGACAGGACGCTATCTTCATAGCCCTTCCGGTCCGTTAGTCACGATAGGACTGGGTGAGGAAGGATTGACGTACCAAACACTTCCCAACCCTCTACAAGGCGTTCACGATCCTCCGCATCGATCACGTAGACCACAGCGTGGCAGTCATCGTAATACCGCGGCCAGATAGATCGAATACCCTTCTGCCCACCCAAATCCCAGAACTTGAGGATGGTTGAAGGGAGGGTGATCTTGCCCACTAACGTAGAGTTAAAAACAGCTACGAATGGCAAGAAGCCTACTCACTGTTCTGCCCAACTGTTGGGGCTATTTTATCTGGGGTCAGACCTGGCACATCGTTGTACAACGTCTTTATCTTCTCGAGCAATGTCTGCAGCTCACGTCAGGCACGAATCAACCCTGAGGTTCGAGCTCCGTACAGTCTTTCCGGCCCCATCAAGACCGACAATAATGACCGAAAACTCTTCCTTCCTATTCGTCTTCAGCACACAACACAACGGAGTAACAAACCGCTACACACCTAGTTAGATATTCGTGAAAGCCCTTGAGGAGGTGGTACATGAGAGTGATGTCACTTGTCACGGTTGTGTCACGCGCTCTCTCCCCTCCCACAGCCAGAAACAACGATGGGGCTGGCATATTACTACACTTACGGCTTGCCCACATTCACCGTCGTGGTAATTGCCCTATATCTTCTATTTACCGGTAACTGGCTCCATTGCCTCAGCTTCGTGGCTAGTTTCGCTGAAATTCGGCGATGCAGGTTCGGGTGAAGCTTTCAATGTCGGTCGGTTCCTCGAAGAGACAAGTCCCTACGCGTGGGCCTCGACCGGAATCGGAATGTGCATCGGCCTCAGTGTTCTCGGTGCAGGATGGTGCGCGGACTCGTTGTTGAGATGGTCGAGTGGAAACTCACGCTTGTTATGAAGGGGGATCTTTGTCACCGGTTCTTCGATTCTCGGTGGTGGTGTACGAGCACCCCGGATACGGACCAAGAACTTGATCAGGTGAGTCTACGTGTGTCTCTGGGTACGCTGTTTGCTTACGCCTTTACAGTATCATCTTTTGTGAAGTTGTTGCAATTTACGGTGTTGTGCGCAGCCAGCCATGTTCCCGATCCATACAACCCCCTTACCACGTCGCCCTAGATCATTGGCATCGTCTACTCGGCCAAATTGACCTCTGTCCCGGACTCCGGGATGTACACTCGTGATAACTACTTTACAGGCGCGTCTCGATCGTGCCGCCGCCACGGTCGTCTTCCTGACTCCCTCGTTAGGTTTCGCCGTCTTCTGGGGCGGGATCACCGTCGGCGCATGCAACCTACTCTGCGGTGTTTGTGTCGGAATCACCGGCTCGACCGCTGCCATCGCTGACGCCGCGGACCCAAACTTGTTCGTCAAGATCCTCGTTGTCGAGGTTTTCGGAAGTATCCTTGGCTTGTTTGGGTTGATCGGTGAGTACCAAGGAATACGAGCCCACCCTCTATGATTCTCATATCCCGTGAAGTTGGTCTCTTGATGGTCGGACAGTCTGGTGCATTCGAAGCTGCGACTGCTGCCACCGCCGTAGCCTCACCGTTCGTGCACTAATCGAGTTCATGATATTCAATAAAATACCCTCCGAACATGCGCGACAAGCCCAGCTGCTTATGTATAAGTAATACACGATAATTCCCTCGGACGTGTGGAGATGAACAAAAGGGAACAGCGTGCTCCGCTACCGAGCTTGCCGGATCATCATTTGACGTCGACGATTCAGCCATATTCGGAGTCGCCATCTCGTGAGCAGAAAAGCTAAGATAAGCATAGAAGCCCAGATAACCCTTCCTTTCCACTTCGCCCACCAGAGGTAGGCGAGTGTCCGGAGCAAGTCACGTTTCCGTCGACGCCCATACCGCGGGTTTAGGGAGGTTGGTGAAACTGGATAACCGAAGAATGGGTTGAAAGGTGAATGGGCAGCCGGCGTAGACGTATCCAGTCGTGTCGGTAGTCGTCCCCGTGGACCCGGGTTCGAGGGACCGGACTCTGGAGTCTGGAGTGGAGGAAGAGATAGTTCTGAGGAAGCTGGTGAACGTGAACGACGGAATCTTAACGGAAGTTGTTCGAAGAAAGGGTCGTCTAGAGTACTCGATGTTGGGAGTGAACCTCCAAAATCTAGGGAATCGGTGAGCATTTTGGGGTTTGTGACAAGGGCAAACGTCCAACCTTCTGGGAGGGCATTAGCCCCAAAGTAACTCACGAGTTCTTCACGTGAGAGGAAGGACACCTTGTTCTGTGCAGAGGTCGGAAGTACCCGCCTATTTGAGGGTTGTCTAAAGGTTGTTCCGACCTGCTTGACCAGGAATAACTCACTTGAGAAGGTTCCACATGCGTGAGTGCACCCACGAATGGCCCTGAATAAAGACTGAGAGAGTCAGATGAATATACGCGCGTGGACAGGGAATCCTCACCAGCAGCCATCATCCCAGGGTAATGTGGCTGGACATCTTGATAATACCACGTCACTAGATCCGTAGCCTGTCACGAGTTAACTCTCCTGAACCCAGAGGGAATTGACCGGAACAAACCATAGTGGACACATTTACACCCTGGACATTCACAATTGCTACGAATTGTAGAACTGGCGTCGTTTGTCCAGACTCCTTGCTGATTTTTCGGAGGTACCACCTCATGGTGTCGTCCAACCACAGGATAAGATCCTTTGTATCATCTAGCGACCTGGATACCAGTTCGAAGAGAGCAGCAAGGTTGAACACGAGAGTGGGGCGGCCAAGGGGGTCTCTGCAACTGGGCGGCAGCACCCTGAACACATCCAAATCTGCTGGAAATTTCATGGAGGACATGTATCGCGAGAGAGTCGTTATTCGCCATACTAGTGTATTGCGGAGAGCTTGGAGAGCGAAGGAGGTTGTGTATTTGTGACGCTACACAAGTGTGTTTGAGACACTGCGATCGGTGGGTCAAAAGGAACAAACCTTGAGGGTACGAAAGACAGATCCTGTGGAATCCCAGGAGTTATGGCCACGATGCCCTTAGACGTTCATGCCCTCGCACCTGCATCGTTCACCCAGTCTTCGAGATCCTGCATGTCGTATTCTATGCCTTCCTCGTTCATCTCATCGAGAACGTTGGGAATGATGTTATCCTGCAATGTCTTGCGCAGGGACCGAATGGTGACTTCATTCTCCTTATATTTGGCTACTAGAGTGTTGTGGGTTGCCTCGAGAGCATGGGGTACCGACATTCGCCACGATTCGGGACGGAGAATGTTGGATGTCGTTCAGTGCAAGCGGCAGGTGGGAGAGGGGAGAACATCGATCGGTTTTCACGCGAACGTCGATGCTGAAGCTGAAGCGCTGATCCGTCAGATCTCAGACATGGGTGAACAACAGAGATGCTTATTATCCACGAGCTGCAATCACCACGCGATGTTGGGAAGGGTGGTTCCCCCGAGCGTATTGTAAAGGGCACTCAAGGGCTGATTCCAATAATCTTAGGATGCCCGACGACACTTTATCCGAACGTTTCTTTCACGGTAGTTTGTAGGTTCCGATTAGAGTTACACCGTTAATATGTTGTAAAGGTCTCGTTTATAGACGTCTTTGCCACGGGATGTGGCAATTCACTATGGATTTATCTTCGAAGAATATCCGGGGGCTTTTCAAAAAGATGTCTTGAACGGCTGGTTACAATGGTCCTCGCAAGGTCATTGTTCCCTGCACCAGTGGATTCCAGATGAGTTCATCTTCTATCACCCTCCCAAAGATTATAATTACCGTCCGTCGTGAGTGAGAAGGGTGGTCTCTTTGGGGGTTACGTGAAGAGGCGCATACACCCAGGATGAGGGTGCGATCACTCAGCGAGTTGGCAGTTTATGGTATCTGGACGAGCTCTGATTATGATTCGCTCTTATCTCTCTCGCCACCTCGCGAGGCTGTGATATTTACTCCGCAACTGGACGGGGTGAGGCGACATCGGAAACAAAAGAAAAAAGACGGCCCAACGGCGCCTGTTCGCCTTTGTTTACATAAGTATTGTTCCACCCCGGAGGCAGTGAGTGGACCTTGCAAACGGAGCGCCAGCTCGTAGGTAGTCACGAACAGTCCCCTCGATGGATGTACACATCAACTATCACCTCCCCGCGCTTGAACGCAATTTCATTTTTCACCCAGACCCGAAGGCCGATCCTCAAGTCCCGCGATACTTCCGGTATATAAGGAGCGTGTAGTAGTAGGTAGGCGCCTACGAAAATTTCTTTCGTGCGTTTTACCTCTATCTCGAACCTGACATTTGGGGGTTCACAGGCCCAGGTCTAGCTTATCACTCTCAGTGTGACCGGACTGTGAGCCGGAGAGCAAGAAGCGCGCTCGAAACCTCCGCTAATGATCTGGGAGACGTGCACGACTCTCCTCGCCATATGCGGGGCAACACTCGCGTTCTGTTACTATCAGCTTTCTATTGCACCAAGACGAAACCCGTTATGGATCTTATGTGGGCCGCCACGTCGTAGCCTCTTCTATTCTCACATGGAATTGGTTCTAGAGTGAGTTACGTTGTGTACACGTCTCCTACGCCACACAATTGACAGCTTTGGCTACAGTGCTACTCGGTCTGCCAGGTCTCACGAACTTATTGTTGAGCGCTTTGGAAGGAGCGTCAGGATACAGGGGATCGGTCCCGTGAGCGTCACTCGTATTCCCTACGTCGCGCCACTTCACTGAAATTGAGCATACAGTGGGACCAACGATTACTCACACTCGATCCCGTCGCCCTTAACCACGTCACAAGAAATCCGAACATCTACGAAAAGCCCTGGCAAACTCAGCGCCTCATTACCAGCTTCATCGGTTGTGGCTTGCTCTCTGCCGATGGAATCGTCCACAAACGACAAAGACGCGTTGCTACGCCAGCTTTCTCAATTCAGAATCTCAGAGCTTTTGCGCCGATCGTGTTCGAGAGAGGTTTCAGACTAAGAAACCGATGGTATGATATCATCAGCAAGGATGATGCAGATGGGACCGTGCTAGACGTTTGTGTGTGGGCCAGCCGAATCACGTTCGATGTGATTGGTGCAGCCGGTTCGTGTACAGTACTTCTCCCTTAGGTTATTTGACACTGATGGTATCTCAGGTTTTGATTACGACTTCAACTCGATCGAGAATGACACAAACGAGCTCTTTTGTGCATACAGGGAGATGTTTGAGCTTGCCATCTCGCAGCAGCGCAGTCCAGCGCGGCAAGTACTCGGAGTCTACTTCCCAATCATAAACGTGCTCTTTGTGAGTGAATATCATCGAATAGCAGTACATTTCGTCCTGATCGGTGACAACTTAGCCGGACGCGGCAGCGAGGACAGTTAAGAGGTGCCACAAGGTGATTTGGAGGGTTGCGGGAACTCTTGTCCAAGAAAAGAAGAAAAAAGTGATGGATGCCCTCCAGAGCGGAAAGCCCTGCGAGGACAAGGACTTGTTGGCTCTGATGCGTGCGTTTATTTTTTTAGCGTGTTTGAATCCAGCTGACGGGTTCGAGTTAGTGAAATCGAACCTGAGTACGGACATACCCCCGGACCAGCGGATTTCCGACGAAGACATTCTAAATAATGTCAACACCGTCATGTTCGCTGGGTCAGACACTTCCTCACTCGCTCTCACCTGGACGCTCTGGCTGCTTGCGAAAAACCCTGAGGTGCAAGACCGACTCCGAGAGGAACTCTCTACGGTCAATTTTCCAGACTCGTTCGGGGACCTCTCAGTAGACGAATACGACTCGCTGTACGGCGATATTTCAGAACTTCCCTACTTCGACAAGGTTGTGAAGGAAGCATTGCGCCTTGTCCCACCAGTACACTCTTCTATAAGGGTAGCAGGGAAGGACGACGAAATTCCCACTTCTCTACCTTTCAAAATCCGGAAACCGGGGGGTGGTGTTGAGATGGTTACGATGCCTATAAGGGTAGCAAAGGGGACCATGGTTCACATTCCAATCGAAGGATTCAATCTGGATAAGCTTGTTTGGGGGCAGGATGCATGGGAGTTCAAGTGCGGTCGCCTTTGTTATTCCCGAATGAGTTGCTAAAGTGGTTTTTTGGCGGTGCAGGCCAGACCGTTGGGACAACCTCCCAGACGCTGCAAAGGCTCAACCCGGTCTGTACTCGAACCTGATGTCGTTCTCCGTCGGGCCCAGAGTAAGTAGTATCGGTCATCCTACTACCGCGTCCACTGCATCTCATCTCGCATCCCCGCAGTCCTGCATTGGGATGCGATTCTCAATCATGGAAATCAAGATCGTACTCTGCATGCTTGTCACCAAATTTTCCTTCCATGATACTGGGGCCGATATCATGAAGGCGAACGTGTGAGTCACCTTTCTATCTCCTCGCCCGCCGCACATTTTTTCATAAACTCTTCTTCCATGATCAAGCGTCTTCACGCGTCCGTACATCAACAACAGGTACAAGGAAGGTAGTCAGTTACCTTTGCGCGTTGTTCGTTTGGACAAGTAATCATACGTTCTGTTTCTTTCGCTTCCTCCCCCTAGATTATATTTCGTAGTGCATTCCTTCCTACTCGTTGTAGTGTAGTTACCTGTGCTTTGTACTTGTACCACCGTGTTGGCATTCAGTTCATTCCTGACGCGGACGCGTGATCGTGATCGTCGAGACCTGACTGAATCCTTGATCACAACATCTCTCATCACTCATCTGCACTCGGACGATCATGGCCTCGGAGTCCCGTGTCCGCTCAAAGGTCGAGTATGTGATCTTTGACATGGATGGTACTTCAGTCTAGTGGCATCGTCAGAAAGTCGTTTTGATCCGTCACTCAAGGACTGATGATTGATTCGGAGACCGTGTATACCAAAGTCACTAGTCAGATAAACTGTCATCGCCTTCTTCAGATCCTAATCGCCGGTGTGCAGACGATATCCTGGCCGAGTACGGTAAAGAGATGACATGGGATATCAAAGCTGGACTCATGGGAAAACGTGAGTTGCCGTTACTCGAACTGTTTCCCTGTATTGAACGAACTTTGCGCATTGTCGTGCGTCGACTTCATCCGAACGTTTCCTAGCTGAAAAGGATGCAGCCCTGCACCTGCTGTCGTTTTTCCCAGATATCTCGCTCACTCTTGAGGAATATCTGAGACGCAGAGATGAGGCTCAAGATAAAGTATGGCCAACCGTGCCTCTCCTACCTGGTGTTGAGAGGCTGGTGCACCACCTGAAGAAACACAATATCCCCATGGCCGTGGCTACCGGGAGCCGAAGGAGAAACTACACCTTGAAAACGAGTGGGGAACGAGTGCAATCCGTTTTCCGGCACTTCGACCTCGAACAGAATGTTGTAACAGGTGATGCCCTGCCTGAGGATCCTGACGTTCCAGGTCGAGTGGCGAACGGGGAAAGGGGGATCAGGAAAGGTCGGGGGAAGCCCCATCCGGATATTTTCCTGGTCGCTGCAAAGGAGTGCCTGGGAAGAAATATAGGAGATGTGTCTACTGACGTTTCCGTTGATCTTGCGGAAGAATTGGTAGCGGAGAGGAGGAAGGGTTTAGTTTTTGAGGACGCCATACCTGGAGTTATCGCGGGAAATAGAGCAGGAATGAATGGTGAGAAAGGGTGGATCTGTCTTGAATTCATCAACTCATCTCCCTTTCTTTGCAGTGGTTTGGGTTGCCGTCCCAGAGCTTCGTGCTCTTGAGGGTGGTGGGGACACTGCTGCTGATCAAATCCTTCAGTCACTCGAGGAGTTCCGGCCAGAGGAATGGGGGCTCCCTCCATACGACCAGTAATAGGACTTTGGGTATAAATGCTAGTTTCGCTTTCACCAGAGAGGGGGTATTGGGTTGGATGAGCAACTGTGGGAAATACTAGTGGATGACCCACTCGGTTCACATCACGTGCAGTCGGGCCAGGACTCACCTGACTCATTGATGCGCGACACTTGGACAGTCCCTCACCGGTTCATGTTCTCTCGATCGAGATGATGTCCTCCCAGACCTCCGAAAGCCTCCTCAAGAGGTTGGCGGGACCGTCAACAGGCAAGGCTGGTCTGGCTAAGGATCAAACGGAAATCAATCGCATCATTGCTGAGGCATCGAAGGGATCTCGTTTTTATGAGGTCTGTCTCAGCTCTTTTGAGTCAGCCGATACGCGACGCTTGAGCTATTGGCTGCACAGAATGAGAAACGCAAGGACAAGGATTTAACTGAACGCATCGAGAAGTTACTTAAGCGTCGCGAGGAGGTGACGAAAGGCGTTGATCTTGGTACGAGACAGGGGACGTCTCGCCTCCCAGATGCTGACGTGTACGTAGCGAATGTCGAACGCGCCGCGGAAAAGATTGTACGACCCAGCTCCTCTCAGTTTCTGGAATTAAATGACGACATCTCGTTATAAGATTTCAGACCTCGAAACGCACCGGGACCTATCACAATACATAGTCCACGTCGACATGGACGCGTTTTACGCCAGCGTAGAACTCTTACGTGACCCTTCCCTCGCCGGAAAGCCCTTTGCGGTATGTACCCGTCTGGCCTGTGCTCTTTGCGTATCCCGCTGAGCGCCTTGGGATAGGTAGGGGGTATGGCGATGCTCTCGACCGCGTCCTATGATGCAAGGAAGTTTGGTGTTCGGTCTGGGATGCCCGGTCCGTACAGTTCATCCCGCCGCCTTTGTTCACGGCTGACAAAGCAGGTTCTAGGCTTTATCGCCAAAAAGCTGTGCCCAGAATTGATCATGGTTGACCATCATTTCAACCACTACATAGATGTTTCCGGGAAAATCATGAACATTTTTCGTGAATATGACCCTAATATGTCCGCAGCCGGCTGTGATGAAGGATACCTTAAGTGCGTTCGCATGCCCACAATTATACTCATCGAGTTAACCGTGGGGGGACACAGTATCACGGAATACTGTCGGACCAATAACATGGATGTTGCTGAATGTGTACAACAGATGCGGGACCGTGTACGAGAGGAGATGAACTTAACAGTCAGCGCAGGGATCGCTCCAAACATGGTACGTTCTTCCGGGGTCGAGTCGCCGTTGTACTAACGCGGATGACGTCGCAGATGCTTGCAAAGGTATAGCTGCTCAGTAATATCCTGATCTCCGTGAATGACGTTGCCTCGTGTCGATCCAGATCTGTTCAGACAAGGTAATGGGCTACCCTCGGCATGGCGGATGATCTTTCACATAATTGGTCTTCTAGAACAAACCGAATGGCCAATTCCACCTCGAGTTTGACGCGGAAGTCATTCGAGAGTTTATGAAAGAGTTACCAATCAGGAAAATACCAGGGATTGGCCGCGTAACCGAACGACTGCTGGATTCGATCGGAATCAAGGTAAAGAGTGCCTCACATTGTTCCCGCTCATCAAAACGTTTTCATACGGATCAAGACATGTGGGGACGTATACATTCATCGTGCCGTACTTCTCCTCATGGACAAAGAATTTGGGATGCGGTCGCTATTCAGTGCGTACCTAGGCATTGGGTCCAATGTGGTCGAGCCCTGGGGAAGAGGAGAGAGAAAGAGCATCGGTGCCGAGAGGTGCGCACAATCCCACGAACCACGACGCCCCGTGATGACATCATACATTCCCCGTAGGACCTTCAACCCTCTCAAAGACAAGGTCGAGATCCTACGGAAGCTCGAAGAGGTCGCCGAGGAACTAGAAGGCGACATGGCGGAAAAAGACTGGGCAGGTCGCACTGTTACTCTAAAGTTCAAACGGAGTACATATGAAGGTGAGGAATGATCGGGATCTTTCCTTGGATTGCGCCATCCGACATGGCATTTGCGTTAGTGTGCACTCGTGCCAAAGCGATGAGTCATTGGGTCACGAGGAAGGATGACTTGTTCAACGTTAGTCCCGTTCGTCCTCTGGGCCGTCCCTTGTGCGGTAGCTGAACCTCCAAGGCCAGATTGGGAAGGAATTGTTGATGCCGGAGTTTCCCCTAAGCTTGAGATTGATTGGGTTGAGAGTAACCAAGCTCAAAGATCTCAGGGAGGATGAGAAGAAGGGTATCAAGCGGGTGCGTTTAATCTATCAGTCGATCGCGCGAGGAGGTTGACTGTTGGATGTTGACTCGACTGGGGAACAGTTCTTCGAGCCAACTGGAGCAAATCAAACGAGCTCGAGCAAACGGCGGAGAACGAGTGGAGATATGCGTGACAAGAGCCCTGACGACGACGACGAGCACGAGCCCTACTTCGGCGAGGTGCCCGAGGAAACATCGGATCGGTTCCAATCGGATAGAGTGAACCCCCCGTCTTACGCGACATCAGAAAGAAGCGAAGATAAGACAGAACAGCAATGTCCGGTGTGCTCTCGGACGCTTATGGCAGACAACCAAGGTTTGAACGAACACATCGACTTTTGTCTCAGTCGGGACGCCATCAGGGAGGCACGCTCCTCCGCGAGGGTGCGGTAGGGACCAAGATAGGACAATGCAGGGTGGATCCGCGTGGGAAAGGGATGGTTTCGGACCGAGGTACGGGAGGCGCAGGCTGGAGAGGGCATGTGATCGGCGGACTTAGTCAGCGTTTGATAACCTGTTTTATTTTTCTCCCAAAGCACTCGCCATCCTTGCCTGTTTTCTCCCCCCAGCACGCAAGGCACGATGCCCCCTTCAAATCTCACGGGCCTCAACGAAATCGAAACGGCCACAAGCCCCAAGTCGTATTCTTCTGACTCGCGGGATTTGCTCAACTTCCCCACCTACTCCGATTTCAACGCCCAACTCGACTTGTGGACTAACATCTCATTCGAGTCTGAAGATCATCTGCTCCGTAAGGGTGAATCATCACGCCAGAGAGAAGGAAAATCCCCCAGCGACGATGGTGACGACGACGAGACCGCATCCAAGGAAGGCGACCTGCTCTATCCCAGTGATGCTCACGAGAACGTCGTCACCGGCATCCCCCTCCCAGCCCAAAACTCCCCGCCAGTCCCGGCATCGGGGCCGAGGCAGATCCAGCAAGATCTCGCTGCCCTCCTCACTTCCTTCGGTGTAAATCCCCTCGGCATTCAGCTACAGCAGCAGCTTCAGCAACAACTCCAGCTCCACCCACCCGCCCTGTCTGGTCCCACGCTACCCCCAAACATGCCGTCACTCGCACAACTCTTATCGCTCCCTCTTTCCACCTCCTCCCAGGTCCAGGTCCCCACCACCCCACACACTTCGAATGCGGAGGCTCAGCTGAATAAGCAGTCCCCTCCTGCACCCAAGCGCGCACGGGTGACTAAGTCTCCTACAGACACCGATGCTCTCCCCATCGATGCCGCTGATGAACACAATCCCACCCCACTCGGTCCTACAGAAGATAAGCGTCGAAGAAACACTGCTGCATCGGCACGATTCCGCTTGAAAAAGAAGGAGAGGGAGGCTGCCCTCGAGAAGAAGGCCAAGGAATTCGAGGTCAAGGTCAGCGAATTAGAGAAGGAGTGCGAGGGTCTCAGGAGGGAGAATGGGTGGCTGAAGGGACTCGTTGTGGGCGTCACAGGTGTCGCTGCACCCCCTCAGTTATCGTCACTGGATATTCGAACTGGACACAAGCGACCAAGGGAGGACGACGGCGCACTTGATAAATAGAGTCCCGCAGGATGTAGGTTTGAGACGTGGCTGATAACTTTTGTACCAGCCGGCTTCAACGGCGCTACTTCGCTGGGCGTTTCCACCGTTCATTCTATTCTTATACTTTTTGTTTTCAATGTTGGATTGCTATATCAGTGCTACAGGTGTTGTACTTTTGAGCTGGATCAATGCTTGGCCTCGAGGTATCGCTTCTCCGCCTCCGTGAAGTTGATGACGTTCCAAATGGCATTGAGGTACTGCCAGACGAAGTCAGCAACGAGTTGAGCGGTACGCGGCAGGCGGGACTTACGTCCGGCTTAACGTTTTTGTATTGTAAGTAGAAGGCCTGTCGGAATCGCAGAAGTTAGAAACACAATGTTGCGTGGCTTCGTGGAGGTTTACGAACATGCTCCCAGATATCAATTCCGATGATGGGCTCGTGAGCTGGAAGAAACCAAGTTGTGAGCACAAGTACACTCATCCGGTCACTACTTACAAAGGAGCGGATCTTGGTTGGCGGTGGTGACGATTTCGAGTTTCTTCGTAGATTTGTTGTACCCCTGATATGGTTCCGTCAGCTCAGAATGATCGGTGGCTGACGGATTCAAACCGAAAGCACGTACGAGCCAACCCCAGCCACTACCTTGAATGCCAGCAGTAACGGTGTTCATCTGCTTTTTGAACTCCTCGACGCCACCAAAATCAGCAATCAGGGCCTTCTTTAGGGGACCATCTGAGAGCTTTCCGCCATCCTGGTTGGCTGGGGAAAGGTTCTTCCAAAAGAGGGAATGGTTGATGTGGCCTCCCCCATTGAACTTCAATGCGGGCTGCAACGCGATGAGCTCCTTGGTGGATGTAGCCTTGGCGAAGGACGCCTCCGCCGTGTTCAGACCGTTCACGTAGGTCTGGTGGTGCTTGCTGTGGTGAAGCTCCATGATCTCCCCTGAGATGTATGGCTCGAGGGCCTACACGCGCAATCCAGTCCGGCCGTGTCAACGTTGGTCTAGCTTCCACCGGACAGTGAGATGGCAGGTAAGGGCGCGGACTCACGTCGTAAGCATATGGGAGTTTTGGAAGCGTGTGTTCTCCCCTCGCAAATACGGCGGGAGTCCTGTTCGCCGCAGTGCGAGTGAAGGTGCGCGCAGTGGACCTAGAGAGAGTCGAAAGCAGAGACATTATGGGTAGAACGAGGAAGACAGTAAGGAGCATGCCCTGCGCTTCGCGATTGGTTTGTCACTTTGTGGCGCCTTCGTCATGCATCACGTGCATTCACGTCACACCCTACATCACCCGGAAATCTGGGTCCGAAAAATGGAGAGAAATTGTGGCTAACAACAAACAAGTCCTATTACCCACACCGCCATGAAACGGAAGATACAATGTCTAGGCTAAGAGCCTGAGAAGTGGCTGCCAAGAGCCCTTGGATACACGAGTCAACGACACCAATACAATATTGTCAACCTTAACGTTCTTCGACCCAACCTTCCATGCAAGGTCTCCACATTCCACATCTTCCATAGCCTGAGGTATAGAGGATTAGACATAACCTGTCCACCAACACAGAGCGAATCTGACCTCGACAAATTCGGCGATACGTTTCCCCAGTTGTGCTACCAGACGTGAACGGGTCACAGGGCCATTGGTTCCGCCCCAGCTCTTTGCCCTGAACTGACACTCGTTTGAGAACCCTGGAACAACACACGGCGGTGAACCAAATGTACCTTTCCCGTCCACATGCGGTATCCCGGCCACTAAGTCAAGAGGTCAACACCCCAGCTTCCGACGTGCGAACCAAATGAGTAACCTACCTCAATTCTGAGAGAGAAGGTAGAAACGGCAGCGCGGACGAACATTAGGTCATCGCCTCCCACCAAACCGCTCAAGCGGTTCTCGATTGCGTCGATAACGCGCACACCACATCCTCCCTTTGAAAAGCCGAGAGTCTCTCCATCCGACCGGTGATCGAGATTAGGAGACGTTTGGACGGACTGGTACAGTCGTTGTGGCACATCCAACCCTCCACACAACCCGCAGCTACACTGGGGCGGCAGCCGAGGGCCGAGAACATTGACCGAGGGGGGTGCAGGGACCACTACCAATGCGCCGGGATGGACAAATGAATCAGATATGTTCGAGGACTCTGAGAGAGTCTGCCGATCCCCAGATCCATAGATTCGTTCGAGGTCAATGGCACTGGTCCCTGCCTATTGGAACAAAGCGCATTAGATATGAGTCATGAGAGACAGTTTCCCTTGCCTGTAAGTCGGCAGTGCTTTGCGACCCTTCGTGGACGTGTCCCCAGAACACATACCCATGGCAAAGGCACTTGGTAAGGTGTGGAGTGGACATTGTTACCGGGCACAGGGTCCAAGATGGTCTTCGTTATATATAATTCCACACGTCCCGAGTGGTAGGGCCGGCGACCATTCCCCAATACGGACCAGGCCAGCAGCATAATCAAATAATTAAGGACTGGTTATGTTGTCAATCCACCATGTCCCAGGATTAGGTGGAAACCTCGCCTCAGGCGAGCACTGCCTACCTCCATTCATCCCCAAACACGTTTTTACTCATCCTTTCTCTTTTTTGTCATCATCTCTCAACCTCCGGGGGTTGTATCGGGCCCTCTTCCTGACGTCTGGCTATTATCGGGCGCCTCAACGGCGATGCGTTGTTGGAGCGGAGGTGAAACGGGAACTGAGGTGGGGAAGGAGGGAGAGAATCACATCCGGCAGCCGCCTGATCCTGATGTGAGGTGTAGGTATTGCCAATGAAGCGGTGGCCATGCACAATAGAGTCTTATGCCCCCCTGGATGCGACAGTCTTAGTTTGCAGTCATCAGTGCTCAGTGTATCGGATAAGGTGTCCTTGATTATACGCATGGATGGTTCTTCCTCTAAACAATTGGTTGAATAGGCCACGGCCATTGCTATCGAACCGACGCGAAATCATGTGCTGTGCTACGCATATTCACCCGGAATTTCTTTCGTGCGGTTCGAAACGGCCGCAAATATCGCTGTCCAGCCCGGGCCGGCAGAAAGGATCGCAGGGGTGCCGGTGCCACCGGGGGAGTTCGTCACCGTCCCGAGCTGACGATCGGGCGACCGTGGGGGCCAGATATCACGGAGAAACTGGCATAGAGAGAGAGAGTCTGGCCCGAATCTTCAGGGAGGAATGGGAATACGCCCCGTAAGTCGCAAATTGTGGGCAGAGGGTTGAGACGTGTCGTAGGGAGTGCGATGCGTCGAGGTTGCACGAGGTCGCCGTAGCATTCCCTGGAAACCGGCCTATCGAATGAAACCCGCAAGAAGAGAGCGTGACGGTCACAACGATTCACGATCGGGGTATCGGAGATCGACGCGCGAAAAAACCATCGCCACCACCCGCGGCCAAGATCTCTGCTCGGATTTAGCCTTCTTTTATTTCTTAGAATGAACCAGCTGATGCCATGGTTTACCTCCCAAGGCGGGACCGTAGACACAGAACGCTTCGGGCTTGCAGAGTTCCCTGGTCAAGGCTGGGGAGCAATCGCCCTGAAGGATATTCCGGTATGATGCGTGTGCATTGCCCTATTCATTGCTGCGGAGTAAACAGTCACCTAACGTCTTTCAAAAGGGAGGTCATGTCCTTTTTTCAATACCAAGAACCTTGACTCTTTCAACGAGATCATGTGCTCTTCCCGATCTCTTTGGGAACGATTCATGGGAGTCATTTCAACTTCACAAAGGCTGGGCTGGATTGATCCTCTGCATGATGTGGGAAGAATCCAGAGTGGAACGGTCCAAATGGTTTCAGTATATCGGTAGGTCGCGGCCTTTCAAATACGCCTGCCGCGGAGATTCATCAATTGCGAGTCAAGCTTCGTTACCATCACATTTCGATACGCCAATGTTTTGGAACGACGAGGAGTTGGGGGAACTTCGCGGAACCTCCGTCGTAGGTACCCGCCTCCGTGGCCCTTTCTTATATGCAATCGCTCTAAAGCTATACCTTTAGACAAGATAGGCAAGTCCGATGCAGAGAACGATTATCACAACAAAGTTGTGCCTGCAGTAAAGAGTCGTCCAGATCTGTTTCTCCCGGAACATTTGGACCGGTGGTACACACTCGAGCGGTATCACGTTATGGGCAGCAGAATTCTCTCGAGGAGCTTCCAAGTCGAGAAGTGGGATCCTTCCGTGAATGATGGGGAAGACAATGGAACACCCCAAGCTGAGATGGATGTGGATGGTGACCATGAAAACTCCACAAAACCCGACGAAGGTCACGACGGCGACGGCGTCGAGGAGGAGCATGGTGGTGACTCTGATGACGAAGACGAAACCGACTCTGGTGATGTAGCTATGGTTCCCATGGCTGATATGTTAAATGCCAGATCCGGGTACAACAACGTATGTTACCCGGTCAGCGATCTTGCCCACACCTGATTCATACATTTCAGGCACGGTTATTTCATGAGCAGCTGGAACTTAAAATGGTGGCGACCAAACCGATCGCGGCCGGGGACCAGATCGTGAGTTTCAACCTCACCGTGATGATGACCACGCGCCGAATTACCTTGCGGTAGTGGAACACATACGGAGAACTTCCCAATTCAGAACTGCTTCGACGATATGGCCACGTTGATGTTTTTGATTTACCAGGAGGAGGCCAAGGCAACCCCGGGGACGTAGTTGAGGTCCCGTCGAACGTTTTCGTCTCCCTCATCATAGGTGGGTCCCCAGATGGCGCGAGTGCCGAGGCCCTGCAAGAACGCATTGACTGGTGGCTGGAGGAGTCCGGTGATGAGTGAGTTCTCGTCTCCTACCGCGTGATTTCCGATCCAACTAAGTTGGTTGCTAGTACGTTTGTGATTGAAGCCGAGGACCTTGAAATTCCGCCTCCCCTGATCTCTTTCGCCCGGCTGCTCCTTCTGCCATCCCAGGACTGGGAGAAAGCCAGAGAAGAACAAAAGCTCCCAAAGCCGAAGCTCAGCGAAGAAGATGGCTCAACTGTACTCGATGTCATCAATAAAGGCTTGCAACGAAGACTGGACGAGTTTCCCTCCCCAATCGAGGTAATGTTTCGGTGCCCGAGGCCGAGCGATAGGAAAGCTGATCTGTCTTGCAGACTGACTGGGAACTCCTTTCGGAGTCGGACCTTCCACCGAGGAGGCGCAACGCAGTCATCGTTCGAGCGGGGGAAAAGCGAATACTGTTGGACATGATGAACGAGGTTTGTCAACTCCAGGAAGCCCAAACCGGGTCGAAAAAGCGAAAGCAGCCGGGACAGACCGGTTCGCGGGCAAAAAAATCTAAACGATAAACTACTGCATATCGCCCTCATGCACCTGCCCATACCGTAGCATAGATATCAGTCACCAATTCATCATTAGATCTACACCCGTTTGTTCCGTCGCTCGATCGAGAACCGTCACGGCTGCACTGACGATCAATCTGTGATCTTATCTCGAAACCGTCATGAGCGGCTACTTCTACGAACTCCCAACAACAGAACCACTCTCATTCTCGAGCTGCTACGGTGATGCAGTGGGGTCATACATAGCCCAAGTGGCAGACACGACCGAACGCCGGGCCAACTTACGCACG
>Ga0307513_10002446_pt1 | contig 25748 bp, 34 predicted proteins | sample 15_EM_MG_FD_202174 | JGI IMG/M metagenome (GOLD analysis project Ga0307513, IMG submission 202174) | Populus trichocarpa ectomycorrhiza microbial communities from riparian zone in the Pacific Northwest, United States - 15_EM | ecosystem: Host-associated > Plants > Roots > Unclassified | place...
GCCGCTGGATCGAGCATTCGCGCTCGAACAGGTGGACGACATTGCCGTGCTTGTCGCCCAGCACCTGGATCTCGATGTGGCGCGGGCTCTCGATGAACTTCTCGATGAAGATGCGGTCGTCGCCAAAACTGGACTTGGCCTCGGCCTTCACGGCCGGGAAGCCCTCCTCGACGTCCTGGCGGGTCCAGGCGACGCGGATGCCCTTGCCGCCGCCGCCGGCCGAGGCCTTGATCATCACCGGATAGCCGATGTTCTCGGAGATCTTGATGGCGTGGGCGGTGTCGTCGATCTCGCCGATGTGGCCCGGCACCACCGAGACGCCGGCCTTGGTGGCGAACTTCTTCGACTCGATCTTGTCGCCCATCGCCTCGATGGCGTGCGGGTTGGGACCGATGAAGACGATCTTCTCCTCGGCGAGGCGGCGCGCGAAGGCGGCGCTCTCGCTGAGGAACCCGAAGCCCGGGTGGACAGCCTCGGCGCCCGTCGAGCGCACCGCCGCGACGATCTTGTCGGCCACCAGATAGCTCTGGGCGGCCGGCGCCTCGCCGATGAACACGGTCTCGTCGGCCATCTCCACGGCCAGCGAATCGGCGTCGGCCTCGGAATAGACCACCACGGTGGCGATCCCCATCCGACGACAGGTCTTGATGATACGGACCGCGATTTCCCCGCGGTTGGCGATCAGGATCTTTGAAAACATCTAACCTACGCGACCATCTCACTTCCGAAGCGAAGGGCGGGACCTTAGATTGCGCGCCATGAGCACGCCAGCGATCTCCCCCTCAGGTTTCGACCTGACCCCGCCTGACCCTGAGGAACGCAAGCGCCTGGAAGCCGCGCTGACCCGCGCGGAGGCCGAGGTGCTGCTGCACCACGGCACCGAGGCCCCATTCTGCGGCGGCCTGCTCGACCAGAAGGACGACGGCGTCTACTGCTGCCGCCTCTGCGGCCTGCCGCTGTTCCAGCACAAGACCAAGTTCGAGAGCGGCACCGGCTGGCCGTCCTTCTGGGCGCCCATCGACGAGACCCACGTCAAGGCGATCGAGGACCGCGCCTACGGCATGGTCCGCGTCGAGACGACCTGCGCGCGCTGCGGCAGCCACCAGGGCCACGTCTTCCCCGACGGTCCGCCGCCGACCCGCCTGCGCTACTGCATCAATTCGGTTTCACTGGAGTTCGTGCGCGGCGGCGCCCCCCTGCCCGACCGCCTGAACCGCGGCGAGGCGCTGAAGACCGCGCCTGTGGGCTCAGCCGGCGTCAGCTAGAGACGCCGCAAGCTCGGCGACCCTGCGGGCCTCCGGGACCCAGAGGCCGTCGGCGAGGCACCAGGCCAGCGAAACGCCGGCGTGGGCCAGGAGCCAGCGGGTCAGCCGCCGAGGCTCGAGCCGCGCAGCCTCGGCGACCACGGCGACCTGCCGGGCCATCCGCCCGGGCTTCAGCGCCAAGGCCTCGTCAGGATTGCACAGCATGGTCGCGTAGTCGTAGCCGCGCTCGCCCAGCACCCCCTTGGGATCGATCGCCAGCCAGCCGCGCGGGCCCGCGTCCAGCACGTTCTCGTGGTGCAGGTCGCCGTGCAGGACGGCGATGTCCCGCGGATCGCCCAGCAGTCCCTCGACGGCGTCCAGGGCGGCGTTCAGCACCCCGCCGTGCGCCGCCGCGGCCGGGGCGAGCGCCCGGAACCAGAGGTCGATCGGGCAGAGGTCTGCCGGCGGACCGCCGGGCCGCGGCGCGTGCAGCCGGTCGGCCACCGCGCAGAGGACGCGGCTGGCCTCGTCGTCGGCGCCGGCCCGCGCCATGTCGGCCAGCGAGCGCGCGGCCGGCAGCCGCTCCAGCAGCAGCGCCTCGGCCTCGCGGGCCAGCACCCGCGCCGCGCCCTCGCCCGCCCACCAGGCCATCAGCGCCGCGCCGCGGACCTCCTCCGGCGAGGTGGCGATCTTCAGCATGGCCGGCGCGCCGTCCTGGCGGACCGGCAGGAGCCAGCTCCTGGTGTAGCGGGTCTCGAAGGGCGCGCCGTCCGGGATGAGCTCCCAGCGGTCGAGCCAGGGCGCGAATGGCGTCAGGTCCCCCATCCGCGCGACAGTAGCGGTCCTTCGCCCCGAACGGGAGAAGGACCGCCGCTGGCCAGGGGTCCAGACTCACTTGGGTTCGAGCGGCTTCAAGGGCTTGGGCCCCCACAACACCTGAGTCCGCGCTTTCGCGGGAATGACAGGTATTGAGTACGAAGCTTAGCTCAGATCCTTGCGGCCCGCCGTGGATTGGCCGCCGCCGGCGCCACCCGTGCCGTTGGCCACGGCGTCATCGGTGGACGACAGGGGGGCGACGACGTCACGACTCGCCAGGCGCAGGTTGTTCTGCACGTGGACCACGCCGAGGACCGCCTCGGCGAGGTGCTCGGCCCGGTGCTTGGCGTCGCGGTCATCGACCGTGCCCGATAAGGTCACCTCGCCGCCCGCCACAGCCACGACGATCCCGGAAGCATCGAGCCAGCGGTCGTCCGTCAGCCGATCGTGGAGGTCGTCGCTGATCCGCTCGTCGGAGCGCTTGTAGCCCTGCGGCCCGCGCCCGCGGTGATCGTGGCCTGCGTCGTCGTGATAGGCGCGCGCCTCACCGCCGCCGCCGAACCAGGCGGCCACCCGCTCGCCGGCGCGGTGCAGGAACTCACCCGCGTGGCGCCCGGCGTCCTCGACCCGCTCGGACCGCGCTTCGCGCCGCTCTGAAGCGCCGCCGTAGCCTCGCCCGGCGTCATAGCCCATCGCGCCCGAGGCCGGACGCCGCGTCTCGCGCCGGTATTCGCCGGAATAGTCGCCGTAGCCCGCCTCGCCATAGCCGCCGCGGTCATAGGCCTGGCGGCCATAGTTGCGATCGGCGTCGTAGCCGCGGGGCACATCGCCGTACTCGCGCCCACCCTGGCCATATTCCTCGCGGTAGATGCGGTCACGGCTGTCGTCGCCGTAGTAGCGGCCGCCGCCGGTGTAGTCCTGCGAGGTGAAGCGCGGCGAGCCCTGGGCCTGGCCACGGGGGCCGCCGTAGCTCGCGCCGCTCTCGCGCTCGCCGAACACCGGGTCGCGGTTCAAGCCGCTACGGCGCGCGCCGTATTTGTCGGGCCGTTCTCGCCCGAAGCTGCGGCTCTCGCCGTCGCGGCCATAGTACCAGGGCTCGTCGTCCCGTGCGCGCCACTGTTGCTGTTGCTCGTCCTGCCACCTGCCAGCCATGGGGAAATCCTCCGTCTGAACGCGGGCGCAAGCGCCCTTCAGGCGGGAGAACGGGGGGCGTTGGCGGGGGTTCCGGCGTGGACGACCCTATAGCGGAATGTTGTCGTGCTTCTTCCAGGGGTTGGTGAGTTCCTTGCCCTCGAGGTTCTTCAGCGCCCGCACGATCCGCCGCCGGGTGCCGTGGGGCATGATCACGTCGTCGATATAGCCTCTGGAGGCGGCGACGAACGGGTTGGCGAAGCGGGCCTTGTACTCGGCCTCGTGCTCGACCAGCTGCTCGGCGGTCTGGTTGCGGAAGATGATCTCCACCGCGCCCTTCGACCCCATCACCGCGATCTCGGCGGTGGGCCAGGCATAGTTGATGTCGCCGCGCAGGTGCTTGGAGCTCATCACGTCATAGGCGCCGCCATAGGCCTTGCGGGTGATCAGGGTGATCTTCGGGACCGTGGCCTCGGCGAAGGCGAACAGCAGCTTGGCGCCATGACGGATCAGGCCGCCCTGCTCCTGCTTGGTGCCCGGCATGAAGCCCGGGACGTCGACGAAGGTGATCAGCGGGATCTCGAAGGCGTCGCAAAATCGGACAAACCGCGCGGCCTTGCGGCTGGAATCGATGTCGAGCACGCCGGCCAGCACCTGCGGCTGGTTGGCGACGATGCCCACCGGCTGGCCGTCCATGCGGGCGAAGCCCACAACGATGTTCTTGGCGAAGTCCGGGCTGATCTCGAAGAAGTCGGCCTCGTCGACCACCTTGGTGATCAGCTCCTTGATATCGTAGGGCTTGTTCGGATTGGCCGGGACCAGGGTGTCCAGGCTCATCTCCTCGCGCTCGGGATCGTCGAAGCTCTCGCGCACCGGCGGCTTCTCGCGGTTGGAGAGCGGCAGGAAATCGATGAGGCGACGGACCTGGGTCAGGGCCTCCAGGTCGTTCTCGAACGCCCCGTCCGCCACGCCCGACTTCATGGCGTGGACCCGGTAGCCGCCCAGGTCCTCGTGGCTGACGTCCTCGTGGGTGACCGTCTTCACCACGTCGGGGCCGGTCACGTACATGTAGCTCGTGTCCTTCACCATGAAGATGAAGTCGGTGATCGCCGGCGAATAGACGTCGCCGCCGGCGCAGGGGCCCATGATCACGCTGATCTGCGGGATGACGCCGGAGGCCAGGGTGTTCTCGAGAAAGATGTCGGCATAGCCCGCCAGGCTCTCGACCCCCTCCTGGATGCGCGCGCCGCCGGCGTCGAAGAGGCCGATGATCGGGGCGCCCATCTTCAGCGCCTGGCGCTGGACCTTGAGGATCTTCTGGGCGTGCGCGCCCGAAAGAGATCCCCCGAACACCGTGAAATCCTTGGAGAAGACGAAGACCAGCCGGCCGTTGATCCGGCCCCAGCCGGTGATCACCCCATCGCCGGGGATCTTCTGCTCGGCCATGCCGAAGTCGACGGCCCGGTGCTCGACGAACATGTCGAACTCCTCGAAGGAGCCCTCGTCGAGCAGCAGGTCGACGCGTTCGCGCGCCGTGAGCTTGCCCTTGGCGTGCTGGGACGCGATCCGCCGCTCGCCGCCGCCCAGCTTGGCGTCCTGGCGACGCTTGTCGAGCTCTTCAAGGATATGCTTCACGCTGACGGGCCCTTCCCTGCACGGATGGAGGGTTAGAGCCGGCGGCTCAGCTAGGCAAGGTCACGCGGGGTCAGGCGGCGATCTTCAGGCGAAGGTCTCGCGCAGCTGCTCGCGCACGGCCATCAGCATCTGCACCGAGACGTTGCCGGGCGACCGGGTCACCGGCCGGGCCGGCGGGCTGTCGGTGAGGCGCGTGAGGATGTGGTCGATCTTCCGGGCGCTGAGACTGCGGTCGGTGGGGGTGGCGTCGCGGGCCATGTGCTCCTGGGCCTCGATCAGCGCCGACATGGCGGCGGGGGCCATGGCCACGACCGAGGCCAGCGGCCGGGCGCGGTCGGCGGGCTCGCGTTCGGTCGCCGCCGCCGGCTGGACCTCGACCAGGGCGCGCGCGGCCGTCCCCTCGGCGCGGCCGGGTCTCTGGACGGGGGTGGGTGCGATCGGGGCGATCACAGGCTTGGCTTCGCTCCATTTCGGCACAAGGCCGCGGATTCGAAGGGGAAACTGGCAATTTTCGGGCCAGCTTGCGCCTCTACGGCCCGGCGCCCCAATCTGAGACAGACCGGGAGATTCGCATGTTGATCGTGACGGGGACGGTGACCGCCAGGCCGGAGACGTTCGACGAACTGCTGCGCGCGGCGCTTGACCACGTGGCCCGATCGCGCGTCGAGGCGGGCTGCCTGAGCCACAGCGTCTACGCCGACTGCGAAAACCCGCTGCGGCTGTTCTTCTTCGAGCAGTGGGCCGACCGCCCGGCGCTCGACACCCATTTCGCGCAGACCGGGTCGCACGCCTTCATGCGCGCGGTCCGCGAGCTGGCCGCCAGAAGCTCAGACGTGCAGATATTCCCGATCGCCGAGCGGCGCTTCCCGCACGACCGGCGCCGCTAGGGCGCCCCGAGCCCCCGGAACCAGCGCTCCAGCATGGCCGCCTCGCCGTGGAGGCGGGCCGTGCGCTCGGCCGCCTCGGCGTCGACGCCCCACTGGTCTTCCTGCCAGCGCTCGTCGATGCGCGAGAGCTCGAAGGCCTGCTCGCCGCTGAGCCAGCCCCGCTGCAGGGCGATGGCGAGGATCACCGAGCCGAACAGGGCCGTGCCGAAGGCCAGGCCGGTCAGGCCGAAGTCGTCCTGCGCCAGGGCGAGCGCCTTCACGCCGGCCAGTGTTTCCTGCGGCTGGTCGCGATGGACGATGCCGGCGGCGCGGACGAAGGAAAGCCCGGCCTCGGCCTCGATGCGTTCAAGAACGGGACTCCAGCCTCGCATCTGGCGCTCCACGAGGCCCTGCGGCGCCTCGGCGAAGTAGCAGACGAGATCGGCGCTGGCGTAGTCGGCCATCGACTGCGCCGTGGCCTCGCGGGCCAGCGGCACGGAGTCGATGGCGGTGTTGGCCAGGCGCGTGGCGTGCATGCCGGCGATCTCCAGATGCTCCCCCTGTCCGGCCCACTCCTCGGCCACCTGCGCGGCCAGGGCCCGGGTCGGCAGCGCCACGCGGCCGCCCCTGGGCCCGCGCAGGTTGCGGCCATCGAGCTGCACGGCGAAGCCGCCGCCCTCGGCCTTGGGGACCTCGACGACCTCGACGGCCTTGTAGAACCGCCTCGGCTTCTCGCCGGGCTCGCGGAACCCTTTCTGCAAACCGCTGCTCTCCCGAAATCTGGCTGCCTTGGCCGTAACTTAGTTTGGGGCTGCACATGACCCCAGGGACGTCAGGGCGCAAGGCGGCGCGGAAGTAACGCTTGCCGATCAGGACGGCCCTGCGCCATCAGCGCTTCGGCGCAGTCGAGGCTCTCTTGGTCAACCTCGGGCCCGGCCGAAGGGTTCGGGGTCGGCCTCATGCTCGGCGAAGCCGAAGCGTTCGAAGCCCGCGCGCATCTCGGGGCTGAGCGGCGCCTCGAGGGTCAGCGTGCCGCGGGACGGGTGCGCCAGCACCAGGCGCCGCGCATGCAGCTGCAGCTTCAGCCCGGCGGAAAGCTCGGCGGACTCGTCGGTGGCGTACTTGGGATCGCCCAGGATCGGGTGGCCCATGGCCAGCATGTGGGCGCGCAGCTGGTGGGTGCGGCCGGTGTGCGGATAGAGCGCCATCCAGGCGGCGCGGGGCCCGGCGCGGGCGATGGTCACGAACTCGGTCTGGGCCGGCTCTCCGTCCGGGTCCTTGGGATCGGTCGGCACCACCATCTCGCGGTCGCCGACGCCCTTCTTGACCAACGGCAGGTCCAGCAGGCCCTCGCCGGGCTTGGGGAAGCCGAAGACGATGGCCCAATAGGTCTTCACCGCCCGGCGCTTGGCGAAGGCCCCGGCGAGCTTGGCGGCCGCGCCCGGGCTCTTGCCCAGCACCAGGACGCCGGAGGTGTCGCGGTCCAGCCGGTGGACCAGCCGCGGCCGCTCCAGCCCCTCGCCCCAGGCCGACAGCAGCCGGTCGATGTGCTTGACGGTCTTGGTGCCGCCCTGGACGGCGATGCCGGAGGGCTTGTTCAGCACCAGCACCTCGTCGTCCTCGTAGATCACCAGCGACCTGGCGAAGGCGACCTCGCGGGGATCGAGCTGGTTCTTGTCCCTTGGCGGCGGGGCGTCGGGCAGCGGCGGCACCCGCACCTGGGCGCCGGCGGTGAGCCGGGTGTCGGGCTTGGCGCGCGAGCCGTCGACGCGGATCTGGCCCGAACGGGTCAGTTTCTGCAGCTGGATGTGGTTCAGATGCGGCCAGCGGCGCTTGAACCAGCGGTCCAGGCGCACGCCGTCCTCGCCGGTGTCGACATAGAGGGTGCGGACTTCCCTCACGCGAAGAGCCGCCGGGCCAGCAACAGGCCCGCGAACAGGGCGCCTACCGAGAGCGCCACCGAGAGGAGGCTGTAGCCCGCGGCCTGGCCCCAGGCGCGGCGCTCGATCATCAGGGCGGTCTCCAGGGAAAAGGCCGAGAAGGTGGTGAAGCCACCCAGCACCCCGACGCCCAGAAGCAACCGCCACCTTTCCTGGTCCGCGCCGCCGCGGTAGGCCAGCACGCCGGCCAGAATGCCCATCAGCAGGCCGCCGATCAGGTTGGCGGCGAGCGTGCCATAGGGCCAGGCCGTGCCCAGGAGCCGTCCGCTCTGGACGCCCAGGAGATAGCGGCAGATCGCGCCGAACGCGCCGCCGAAGCCGACCAGCAGGAGATTCATCGCCCCCTTATGCGACGGCAGGCCCCGCGCCGCAAAGCCGTCAGATGCGACGGCCCACGGCGCTGCGCACCCCGCGGGCGTCATAGACGTCGGCGCCCGGCGGCCTGGGGCCCTTGCCCATCACCACTTCCAGGGTCGAGGCGATCGACGGCCCGCCGCCCAGGCTGAAGCTCGTGCCCAGCCCGACGCCCACGCCGCTATGCCAGCCGCCGTTGCCGCCGCCGACGCCGAGGCTCATCCGGGGGGCCCGATCCGGCTCGCCGGCCATGAAGCGCTCCGAGACCCGGAACCAGTCGTAGCCGTCGGCCAGCGCCAGGTCGGCGGCGCGCAGCAGGGCGTAGTCGCTGACCTGCTCCGGCGGCGCGCCCGGGCCGCCTCTGAAGGTGATGCGGTAGCGGCCGGGCTCGATGCGGTATTCCGAATAGCCCACGGCCTGCGGGCCGGCGGCGGCCTGGTAGAGGGTCGGCTGGGGCGTGGCGCAGGCGCTGAGCGCCAGGGCCGCGAGGGAGGAGACGATCAGCTTTTTCATGGTCGCTAGTCCGACGGAAAACCGTTTCGGTTCCGTAACTTCACATGGCAAACGGGCGAATTGGCGGCGCCGTTCCGTCTAGCCGAGCTTCAGCGCCGCAATAAGCCCGGCCATGTCCGCGGGGACCGGCGCCTCCAGACGCTTCTCGCCGCCGGAGGGATGCGGGAACTTCAGCGCGGCGGCGTGCAGCATCAGCCGTGGGACCGCGTGGCCAGCCACGACCAGCGCCCCGCCATAGCGCGCGTCGCCGGCGATGGGGCGGCCCAGGTGGGCGAGATGCACCCGCAGCTGATGCATCCGCCCCGTCTCCGGATCGAGCTCCAGCAGGGCCGCACCCGGCGCGCTCGCCAGCGTCCGGTAGCGGCTGCGGGCGGTCTCGGCGTCGGGGTGATCCGGTTTGCAGACGCGCATGAAGGCCTCGCGTCCCTGCTCGTCGCGGCGCAGGGCCTCGTCGATGACGCCCTGCGGCGGCTCGGGGGGCCCGGGCGTGACGATGGCGCGGTAGGTCTTGGCGAACTTCCTGGCCATCATCGCCTTGCCCAGGAACCCCGCCGCCGGCTTGGTCCTGGCGGTGAGGATCACGCCGGAGGTGTCGCGGTCGAGCCGGTGGATCAGCCTGGGCCGCGCCTTGCCCGGTTTCGCAAACGCCCAGAGCAGTTCGTCCAGCGTATTGGCCTGCCCGCGCCCGCCCTGGCTGGAGAGGCCCGAGGGCTTGTTCAGCGCCAGGATGTCGGGATCCTCGTAGATCACCAGGCTCCGGACGAAGGCGATCTCGGCGGGCGTCAGCCTGACCGGGGGCTTTTCCCTCCCCTTCATGGGGAGGGTGTCCGGGCGCCTCTCCTCTCCCCCGGCGAAGCCGAGAGGGAGAGGGAAGGGAGAGGGCGGCTGGGCCCTTCAACTTTACGATGGCGCCCCGAGGGCCCGGTGGATCTAGCCGAATCGCCGCGGCGGTTGCGCCTCGGCGCCGCCCTCTCCCTTCCCTCTCCCTCTCGGGCTGCGCCCGGGGGAGAGGAGACGCCCTGCGGCCCCGGAGGCCTCGCGCAAATCATGAGCCCCGCTCCCTGCGCAGCGCCGCCCAGCGGTCGAGGCGTTCCTTGATCCGCGCCTCGGACCCCTCGCCTTTCGGCTTGTAGAAGGTCTGGCGCTCCATCTCGTCGGGGAAGTAGTCCTGGCCGGAGAAGCCTTCGGACGCATCGTGGTCGTAGGCGTAGCCCTTGCCGTAGCCCAGGTCCTTCATCAGCTTGGTGGGGGCGTTGCGGATGTGGGCCGGCGGCATCAACGAGCCGGTCTCCTTCGCCGCCTTCATCGCCGCGCCGAACGCCTTGTAGACCGCGTTGGACTTGGGCGCGGCGGCCAGGTGGACGGTGAGCTGGGCGAGGGCGATCTCGCCTTCGGGGCTGCCCAGGAAGTCGTAGGTGTCCTTGGCGGCGTTGGCGAGCACCAGCGACATGGGATCGGCCTCGCCGATGTCCTCGGCCGCAGCCCGGATCAGCCGGCGGGCGATGAACAGCGGGTCCTCGCCGCCGGTCAGCATGCGCGCCAGCCAGTAGAGCGCGGCGTCCGGATCGGAGCCGCGGATCGACTTATGGAGGGCGGAGATGAGGTTGTAGTGCTCCTCGCGGTCCTTGTCGTAGGCGGGCGAGCGCTTCTGCAGCACCTGGCCCAGGTCCTTGGTGGTGAGCGGCCTGGCCGAGCCGACGTTGAACAGGGTCTCGGCGAGCGTCAGCAGATAGCGTCCGTCGCCGTCGGCGAGCGCGCTCAGCGCCGCGCGGGCCTCCGGCTCCAGCGGCAGCTTGCGGCCCTCGAAAGCCTCGGCCTTTTCGAGCAGGGTCTCCAGCGCCTCGTCGTCCAGGCGCTTCAGCACGAAGACCTGCGAGCGCGAGAGCAGGGCCCCGTTCAGCTCGAATGACGGGTTCTCGGTGGTGGCGCCGACCAGGGTGACGATTCCCTCCTCCACGAAGGGCAGAAAACCGTCCTGCTGGGCGCGGTTGAAGCGGTGGATCTCGTCGACGAACAGCAGGGTCGACTGGCCGGCCAGTCGGCGGACGCGGGCCTGCTCGAAGGCCTTCTTCAGGTCGGCGACGCCGGAGAACACCGCGGAGAGCTGCTGGAACTCGTAGCCGGCCTCCTTGGCCAGCAGGCGCGCGATGGTGGTCTTGCCGGTGCCGGGCGGACCCCAGAGGATCATCGAGGCCAGGCGTCTTGCGTCCGCCATCCGGCGGATGGGCCCTTCGGGACCCAGGAGGTGATCCTGGCCGACGACCTCGTCCAGCTTCTGCGGGCGCAGGCGGTCGGCGAGCGGTGACGGCGCCTGGGGCGTCAGGCCCGCGGCTTCGAAGAGATCGGCCATGGGCGTGGTCTAGCAAATGGCGTCAGGCCGGTCGCCTCAGATAGTCGGGGCGCGCTACGCCCGGACGGTGGCCGTCACCTGCTGGCCGTCGCGTTCGATGGTGAACTGCCAGACGGAGGCGCGGACGGCGACCGCGCCGTCGAGGTCGTGGACGCTCTGGATGGATCGTCCGTTCACCGCGCGGATCAGGTCGCCGGGGCGCAGGCCCACCCGCTGGGCGGCGCCGGCCCCGATCTTGGAGATCAGCACGCCCTTGCCGCCGAAGGGGTCGAGGCCCAGCTCTTCGGCCACCGCCGGCGAGAGGTTGACCACGGTGGCGCCCTCGAAGGGATTGGCGCCGCTGACCAGCCGCTCGTCGCGCGCCGGCGTGGCGGGCGGGGCTTCGGCGCGCAGGGTGAGCTGCTGCTCGCCGCCCGAGCGGCGCACGCCGATGTGGACGCTCTCGCCGGGGCGGTGCGTGGCGACGGCATAGTTCAGCGCCGCGGCGTCGACCACCGGGCCACCGTCGACGGTGATCACCAGGTCGCCCTGTTTCAGGCCGGCCTGCTCGGCCGCGCCGCCCGGCCAGAGGTCCGACACCAGGGCGCCGGCGGGACGGGCCAGGCCCAGGGACTTGGCGATCTCGGGGGTCACGCTCTGCAGGCGCGCGCCGACCCAGGGCCGCACCACGGCGTGGCCGCCGTTCATGGCGGTCTCCACCACGCGGCGCACCACCGGGGCGGGGATCGCGAAGCCGACGCCCGACGAGGCGCCCGAACGCGAGATGATGAAGCTGTTCACCCCGATCAGGTCGCCGTCCATGTCGACCAGCGCGCCGCCGGAGTTGCCGGGGTTGATCGCTGCGTCGGTCTGGATATAGGCGCCGGCGTCGCCGTTGGGGTCGGCGGTGCGGTTCAGCGCCGAGATGATGCCGTTGGTCACCGTCTGGCCGACGCCGAAGGGGTCGCCGATGGCCAGCACCAGGTCGCCGACCTGGCTGTCGGTGGAGTCGTCGATGGTCAGGATCGGCAGCTTTTCGCCGGCCGGCACGTCGATCTTCAGGATGGCGAGGTCGGTGCGGGGGTCGGCCAGCATGATGCGGGCCGGGAACTCGCGGCGGTCGGCGAGCGCCACGGTGATCTCGGTGCCGCCTTCCACCACGTGGTTGTTGGTGACGATGACGCCGTCGGCGCGGACGATCACGCCGGAGCCCAGCGAGCCCTCGATGCGGTTGCGCGGCGCGCCCAGGCCGAACAGCTCCCAGAAGGGATCGACCTGCTGGCGGACCATCCGCTTGGATGAGATGTTGACCACCGCCGGGGCCGCGCGCCTCACGACGGGGGCGAAGGACTGCTTCATGCCGATGGCGCTGGTGGGCGCGACGCGCGGCATGGGCGGGGTCTGCGCCAGGGCGCCGGTGGCGGCGGCGAGGACGGCCAGGGTTGGGATCAGGACGCTGCGGGCGTGCATGGTCTCTCCGGTGAACGAACGAGCGTCACTAGGCCGTTGTTTTCGGGCGCAATGATGGCGCGCCCTATTCCGCGGCCGCGTTGGCGACCCTGGCCGGGGCGTGGCCGACCCGCAGCGCCAGCAGGAAGGCGCCGACCAGCAGGCCCGCGGCCATGAAGATCGGCAGGCCCGGCATGTGCAGCTGAGCGTCGTCGCGCACGGCCCAGGCGAAGGTCAGGCCGAAGATCATCGGGCCGGTCACCGAGGCGATCCCCTGCAGGCTCTGGTTGGCGCCCTGGAGTTGCCCCTGTTCCTGAGGGCCGACGCGTCGGGTCATCAGGCCCTGCAGGCCGGGCTGCAGGAAACTCATCAGGGCGAACACCGGCGCCGAGGCGACATAGGCCCAGCCGTTGGGCGCGAGTCCGTAGAGGGTGAACCCCGCCGCCCCGCCCAGCGCACCGAGCAGCAGCGCCCCGCGCTCGCCGATCCTGGCCACCACACGGCCCACGAAAAAGGTCTGGACGATGATCCCCAGGATGCCGGTCAGCATCATGGTCAGGCCGACCATGTCCGAGCCCCAGTGGTAGCGGAAGCCGGCGTAGAGCACGAAGATCGTGGGCAGAACGGTGTGGGCCAGCTGGAAGAGGAAGCCCACCGTCGCCAGGCCCAGGAGTTCGCCGTGAGCCTGGAGGAATTTGAGCGAGCCGAGGGGATTGGCGCGGGCCCAGTTGAACCGGGTCTGCCGCTTCTCGATCGGCAGGGATTCCGGCAGGACGAAGAGGCCGTAGAGCCAATTGACCGAGGTCAGGCCCGCGGCCACCAGGAACGGCAGGCGCAGGGCGAAATCGCCGAGGTAGCCGTGCATGATCTCACCGGCCAGGAAGCCGCCCAGCACCGGCCCGATCAGGAAGCCGAAGCTGAACGCCGAACCCATCCAGCCGAAGGCCTTGGCGCGATCCTTGGGCTCGGTGACGTCGGCCACATAGGCGTTGGCGGTGGAGAAGCTGGCGGCCGTCATGCCGTTGATCACCCGGCCCACGAACAGCCAGGCGAGGTTGGGCGCAAACGCCATGAACAGGAAGTCGACCGCCAGGCCGAAGAGCGAGATCAACAGCACGGGCCGGCGCCCGATCCGGTCGGACAACATCCCCAGGATCGGGCCGAAGAAGAGCTGCATCGTCCCCCAGGTCACCGCGAAGATCACGTTCCAGGTGGACGCCGTGGCGGTGTCCCCGCCGACCAGATGCTTGATCAGGTTCGGCAGCACCGGGATCATGATGCCGAACGACACCGCGTTCATCAGCGCGCAGGCGAACACGAACCGGAAGGCGGCCTGCCGTCCGGCCTTGGTGGGGGCGACTTCGGGCGGATTGTCCATATCTGTCAGAATCCGATGCCGGACGACACGCCAGCCAGTTGAAATTCGGGTCCGCCGGGCGTCATCGCCTCTCCCTGGCGGACCATGAAACACAGCAGGAACTGACGCAACATGGTCAGGTCACCTGTTCGCCGACCGCGGCGATCTGCGCGCGCCAGAACTCGGGGCGCCGGCGGGCGATCATGGTTGCAACCTAGGCCACGCCCACGACAAACGATACGCCGGACAGACGAAAGCCCCGGGGCTTGCGCTCCGGGGCTTCGGTAGATCGGCGATGAGGCCGATTATCTTAGTCGGCGTAGCTTTCGGCCACCGGGCCGGAGTCCTTGCCCTTTTCGGCCGGGTCGCGATCGACGAACTCGATGACCGCCATGGCCGCGTTGTCGCCGTGGCGGAAGCCCGCCTTCAGCACGCGGATGTAGCCGCCGTTGCGGTCCTTGTAGCGCGGGCCCAGCACGGCGAAGAGCTTGCCGACCTGTTCCACGTCACGCACCGAGCTGATCGCCTGGCGGCGCGCATGCAGGTCGCCGCGCTTGCCCAGCGTCACCAGCTTCTCGACGAAGGGGCGAAGCTCCTTGGCCTTCGGAAGCGTGGTCACGATCTGCTCGTGCTTGATCAGGCTGGCCGCCATGTTGGCGAACATGGCCGTCCGGTGGGCGGTCGTACGACCCAGTTTGCGGTGCGCGGAACCGTGACGCATCTCGATATCTCCTGGGCCGTCTGGCCCACCAGGGACGCTCCCGATCCATCGGGAAGCCGTCCTGCCTAACCAAGTCCCAGCCTGCTCCCGCCTGGGTCAACACGAAGCGCCGGGGTCCTCCACCGCTGTTGCGGCTTCATCGGGCCCGACCGCCGAGGCGGCCGGAGTCGGTGCAATTCCTAGATCCAAAATCTGCCAGGCAGATTTTGGGGCGTCCTACATCTGGTCTTCGAACTTCTTGGCCAGCTCTTCGATGTTTTCCGGCGGCCAGTTGGGCACGTCCATCCCGAGATGGAGCGCCATGCCCGCCAGCACTTCCTTGATCTCATTCAAGGACTTGCGGCCGAAGTTCGGGGTGCGGAGCATCTCGGCTTCGGTCTTCTGGATCAGGTCGCCGATGTAGACGATGTTGTCGTTCTTCAGGCAGTTGGCCGAACGGACGGAGAGCTCGAGCTCGTCGACCTTCTTCAGCAGCGCCGGGTTGAACGGCAGTTCCGGCTTGGCCTCGCCTTCGACCTTCTTCTTCGGCTCTTCGAAGGTGATGAAGATCTGCAGCTGGTCCTGGAGGATGCGCGCGGCGTAGGCCACGGCGTCAACGGGGCTGACCGCGCCGTTGGTTTCCACTTCCATGATCAGCTTGTCGTAGTCGAGGCTCTGGCCCTGGCGGGTCGGCTCGACGCGATAGGCGACGCGCTTGACCGGGGAATAGAGCGCATCGACGGCGATCAGGCCGATCGGGGCGTCTTCCGGACGGTTCATCTCGGCGGGGACGTAGCCCTTGCCGGTCTGGACGGTGAATTCCATGCGCACCTGGGCGCCGTCGTCCAGCGTGCAGAGCACGTGGTCGCCGTTGAGGATCTCAATGTCCGAAGGCGCATCGATCTGGCTGGCGGTGACGGTGCCGGGGCCGGTGGCGCGCAGCGTCATGCGCTTCGGGCCCTCGGCGTGCATGCGCACGGCCAGTTGCTTGATGTTCAGCACGATGTCGACGACGTCTTCGCGCACGCCCTCAAGCGAGGAGAACTCGTGCACGACACCGTCAATTTGCACCGCTGTCACAGCGGCGCCTTGCAGAGAGGAGAGAAGAACGCGGCGCAGGCTGTTGCCCAGCGTCACACCAAAGCCGCGCTCGAGGGGTTCGGCCACCAGACGCGCCTTGCGGGCAGCGTCAGCGCCGGTCTCGATTTGCGGCTTTTCGGGACGGATAAGCTCGTTCCAGTTTCTTTCGATCACGGATGGGTGTCCCTCGAAACGCAGGATCGCCGGCCGCAAATGCGGTCCGGCGAGGGAATTACGGTACTCAGTTACTAGACGCGCCGGCGCTTCGGAGGCCGGCAGCCATTGTGCGGAATGGGGGTCACGTCGCGGATGGTGGTGATCGTCATGCCGACCGACTGCAGCGCGCGGAGCGCCGATTCGCGGCCCGAGCCGGGGCCCGAGACGTTCACTTCCAGGGTCTTCACGCCGTGTTCGGCGGCCTTGCGGCCGGCGTCCTCGGCAGCCATCTGGGCCGCATAGGGAGTCGACTTCCGGGAGCCCTTGAAGCCCATCGTGCCGGCGCTGGACCAGGAGATGGTGTTCCCCTGAGCGTCGGTGATGGTGATCATGGTGTTGTTGAACGAGGCGTTCACGTGCGCCACGCCCGAAGTGATGTTCTTGCGCTCGCGACGTTTAACGCGAGCCGGTTCCTTGGCCATCGACGAGCTCTCTTACTTCTTCTTGCCGGCGATCGGCTTGGCCGGGCCCTTGCGGGTGCGGGCGTTGGTGTGCGTGCGCTGGCCACGGACCGGCAGGCCCTTGCGGTGGCGCAGGCCGCGGTAGCAGGCCAGGTCCATCAGACGCTTGATGTTCACGGCGGTCTCGCGACGCAGGTCGCCCTCGACGGTGAAGTCGCGGTCGATGGTCTCGCGGATCTGCAGCACCTCGGCGTCGGTCAGCTGGTTGACGCGACGCGCGTCCTCGATGCCGACCTTCGCCACGATCTCGCGCGCCTTCGAGGCGCCGATGCCGTGGATGTACTGAAGCGCGATGACCACGCGCTTGTTCGTAGGAATATTGACGCCAGCGATACGGGCCACGGGTAATCTCTCCAGGTCACGCAAGAGAAGCGCGAACGGCGCCCCGGCCCCAAAAGCCCGAAGGCCAAGGCCGGTTCGTCCTTCGCGCTCTTTCGCGGAAGCGCTTCGTTATAGGGATCGTTGCGCTTCCGTCAACAACGGAAACGCCCAAATGTGGACGCCAAGGCGTCGGCGCAAGGGGTGCTCCCCCGCCGCATCCGAACGCTTCGACGGCCTGAAGTCTCCTCCAGGCGGGTTGAGGAAAGCATGAGCGGGCGAATCGCGCAAATCACAGCCGCGCCCACCTTGCGCGCGGGCGGCGCGCCGAGCTGATTGGCGACACCGAGGACATCGGCTCCATCCAGGCCGGCGCCACGCCGACATCGCTGAGCAACCTCGCCTAAACATTGAGCATTGTTAGCTTGACGCGACTCTGCGCCCGCCAGGACAGTCGGTCATGGACACAGATTTCATCCGCGGCCTGCCGAAGGCCGAGCTGCACCTGCATATCGAGGGCAGCCTCGAGCCCGAGCTGATGTTCGAGCTCGGCCGGCGCAACAAGGTCGCCCTGCCCTTCGCCTCTGTGGAGGCGGTCCGCGCCGCCTACGCCTTCTCCAGCCTGCAGGACTTCCTGGACATCTACTACCAGGGCGCGGGCGTGCTGCAGACCGAGCAGGACTTCCACGACCTGGCCATGGCCTATTTCCGCCGCGTGGCCGCCGACGGCTGCCGCCACGTGGAGCTGTTCTTCGATCCCCAGACCCACACCGACCGCGGCCTGCCCTTCCAGGTGGCCGTCGAGGGCCTGCTGTCCGGCATGGCGGAAGCCGAGCTGATTCTGGGCGTCACGTCCAAGCTGATCCTCTGCTTCCTGCGCCATCTCGACGAGGACGCGGCATTCGCCACGCTGAAGGCCGCCGAGCCCTGGCTGGACCGGATCGTCGGCGTCGGGCTCGATTCGTCGGAGGTCGGCCATCCGCCGTCGAAGTTCACCAAGGTGTTCAAGGCCGCCCGCGAGCGCGGGCTGAAGCTGGTGGCCCACGCCGGCGAGGAAGGCCCGCCCGCCTATGTCTGGGAGGCGCTCGACCTGCTCCACGTCGACCGCATCGACCACGGCAACCGCGCGCTGGAAGATCCGGCGCTGGTCCGGCGCCTGGCGGCCGAGGGCATGACCCTCACCGTCTGTCCGCTCTCCAACCTCAAGCTCTGCGTGGTGGACGACATGACCGAGCACCCGCTGAAGCGGATGCTGCAGCTGGGCCTGAAACCTACGGTCAATTCCGACGACCCGGCCTATTTCGGCGGCTATCTCGGCGAGAACTGGCTGGCAGCGGCCCGCGGCGTGGCGCTGAGCCGCGACCAGCTGCTGACGCTCGCCCGCAACAGCTTCACCGGATCGTTCCTGCCGCCGGGCGAAGTGGCGCGGCACCTCTCGGCCATCGACGACTACGCCGCGACCGCCAAGGTCTGATTTACCAGCGCGGCGCCGCGATCGCGGTGTCGATGGCCTGGGCCACCTCGTCGACCGTGCCCATGCCGTCGAGTTCCACCAGCTTGTTCTGGTCCTGGTAGTAGGGCAGCAACGGCGCGGTCTGGGTGTTGTAGGCGTCCAGCCGGACCTTGAAGCTCTCGGGATTGTCGTCCGGACGGCCGCTCTCGGCGAAGCGGCCGGCGACGCGCTTCATCAGCTGCTCATCATCGACCTTGAGGCGGATCACCAGGTCGATCCGCGAGCCGCGGTGCTCCAGCATCGCGTCGAGCGCCTTGGCCTGGGCGATGGTGCGCGGAAAGCCGTCGAAGATCGCGCCGCCGGCAGCTTCCGCCTCGGGCAGGCGCTGTTCGATCAGCTCGATGACGATGTCGTCGGAGACCAGGTCGCCACGCTCCATGATCCCGGAGACGCGTCTGCCGAGGTCCGAGCCCGAGGCGATGGCGGCGCGCAGCATGTCGCCGGTGGACAGCTGCACCATCTTACGGGCCTCCACCAGGCGCTTGGCCTGAGTGCCCTTCCCCGCCGCCGGCGGACCGAACAAGATCAAGTTCATTCCTTGGAGCCCCCTCGTTCGACGACCCTCTTCCGGAGGCGCCGAGCCCTTATGCCTTAGCGGCCGCGGTTGCCCCGCAGCTTGGATTTCTTGATCAGGCCTTCGTACTGGTGCGCCAGCAGGTGCGACTGGATCTGGGTCACCGTGTCCATGGTGACGCTCACCACGATCAGCACCGAGGTGCCGCCCATATAGAAGGGCGCGTTGTAGAACCCGATCAGCGCTTCCGGCAGCAGGCAGACGATGGCGATATAGGCCGCGCCGATCACCGTCAGGCGGGTCAGCACGAAGTCGAGATACTCCGCGGTCCGGCGGCCCGGCTTGATGCCCGGCATGAAGCCGCCGTACTTGCGCAGGTTCTCGGCCGTGTCCTCCGGGTTGAACACCACGGAGGTGTAGAAGAAGCAGAAGAAGACGATCAGGGCGCCGTAGAGCACCATGAACAGCGGCTGGCCGTGCTGCAGCTGGCCCACCGCGCCCGGCAGCCACTGCAGCCAGGACGGCAGGTCGGCGGTGGCCGCGAAGCCCATCACCGTCGCCGGCAGCAGCAGCAGCGACGAGGCGAAGATCGGCGGGATCACGCCCGAGGTGTTGATCTTCAGCGGCAGGAACGAGGTGTCGCCGCCGAACATGCGGTTGCCCACCTGGCGCTTCGGATACTGCACCAGCAGCCGGCGCTGCGAGCGCTCCATGAACACGATGGCCACGGTGACCGCGATCACCAACGCCAGGATCACCAAGAGCGCCCCGCCGCTCATCGCGCCCGTGCGGGCCAGCGAGAAGGCCTGGAAGATGGATTGCGGGAAGACCGCCACGATGCCGGCGAAGATGATCAGCGAGACGCCGTTGCCGATGCCGCGGCTGGTGATCTGCTCGCCCAGCCACATCAGGAAGAGCGTGCCGCCGGTGAGCGTCGCCACCGTGGTGACGGTGAAGAACAGGCCCGGATTGTCCACGATGCCCTGGCTCGCCTGCAGGCCCATGGCGATGCCGAAGGACTGGAAGATCGCCAGCACCACGGTCAGGTAGCGGGTGTACTGGTTGAGCGTCTTGCGCCCCGCCTCCCCGCCTTCCTTCCGCAGCTTCTCCCAGGGCGGATAGACCGTTCCCAGCAGCTGCACGATGATCGAGGCCGAGATGTAGGGCATCACGTTCAGCGAGAAGACCGCCATGCGCCTGACCGCGCCGCCCGAGAACATGTTGAACATGCCGAGCACGCCCTTCGCCTGGCCTTCGAAGGCGGCGGAATAGGCGCTGATGTCGATGCCCGGCATCGGCAGGTAGCAGCCCAGCCGGTAGACGATCATCGCGATCAGGGTGAACCAGATGCGCTTATGGAGCTCCGTCGCCTTGGTGAAGGCTTCGAAGTTCATGTTCGCGGCGAGTTGCTCGGCGGCCGAAGCCATTCACCAAATCCCCTGACGTGTGGTCCTGCTCAGATAGGACGTGCCGGGCCCGCATGCGAGCCCGGATGCGCCTAAGGCCTTAAGCCTTGGCCTCTTCTTCGGCCGGGGCTTCCTTCTTGGTGGTGGTGAGCGTGCCGCCCGCCTTTTCGACCGCCGCGCGGGCGGTGGCCGTCGCGGAATAGACCGTCAGGTTGAGCTTGGTGGTCAGTTCGCCCTTGCCCAGCAGCTTCACGCCGTCGAGCTTGCGGCGGATCACGCCGGCGGCGATCAGCACCTCGGCGTCGATGGCCTTCTTGGCGTCGAGCTTGCCGGCCGCGATCGCCTGCTCCAGGCGCCACAGGTTCACCTCGGCGAAGTCCTTGCGGTGGATGTTGTTGAAGCCGCGCTTGGGCATGCGCATGTGCAGCGGCATCTGGCCGCCTTCGAAGCCGGCGATGGCGACGCCGGAGCGCGCCTTCTGGCCCTTCACGCCGCGACCGGCGGTCTTGCCCTTGCCGGAGCCCGGGCCGCGGCCGACGCGCATGCGGCCCTTGGTGGAGCCTTCGCGGGGCGCGAGTTCGTTGAGCTTGGTCATATGTGCCTCTCCTTGGAGTTCAATCGCCGGAGCGGCGCTCCGACTCGGCTGATGTGTTCTGGATCGGGCCGCCAGGCGGCCCGTCGTGAAGGACTAGTCCTTCACGACCTCGATCATGTGGGCGACCTTGGCGATCATCCCGCGCACGGAGGGGGTGTCCTCCAGCGTCGAGACGCGGCCGGGGCGGTTGAGGCCCAAGCCGACCAGGGTGGCGCGCTGATCCTTCTTGCGTCGGATCGGGCTGCCGGTCTGACGAACGGTGACGGTAGCCATCGGTCTTATCCTTCGTCGGCGGCGACGGGCGTCTGGGCGCCATCGGCACGGCGGCCGATCACGTCAGAGACCTTCTTGCCGCGCTTGGCGGCGACCTGGCGGGGCGAAGACTGGGCCTTCAGCGCCTCGAAGGTCGCGCGCACCATGTTGTAGGGGTTGGACGAGCCGACCGACTTGCCGACCACGTCCTGGACGCCCAGGGTTTCCAGCACCGCGCGCATCGGACCGCCGGCGATAACGCCGGTGCCCGGAGGCGCCGAGCGGACCATCACCTTGCCCGCGCCCCAACGGCCGTTGCCGTCGTGGTGCAGGGTGCGGCTTTCGCGCAGCGGCACGCGGATCATCGTCTTCTTGGCTTCCTCGGTCGCCTTGCGGATGGCTTCCGGCACTTCGCGCGCCTTGCCATGACCGAAGCCGACGCGGCCCTTCTGATCGCCGACCACCATGAGGGCGGCGAAGGAGAACCGGCGACCGCCTTTGACGGTGGCCGCGACGCGGTTGATGTGCACCAGCTTCTCGACGATGTCGCTGTCGCGTTCTTCTTCGCGATTACGACCGCCGCCGCGCTGTTCGTCTCTGCGAGCCATCGGATTTCCTTAGAAGTTCAGGCCGGCTTCGCGCGCGGCGTCAGCCAACGCCTTCACCCGGCCGTGAAAGAGATAGCCGCCACGATCGAACACGACGTCCTTGACGCCCTTTTCGATGGCGCGCTGGGCGACGAGCGCGCCGACGCGGGCGGCGGCGTCCTTGTCGGCGCCCTTGGTCGTCTTTTCGCCTTCCAGCGAAGAGGCGGCCGCGAGCGTCACGCCGCGCTCATCATCGATGACCTGGGCGTAGATGTTCTTCGACGAACGGAAGACCGACAGACGCGGGCGGCCATTGGCCAGCTTGCGAAGGCGGGTGCGGGTGCGTTGCGCACGCCGCGCGGATGAATCGCGGGGAGTAAGGGCCATGGCCTACTTCTTCTTGCCTTCTTTGCGGCGGACCTGCTCGCCAGCGTAACGCACGCCCTTGCCCTTGTAGGGCTCGGGCGGACGGATGCGGCGGATCTGCGCCGCGATCTCGCCGACTTGCTGCTTGTCGATGCCGGAGATCTTCACTTCGGTCTGCTTGGGCACAGCGAAGCTGATGCCGGCCGGGGCCGGGATATCGACTTCATGGCTGAAGCCGAGCTGCATGGAGAGCGCATTGCCCTTCATCGCGGCCCGATAGCCCACGCCCACCAGCTCGAGCGAACGCTCGAAGCCCGTGGTGACGCCGGTGACCATGTTGGCGACCAGGGTGCGCGAGAGGCCCCACATCGCCTGCGCGCGCTGGCCTTCGGTGCGCTTGGACAGGGTCAGTTCCCCGCCTTCCTGCTTCACCTCGATCTCTTCGGCGACGGTCCAGGCGAGTTGGCCCTTGGGCCCCTTCACCGTGACGGTCTGGCCGTCGAGGGTCACCGTGACCCCGGCGGGGACGGCGACCGCCTTCTTTCCGATACGAGACATCCTAGTAGACCCTGCAGAGCACTTCGCCGCCCACGTTGGCGTCACGCGCCGCGGTGTCCGACATGACGCCCTTCGGCGTCGACAGGATCGAGATGCCGAGGCCGTTCTTCACGGGCTTCAGATCGCGGATCGACGAATAGACACGGCGGCCGGGCTTCGACACGCGGCTGATCTCCACGATGACGGGGGCGCCATCGAAGTACTTCAGCTCGATCTCGAATTCCGGGAACGCACCGGGCTTTTCAACCAGGTGGTAGCCGCGGATGTAGCCTTCGTTGGCCAGCACGTCGAGCAGGCGCGCGCGCATCTTGGACGCGGGCGTCAGCACCTTCGAGCGGCCGCGCATGGCGGCGTTCTTCAGACGGGCGATCAGATCGCCGATGGGGTCGTTGACCATTGCGGGACCCTCCTACCAGCTCGACTTGACGAGGCCGGGGATCAGGCCTGCGGACCCGAGGTCGCGCAGGGAGATCCGGCTCATCTTCAGCTTGCGGTAGTAGGCGCGCGGACGGCCAGTCACCAGGCACCGGTTACGGATGCGGGTCTTGGACGAATTGCGCGGCAGTTCCGCCAGCTTCAGTCGGGCTTCAAAACGTTCTTCGAGCGGCAGCGCCTCGTTGACGGCGATAGCCTTGAGCGCATCGCGCTTGGCGGCATATTGCTTCACGAGGGCCTGGACCCTGAGATTGCGATTAACGGCGCTTTTCTTTGCCATCTGTTCTTTCCTTCCCGCCCTAAGCCTGAGGCTGGGTGAACGGGAACTGGAATTCCTTCAGAAGCGCGCGCGCTTCGTCATCGGTCTTCGCAGTCGTGGCGACAATGATGTCCATGCCCCACATCTGGTCGATCTGGTCGTAGTTGATCTCCGGGAACACGATGTGTTCGCGAAGGCCCATGGCGAAGTTGCCGCGACCGTCGAACGAGGTGGGCTTCAGGCCCCGGAAATCCTTCACGCGCGGAAGCGCGATAGTGATCAGCCGGTCCAGGAACTCGTACATGCGCTCCTTGCGGAGGGTCACCTTGGCGCCGATCACCATGCCTTCGCGCAGCTTGAAGCCGGCGATGGAGGTGCGGGCCTTGGTCGGCACGGGCTTCTGACCGGCGATCTTCGCCAGGTCCGCCATCGCCGCATTGACCTTCTTGGAGTCGGCCACGGATTCGCCGATGCCCATGTTCAGGACGATCTTGTCCAGCTTGGGGATCTGCATCTCGTTGGTGTAGCCGAACTGCTCCTTGAGCACGGCGCGGATACGCGCCTTGTACTCGGTCTTCAGTCTCGGTTCGTATGCTTGCTCAGCCATTGACCACCTCGCCGGTCGTCTTGGCGAACCTGACCTTCTTATCGCCGTCCATGCGGAAGCCGACGCGGGTCGCCTTCCCCTTGGAGTCGACGATGGCCACGTTCGACACGTGCAGCGGCGCTTCCTTGTTCTTGATGCCGCCCTGCGGGTCGCCCTGCGACGGACGCGTATGGCGCTGAACCATGTTCAGGCCTTCCACGACGACGCGGGACTCCTTGGGGAGCACCTTCAGGACGGAGCCCTGACGGCCCTTGTCCTTACCGGCGAGGACCACGACGCGGTCCCCTTTTCTGATCTTCGCCGCCATCACAGCACCTCAGGGGCGAGCGAAATGATCTTCATGTGGTTCTTGGCGCGCAGTTCACGGGGAACCGGGCCGAAGATCCGCGTGCCGATCGGCTCGCTTTGCTTGTTCACGATGACCGCCGCGTTCTTGTCGAAGCGGATCACCGAACCGTCCTTGCGCTTGATGGCCGAGGACGTGCGAACGACGATGGCCTGCAGCACATCACCCTTCTTCACGCGGCCGCGCGGGATCGCCTCCTTCACGGAGACGACGATCTTGTCACCAACGCCGGCGTAGCGGCGACCCGCGCCGCCCAGCACCTTGATGCACATGACTCGGCGAGCGCCGGAGTTGTCGGCGACGTCCAGGTTAGTTTGCATCTGGATCATGGTCTGATCCCTTACGCTTGCTTCTGGTCGGTGGCGCCCTTAGGCAGCACTTCCCAGGTTTTGGTTTTGGACTTCGGCGCACACTCGATGATCCGAGCGTTTTCGCCGGCCTTGTAGACATTGGCCTCGTCGTGGGCGTGGTACTTCTTGGACCGGCGGACGGTCTTCTTCAGCACCGGGTGCAGGAAGGTCCGTTCGACCTTCACCACCACCGTCTTGTCGCCCTTGTCGGAGACGACAACGCCTTCGAGAATTCGTTTCGGCATCTGCGTTGTCTCCTCAGGCCTGCGCCTGTTTGGTCCGCAGGATCGTCTTGATGCGCGCGATATCCTTGCGCACCTGATCCACGCGGTGGGTCTTCTCGATCTGGCCGGTCGCCTTCTGGAAGCGCAGGTTGAACTGCTCCTTCTTCAGGTTGATCAGCGTCTCGGAAAGCTGGTCGGGCGTGAGCCCGCGGACTTCTTCGAACTTCATCACGCGTGCTCCGCGGCGGCGTCGATACGGGCGACGATGCGGGTCTTCACCGGAAGCTTGGCCGCGCCGAGGCGCAGGGCTTCGCGGGCCACGTCGTCCGGCACGCCATCGATTTCAAACATGATCCGGCCCGGGTGGACGCGGGCGGCCCAGTATTCGACGGCGCCCTTGCCCTTGCCCATCCGCACTTCGGCCGGCTTGTCGGTCACGGGAACGTCCGGGAAGATCCGGATCCACACCCGGCCCTGGCGCTTCATCTGACGCGTGATCGCGCGGCGGGCCGCCTCGATCTGGCGCGCGGTGATGCGCTCGGGCTCGACCGACTTCAGGCCGTAGGAGCCGAAGTTCAGCGTGAAGCCGCTCCGGGCGACCCCATGGATCTTGCCCTTGAACTGCTTGCGGTACTTGGTTTTTTTCGGAGACAGCATGATCTAATCCCTAGGCGTTCGCCTGGTCGCGCCGATCGCGGCGCGGGCCGCGGTCGGGGCGATCGCCGGAGCGGTCGCGACCGCCGCCTTCACCCGCAGGCCCGCTTTCGCCGGCCAGGCGCTTGTCCAGCGCCATCGGGTCGTGTTCCATGACCTCGCCTTTGAACACCCAGCACTTCACGCCGATGATGCCGTAGGTGGTCTTGGCCTCGGTGACGCCGTAGTCGATGTCGGCGCGCAGGGTGTGCCGCGGCACGCGGCCTTCCTGATAGGACTCCGACCGCGCGATTTCCGCGCCACCGAGACGGCCGCCGACTTCGATGCGGACGCCCTTGGCGCCCAGGCGCATGGCCGACTGCATCGAACGCTTCATCGCGCGGCGGAAGGCCACGCGGCGCTCGAGCTGCTGGGCGATGTTCTCGGCGATCAGCTGGGCGTCGGTCTCGGGCTTGCGGATCTCGACGATGTTCAGGTGAACCTCGCCGTCCGTCATGGCCGCGATGTCCTTGCGCAGCTTGTCGATGTCCGCGCCCTTCTTGCCGATGATCACGCCAGGGCGCGCGGCATAGATGGTGATGCGGCACTTCTTGTGCGGACGCTCGATGATGATCCGCGACACGCCGGCCTGGTAGAGGCGCTTCTTCAGGTTGCGGCGGACCTTGATGTCCTC